>Ga0326728_10024411_pt1 | contig 10957 bp, 9 predicted proteins | sample MB3enrmetagenome_FD_207602 | JGI IMG/M metagenome (GOLD analysis project Ga0326728, IMG submission 207602) | Lab enriched peat soil microbial communities from McLean, Ithaca, NY, United States - MB31MN | ecosystem: Environmental > Terrestrial > Soil > Wetlands > Peat | place: USA: New York...
AAGCTTCGTTGTTCACGCCAGTAAACCTATAGAGGGTTGTATAACCCGTACGATCAGTGTTGACCTTGAACACCGTGCCATAGCCTGAAGGGCCGCCATAATACGTTATCCCATACAGGGTGTTGCCCGATAAAATCGAGGTGTCTGGATTAGCTCCGTCGCTGCCGCTAGTGAAACTATGCAGGGTCGTGAAGGTTTGCGCCGTCAGATTCGCTGCCGTTATCACCATCGCAAAGGTCGCGAGGCAGAACAGTTTCATTCGCATTGGATTCGTCATTTTCATGTTTTCCATTTTCTGTCCTTTCATTCTCGTGTTTTGTTTTATGGGCCTGTTTGCGCCCACGGTTGTCTTTCTACACTCCAATGCGACGTTTCGGTTCGTTTTGGGCCAAGAATCTTTTGGGTGGCACTTCATCGCGCATCGCGTTGCTTCTTCGCTGTTTTCGGTGGAATGGAGTGCTGGCTTGGGCGGACAACTCCGTTAGGAGTGCCATTTCTATAGCAGAAACCGTCCTCGCTTGAACCAAGCTCCGTCAGGAGCGGCATGAACATGAAAACGACAAGCCCAGCCGTGGCCACGCATTGAGCCACACACATGCCGCTCCTGACTTGTTTGATGTGGTGGGGCTCGTCACCTATAGACATGGCGCTCCTAACGGAGCTTTCTCGAAGCCTTCCACTGAGAACAGCGAAGGACCGTTATGGTGCGTCCTTCGCCTCCCGGTCCAGCGTCGCCTTAATCCCCTTGACTGGATTGCCTTGGGCATCGGTGAGCCGGATGGACCCCTTCCAATCGAGGGCTTCATTCACTACTTTGAACACGAGCACGTTCAGTCCCACGTTCAGCGCGATGTCGGGCACTTTACCCTCCTCGGCAACAAAGGGACGCGGGATGGGAGATTTGTAAACTTGCTTCCCATTCAGATATACTTTCGCCTCATCATCGCTGCCCACCAGCATCTGAAGCCCACGCTGCTCAGCTTCCGACCGGAGGTAGCAGACCGCATAGGCCACGCTCTGAGTTGTCTCCTGCCCCAGGAGTGCGTTGAAATCAACGACCTCGTTCGTCAAGGCCACCTCCCGCCACTTCAACTCACCACCCCCAACGGACCTCGCCTCTCCCGCCTTGGGCCTGAGTTGGCCTTCGCCCTCAATCTGCTCGATGTCTAATCCCTCGGCCCCGCTCTGGCCGGCGGCCAAGGCAATCGGCGCCAGGATCAGCCACTGCTTGATAGAATTGCGGGCGCGAGCAAGCCTTTGGCGCTCCTGCTCGGCCGTTTGGCGTTCCTGCTCGGCGGTCCGCTCGCGCTCCAGGGCGGCAAGATACTGAGCCGCCGCCCGTTCTTCTTCCTGCCAGGCAGCGACCTGCTGGCCTGTAGCCGCCTCCCACACTCTGGCCGTGTGGTCCCGACTGCCAGCAACAATCCGCTGGCCGTCCGGGGAGAAGGCCACAGACATAACCCCACCGCTATGCCCCTTGAGGGTCAGCAGTTCCCGGCCAGTAGCCGCCTCCCACACCTTGGCTGTGTTATCATCACTGCCAGTAACAATCCGCTGCCCGTCCGGGGAAAAGGCCGCACCAAGAACCCAATTGCTGTGCCCCTTGAGCGTGAGCAGTTCCCGGCCACTGGCCGCATCCCACACTTTGGCAGTCTCATCATGACTCCCGGTGACGATCTTCTTGCCGTCCGGGGAGAAGGCCACCGGCCAAATCGCCGCGCCGTGCCCTCTGAGCGTGAGCAGTTCCCGGCCGCTGGCCGCATCCCACACCTTGGCCGTCTTATCCAAACTGCCGGTGGCGATCCGCTGGCCGTCCGGGGAAAAGGCGACAGAACCAACTTCGTCACTGTGCCCCGTGAGAGTGAGCAGCGGCCGCCCGCTGGCTGCCTCCCACACCTTGGCCGTCTGATCCACACTACCAGTCACAATCCGCTGGCCGTCCGGGGAAAAGGCCACAGACCAAATCGGAGCGCTGTGCCCCTTGAGCGTAAAGAGGTTCGTGCCGCTGGCCGCCTCCCAGACCTTGGCGGTCTGATCATAACTTCCAGTCACAATCCGCTGGCCGTCCGGGGAAAACGCCACAGACCAAATCCGATCGCTGTGCCCCTTGAGCATAAGTAGTTCCTTGCCGCTGGCCACCTCCCAGACCTTGGCCGTCTCATCAAAACTGCCGGTGACAATCCGCTGGCCGTCCGGAGAAAAGGCCACAGACATAATCTCATTGGTGTGCCCCTTGAGCGTTAGCAGTTCCTCGCTGCTGGCCGCCTCCCAAATCTTGGCCGTCTGATCCTCACTGCCGGTGACAATCCGCTGGCCGTCCGGGGAAAAGGCCACACGCCAGATCCCGCCGCTGTGCCCCTTGAGCGTAAGTAGTGGCTTGCCGCTGGCCGCCTCCCACACCTTGGCCACATGATCCCAACCGCCGGTGACAATCCGTTGGCCGTCCGGGGAGAAGGCCACAGAAGGAATCCAACTGCTGTGCCCCCTGAGCGTAAGCAACTCCTTGCCGCTGGCCGCATCCCACACCTTGGCCGTCTGATCGTCACAGCCGGTTACAATCCGCTGGCCATCCGGGGAGAAGGCCACAGAAAGAATCCAACCGTTGTGCACCCTGAGCGGAAGTAGTGGGTTGCCGCTGGCCGCATCCCACACCTCGGCCGTCTGATCCTCACCGCCGGTGACAATCCGCTGGCCGTCCGGGGAAAAGGCCACAGACCAAATCTTGCCCTTGTGCCCCTTAAGCGTGAGCAGTGTCGCGCCGCTGGCCGCCTCCCAGACCTTGGCCGTATTATCCCCACTGCCAGTAACAATCCGCTGGCCGTCCGGGGAAAAGGCCACAGACCAAACCTCACCGGTGTGCCCCTTAAGCGTGAGCAGTTCCTTGCCGCTGGCCGCGTCCCACACCTTGGCCGTGTTATCTCCACTGCCGGTGACAATCCGCTGGCCGTCCGGGGAGAAGGCCACAGACCAAATTCTGCCGTTGTGCCCCTTGAGCGTGAGTAGTTCCCGACCACTTGCCACGTCCCACACCTTGGCCGTGTGATCCTCACTGCCGGTCACAATCCGCTGGCCGTCCGGAGAAAAGGCCACAGATTTCACCGCATCCAGATGGCCTCGGAGCGTCTTGAGGGCCAAGTGAGTTAGCCGATCCCAGTAATACCATTCAAAACCCCGATACGGAGAGTCTTGGGTGTCTTCCAGCAGTTGCCGCAACTGACCGATGTTGTTCTGGTCCCAGGCTTGCTGGGCCAGGTTCATTTTCGCCGCATAGAGTTGGTGTTCGGCCTCCCGCCGTGCCTGTTGCGCCACCATCGCCTGCCAGGTGCTGATCCCAATACCAAGCACAAGCGCCACCGCGACGGCGACCCCGGCCATGAAGGCGAGTTTGTTTCGGCGGATGGCCTTCTGGATTCGGTAAACCGTGCTCGGCGGTCGGGCGAGGACCGGTTCGTTGTTCAGGTGCCTCTTGAGATCGAAGGCCAGCCCATTGGCCGTCTCGTAACGCCGGGTCCGGTCCTTCTCCAGGCACTTCATCACGATCCAGTCCAGGTCGCCACGCACCAAGTGAATGAGGCTGGGGGGCGCTGACGCCCGATGTTTGGCGGTGGTGGCCAGCTCGCCTTCGATCATCGTGCTCAGCCGCGTCGAAGGCCGCATCGGTTCCTTTTCGCGAATCGTGCGGCGCAGAGCGTCCACCTCCAGCGCCATCAGCTCTTTGGTGTCGAAAGGTGTGTGGCCGGTCAGAAGCTCGTAGAGCAAGACCCCCAGGCTGTAGATGTCGCTCCGTGTGTCAATGTCCAGGCTCGTCATGGTCGCTTGCTCCGGACTCATGTAAGCGGGCGTCCCGATGAACTGGTGCAGGTCGGTATAGACCGTCAGGTCCGTCAGTCTGCCCGTGGTCGCTTTGGCGATGCCGAAATCAATCACCTTGGGCACTCCCGGCGAGCCGGGGTCGTTGACGGTGACCAGGATGTTCGACGGCTTGAGATCCCGGTGGATAACGCCTTTCTGGTGCGCGTGCTGGACGGCCTGGCAGACTTTGATGAACAACTCGAGCCGCTCGCGGGTGGAGAGCCGATGCTGGTCGCAGTAGTCGGTGATCTTGACGCCGCGCACCAGTTCCATGACGAAGTAGGGCCGGCCTGTCTCGGTCGCCCCCGCGTCGTGAACCTGGGCGATGTTGGGATGGTCCATCAGGGCCAGCGCCTGGCGTTCGGCCTGGAAGCGCGCGACGACGTTCCTGGTGTCCATACCCAGTTTGATGACCTTCAGGGCGACCTTCCTGTGCACGGGCTCCTCCTGCTCGGCCACATACACCACGCCGCAGCCGCCCTCGCCGATTCTCTCGCGCAGCTTGTAACGGCCAATCCGGTCGCCGGGCTTTTCGCTGACTGGCACGAAGCTCGCTGGGCCAGCCGGCTGCCCGGGCAGAAAGCCCTCGGCGGCTTCGTGGGCTTGGAGCAAGGCTTGCACCCGCGCCAGCAAGGCGGCGTCCTCCCCGCAGGCGCCGCGCAGGAACGCGAATCTTTCCGCGGACGACGCCACATCGAGCGCCTGCTCGAAGAGCGCCTTTTCGCGAGGGATCTGGTCAGCCGCGTCCATAGTGTCGAGTGTCGTTTCTATCTTCCAATGCGCCGTTCCGGGCGGTTTTGGGCCAGAAATCTGTCAGAATGTTTTCTTCAACTCCTCGTGCAGCCAGGCGCGGGCATAGGCCCAGGTGCGCTTGGCGGTGCGCTCTGGCAGGCCGAGCAGCTCACCGGCTTCGGCGTTGGAGAGGCCGGCAAAGAAGCGCAGCCGGATCAGCTCGGCCCCCGGCGGGTCGTGGGACGCCAGCTTGTCGAGCGCGTCACTGACGGCGAGCAGGGTCTCATCATCGCTGGCGGCGGCCACGTCCACCTGGCTGAAGTCAATCCGGCGCTGGCCGCCGCCGTGTTTGAGGCGCTGCTTGCGGCGGGCGTTCTCCACCAGGATGCGCCGCATCGCCTCGGCTGCCGCGCCAAAGAAGTGGGCGCGGTTCTGAAATCCCCGGTCCTCCGCCCCGACCAGCCGCAGCCAGGCCTCGTGGACCAGCGCGGTGGGTTGCAGGGTCTGGCCCGGCGCTTCGTTGGCCATCTTCTGCGCGGCGAGTTTGCGCAACTCCTCGTAAACCAGCGGCAAGAGCTTCTCCGCCGCGTGCTCCTCCCCGGCGCTGACCGCTTCGAGGACTTGCGTCACCGGTTCCGTTGAATCGCCCATGTATCAGCCTCCCGGCCTTACCCTGCGGAACGCTGCGCTCCAAATATCAGGCTGGGGAACTTTCCTCATCATACACCGAAATCGCCGAAAGCGCCAGCGCCGACTCCGCGCAGGGCCTCGGCCCGCTTGAAGGACAGAGCGACGCCGGGAACCGAGGCAAAGCCGATGATAAACCTGGCGCCAAATTGTAATTCGCAGGCTCCGCTTCATGCGTTATCGTGCTCCTCGTATGAGAAGCTGGAGGAGCAGTGTCTTAGAGGATTGTGCCAACAGCCAGGTTCGGTTGGCGGCACACATGGCACCCGTACGTCAAGGTCTGTTGAACTTGGTGACGGCGGATGAGGCACAGGAGCTGCGCCTGGCCCTGGCCAAAGGCGGGCTGCCGCCGGACTTCGAAGCCAAGTTGAGCCGGTTGGGTGAAGGCAGCCTTGTCGAGCGCTACCTGGAGCAGAACAGCCGCCTGTTCTTTGCGCTGCTCCTCGCCGCCGCGGAGAGTTCTTTCGTCCGTGCCACACCCTCGGATCGCGAGCGCCTCCTGCGCGTGCTGGCCTACGTGCGGAAGGAGGATGACGCCATCCCCGACTACCTGCCGGCCGGGCTTTCAGATGACCAGCAGGAAGTGCGGGCGGCGGCGATGGAACTTGCTCCGCTGCTCCAGGCATTCAAGGTTTGGCGTCTGCGCCACCAGGTGCCTGCGATGTGGCGCTCCGCTGCCCTCATTTGAGACACTCGCGTCCACGGGCACCCAAAGACCCCCTCTACTGAGCACGGCCATTGACAAAGTCGGGCGGCCTGGGTTGGAGCGCCGGCATGTTGCCGGCTCAGACCTTCGGAACCGCTAAAGCCGGCAACATGCCGACGCTCCGACCCCGCTTTGGCCGCGCTAGGGGGTGACTTTGCCATTGGCGGCGGGCCAGCGCGACTCCAAGGCGTAATGCCTTAGTGACGCGCCCTACCGCCGTCGCTGACCGGTTACTCTAAGGCACCCTTTTTGCTGCTAGGATGGCGTGTACCTGGAATACTATGGCCTGACCGAGCCGCCGTTCGACATCACGCCGAACCCGCGGTTCCTCTTTTACAGCGCCAAGCACCGGGAAGCATTCAATCACTTGCTTTACGGGATTCGGGAACGTAAGGGCTTTGTCCAGATGACCGGCGAGGTGGGCGCGGGCAAGACTACCCTCTGCCGGGCAATACTCGAGCAGCTTGACGATCATTACGCCACCGCCTTGATCCTCAACCCGGTTATGAGCGCCGGCGAGCTGGTGAAGGCTATTGCGCAGGAATACGGCCTCCCGGTTAAAGGTAAGGACCGGCTGGATACCCTGGCCGTCATTAACCGGTTTCTGCTCCAACAAGTCGAGCACGGCAAGGAAACGGTGCTGATCATTGACGAGGCGCAGGACCTGACGGACGAGTTGCTGGAACAGGTGCGCCTGCTCTCGAACCTGGAGACCGACAACCGCAAGCTCTTGCAGATCATTCTGTTCGGCCAGCCGGAACTGCGCGCGCGGTTGAACAATCCCCGTCTCCGCCAACTGCGCCAGCGCATCACGGTCCGCTACCACTTGTCGCCGTTGAGCCGCTACGAGGTTTTGCAGTACGTGCAGCACCGGCTCCATGTTTCCGGCGGGAACGGCACGCCGTACTTCACGCGTCCGGCCATGTGGCGGGTCTATCACTACAGCCAAGGCATCCCGCGGCTGGTGAACGCGGTATGCGACAAGGCCCTGCTGGCCGGGTTCGTGCAGCGTCGCGAGCGGATTGACTTTCGGATGGTCGGCCAGGCTGTTCGCGAACTGGAAGGAGAGATCAACGCATGAGCCTAATCAATGATGCCTTAAAGCGAGCCAAAGAGGCCCAGGGGCGAGCGCCCGCTCCGCCTTCAACGCAAATGCAGTTCCGGCCTGTCGAACCCGCCCAGCGAGCGCGGCATGGGCTTGGGCTGCTCCTGCCTGCCGCACTGGCCTTCGCGGCGGTTCTCGCGCTCTTCTGCGTCTGGCAGTGGGCCCAGGAGCGCACGTCGGCAGAACCGCGAGAGGCCAGGGCACGTACCCCGCGAGCGGCGCCGGCGGCAACTCCCTCCCCACCCGTTGCCCCTTCATCGGCGGCGGTCGCCGAGGCGGCCCAAGCAAGCTCGCCCACAGAGCCATCGCCCCGCCCGGACGCGGTCACTGAGGTCGCGAATCTAATACCGGTGGCTGCTCCAACCACACCGGCCAGCCCGCCGCTCGTGCAGGAGCAGGAAAGCAGCGACACCAGCTCGGCGGCAACCGCTTCGCCTCCGTTGCCCAAGCCGACACCGCTCCGGCTGCAAGCCATCGTGTTCAATCCCAAGCGGCCCTCGGTTTTGATCAACGGCAAGACACTGTTTGTCGGTGAGAAGCTGGGCGATGCGCGAGTGGTGGCCATTGACCAGGAGAGCGCCACGCTCGTGGGTGGTGGCAAGACGACTGTCCTGACCTTGGGGGAGTAGCCCCAGCCACTTTTGGCTTGGCGCGAGTGGCGGGCACGGGAATGATGGCCCGCCAATGCATTTCCTTCGCCGCAAGTTCGCAGGCTCGCCGGAATACGCGCGCGTCGCGCCTTTCGTCATCTTCGTCGCCCTTACCGCACTCCAAGGCCAACTGGGTGAGGATTCACGCTACTGGCTTTACCTGCTCAAGACGCTGGTCGGCGCCTGGCTGATCTGGGAGATGCGGCCGTACGTGGAGGAGATGCGCTGGAAGGTCAGTTGGGAGGCGGTGGTGGTGGGCGTAGGCGTTTGCGTCATCTGGATCGGCCTGGATGGCCTTTATCCGCGGCTCAGCGAAGCCGAGGCGGTATGGAATCCGGGCAAGCGGTTCGGGGAAGGTTCGGCCCTGGCGTGGTCCTACGTCGCGGTGCGCATTGTGGGGTCGTCAATCGTGGTGCCGCCGCTGGAGGAGGTATTCTACCGTTCCTTCCTCTATCGGATGCTCGTGAAGACTGATTTCCGAGCGATGCCGCTCGGCCAATTCCACGCGCTGTCATTCGTGGTCACGTCCGCCCTCTTCGGCTTGATGCACCCGGACCGGTGGCTCGCAGGCATTCTGTGCGGCTTGGCCTATCAATGGCTAGTGATTCGCAAAAACCGCCTCGGCGATGCGATGACCGCCCACGCCATCACTAACTTTCTGCTGGGCCTCTGGGTGGTCTGGAAGGGCGCCTGGAGCTTCTGGTAGATCCGAGTAACCCTGTTAACCAGCCTGCCAGTGTTTCCGTGCCTGATCTTCGAGGATGAGCATCTGCTGGTAGTGAACAAGCCTCCCGGCCTGAACACGCACGCGCCGAGCCCCTACGCCGGTGAGGGACTCTACGACTGGCTGCGGCATCGGCAAGCCCGGTGGGCCCGCCTGGCAATCATTCACCGGCTCGACAAGGAGACCTCCGGCGTAATGGTCTTTGCGAAAACGCCGCTGGCCAATCGCTCGCTTACCGCGCAGTTCACGGCGCGCAGCGTCTGCAAGAGGTATCTCCTGCTGACGGATCGCCCGGTGCGCGAGGGCCCCCTTACGGTCAGGGGCGCGCTCGTTCGCGCCGGCGAAAGGTACGTGAGCCGGCCCGTTCACAGCGGAGGCGAGACGGCGGAGACAGTTTTTAGGGAAGGCAGGAGGGAGAATGCAGAATACAGAAGCGGCGATTGGTGCCAGGAGGTTGAAGCCGAGCCGTTGACTGGGCGGACGCACCAGATTCGGGTCCACGCGGCGGAGAGCGGTTTTCCGATTCTCGGCGATATTCTTTACGGCGGCACGGCGGCGCCACGTGTTTATCTGCACGCAGCGGAGTTGACGCTGAAGCATCCCGCTTCCGGTGAGGAGCTCACGTTCCGCGCCCCGACTGGGCAGGACTGGGCCGGGATTCCGGCGCCCGGGCACCCCGGACGTGGTAGGGACGCATTCCACCGCGTCCCCATTCCTCCTAAACAGGGACACGGTGGAACGCGTCCCTACCACACAGGAACGGAGGTTCATGCGGAGGGTCACGAAGCTCGCGGCGGGCCAGCGTGTCCCCTGCCCTGCCTGGCTCTGCGCGAAGCGCTGATTGAGCCGCACTCGACAAATGCCTACCGACTTATTCACGGCGCGAGCGACGGCTGGCCAGGGTGGTATGTCGAGCGCCTTGGAGAATACCTGCTATCGCAGAGCCCGCAGGCCCTCAGCGCGGGTCAACGTGAGGAATTGGCGCGTCTCGCCATGCTGTTCTCGGCGCGCGGGATTTATCACAAAATCCTGACGCGCCAGGTGCGCCGCGTGGCGCGGGCCGAGGCATCACCTCAACTGGTTCTGGGCGAGGCGGCGCCGGAACGGTTCGAGGTTCGAGAAAACGGGTTGCAGTTCGAGCTTAGCTTCACGGAAGGCTACTCGACGGGCCTGTTCCTGGATCAGCGCGACAATCGCCGCCGCTTGCTCGCGCGCCATGTTGCCGCGGCTTTCCCTTTGCTCCCTGCGGCGACGGGGAATGGGCAATGGGAACTACTCAACGTCTTCGCCTACACGTGCGGCTTTTCGGTGTGCGCGGCGAAGGCGGGGGCGCGAACCAGCAGCCTCGACCTCTCGCGGAGATGGCTCGACTGGGGAAGGCGCAATTTCGCGCTCAACCACCTTGAGCCGGACCAGCACGAGTTCATCTACGGGGAGGCGTTTGATTGGCTGCGCCGGCTGGCAAAGAAGGCACGGCGCTTCGACGTGATCGTGCTGGACCCGCCCACGTTCTCGCAGTCGAGGGAATCCGGCGTGTTCCAGGCGCAAAAGGACTATGGCCGGCTGGTGGCGGCGGCTCTGCCGCTGCTCAAGGCCGGCGGTGTGCTGTTCGCTTCGACTAACGCGGCGGATTGGGCGCCGGAATGGTTTCTGGCTGCTGTGGACAAGGCCATCCACGCCGCGGGCCGCAGAGTCCTTCAGCGCCACTATGTTCCCCAGCCACCGGATTTCCCCGTCTTACGAGCCGAGCCGGCCTATCTTAAGACCGTATGGCTGCGGGTCGAGTAACGGGCACAGGCCTCATCTCTGCAAAGGACCGATCTCCCACAGCCTTGGTTGATCGGACTGTGGCGGCTCAGGCCGAGTTCGCTCGGGGCGATAGAGCAAGTGCGCCAAGTGCCCTCGGGTTCCCATCGCCAGCCGTTGTGCAATCCAACTGACAGTGACCGTTGTTTCGGCTTGGAGCTGGGCCGCCAACTTCGCCTTGAACGGATGCCTCTTGCGCCAGCTTGCGATCCGGGCCTCCATCATCCCTTCGGTTCGCAGAGCCTCGGCGATGAGGCGTTTGGCCTTAGCCGCGCCCGATTCCGAAAGCTCGGCCCCGTAATGCCCTTTCCCCCTTGATGAAAGTGATTCGACATCAAACAGAAGCTGTGCACCTGCCAAGCCGTCTTCTGGCAGCTTTCCCCCAGTGTGGCAAGGAACAGACCCCGGTCGTCGTCGTCGCAGAAGATCACTTCTCGGTGATCTCCGCGATTCATCACGTGGTAAATCGCCCCAGGGTATTGGATCCGCAGCTTCCGGGCCATAGACCCGGGATCCAGACAAGCCATTCGCAACCCTAATGTCAACAGCGGGATATGACATTATCATTGACTGACACGAATGGCCCTTAGTTAAGGCTTCGATAATTACGGGGGCGGCCTTTCCAGTAGCGGCTGCGGTGGGAGATCTCTACGAAGCGGCGGCGCGGTTGATTGAGCAGTGGGTAAGGTTTAGGC
>Ga0326728_10024412_pt1 | contig 10957 bp, 3 predicted proteins | sample MB3enrmetagenome_FD_207602 | JGI IMG/M metagenome (GOLD analysis project Ga0326728, IMG submission 207602) | Lab enriched peat soil microbial communities from McLean, Ithaca, NY, United States - MB31MN | ecosystem: Environmental > Terrestrial > Soil > Wetlands > Peat | place: USA: New York...
CCCGAATCTGCCTATGAGCTGATTTTCCGTAGCAGCTCCTATCGGATCGCTTACCCGGTGACGGCGGAAGCCTACGTCAGCCAAGTCCTCGACCGCGAGGCCTTCCGGCGCCACTGCGACCAGTACCGGACGCAAGCCGAGATTCTCAAGCACCTTCCCTGAATCGGGGGGCAGGTGGGCGGGGAGACTTTTCGGCACCGGGTTCATACCAGAGGTCTGCCCCGCACTTGAATCGTTCCGCCGCGGAAAGGCCGCAGGATCGTGGTCTGGATAAGCTTGGCTGATCAAAAACGGGGCTTTGAGGGGGTTCTATGGCACCGTGTTCCGAATCAGCAACAATGGGAGGCTGACCAGTTTGTATTCCTTCACCGGCGGCAATGATGGCATTAATCCCAATGGACTGGTGCAGGGCAGCGACAGCTATTTCTATGGCACGACTCACGACGGCGGCGCTGGCGTCGGGGGGCGGCTTCGACGTGGCCGCATTCGACCGGGAACTGCAGAATTGGGAGCGGCGGTGGGCGGATCGGCACGAAGCTCATCCGACGCGACCGCGCGGGTTATACATGTCGTTTCGCGCCGCGCGAGGCCCGTTATCTTCGTATTCGGGAGACTTATAATTCGGCCAATACCCGTCGCCACCTGGTGGAAGTGATGGCCTTTCCGGAATGAGAAAGGCAAGTAAGCTGCCACGAGCATCGCGAGCTACTGTTTGCGACGACGCATTCTACCTTAAGAGTCGGAAGAACTTTGCCATGCCAGACGTGGAATTGGTGACCGTGTATTGCCCGTTTACAATTACCGGGGAGGGAACAACCGTATTCCAGTTTGTCGAAGGCAAATTCGTTGCGTACTGGAGCGCAAACCCGACCGCGTTTGTCGGCCACACCAGGATGAGGGAGCTGCCCTCCTGTGCCACGCCGAGCTTCGGCGCGGCCGTCGGTGGTGGCAACACGTTGAGTGTCCAGTACCAGATGGGATTGTCGTTCTCGTTGCACTCGGCGACCTCGTGTTCGTCGTTAATTCTATATCCGAGATAGTAGGTGCCTGGCGTGGTGGTTGAATTGATGGTGATGTTTAGCATAAATGACACGGTAGAATTGGCGGGGCAGCCGCTGAGGGGCTGTTCATAAAACGGAGCGAGCGTGTTGAGGCCCGTCGCTGTTGTGGAAAAACCGTAGAATCCGACATGAAACGCCCCGGCATTGGCACTGCCGCCCGAACACGACTGGTTTGTGATGGTGAGGGAGGCGCTTACGGTGTCACCGGCATGGGGAGTTACGCTGCTGAGACTGTCAGTGCCTTTGATCAGCTCCGGTTGCGCCGTCGCCAGGGGAATGGTGAATACCGTGCCATACCCGTTGCTGCCGCCATATCGCGCTGCCCCATACAACAGGTTGCCCGATAGAAGCAGACCGGGTTGCGGATTGGCTCCATCGCTGTTAGTGCCATAAGCATTATTGGTGGCAGTAAAACTATAAAGCAACGAAAACCCGGAACCTTGGGTGCCGAGGCCGAGGCTGAATATCGTGCCATTACCCGCAGCGCCGCCGCCAGACGCCGCCCCGTAGAGTGCCTCGCCCGAGATGATTAGACTGGCACCCGGATAAGCACCGTCGGCGCCACCGGTGAAACTATAAAGGCTGGTAAAATTGGACCCACTGGTGCTGACGCTGAACACGGTGCCATACCCGTTACTGCCACCTTGATTCGCGACCCCATACAGCATGTTGCTCCATAAAAGCAAACCACCTGGGGGCGGATAAGCACCGTCGGCGCCGCCGGTGAAACTATAAAGGCTGGTAAAATTGGACCCACTAGTACTGACGCTGAACACCGCGCCATACCCGTTGCTGCCGCTCTTATTCGCAGTCCCGTACAGCGTGTCGCCCGAAATAATCAAATCGCCCAAAGGATAGGCGCCGTCGGCGCCGCCCTTGAAACTATAAAGGCTGGTAAAATTGGACCCACTGGTGCTGACGCTGAACACGGTGCCATACCCATAGCTGCCGCCAGCAGACGTCGTCCCATACAGTGTGTCGCCGGCTAAAACTAAAGCGGCGGACGGATGGATTCCGCCGCTGTTGAGTGTAGCGCCATTGAACACATGCAGGGCAATCAACTTCGGGGATTCGGTATTGAGGCTGAACACGTTGCCATAACCGTCCTGACCGCCTAAGAGCGCCGTACCATACAGATTGTTGCTTGATAGAATCAAACGAGCCTCCGGATTTGCTCCGTCGTAGTTTTCAACACCCGGTGGATTGAAAACCGAGAAATGTAACAGGTCCACAAAACCCAAGGTAGCGTTATTAAGACCAAACACGGTGCCATTTGGGGGCGATAGGCTGTGCTCGGTCGTCCCATAGAGCGTGTTGCCGGATAGGATGAGGCCCGCATACGGATAAGCTCCGTCGTTACCGGTGAAAGTGTGCAGCACGGTGAAGTTGTTATACTGGGGAACTGGCAAGAGGACGCTCACCGAGTCAGGGCCGACGCCGATAACCGTGAGGCCAAGGTTGTTGGTTGCCCTGAGAGCAACGGAATAAGTGGCCGCGTTGGTGTAGGTGTGGGAGGGGTTTTGAATGGGACTGGTCGCCCCATCGCCAAAACTCCAGTTCCAACTGGTGACGGTATTGCTGCCGTTGTCAACGCCCGCCGCGGTGAAGTTCACCGTGAGTGGAAATGCGCCGCTGGTTGGATTGGCGGCGAAGGCAACGGTGAGCGGGGACACCGTGATGGGAGCCGGTCCTGAGCCGGTAACCGTGAAACCGATGTTGTTGGTCACGACGAGTGCGACGGAGAAAGTGCCCGGGTTGGCGTAGGTATGGGAGGGATTCTGGGCGGTGCTGGTTGCGCCGTCGCCAAAACTCCAGTTCCAACTGGTGATGGTATTGCTGCCGTTGTCAATGCCCGGAGAGGTGAAGCTCACCGTGAGAGGCTCCAGGCCGCTGGTTGGATTGGCGGCGAATGCAATGGTGAGCGGCGACACCGCGATGGAAGCCGGGCCTGAGCCGGTAATTGTGAAGCCAAGGCTGTTGGTCACGATGAGAATGGGTGAGAAGGTGCCAGGGACGATGTAGGTATGGGACGGATCCTGAGCCGTGCTGGTTGCGCCATCACCAAAATCCCAGCTCCAATTGGCAATGGCAGTGTCGCCGCTGTCAACGCCTGGAGAGGTGAAGTTCACCGTGAGCGGCACCACCCCGTTGGTTGGCTTGGCCGTGAACGCGAGGGTGGGCGGAGTCACCGTAATTGAAGCCGGGCCGGTGCCGATCACCGTGTAGCCAAGGGTGTTGAGCAAATTGAGTGCGAGGGAAAAGGTGCCCGGGTTGGTGTAGGCATGGGAGGGATTCGGGGCGGTGCTGGTGGCGCCATCGCCAAAACTCCAGCTCCAATTGGTGATGGTAACGCCGGTGCTGTCCAGGGCGGCAGAGGTGAAGTTTACCATGAGTGGAGCTGCCCCGGTGGCTGGATTGGCGGTGAATCCAACGGTAATCGGGGACACGGTGATGGACGCGGCTGCTCCGGCAATCGGGACGCCGTTGCTGTTCCCAATGAGAGCGACGGAGAAAATGCCACTGTTGGGGTAGGCATGGGAGGGATTCCGGGCGGTGCTGGTTGAGCCGTCGCCAAAATCCCAGTTCCAACCGGTGATCGTATTGCCGCCGAAGTCCACGCCTGCGGAGGTGAAGCTCACCGTAAGGTGCGCCGCGCCATTGGTGGGAGTGGCAGTGATGGTAATCCCGCTCAACTCCTGCGTCGGAACACCATCACCAATGGTGGAACCCCAACCGGTGGTGCCAGCGAAATAATAAGCCGTCTGCGTGCCGCCAAACAAGGCGTCACCGAAGAATACATTCGGACCAACGCTCGGAGCGTTGCCCTCGAAAAACACACTGGGCAGGCTGTAGTTGAACTCGAATGCATAATCTCCGATGCTGGCGACGCTGGCGGGAATCGTCACGGTGAGAGGAGTAGAGAACCAGTCTGAAATCGCATAAGCTGCGATGCTGGTCACGGGCAGGCCACTGATCGAACTGGGGAGGGTCACCGCCCCGCCCAAACCGGTGTACCCGGTAATAGCGATCATCCCGTTGTTGGTCGTGTACGTGAACTGGGCTAGCGCTGCTGGAGCGACCCAGCTCAGAAAGCCCGTGAGGAGGAACCATGTTTTTCGCCTACTGTTCAAGGATGAGACAGAGTAGCACGCAAGTGTATTCTCCTCAACCAGCGACAGCTCAGCGCCTCGCTTGCATGAATGAGGAGCTTGTCGTGCGATGGGCGGAGGACCGCTTGCGTTTTTGGCTAATCTCGTGTATAAGAACGGGAGTTCCCCAGCTTGACATTTGGAACGTAGCGTTCCATGGGTCAAGGCCGGGAGGGTGATACATGAGCGAGTCAACGGAGCCAGTGACGCAGATCCTCGAAGCGGTGAACGGTGGGGATGCCAAAGCGGCGGAGAAGCTGCTGCCGCTGGTTTATGAGGAACTGCGCCGCTTGGCCGCGGCCAGGATGGCCAAGGAAGCGCCCGGCCAGACCCTTCAACCGACGGCCCTGGTCCACGAGGCTTGGCTCCGATTGGCGCAGGGCAAGGAGCGGAGATTTGAGAATCGCGGGCATTTCTTCGCGGCGGCGGCCGAGGCGATGCGGCGGATTCTGATTGAAGCGGCCCGCCGGAAGCAGAGTCAACAGCGAGGCGGGCACTTGCACCGGGAAGAACTCAAAGAAACCACCCTTGTCCTGGAGAGGCCAACCGACGAAATCCTTGCGGTGGATGAAGCGCTGACCAAGCTAGCCGGCGCAGACCCCTTGGCGGCGGAGTTGGTAAAGCTCCGGTATTTTGTGGGCATGAGTCTGCCGGAGGCGGCCGAGGCGCTGGGGATTTCACCGCGAACGGCGGACCGCGTGTGGGCTTACGCTCGGAGCCGCCTGCACCAGGAGTTGGAGGGCGAATTGGCCCCCTAAACGTAGCAACGGACCCATCTTTTTTGTTACAACCCCAGGGGCCTCAATAATAGTTGGCGTGGTTCGGCTGCCATTTTGCGCATTGATAGACAGAAGAACGCATGAACGACTCGAAGCCAACGCCAGACTCCCGAGAGCAGGAGTTGTTCATCCAGGCCCTGGAGCAACCCTCGGCACGGGAGCGCGCCGCGTTCCTGGCTGGCGCCTGCGGCCACGACCTCGCGTTGAAGGGTCGAGTCGAGGCCCTGCTGGCCCGGTCTGAGGGCCTCGGCGGGTTCCTGGAAAAGCCCGTGGTGTCGCCGGTGGCAGCCGGCGCCAACTGCGCGGACGGCACGGGTGACGGGCGGGCCTTCACCGAGAAGCCCGGGGACCGTATTGGCCGCTACAAGCTGCTGGAGAAGATCGGCGAGGGCGGCATGGGCGTCGTGTATATGGCCCAGCAGGAGGAACCGGTCCGCCGCCGCGTGGCCCTCAAGATCATCAAGCTGGGGATGGACACCAAACAGGTCGTGGCCCGCTTCGAGGCCGAGCGCCAGGCCCTGGCCCTCATGGACCACCCCAACATCGCCAAGGTGCTCGATGGCGGGGCGACCGACACCGGCCGGCCTTACTTCGTCATGGAACTGGTTCAGGGCGTGCCCATCACCGAGTTTTGCGACCGGAACCGCCTTCCGGCCCGGGAGCGGATCAAGCTTTTCGTCACCGTCTGCCAAGCGATCCAAAGCGCGCACCAAAAGGGGATCATTCACCGGGATCTCAAGCCCACCAACATCCTGGTCACGCTCGACGGCGGGGTGCCCATGCCTATGGTGATTGACTTCGGCGTGGCCAAAGCCACCCAGCAGAAGCTGACCGAGAAGACGGTCTTCACGAACTACGCCACGATGATTGGCACGCCGGCCTACATGAGCCCGGAGCAGGCGGAGATGAGCCGTCTGGATGTGGACACGCGCAGCGACATCTACGGCCTGGGGGTGCTGCTTTACGAATTGTTGACCGGGACGACGCCCTTCCCGGAGAAGCGGTTGCGCAGCGCGGGCTACCGCGAGATGCAGCGGATCATCCTCGAGGAGGAACCGGAACGGCCTTCCACGCGCCTGAGCACGCTCCAGGGCGAGCAGCGGAGCCTGGTGGCGAGAAACCGTGGGGCCAGCGAACTGGCGCTGGGCCGGGTATTCGCCGACGACCTGGATTGGATTGTGATGAAATGCTTGGAGAAGGACCGGGCGCGGCGTTACGAGACGGCCAATGGTCTGGCCGCCGACCTCAAGCGGCATCTCAACAACGAACCGGTCGTGGCCCGGCCGCCGAGCACGGCTTACCGGGTCCAGAAGTTTGTCCGCCGCAATCGGGTGATGGTTACGGCGGTGTCAGCAGTCGCTGCGGTGGTGGTCTTGGGCACGTTTGTGAGCACCTGGCAGGCGATCCGGGCGACGCAGGCTAAACACGAGCAAAGCCGTTTACGCCAGCAGGCGGAAACCAATGAGCGGAAGGCGCAGATAGCGCAGACGAACGAGGCTCAACAACGTCAACGCGCGGAGACCCAGGCCTACGTGGCCAACATGAACCTGGCGCAGCAGGCGTGGGAGCAGAACAATGTGGAGCGGTTGCGGATGTTGTTGGATCAAACCGCCGCTTACCCGGCTCGCGGCTTTGAATGGTATTACTGGCAGCGCCAAGCCCACCTGGAGTTGAACACTCTGCGCGGGCACACGGCGGTTGTCTCGGCGGTGGCCTTTGCTCCCGACGGCAGCCGCATTGTGACCGGCAGCTACGATCGCACGGCCAAGGTGTGGCAAGCGGCCACCGGCAAAGAGTTGCTTACCCTCTCCGGGCATACCAGTTACATCCGGACCGTTGCCTTCTCTCCGGACGGCCTGCGGATCGTGACCGGTAGCGATGATAAGACAGCCAAGGTATGGGATGCCCACAGCGGCAAGGAGTTGTTCACCCTGGATCGGCACAGCAACCTGGTTTACGCGGTGGCGTTCTCACCGGGCGGCCGTCAGATCGCGACCGCGGGCGCGGATGGCACAGCAAGGATATGGGACACCGCCACCGGGAAGGAGTTGTTCACGTTCCACGGCCATACGGACGAGGTCGCGTGTGTGACGTTTTTCCCGGACGGGCTGCGGGTCGCTACGGCGAGTCGGGATGGAGTGGTCAAGGTCTGGGAGGCAGCCAGTGGCAAGGAATCTCTCACCTTCAGGACAGACCGCCCTTTGGGCTGGATGGGTCGCCTGGCCGTTTCTCCAGACGGCAAGCGCCTTGTCACTGCCGGCGGTGACAACCCGGTTGCCGTATGGGATGCCGCCATCGGCAAGAAATTGCTTGAGTGCGATGACCGATACTCAGTCTGGTGCGTGGCTTTTTCCCCGGACGGCCGACGCATTGTCAGCGGCAGGTATGACCGGATCGCCAAAGTGTGGGATGCGGCCAGCGGCACCCGATTACTGATCCTCAAAGGCCATCGCAGCGACGTAGTTTCAGTTGCCTTTTCTCCAGATGGGAAACAGATCCTTACGGGCAGCAGCGACGGCACGGCCAAGGTCTGGGCGGCGTCCCCCGACCGCGAGGTGCTCACTCTTAGAGGACATACCAATCAGATAACTGCCACTGCCTTTACAGCCGACGGACGCCAGATTGTCACCGCCAGCAGCGATGGGACGGCACGGGTATGGGACGCCACCGATGGCAGGGAAGTGTTCACGGTTAGGGCGAAAGGTGAAGCGATCTGGAGCATGGCCATCTCCCCCGACGGTAAGCGCGTCGTCACCGACAATGCGGATGGCACCGCCACGGTCTGGGATGTGGCCAACGGTAAGGAACTGCTCTCCCTCTCCGGGCATGGCAGTATCATCCGCGGCTTGGCCTTCTCTCCCGAAGGGAGGCGCATTGCCACGGCCAGCGCGGATCGGACGGCGAAGGTATTCGACGCGGCCACCGGCAAGCTGCAGGTCACTTTCCAGGGGCACCTCGCCTCGGTGTTATCCGTGGCCTTTTCTCCCGACGGACAGAGGATTGTGACCGGAAGTTCTGACCACACCGCCAAGGTGTGGGACTCGGCCAGCGGCAACGAACTCTTCACACTGAGCGGGCATAAGAGCTTGATCCAGTCTGTCGCCTATTCGCCGGACGGCCATAAGATTCTCACTGGCAGCATGGATGGAACGGCCAAGGTGTGGGATGCGGACAATGGGCGGGAGGTGCTTACGCTTAGGGGGCATGGCTCTGACATCATGTGCGCGGTCTTTTCTCCCGACGGCACCCGAATTGTCACCGGCAGCCGTGACCAGACGGCCAAGATATGGGACACTGGCGTTGGGGACGAGTTGCTCAGCCTCAACAGCCAGGGACGGGCGGTGTGGCCGGTTGCCTTTTCACCGGATGGTGGACGGGTCGTCACCGGCTGTTACGACGGGACCACCAGGGTCTGGGCGGCGGCTACGGCCCTGCAAGTTGCCGCCTGGCAGCAGGAGGACAAAGCAGATACCGAACGTTTGGCGGTGTCGATCGGTCCCGGGTGGAACGTAGGGATGTTGAGGGAGGAGCAGCACGTCTCGCGCGCCCACGATCCTGCGCGCATCCGGCAGTGGCTGGTACTGGCGCCGATACCTTTTGAAGGTCAAACGGAGGCGGCCGCGTTGAAAGCGTTGGACCAGGAGCAAGTGCCCGACGAAGCCCATTTGCGCCCACGGGCCGGCGACCGAGTCGCAATAGGTCAGAGCGAGTTGATGTGGACGGAAGTGCGCGATTACTTGCTCGATTTCAATCAGCTCGCAGGAAAGCAGACCGAGTGGAGCGTGGCCTACGCGGTTTGTTACCTCCAGAGTGACACTGACCGGACCCGATTGCGGATGGAAGTGGGCAGCGATGACCAGGCCAAGATCTACCTCAACCGCAGGGAGATTTACCGGAACCCGACAGCACGGGAATGTATTCCCGATCAGGATCTGGTCGAGGGGGTGGAGTTAAAGACTGGGCTGAATGTGCTGGTCTTCAAGGTGGTGAACGAAACCGAGGGCTGGCAGGGCTCAGTTCGGCTCACCCACGCATATGGGCAGGAGGTAAAGGGAGTGAGCGTGACACTCACGCCACCCTAACGGAGCTAACACCCGCATCTTAGTGACTGAACACAAAACAACCTTATATCCGATGAACTTATGAAAGCATCATTTTTCACATTGGTAACGCTGAGCTTGGCTCAGATGCTTCTACTCGGGCAACCGGCAACGGTTGCTGATCAACCGCCGTTTACCGACGCAAACTGGGTAAGCCTCGGCGGCTTTGCCGGAGTAAACGGCCAAGTCAATGCGATCGTCGTGGCCACGACTGGCGACGTTTATGTCGGGGGGAGCTTCACGATTGCCGGAACCGTTTTCGCCGCCAACGTCGCCAAATGGAACGGCAGCACCTGGTCTCCCCTCGGTTCTGGGATCGGCGACGTAAACGCCTCTGTCTCTGCCTTAGCCCTCGACTCCAATGGGAACCTTTACGCGGGCGGGACTTTCACGAACGCAGGTGCAGTTAGCGCCACCAACATCGCCGAATGGAACGGCAACGCTTGGTCGCCCCTCGGGTCGGGCATAGGTGGCGATGCATACGGCGGCAACGTCACTGCCCTGGGCTTCGACACCAATGGGAACCTTTACGCGGGTGGTTATTTCAACGCGGCGGGGGGGGGCAGCGCCACGAACATTGCCAAGTGGGACGGGAGCACTTGGTCGGCACTGGGGCCGGGAATAGGGGGCGATGGATATGGCGCAAATGGCGGGCAGGTCTATGCCCTGGCGTGGGACAACAACGGGAACCTTTATAGTGGAGGAGAATTCGACATAGCGGGCGGAGTGGCCGCAACCAATATCGCCAAGTGGGATGGCACCGCCTGGTCCGCGCTCGATTGGGGTCAGGGCAATGGTCCTCCTCCAGGAGGTCCACCCGGTGGTTCCTGGTGGGAAACTTGGGTCGCTGCTCTAGCGTTCGATAGGTCTGGAAACCTCTACGCGGGTTATGGCTCGACGGACGGGGACAATAATTCGTCGGAGACAGGCGGCGGCATTGCGGTTTGGGACGGAAAGGCTTGGTCGGCGCTAGGTTCGGGCGTGTTTCCCTGGAGTGCCGTTGATTCTCTAATCTTTGACAACTCCGGAAACCTATATGTGGCTTCCGACTACGCTTACGATGGAGCGGGCATAATCTACGAAACCTCCGCCTGGATCACCATATGGAACGGCACCACATGGTCCACCAATAGTTCACTCACCTCGTCGGTCTTTTCTGCCTTGGCGTTAGATAGCCTTGGGAATCTTTACGCGGGTGGAGAATTCACCACAGCAGGCACGATGCACGTCAACAATGTTGCGGAATGGAACGGCAGCACCTGGTCGGCCCTCGGTTCGGGCAGCCTACAGTCTGATTCCGATGTCAGCGCGCTGGCCCGTGACCCCAAGGGCAACATTTACGCCGGAGGTGGTTTCTACATCGCTGGTGGGTCCTACGCGACCAACATCACTAAGTGGGACGGTATCGCCTGGTCCGCGGTCGGATTGGGAATAGGGGGCGATGGGTACGGTTTCGTCGACGCTTTGGCCTTCGACAATTCAGGGAACCCCTACGCGGCCGGAAGCTTTGACACAGCGGGCGGGATAAGCGCCACCAACATCGCCAAGTGGGACGGCACCAATTGGTCCGCCCTCGGATCAGGTATTGATGGCGTGGTGCGCGCTCTAGGCTGTGACGCCACTGGGAACCTTTACGCCGGCGGCGGGTTCGACAGTGCGGGCAGGGTCAGCGCCACCAACATCGCCAAGTGGAACGGCAGCACCTGGTCTCCCCTCGGTTCTGGGATCGGCGACGTAAACGCCTGGGTCCTTGCCTTAGCCCTCGACTCCAGGGGGAACCTTTACGCGGGCGGCGGGTTCGACAGTACGGGCGGGGTCAGCGCCACCAACATCGCCAAGTGGAACGGCAGCACCTGGTCTCCCCTCGG
>Ga0326728_10024413_pt1 | contig 10957 bp, 7 predicted proteins | sample MB3enrmetagenome_FD_207602 | JGI IMG/M metagenome (GOLD analysis project Ga0326728, IMG submission 207602) | Lab enriched peat soil microbial communities from McLean, Ithaca, NY, United States - MB31MN | ecosystem: Environmental > Terrestrial > Soil > Wetlands > Peat | place: USA: New York...
ACTCACCCCCCAACTCTCTGAGTCCGCGACCGTTCTGGAACCCGCGACGGGTTCCTACGAACTTTACGTGCTCAACCTGCCGGGATACACGAACGGTGGTCCCGTGGTGACCTTCTCCGTTCAGGTCAACGTGACCCTTCTGGGTCAGCTGAACCTGCATTCGTGAACCAGAGACGCAACGACCGGACGTTCGTCGCAGTGATTCGACCGATAAGCTTGTGGTCAGAGCCCGCGATCACAAGACGCTCGCGCGCGACTGGCAGAAGGCAGCGCAGTTCTACGCCCGATACGGGTCACGGAGGCAAGGTTCCGATTGGGGGTTCCGTCGACTGAGTCCCTGTCGGGGGATTGCTAGCCTGCTTTGGCGGCTCGGAGATGCGTCGGAGAATTTCCGTCTCCTGTCGCTGGATTTCCTCCTCCCGTCGCCTCCGCTCCTCCAGCCTTGCAGCAATCGACTGATCCGACGAGAAGTCCAGGGTCCACGCCCGGATAGTGCTCACGACAATCAGCAATGACCCGACGACCGCAAACCAAAGTCCGAAGAAAAGCCCAAGGAAGACGAGAATGATGCCAACCGCGATTCCAACCCAGACAAATGCCCGATTGACCCTTCGATACGCGAGAACCGGATTCGCTTGCGACAAGGCCACTGACGAGGGGCATCGCGTTCGGTCGTTTACAGTTTTCGAGGGTAGCTGAGTTCCGGTCCGCCGCCCGTACGACGGCTCGCGGACGCGGTTCGAGTCGCGGGTCGCGTTCGGCGGCCCGGACGAGGACACGGAGGAGACCGCGACCCCGACGCGGCAGTTCAGCCTCCTCGAGATCACGAGCGGTCTCCCCGACGACTCGCGGGAGGCGGACGAGCGGACTGCGGAGCGCAGGCTGCGGGACCTGCGTGGGCGGGTCAAGGCGGCGCGAGCCGCGATCTCGGCAACGCCGGGAGCTGCGGAGGTTCTCAGACAGGACTTGAGGAAGAGGGTTCAGTTTTGCGCGCGGTTCAGAATCACGGATGCGCAGTTCCGGCACGGCGTTCCCAATCGCCCCGGGGCCGAAGGTAATAACCCCGAGGAACGACTCGTCTCGTTTCCGACGGATAGGAATAGCGACTCGGAGGTTGATTTGTGGTGCGGTTCAATCTGAGCAACGAGGCCCCTCGCGCGAGACGGGCGATCCGAATCGGGCGCTCGGCGATGCTTACCTTTGCGGTGGCGATGGCCGTGTGGTTGGCGTACGCGTCGGTACTCTTCAGCGAGACATCGAGGTGGGACACTCTTCACCTGCTTGGAATCATCGGGGCGATTTGGGTAGACGCCATGTTTGGTTGGATTGCCATCTTCGGGATCACGCAGCCGGCCGCCTGGGTCGAGATCGATCCCTCAGGAATTCGTTTCGGATTCTCCCATGGAAGGGAATCGACGCAGGGTTGGCTTGACCAGAGTCGCGCGATACGCTTGTTCCGAACCGACGGGGTAAAGGACTGGATTTCTGAGGGAAAGCCTGCGTACGCCGCGTCTGTCGACCGGCAACCCTTTCGGGCGGTCCTCACGGCCGAAGCGTTTCATGCCATCCTACAGGTCGCCAAGGAGCAAGGGCTCACCGTCCAAAGGACCCCATCCCAGCGCAAAGGCTGGGATCGCGTAGACTTGCAGTGAAGAGGGGCAGCCCCCGCCCCCGGCGCGAACCACTCGAGGTGGGCATCAACCGCCGCGGGCCGAGACGCTCGCGCGCGACGGGCGCACGGCGGCCGCGCTACGCGCAACGGGGCTAAGTGTATACACCCAAGTCTCGTTCTAGAGGCGTGGAGCCGCCGCGCCGCCTCCTCGCCGCACTCGCAATCGTTGTTGCGGTCGCGGTGTTAATACCCTCCGTCACGAATGTCAGCCAGGTGCGCAGTGGCCCAACTCATTCAAAGTTCGCCTTCGCTTCTGCGTCGCCGACGGACGTTACGATTCCGGTCGGGGGGTATCCATTCAGCATTGCCTTCGACCCTGTGAACGGAAATCTCTACGTGGACACTCCGGGCTCAAGCGACATCGATGTGGTTAACACTACCACAAACAAGGTTGTGGCCTCGATCCCGATGCCGTCCATCGTCGAACACGTCGTTGCTGACACCAAGACTGGTGTCGTGTATGCAGGCATTTACGGTTACGGGGCTGAGGTGTTTGGGATAGATCCTTTGAGTAATCGAGTCGTATCGACCACCCCGATTGGGTGCCCGCAGGGCTGTGTCGCCGATGCCCAGGCGTATGACCCGGCGAGCGACGAGATCTTTGTTACGAATCTTGACATTGGGACCGTAACCGTGATTAATACGGCGTCGGTCGTCGCAAGAATCCCAGTGGGATCCGGGGGTCCTAACGGGGCTGCCTACGACACGGCGAATGGCGACATCTACGTGTCCAACGAGGGTTCTTGCTTATCCTGCCTCAACCTGACAGTGATCAATGGGACGACTAACCGAGTCGTCGGTCAAGTAGTTGGTGCCGGGGGGGGTCCGGGGGTGACTTATGACAGTTCGAACGAGGATATCTACACCTGCACCAACGGCGACCAGAACAACTTTACCAACTTCGTAAGCGTGGCGAGCGGAACCAGGAATGCCCTAGTCGCCTTGATCCCAATCGACAGCGGATGCGAGGCTGCGGTTTACGACCCCGTCAACGACTATGTCTACATCACGGACCGCTACAGGCTGGGGGTGGACCTCTCCAACGTCACGGTTGTCGACCCCGACACCAACAGGATTGTCTTGAACCTCCCCGTTCAGATGGGACCGACTGGCGTAGCGTACGATCCTGTCAACCACAACGTCTATGTCGCCGACGCGGCCACGAACAACATCAGCATCCTCCCGCAGGTCTTCCGGCTGACCGTGCACGAGACCGGGCTCCCCGTGGGGACGAACTGGTCGGCGACCGTGGGAGGAACGACTCTCTCGTCCACCAACACTTCGATCACGTTCCCGGAGACGAACGGGACGTTACCTTTCACTGTCAGCAACCAAACGAACCACACCGCGTGCCCTGCCTCAGGGAACGTGACCGTTGCGGGCGGCCCCAGCAAACTGAACGTGACGTTTTCGACCTCTACCTGCGGCGGAACTCCCGCCAAGTCGTCTGGGATCCTGGGAACCGCGGGATACTACCTCCTGGACGGAATCGTTGTCGTGCTCGTGGCCGCTACGGTCCTAATCGTCGTCCTGACGCGAAGAAGGCGTCGGGCGAAGCCTTCGCCAACCACGCCCCCGCCCGATGGCGCTTCCGGCCAGGCTCGTTAGATTCGCGCCATGTGCAAGCGGCGCGGGCGGTGACCGCGACCTCCCCGTGCCGAGACGCTCGCGCGCGACGGGCGCGCGGCGGTCACACTCCCAGGCTAAGGGTCAACTGTTTACGCGCTGGCGCGGTCACGGTGGCGTGAAGGTCCGGGGCGGGCTGCTCGCCGCGGCAGCGACCGTCGTCGTAATCGCGATGCTCCTTCCCTCAATCGGAGGAGTCACTCAAGTTCGAAGCGCACCTGCCCCCACTCCTGTCCAGCTCGCTGTTTCGGATTCTGCGGGAGTCACCATTCACGTAGGGTCGTATCCGTATGGCATCACTTTCGACCCGGTGAACGGTCTCCTTTACGTCACCAACTTTGGCTCCAACAACATTAGCGTGGTCAACGCCACAACTAACCAAGTAGTGGCCTGGATCCCGATGCCGTTTGGGATCGGCCCAATAGTGACGGACACCGTGACCGGTGTTGTCTACACCGGCGATGCTGTCTCAACGGTCTATGGCATCAATTCTTCCACCAACCGGGTAGAATGGAGAATCCCCCTCGCGGGTGCCGGGTGCCCGTCCGGATGCGCTCCTGACGCGCAGACGTACGATGCCGCGAACGGCGACATCTACGTCACGGACATCGTCACCAACAACGTGAGCGTGATTCATGGGACAACCGCCGTAGCGGCAATCCCGGTGGGAAACTCTCCTAACGGGGCCGCCTACGATTCGGCGAATGGAGAAGTGTTTGTTTCCAACGAAGGGGCTACCATACCGGCCAACCTGACGGTCATAGACGGGACGACCAACCGAGTCGTAGGGCAGGTCTATCCATCAGGCAACGGCCCCGGTGTTGCGTACGCCAGTTCGAACGGCGACGTGTACACCTGCACGAACGGGATACAGAACGGCTTTTCGAACCTTGTCAGTGTGGCGAACGGAACCACCAATGCCGTAATCGTCTCGATTCCGATTAGCAGTGCGTGCGGGGAGGCCGTCTATGACCCGAACAATGGGTACGTCTACATCACCGATCGGGACAAACCTGGAGGGCAGGACCTGTCCAACGTCACGCTGGTCGACCCCGACACTAACCGGATTGTGCTGACGCAGCCCGTGGAGTTGGGACCTATTGGCATCGCGTACGATTCTGCGAACAACAACATCTACGTTGCGAACTCTGACTCAGGGACGATAAGCATCCTCCCGCAGATCTACCGACTGACCGTCCATGAGACCGGACTGCCTCCCGGGACCAACTGGTCGGCCACGGTAGGGGAAACGACCCTCTCCTCGACGGCCCCCGCGATCACCTTCCCCGAGACAAACGGGACATTCAGTTTCACGATTGGCCGCCAGACGAATCGCTCGGCATGTCCGTCCTCGGGGAACGTGACCGTTGCGGGTGGCCCCCGCGAACAGAATGTGTCGTTCACGACTTCCGAGTGTGGTGGCGAATCTTCCCGGGGGCTCTTCGGGTTCCCCGGGGTGACGGGATACTACATCGTCGGGGTACTCATTGCGTTACTTGTGGCAGCAACGGCCGTAGCGATTGTCCTGACGCGGAGGAAGCGCCGGGAGAAGCCTTCGCCAACCACGCCCCCGCCCGACGGAGCACCGGGCCAGAATCGATAGATTCGCGCCATGTGCAAGCGGCGCGGGCGGTGACCGCGACCTCCCCGTGCCGAGACGCTCGCGCGCGCCGGGCGCACGGCGGCGCGGGTCTACGCTCGGTCCGAGATCACGGAGGCGATGTTCCCCGAAGGCGTCCTGAGGTCACCAAAGACGCGGGATGACGATCTGCCCGCCTACCCCCCGGAGGCGCGGAATGGGTCTCCGAGCTACTTCTCACACGTGAGACACGCGACGCCTTCCACGACAGGAGAAGAGAAGAAACGACCCGCACGACCCTGTCTCTCCCGGGACACCGGCGGGGGAGATCGTCGCAAACGAGTGAGGCGCACACGCGCGGGAATTATGTAGGCGTCTAGTGGTGCAAGCCCAACCAAGGTCGAGCAAGATGACTGCGCGCAACGAGCGCGCGGTCTGGACCGTGCCGGGTGCGGCCTCAGACCCACCCGACAATATGCGATTGGCTCAGTCTTGCGTTTGCCATCCATCACCCACTTCTTGTAATTGAAGAGGAAGGAGCATGGCGAGTTTTCGGATTGAAGAAACGGGGAACAGGCAATCTGCGAGGGACCACTGTCTGACAGCCATTGGGATCGCATTGCTGATGGTCGTCAGCACTTTGAGCGTGGCCATGACGGTCCCAGCCCAGGATTCGGTCCAGGCCTTGGCCGCCAAAGTCTCCGGAGTACTTCCAGCTCTCTCGGACCTGGTCGGGCAACCGACCGCGACTCCGGGGTATTCGAACGGGAATCTGGCCTACCTGACGACTCCCACGCCGTCGACTCTGAACGTCACTACTCTTCCGAACAACTCTACACCGTTGGTCATCAGCTGCGGGAAGGGACAGCCGTACATCGACTCGTTCCAGGCCTCACCCGAAGTGGGCTTGCCCCCTTTGCCGGTCGCATTCAGTGTCGAGACTAACTGCGCTGGACATGTGACATGGACGTTCGGGGATGGGAATGTGTCATACCAGAACATGTCCGAAAACGGAACGATCAAAATCGGATTAGGTACGTACGTGTTGTATAATTGGACCCACACTTATCGATTCCCTGGGAGTTTTGTTGCTCTGTTCTCGATCACAATCGGAGGCAAGGCCACCGATTCGACGAACATCTACGTCGAACCCGCCGGCATTTCGTTCCGGGCCTCACCGGAGTATGGCAACCCGCCGCTGAGGGTACTCTTTAGCGACGAGACGGTCGGCGCGGTCGGTTATTCCGCGTCTTGGAAGTTCGGCGATCTGAACACGTCGATTCAGACGAGTCCAAACGGGTCAGCTGGAAAGGGACTCACGACGTACCAGTGGTGGAACTACACTCACCTTTACCACTACCTCGGAGCGTTCCTTCCAAATGTTACCGTCAGCAATTCCACGCATTACGTTTCGGCCACGACGAACGTCTACGCGTCCTTCGTCCCCAGTCTGTTTTACAGTTTCTACAACGAGTCCGGACTGATTGCAAAGGGGTACAACTGATCCTATTCATCAATCGGACTCGTCGAGGCCTGCCTACCAGCCGCCTATCAAGACGCGCTTGTAACCAACCTGAAGACCTTCGACACTCACTTCAACCTGTCCAGTGCCACTGTCAAATTCGTCTACCCAGGCGAAGGCTGTCCCGTGAAGGGTACCACTTGGGGTGTTAACGAAACGAACCTCGACATTCAGTGGGCCCACGTAGCGGCGCCGGGGGCGAGAATTTACGTGTGCCTCGCCGCTTCATTCACCGTTCCCGTGCTGGAGAGTTGCGATTCCTGGTTTTACTCGAATCACGTTTCGACGGGCGTCAACATCGTGTCTAACAGCTGGGGATTCTGCGCCCAAGAAGAGGGCGGATACGCGGCTGCGTGTACGAACAATACAGACCCGTACGCGGGGGTCTGGAATGAGTCGAACTTGGCCGGTATGACCCTTCTCGCGTCAGTCGGCGATACCAATCCAGTCGGATGTGACAGGGGGAGTTACGATGCAGCTAACCCGTACGGAATCGCTGTAGGAGGGACTACGATAACAGCTGTGGGACCCGTGGGCTCCTACGGTTCGGAGGAGAGGTGGGACACAAACGTAGTGGCTGGCTACTGTCCAAGGATCGGCGGAACTATGGTCACCGAGACGAAAGGTGAGACGGACGGGGCAAGCTGGTACTACCTGCCGCCCTCATGGCAGAATTCAACTCTTCTCAATACCACCCACCGATACTTCCCAGACATCAGTATGGTGGCCGACCCCGCGACCGGAGTTCCTATCGTGAGTTGGCAAGGATTATGGGCGATAGTAGGTGGCGACTCCATCGGAGCGCCAATTTGGGCCGGGATTCTCGATATGCTGTTCCAAGCGGGCGCTCCGCATCTATCTGGATTTGCGGGATTCTTCCTGTACTCGGCGGCAGCACAGGCATGTTTCCACGACTACGCCCCTGGGCCCACCCGAGATGGGCTGGGTACCCCGGACGTGGGTTGCCTCGCCGGGGCCTGACACGCTCTGATTGATTTGGAGGCCGCCGAGCTTTCTTAAGGCAAATCGCGCCTATCTCAACAAGAGAGGGGGTCAAGTCTCCATGGGAATGCGATTCCGGGGACGACTCGAGGTGACGCTCGTCGTTCTCGTCGGAACCACTCTCGTCCTCACTACCGTTGTTCCCGTCTGGGCCTCCGATTCAACTTTGCACTCCTCCGGAAACGCGAAGGGGGTGTCCTCAAGTTTAGCGACTCTGAGAATCCCTCTCTCGACAGCCCGTCCATCGACGGGATTGTCGGCAGGGACGACCGTCGTTGAGTCGTCCGGGTCGATAGGGAGGGTGTCGCAGTCTCTGGACTTGGCTAACGGATCGTTGTTCCAGGGAAACTATGTCCCCACCACCTGCTTGGCGTTCTCGGATGTGGCCGTAGCACCCTCTCTCCATCGCGTGTTCGTAAGCTGTACAGCAACCAACGCGTTGGTCGCGTTCAACGAGACATCGGGCGCCGAGGTAGGTTCCGTCCAGGTAGGATACGAGCCGGTCGGGGTGACGTTTGATCCGGACAACGATCGCGTCTACGTAGCCGACACTGGTGGAACGGTAGACGTGGTTGCCGCCCGCAACATGACATTGCTATCCTCAATCCAAGCCGGTTGTGCTCCGTACGGTGTTGCATACGACGATGCCACCGCTCGTATCTACGTTTCCGATTCTTGTAGCGGCAACGTGACCGTGATTTCAACTGCTAATGATTCGACGATTACTGCTATCGCAATCGGACAAGCCTCTCAACCGCAGGGCATTGTCTATGACCCTTTCAACCGGGACGTATACGTTGCCGAATCGCTCAACGACCTGGTAGGCGTGATTTCCCCAGCGAATGACACTCTGAATTCGACGGTCAGTGTGGGCGGCCAGCCCACAGCACTGGCATCGAATCCTGCCACTGGGGATGTATATGTTACGGATGAGACAGGACTCGATCTCGAAGTGATTTCAGGCGTCACCCAGAGGGTAGTGGCGAGTGTGAACTTCGGAATCGTGCCCCTTTCCGTCGCGTATGACTCGAACACCAATCGAATCTACGTATCGACCATCTATCGGGAGAGCAACGTTACCGCGATCAACGCCAGTACGCTTTCGATTGTGGCCAATGTCACCGTTCATTCCTCTCCTGAGGGTATCGCAATCGACAGCGAAGCAGGCCGAGTCTACGTCTCAAACTACGATTCCAGCGACCTCGCGGTGATCAACGAGAGCGCTTGGGCAATCGTGGGGTACTTCCGGTCCGACCCGGCACCTGTTGGTGTTGCATGGAACAGCGTCACGCGAGACGTCTATGTGACAAATCAGGTCTACGGGACCCTGGATCACATCGATAGCCGGATGAACGTGTTAGTGTCGTCCAGTGTCTTGTCTCAGGGATTGTCAGGCGTTGTGGCTGACCCATCGAACGGCCATCTGTTTGTGGGTAGTCCGAACAATGGCCGCGTTTACATTACGAACTCGAACGGTGTAGTACAGTCGTTCACCGGGGTTGGGGGTGACGTCGGCGCACTGGCCTACGATAGCGATAACGGGTATGTTTACGCCACCAACTACATGGCCAACTTCGTGTCGGTGTTCAACGGGTCTACCGGCGCTCTAGTGGGGAATATTTCCCTGCTTCCGTACGGCGGCATTGGTGGCGGCGAGAAGGGAATTGCCTTCGACCCGACGAATGGGTACCTATATGTGGCCTATGGAGGCTGCACGTGCGGTCCTTCTCCCGGGAACGTTACAATCATCAATGGCGCGACGGACCAGGCGGTCGGTGGAATCTACGATTGGGCGAATCCCGGTCCGAGCGCCGTGGCTGTTGACACCCAGAACAATGAACTCTACGTGACCGACGATTTCGCGAATCTGCTCTGGGCGTTCAATACATCAGATGACGCAGTTGTGTCGACTACTCCGGTCGGTGCTACGCCGGAGGGAATCGCGATCGACAATCAGACCGGGGACATCTACGTCACCAACAGCGGCTCGGCCAACGTGAGCGTCATCGATAGCTCTACGAACCGCGTGATCGGGTCGATTGCCGTGGGACTCACACCGATGGGGGTCACGTTCGATCCTGACAACGGCAACATCTACGTCGCCAACGAGGACTCGGGAACCCTTTCGGTAATCGGACAGCCCAGGTACACAGTGTCGTTCAACGAATCGGGACTCCCTCTTGGGACGAACTGGAGCGTGGCTCTCGGGGGGGTGATGAATTCGACGGAGACGACCGCACTATCGTTCCAGGAACCGAACGGTTCGTACACCTTCTCGGTAGAGGCCGCGGACAAGGAGTTCCATGCTCCGGGTGGGGTTCTCGCGGTTCAGGGCGGCCCCCTGAACGAGAGTATTGCCTTTGCTGAGATGACCTACGAGGTCGCCTTCGCGGAGACTGGTCTTCCCACGGGCTCCAATTGGTCGATCGCCCTGAACGGTTCGACCCGTTCCTCCCTATTGACCAACATCACGTTCGTGGAGCCGAACGGTTCGTACTCGTTCTCGGTCACCGGTCCCAGCTGCTACCTTGCGAAGGCGTTCGCAAGTTCGGTCGAGGTCAATGGATCGGGCGTGACCGTGCCGATCCAGTTCCTTCCATCTCCGTGTGGCGCACCTAGAACCCCGGGCTTGTCGATCTTCGAAGAGTCTGCCATCCTCGGAGGAATTGCTGCAGTGATCGCCATCGGCGCGGCGGTCGTGCTGGTGCGCTCTCGGCGCAAGAAGAGGGGACCCTTACCCCCCACCGAGAAGTCACCGCCCTAAGGTGCGAGTCGTCCGACGCGACCCGCCCTCCGCGCATCGCTCGTTCCCCTCTTCGCGAGGAACGAGCGATGCAGACCAGCATCCAGTACCCGACCGCCGAACGCCCCACGCCGACCGAACCCACAGCCACCGTCTCGCGCCTGCGAACCGTCACCGGGAACCGCTTCCCGCGGAAGTGCGCCTGCGGATGCGGCTTCCAGATTCCGCGGGACCCGGAGGTCCGTTACGTGGTCGATTTCGGGGCGTCGCGACCCTATCCCGCGTTCATTCGCGAGCACTCCCCCGACTACGGGACCTACCGCGGCAGGCCCCGCGCCCGCGAGGACGCTAATCCCCTCCCCGGATTCGTCCGCGCGAGCGACCTTCCGCGACCACCGGCGCCGAAGCCGCCCGCCGCGCCTCGCCCGACCGTTGAGGTCGCCCACACCGAGGAGGAGGCCACGGCCAGCCCCGAGGCCGGTCGCGCCTGGGCCTCCGGCCAGCTCATCTTCAACGCGGGCCAGTTCGAGTCCGCACGCAGCGGGTTCGCGGATTACGCGAAGGATGGCGAGACGGACGAGCAGCTCCGTGTCCGAGTGAATCGTGTCATCCTCGAGGACCTCGAGCAGAAGGTGCTCGCGCTGCGCCAACTCCACGCGAAGCTCAGGGACACGGGCGGTGGGCCGAGCTTCGGGGAGCTTGTCGCTCGCTCGAGGCCCACGGACTCGCGGTGAGCTGGGAGCACGTGGCCGACCCGCGGGGTGGTGTCCGAAGCCCATTCCGGACAGAGTGACCGAGTTCGCAAGGGCCGCT
>Ga0326728_10024414_pt1 | contig 10956 bp, 9 predicted proteins | sample MB3enrmetagenome_FD_207602 | JGI IMG/M metagenome (GOLD analysis project Ga0326728, IMG submission 207602) | Lab enriched peat soil microbial communities from McLean, Ithaca, NY, United States - MB31MN | ecosystem: Environmental > Terrestrial > Soil > Wetlands > Peat | place: USA: New York...
GACGCCGATCCCCGAGGAACGCCGCCGCGCCCTGGAAGCAATGGGCGCATCCTATCTCGCGAGCGTTCATGCGCTGGACAAGATGACGAGGGCGATCAGCCTTCCGTCTTATGAGGACGGCGGCCTGGAAGCGGTGTTCCGGTCCATTCTGAAGGCCCCGAATTGGGATGGGGAACTTCTGGGTGCATTCAAGCACTTCCTGGTTGGGCACATCGCACTCGATAGCGACCCGGAGGCAGGACATGGCGCATTGTGCCGCCATCTGGTGCCCGATGACCGGATTCTCCCCCTTTGGACGGCGTTCCGGCAGATCTTCGTCGAAGCGGCGCCATCGCTAGCCGCTTAAAGTCACAACGTTCATGAATGGATGGAGCCAGATGTTCGCACCCCAGCAGCAGCCGGTTGAGGTGAAATCGCTATGAAACCATCCGCAAGCGTGAACTCCATTTCGGAGCGCGACCGCGCCGCGCTCCTCCACCCCGTGACCGACCTTGTGCGTCACGCCGGTCAAGGGCCGCTCACGATCGTGCGCGGGGAGGGTATCCGCGTCGAGGACGAGGAAGGCAAGAGTTACATCGAAGCCGTTTCGGGCCTGTGGTCCATCTCACTTGGCTTCGGCCAAAAGCGGCTTGCCGATGCTGCCTATAAGCAGCTCATGGAGCTGCCGAGCTATCACCTTTTCCGGCACATGAGCCATCCCCGCGCAATCGAACTCGCGGAGCGCCTGCTTTGCCTTGCGCCCAGCCCGATGAGCAAGGTGTTCTTCGCCAATTCCGGCTCCGAGGCGAACGAGACAGCTGTGAAGCTCGCCTGGTATTATAACAACGCTTTGAACCGGCCGGAGAAGAAGAAGATTATTACGAGGACCGGGGGCTATCACGGCGTCACGCTCGCATCCGGGAGCATGACGGGGATTGCCCGCTTTCACGACGATTTCGACCTGCCGTTACCTCGCTTCTTGCATACCGATTGCCCCAACTTCTGGAAGTACGGCCTGCCCGGTGAAAGCGAGGCGGACTTCGCAGAACGTCTTGCCAACAACCTCGAAGCCCTCATCGAGCGGGAAGGAGCCGGCACGATCGCTGCTTTTGCCGCTGAGCCGGTGATGGGAGTTGGAGGGGTCGTACCGCCGCCTGCGGGCTATTTCGAGCGGATCGTTCCAATCTTGCAGCGCCACGAAATCCTCTTTATCGCCGATGAGGTCATTACCGGATTTGGCCGCCTCGGCCGCATGTTCGGAAGCGAAGTCTATGGCTTGAGGCCGGACATCCTGGTCTGCGCCAAGGGCTTGTCCTCGGGTTATCTGCCCATATCCGCTGTGATGATCAGCGAGCCGATTTGGCAAGCTTGCTATGAGCAGAGCGGCAAGCTCGGCGCGTTCGGGCATGGTTTTACCTATTCCGGACACCCGGTCAGCGCAGCCGTCGCACTCGAGGTTCTGCGGCTTTATGAAGAGCTCGACATCCTCGGAAACGTAGAGCGCAACGCGCCCGTTCTACAGGACGGCCTCCGCCGCCTGGCCGAGCATCCGCTGGCCGCAAATGCGCGCGGCTTAGGATATATCGGTGCGCTCGATCTTGTCCGTGACAAGGAGAGTAAACAACCCTTCGCTCCTGCCGCCAATATTGGGGCTTTTGCCGAGCGGAGCTGCCAGTCCCATGGCGTTATACTGCGTGCCCTCGGCGATACAATCGCCCTGGCCCCGCCGCTCATCGCGGACGCAGGCCAGATCGAAGAAATCTTGGCCGCACTGGCCCTCGCACTCGACGAGACGCTTCGTTACGCCAAGCAGAACGGGTTCGTCTAGCCGGAGCCGCCAGCCTGTGCCTGAGGAGGGATAAGTGCACCAGCCGCCCCGCTCGCCGTCGATGAGACGCATGCAATGGGTAGCCCTTATTCTTTGCGCCGCCGCCATCGCCATCAATTATCTCGACCGCTCGACAATAGCGATCGCCAACCCCGAGATCCGCCAGGAATTCCATATCAGTGCGGCCGAGTTTGGGGCGCTTCAATCGGCTTGGTCCGTTGCATTCGCCATCACTCAGATTCCGGTGGGGCTACTCATCGACCGGATAGGGCCGGGAATGCTGCTTGGCGTCTCGATGATCCTCTGGTCGATTGCCGTTGCTGCTGGCGGCTTTGCCTCCAACTACACGCAGCTTTTCATCGCACGGGCGGTGCTCGGCATCACCGAGTCGCCCGCCTATCCCACTGCCGTGCGCGTGACCAGCGACTGGTTCCAAGTCAATGACCGTGGCACTCCTTCCGGCGTCTTCAATATGGGCGCCAATATCGGGACGGCGATTGGACCGCCGCTGCTCACTGCCTTGATGCTGCTCTTCGGGTGGCGATACATGTTCATCGCAATGGGCGCTGCCGGTATTGGAGCCTCAATTTTGTGGTTCTGGCTTTACCGCGATCCCCGCAAGGCAGCGCTTAGTTCCAGCGATGCCGCTTATTTCGAAGGCAATAGATCGAGGCGGAGCGGCGCACCGATCACGGCGCGGCAATGGAGCCGCTTGTTCCGCTTCCGCACGACCTGGGCGATGATTTTGGGCTCATTCTGTTCCGGCTATGGGATATGGATGTATGTCACTTGGCTTCCCGGATATCTTGAAGGACAGCATCACATCAGCATTGCCCGGACAGGATATCTGGCGTCCATCCCGCTTATTTGCTCGATTATTGGCTCTTTCTGCGGAGGGTACGCGTCCGATCGCTTTATCGTGCTCGGACTACCCCTGGTTAAGGCGCGAAAACTGCCAGCGGCCGCCGGCTATTTGGCATCCGGCCTCTTCACCGCGCTGGCCGCGTATTCAAACGGGCCCGGGGCTGCGATCCTGTGGATCTCCCTTGCCATGTTTTTCCTCTGGTTTGCCGTGGCCGCGAAATGGACCTTGGTAACGGCAGTATCGCCTCAGGATTATTGCGCATCATACTCCAGCATCCAAAACTTCGGGGGGTTTCTCGGTGGCGCTTGCTCGCCGGTTCTCACTGGGCTCATTGTCGACCGGACAGGTTCTTTCGTCTTAGCACTCGCTATTGGGGGGATCTTCATGACATTAGCGGCTGCGATCTTTTACTTCATGGTGGGCGCCCCAATCACCGATGCCGATCTAGGGGCACCGCATAAAGCGAAACCGGTCGAAGCGGGCAAGCCCACGGCTGTCCCTACGCAAAGCGCCTGCTGAGATCCTGCCGGGCTTGCGCAGGACATGAGCGGCGGGTTGCCCACTTGACGGCCCCAATTTGGGGGTCGATAAACAACACCGAAACAATTGCTCGCCCGGGTTTATATTCGCAAATGCATCTGACCGATATAGTTGATACCGCGCCTCTGCAAACCATCATTAAAATTATCTATGCCGGCACTCTCTGCTACGGATGCATTTCGGATATCAGGCGCCTCCAGATACCGAACTCGGTTTCACTGGGCATATTTATGCTTTTCTTTTTTAATTATTGGCTACAAACCCCGCCTGAAAGCTTGATCCCCCACGCCGTTGCTGGGGGGAGCGCCTTCGTCCTAACATTCGGCCTTTACCTCGCCGGTGCAATGGGGGCAGGCGACGTGAAGTTAATAAGCGCCCTCATGTTTTGGGGCGGGGTCAAGGACGGACCGGCTTTCCTCATCATTATGACACTCATCGGCGGGTTGATGGCGGCGATGCTGCTGAGCTTGCGGAAGACGATGGCCGTTTGGCCATCGGTTCATCGCTTTATTCCCTCACGCAGGCTCAAAGCATGGGCCAGCCGGGGACTTTTTCCTTACGGCATCGCGATTTGCATCGCGGGGCTGATTTTGATGCCCTCATTCTTCCCGCCGCAGCGCTGAAGACTCCTCAACTGCGTCTGCCTGCTGCGGCTTTCCAGTCGGAAAGCAATGCCAAATTGTCGCGAATGAGAGGATTGCCCGGGTCTTTCTCTTGAGCGGTTAGAAGGGCATGTTCCGCATTCGCAAACTCTCCTTTTAGCATGTAATGGTACCCCAGATTATTCAGGATCGTTGGCGTGCTCCCGGCCATCTTCTTTAAGACCTCGTAGGCCCGGTCCGCTTCATCGAACCGTTTCAGATGATCGTAGGATGCGGCCAAGCCCAACCATGCCTCGGTATTGTTCCGCCGCTCTTCGACCGCCTGACGGAAATAGCGCTCAGCCAGACCGTACTCTCCGTGTCTGAAGTTCTCCTTTGCCTTCTCCACCCAGACCTGTTCGGGTCCGCTTCCAAAGGTCGACGCCGTGCTGCTGATGTCTCCCTTGACATCCGCAAGGTTAATTTCATCACTTTCAAAGTTTTTACAGCCCGCAACACTTACAGAGGCGGCCACTACCAAGGCCATTATTCGAAGAGTGTTCATATGCCCCACCTTGTTAGAAGCTTCTCATGCGTATGATTGCCGGGAGGATGATGACAATCACAATCACCGGGAACACGAAAATGCCCATGGGTAGAACGAGCTTTGCCGGAAGGGAATGCGCCTTTTCCTCGGCGGCAATGACCCGGCGCTCCCGCATCTCGTCACGATAGACGCGCAGAGAGTCGGTGACGCTCGTTCCCAACTGCTCGGTTTGTTCCAGAAGCCCCGCCAAGGTCGCGGCTTCGTCGACTTTCGTCCGCTGCGCCAAGTTAAAAAGCGCTTTGTGTAAGCTGCTGCCCGCGCGTATTTCAAGGCTGGCAAGATAAACATGGGCGCCCAAGATTGGATTCGTCCTGGCTATCTCCCGGCCTAGCCGGTCAATTGCCGCCCTAGGGCCAAGTCCCGCCTCGGCGCAAACGATCATAAGGTCGATGAAGTCGGGAAATCCTTCCCTGCATTGTTGAATCAGGCGTTTTTTGCGCACGGAGACGAAACGGCTCGGCACCAAAAATCCGATGGCCGCGGCGAGGGCTGCGGCCACTATGTGGGATTTGGTGGGAGCATCGGGGTAGAAATAGCTGTGCGCGAGGTATCCTGAAAGTCCGGCAATCGGAAGCAGAAGGGTTCGCACAGACTGGTACCATAAAACAGCTCTCTGACCGAAAAAGCCGGCGCGTTGCAGCTCACGCCTGATTTTCGAAGCCTCGCTTTCGTTTTTCGCGGCGCCACGCTCAACATCGCCCAATATGGCGGAAGTTTCCAACAGACTCTGGGACCGGAACCTCAGTCCTTTTTCGTACCCTTCCGGGTCGAAGGCCGTCCCTTGTGCCGTTCCACCCATCGCTCGCCGCTTAACTGCGATTCTCGTCTTAAGGTACGAGCTTATTCCAATAATAAAAAAGAAAACAGCCGCGAATGTGAATATCACGACTGCCGCCATGCTATCCGTTGCCGGATCGAATACGCGAAGGTTTGAGAGGAGGTCCATCATCACACCCGGATATTAACCATCTTGTTGATGACATAATTTCCTAGAAGCATCCACAGCAATGCCCCGCCAAGTACCGGCTTCGTATAGGCGTCATCCCATACATCGTTATAGTAGTGCGGTGAAAGGAACTCTAAGACAACAAATACAAGAATGGGCAGAGTGCTTAGAATAAGAGCTGAGAAACGGCCCTCAGCAGCGAGTGCTATAGCCCTCCTTCGCAGCTTGAAGCGTTCCCGAATCACGCGCGACAAGTTTGACAGGACTTCCGCCAGATTGCCGCCGGTTTTCGACTGAATGGACACGGCAAGGGCGATCAACCCCAGGTCTGGCTGGCCGACGCGGGCGTAAAGGTTGCCCATCGCCGTTTCCAAATCCAAGCCATAGGTCATCTCGGCTGCGGTGATTCGAAACTCGGAGCCTATTGGATCGGCCAGATTCTGTCCGACAGAAGAAATCGCGACCGAAACCGCATGCCCAGCCCTAAGTCCGCGGACGATTGTGTCGATAGCTTCTGGCAATAGCTCTTCGAACCTGCGCCGGCGCCTGTTGCGCATGATAAGAAGGACAATGACCGGCACTGCAGCCCCGCCAGCGGCCGCGAGCGGAAGGCTAAGAACCAGAGGGAACCCGGCGAAGGTGCCAACCAAAAACAACGCAACTGTGAAGGCTAGCGCTATTGCGGCAACACTCGGTAATCCCAGATCCGTCCCAGATTGAACAATGAGTTTGTTCAGAGAAAGCAATGAGAGGCTCGAAAAGCCGTCTGGCGCCAAACCTCTGCTTCGGCGGATATCTATCAGCTCGGCTTCTGAGGAGATGCACTCGCCCTTGGGAGGTTCGAGCCGTGAGCGGATCCGCCCGCGATGCGCAATCCGCTCGCTTAGCGCGTTGTAAAGGCCAAGCAGGAGCATTAGAAATGCACAAAATAGCAAAATTAGGATGAGGCCTTGCTTGGTCATGGTCAGCTCACCGGACCTGCGGGATCGAAAAACGCGTTCGAAATATTTAAGCCCTTAATCCTAAGGTCTTCGACAAACGACGGCCTGAGGCCAGTTGCGGTATAGGTTCCGCGCACCTGCCCGTCGGACGCCGTGCCGTGCCTTACGAAGCGGAATACGTCTTGCATCAGAATGACGTCACGCTCCATGCCTGTTATTTCGCTGATGGCGACGATCCGGCGCTTGCCGTCGCTGAAACGCTGAAGTTGAACGATGAGTTTGATCGCCGATACGATCTGAGCGCGTATGCTCCCTTCAGACATCGGAAGCCCTGCCATGCCCACCATTTGCGATAGCCTGGAGAGTGCATCGCGCGGGTTGTTGGCGTGGATGGTTGCCATCGACCCCTCGTGGCCGGTATTCATGGCTTGAAGCATGTCGAACGCTTCCTCGCCGCGCACCTCGCCTAAGATGATCCGGTCGGGCCGCATCCGCAGCGCGTTCTTAACGAGTTCCCGCTGGCGAATTTCGCCACGGCCTTCAAGGTTTGGGGGACGCGTCTCCAATCTGCCGACATGAGGCTGCATAAGCTTCAATTCAGCGGCGTCCTCAATGGTGATAAGCCGTTCAGTTTCCGGGATATGCGCAGATAGCGCATTGAGAAGCGTCGTCTTCCCGCTGCCTGTGCCGCCGGAGATTAGAATACTGATTCTTGTCTGGACACACATGCCCAGCAGCTCGGCCATTCTCTCGCTGAGACTGCCTATAGCGGCGAGTTTATTGAGATCGTAAGCCTTTTCAGAGAACTTCCTGATCGATATTAACGGGCCGTCGACCGCTACCGGCCGCACCGCAACGTTGATACGGGACCCATCGGCTAGCCGTGCATCGACCATCGGCTGAGATTCGTCCACGCGCCGGCCGACAGCGCCCACGATCTTGTTGACGATCCTTAGGATATGGGCCTCGTCGCGGAAACGCACGGGGACCGCTTCCAGTTTGCCGCCCCGTTCCACGTAAACTTTCTCATGCGTATTGATGAGAATATCGCTGATACTTGGATCCTTAAGCAGCGGCTCAAGCGGGCCCAGTCCCGTCAATTCGTCGAAGACTTCCTGGGAGAAGTCCTCCAGCTCTTTCGCGTTAAGAAGGATGCGTTCCGATTTCACGTAATCCGCGACGAACTCGCCTATTTGCCGGCGAAGGTCTTCGCGGGACATCTTCTCCAAAGATGCCAGATTCAGATCGTCGATCAGCTTGCGATGCAGGCGGACCTTTGCGTCAAGAAGCGATTGCCCGAACAACGGACGTTCTTTGGCCTCTGCCTTTACGCCGGCGGAACCCTTATCCGCATTGGTGTCCAGCTGCACAACCGTTTCCACGGGAGCCGGCTGCTCTGTCTTGCTGGGGCTTCTTAAGAACCTGTTGCGCATCGGCCAATCCAAATCATCGTTACTCAGCCTTCTTACTTCGCGAACTGCCGTACAAAATCTCCCGGAGCCTTTTTTCGATCTTGTTTCCGGCGCGCGATTCGGAGAGCGACCTTCCCTCATTGATCGCGTCGTCCACGATCCTGCCCAGGCCGGGAATGAACCCGCCGAGCCGGTTTTCCAGAATGGTTTCGGCGTCCTTCCGCGACAGCCCAGCGCCTATCAACGGTTCATGGAATTTGTTGACGATAACCGAGACCCCGGTGTTGCCGGCCACTTTTGCGGCGATCGCGTCCGCCAAGAGGCGGGAGTTGCGCAGACCTGGAACGGTAAAGCCCGTCACCACGAAAATCCGGTCGGAGCCCCAGATAACGTTATCGGTCCAAGGGTACCAATTTCCCGGAAGGTCGATGATCAGGTGATCGAAAGCTTCGGAAAGCAAACCGAGGATTGCCGCAACCAAGTCCGCGCCGATTTCTAAGAATTTCCCCTGTACCCTCGGCGCCGCGAGCACGGCCATTCCCGACCGGTGCCTAGTGAGCATGACATCGAGAAGCTGCCGGTCCAGCCGGCGGGGCATATTGGCAAGCTCCGAAAGCTGAAAAGCTGGCGTAAGGTCGAGATAATCGGCGATCGCACCATCCTGAAAGTTGAGGTCCACGAGACAGGTCGTTTGGAGCTGCTTCTTCCGGCTTCCGATTAGGAACGCGGCTTCTATAGCCAAAGCGGTGTTGCCGCACCCTCCGTGAGCGGGGAAGAAGCTGGTACATTTGGCCTCGCCATCCCCCGCTTCAGCTTGATGCGCACGAATTGCACTTTCACAGGAGCTATGAATTTCATCGGCGGAACAACCGGCGGGGAGCCAGTCATCGACCTTGGCTTGCATGAGGCCGCGGACCATGCGCTGATCGGAATGATCGGAGATCGCAACGATTGGAACTTTTGAAAAAACCGTTTTCTTAAGCCGCTCGAGGATCTCAATATCGCTCGTACTTCCCTGGCTAAGATCGGCGGCTAGAACGCTGGGAAGCTCGATTCCCCCAAAATTTGCTTCAAGCTCCGCCAAACTGCCGCTAAATGGCCGCAGCTCCAGACGGTTTCTTTCAGCGAAATTCGCCGCTAGAGCGCTCTTAAGGCGGTCATCCTTGGTGACGAAAAGCACGCCGTAACGCCTGATGAGCTGCGGCTCGCCATTGGCAGCGGGAACGGGTCCGGCCTTTGCAGTCCGGCCCAACGCGGGAGACGGCGCGGCATCCTTCTCTCGCGCTGAGCCGCCTCGCGGAGCAAGACCCCTTTCCTCGCTGAACCGTTCCGTCACGCCTTGCTCTCCTTACTGCTGCGGCACGGGCGCCTGAAGCGCGTTGTCGGGAAGTGGCTGCTCGGGCAACTTTGTCGGATTGAGAGGACGCGGCGCCACCACCCTGTCGGCTTCGTAGCGTTGAACGGCAAGGCCGGCGCGCTTACCGTTCATAGACAGATGCCGGTTTCTCACATAGGGCGGCCACGGATCGATCGTTTGTGTGGCCTTATTCACCTCGACGGCGTCGCCAGCGCCCCGCGTGACAAAGTCCACGCGATTGCATTGGTTGCATTCGACGTCCCAGGCGCCTTGAGTGACTACAATCAGCGCGAGGACGGACACTACGCCAGCGGTACACAAAGCCTTTTTGTGGAGTTTGTTCATGGCCGTCCCTCTATTTGCTAGGAGCTGAGATTGGTTGCCAGGAGGAGACGGCAGCCGGGTAGTCGATGATATGGCCGCCCGCGTATCTGGGCTTGCTCACCTCAACCTCTTGCTGTCCAAGCAGGAAAAATTCTTCGTCGTTGGCTGGCTTTCTGTTGTCGAGAGGGCTGGCGAACCTGTCGCCGGGCACCTTCGGCTGAACCAGCCGCGGCGTTACGATAATGACAAGGTCCGTCTCGTTTTTCTGAAAGTTCTGACTGCGGAAGAGCGTGCCAAGCACCGGGACGTCACCCGCCCAGGGCAGCTGCTGAGTGTCGGCCGTGTGATTCCCTTGCAGTAGCCCAGCAATCATGAAGCTTTGGCCATCGCGGAGTTCGACCGTCGTCGAGGCCCGGCGCACGGTCAAGCCCGGGATTTGATAACCAGCGATAGTAACCCCGGCGGTTGAGTCGAGCTCGCTCACCTCCGGTTCGACTTTCAGATTAATTTGGCCGCCGGAAAGCACCGTAGGCGTAAACGCAAGGCCCACACCGTACTTTTTGAACTCGACGGATACCTGACCGAAGGCATTGACACCAACGGGGAAGGGGAATTCGCCGCCAGCCAGAAAGCTTGCGGTGTCACCCGAAAGCGCAATGAGGTTCGGTTCCGCTAACCTACGCACGAGACCTTTTTCCTCCAACGCGCTCACGAAAGCGTCGGCCTTAACCGGGCCGCCCAAAACCTGGCCTCCGAAGGTGCCGAAGGGGATTAAATTCGAAGCGAGGCCTGCGGCAGAAGAAAAAACAGCGCTGTTTGTAAAATTGCCATTGCCCGTACCGTTGATCCCGCTCAACAGAGTAGGATTCCCAGGAGAGAAGAACGGCGACTGGTTGTTTGCATTTCCAGTCGTAGCTGCCATTTTTCCGCTCGTCGTCCAGTTGACGCCTAGTCCGCGGCTCAAGTTGCGGTCAGCCTCGATGAAGCGTACCTCAAGCATCACCTGCTGAGGCGATGAGACTGTCATGCCATTGGTAACGTCATGGGGTGCGATTTGCTCGGCGAGCGTCAAGACCCGCTGCATGGAGACGGCATCGCCGGCAACCCCGGTAATGAGCACCTTACCGTTGACGGAGGAGACGCGGAGTTTCGCGAAGTCTGCATTGGCTTGCAAGTGCCGCCGCATGATATTGAGATCGTAGGTCACCTCGATGTCGACCACGCCCAAAACCGCCTTCTTGCTATCGAGAAGAGATAAGCGGGTCACGCCTATTTTCTTTCCGAGTATGTATATCGATTGGTTCGTAAGAGGGACGACGTCTGCGATCTCGGGATTGCCAACAAGAGCGTCGCCAAACGGAAGGTCCACCCGCACTGTCTCGGACTTGTTCAAGACCACAGGCACCTCGATGCGCTGTCTGTGCCGGTCCAAATAATAGTTCGGGATGTTCCGGTTGCTATCGCTGGCCTGCGCAGGAGAACCCAAACAACACCCCGCCACTAATGCGGCTAACGATAGCCAACCCCACAAACGCGGTAATGCTAACCAAGCGCAATTGCCCATTTTGCCCCACCG
>Ga0326728_10024415_pt1 | contig 10955 bp, 11 predicted proteins | sample MB3enrmetagenome_FD_207602 | JGI IMG/M metagenome (GOLD analysis project Ga0326728, IMG submission 207602) | Lab enriched peat soil microbial communities from McLean, Ithaca, NY, United States - MB31MN | ecosystem: Environmental > Terrestrial > Soil > Wetlands > Peat | place: USA: New York...
GAACCTGCGCCCCGGCGAATAGATCTCCGCCAAGCCGAACGCGATTCGATGGCCGTTGCCAAGTTCCAATGTCGAACCCCGCACGGTCGCCTTGTCTCCCGTCCTCACTCCAATGGAAGACATCTTGGGCGAGCCAACCGGCAGTCGCAGCGTGACGTTCAACGGTCCCCTCTCGACGGCCTCGGGAACCAAGCAGATGAGCCCGCTAGTCAGGAGCACGCTGATCGCGCCGTCAAAGACTCCATGAATGACCCCGTCTCTTCCGTTGCCCTTCAGGCGGCAGCGAGCTGTGGATCCGACCGAGGAAGCCTCTAAGATTGTGGCGTCGAGCCGTCTCGGCGAAGTGCCCATCGACGCTGAATCCGGGTTCAACTCTTCGCAATGCCTCCCATCATCAGTCCGATCTCCTTTAGCTCCGCCGATGCGGCGGGCACGATTCCCATGATCTTCCCCTCAAAGATGGTTGCTATTCGGTCGCTCATGGAGGTAATCTCATTCAGGTCGCTGGAAATCAGGAGGATTCCAACCCCGAGCCTTCTCTGTTCTCTAAGTTTCTCAGTGATGAACTCCGTCGCCCCAACGTCCAAGCCTGATGTCGGCTGTGCTGCGATCAGGACGTTCGGGTTCCTGGACAAAACCTTAGCCAGTATCAATTTCTGCATGTTTCCCCCTGACAAGGTACTGGCGGGCGCGTCCACACCCCCGCACGAGATGGAGTACTCTTCGACGAGGTGCCTGGCGTTTTCGTGAACCTGCTCGTTGTTTACCAGGTACCTCCTCTCGAATCTCGGGTCCGTCCTCACCTCGAGGACGAGGTTTTCCGCTATAGACATGTCGAGCACCAAGCCAGAACCCATCCTGTCTTCAGGAATCTGACCCACACCGTGCTTGATCATCTCGCTTGGCGAAGCGTTCGTCACATCGCTTCCTCGCACGAGCACCTTCCCACCCACGACCCTCCTCATCCCCGCCAGGATTTCGGCCAGCTCCGTCTGGCCGTTTCCTGCCACGCCGGCCAACCCAAGGATCTCTCCCCCGTGCAGCGAGAACGATATTCCGTCGAGGGCGAGTGCTCCTTTGTCGTTCACTGCCGAGATTTGCTGGAGTTCGAGGACCACCTTCTCGGAGGGCTTTCCCTCTGGGACTCCTTCCGTGTGCGGAATCTCCCTCCCGACCATCTTTTCCGCTAGCTCATCGGGATTGGTCTCTTTGGTCTTGAGACGGGCGACGACCTCGCCATGCCTGAGGACTGTCACCCTGTCGCTCACCGCCATGACTTCCGGCAGTTTGTGCGTGATCACGACCACGGCTCTCCCCTCGGCTGCCATTGAGCGCATGAAATGGAAGAGGCCGTCGACTTCTTGAGGGGTCAGTACCGAGGTCGGCTCGTCGAGAATCAGAGTATCCGGCTCAGTGTAGAGCGCCTTGATTATCTCGACCCTCTGCCTCTCTCCCACTGAGAGCTGCCCTACCGTCGCTTCCGGATAGACTGGGAGCCCATAATCTTTCGCGAGCTCATTTATCTTCTTGACCACGTCATCGAGGTCCAGTAATGGCTCCCTCCCGGTCTTGAGCCCCAATCCCACGTTCTCTGCGACCGTGAGGGTCGGAACGAGCTCGAAATGCTGGTGGACCATCGCAATCTTTAGCGCGATGGCGTCCTTTGGAGACCTGACGGTGACCCGTTCTCCACGAACCAGAATCTCGCCTGAGTCTGCCCGGTAGAGCCCGTAGAGGATATTCATGAGGGTCGTCTTGCCGGCTCCATTCTCACCGAGGAGAGCGTGGACCTCGCCGCCGTACATGGCGAAGTCGATGGAGTTGTTGGCCTCGACGCTCCCAAACCACTTTGTGATCGCCTTCATCTCTATCAAGGGAGGAGGTGATTGCGGTCTCGCCGGGGAGACGTCGCTCAACTGCAGGTCAGTCCTTTCGAATCAAAAAAAGGGAGGCAGAACCCTGCACGACCACCGTACTAAGGGGTGGTCGGAGGGTTCGCCGTATATGTGTAGGGGACCTGGATTGTGCCGCTAGCGATTCCTGCCGCGGTCTGATTCAGCAATGTCTTCACCGACGTCGGGATTATGCTGTCGTAGGCGTGGAAGGGCGCGAGCGAACCTAGTTGCAAGTTTTCAACTTGGCCTCCGATTTGGCTCCATGTACCGGCCAAGATGTGCTGGATGACCGGCTGTATGAACGCGGTCATGTTCAGGAGGACGCTCGTCATCATGTCGGTTGGCGAAAGGTCGACTTGGTCCAAGACGGTGCCGATGAGAGTGGTGTTGGTGATTGTCGCTGCGGAGATTACTCCTAGTCCGGTGGTGTCGGCGATTGGGACGAGGATGTCGACGTGATTCGTGTTGATCATCGTCTCAGCGTCTTCGTAGCCGATGGTTGGGTCACCCCAGGTTCCTGGGACAGTAAGGTAGACCTGCGCTGAAGGGTTCGAGCTGTGCACGCCCGCCTGGTATGCGTAGAACTCGAAGGACTGTTCGGCGTCCCACTGGCCGAGTATCATCCCGGTGGCGTTGGTCTTCGTCATCTTGCCCGCTAGGACCCCTGCCAAGTAATACCCGTTGGCTTGGTTTTGGGCGCCCAGTGCTACCACGTTCGAGGTGATGTTGTCTCCGTCGTATGTTGGGGACATGATGAAGTAGACGTGTGGGAATTGCGCTGCGATTGCTTCCGTGGTGCCGATGAATTGATTCCCGTCGGTCCATATCACGTTGTAGCCTTGTTGCGCGTAGGATGTCATTAGTGCACCCTCACTCGAATAGGCGACGTCTTGCGAGATTGAGACGGTCCAACCGTAGGTGGCCCCGATCCATTGAGCGACCTGGACGCCCTGATCGTTCAAGCCATCATCCGTTGTGTCTCCGCCGACAAGAAGCGCGAGCTTGTACTGTGAACTCGGCGTGGTGCTAGTCGAGCTTGAGCTGAATGTTGTAACGGTCGTCGTGCTAGTTTTGCTGGTGGCGATCACGACGCCGGCCACGGCCACCACTAGGACTACTATCACTATAGCGGCCACGACCACGTTCGAGATTGCATTTCTATTTTCAATTTGCATCTATGATGTCTTCTCCTTGAGGATTGGACCTCCTGTACCTATTTATATCCTGTTTACGATTCCCACATAAGAGAACGCGAGCGGCGGAGCCTCGTGCTACTTGCGTTTGTAGGGGACCGTGAGGGACGACGGGGATTTGGTTCCCCTGTGAAAGACCAGCATGAAGATGATTGCGACGATGTACGGTATCGCCAGCAGGAAGTACCCCGACCCTGGTCCGAGGCTGGAGAATATCCCGGCGCCTATGAATACCGCGGCTACTGAGTATCCGAGTCCGAACAGCCAGGCTCCTGCGATTGCCTTGTACGGGCTCCATCTTGCGAAGATCACTACTACGATGGCAATCCATCCCCTCCCGGCCACGAGGGTGTCTCCGGTCGCGTAGAGACCAAGGTAGCCGAGCACAAGCGATGCTCCTGCAAGGCCGGCGAGTGTACCGCCCAAGATTACACAGAGGTTTCTCACCAGATTGACATTGATCCCGGCCGAATCGGCGGCTTCCGGGTTCTCCCCCACGGCCCTGATCTTCAGCCCCCAGGTCGTCCTGTACAGGACGAGGCCCAAGAATATGGCCAAGAGGAAAGAACCGTAGACCAGGACGTTCTGGCTGAATAAGATGGGCCCTACCACGGGCAGATTACTCAGCGCCGGGATCTGCACTGGTGATATAGGGCGGACATGCAGGTACGTGGTCTTCGTCACTATTACGTAGCCGAAATCGCCCATGGAGAGCGCTAGGAAGTATATCATCAGCCCTGCGATTAGCTGATTGACTCCTATCCTGACGGTTGCGAAAGCGTGCAGCGCACCCATGGCCGCCCCGACAGCCATCCCGGCGAGCAGCCCATAGAGATAGGAGCCTGTGGAGAAGGTGGTCCACAGGGAGACGAACGCCGACAGGCTCATCACGCCCTCGATGCCCATGTTGAGCACGCCGGACCTCTCGGCGTAGACTTCGCCGATTGAGGCATACAGCATGGGCATCGTCAGGGGCAGGCTAGCTGCCAGAATCGATACAACAAGGTCTTCATAGGAAACCATCCCTCTTCAGCGCCCCCGACTCGTCCTGTCGCCTACCCACTTCTGGACGATCAGGACTGACAGCACAATGATCGCCTGCAGGGCGTAGATTAGTTCGATTGGTATAGCCGCGGCGCCCTGCTGAAGGCTCTCGCCGCCGATTGTCAGCGCTGCGTATAGCACGGAGGCGACGACTATGCCCAGCGGCTGGAACGAACCCAGCGCGGCAACGGCGATCCCCTGATAGCCGTACCCGGGCGAGAAGTTCTGCGCAAGCACGTGATCGACACCCGCCACGACGACGATACCGGCTAGCCCCGCCAGGGCCCCGCTCATCAGGCCGACCGCGAGTATGCTCCTGGAGACATCAACGCCGCCGCTCTGCGCCGCTCGCGGGCTCGCCCCCGACGCCCTGATTTCATATCCCAGAACCGTCCTGTACAGGACAAAGTATATCACGAGGGCCGCCGCCAAGGCGATTAAGATCCCCACGTTGAATTGGGTGCTCTTAACGAGGACGGGGAGCCAGGTCGATTCGGGCAAGGGCGGGGTCTGGAGGTTTCCCGACAACGGGTTCTTGAGCGGTCCTGCGGTGACCCAGTTGACTACGTCTAGGGCGATGAAATTCATGACGAGAGTGGGGAATATTTCGTTTACCTGCAGCTTGATTCTCATGAATAGTGGCAGCGCGAGCCACAGCGTTCCTCCAGCCGCCGCGGCCAAGAGCATCAGTGGGATTGCTACCACGCCTGGGAAACCGCCGAGCTGGGCTGCTGCCAAATATCCGAACAGGGCGCCTATGTAGAGCTGACCTTCTACCCCGATGTTGTAGAATCTAGCCCTGAACGCCACAAGAAACGCAAGAGCGGCGAGCAGGAGTGGCCCCATCAGAAAGATTGTCTCGGAGGTGAGGAAGGTCGTACCAAACGACCCCGACACGAGACCCTCCATGCTCGTGATGGGGTTGTATCCGAAAGCCAGCAGAATTACAGAGAAGATCGCCAGCGATGCAACAATCCCGAGTGGGTAGGAGACGTACCTTCCCAGGGATGGCTGCCTCATGGCGCGCCGCATCCGCCCGGCTGGCTAAGTATACTCCGCCGCGAAGGCCGTGATTGCCTTCGTGAAGGCCTCCATCGGTGCGTCAGCGATGCCTGTGCCTATGATGCCGTGACCGCCGTCCTTGTGCGCTATTCCTGTGTCTATCCTCGGCACGGTATTCAACTCCACGACCTTGCGGATGTCGATGCCGACCGGCACGCCCACGAAGTCCATGTACGGAATCCGGAAGAGCGGGTCCTCCATTATCGAGACCTTCTGCATAGCCTCTGTGTGCTGCACCGCCTCTTGGAGTGCACCCCCAAACAGCCTCGCCTGGGACGGGGAAGCAGGGAGCGCTGTTCCGCCGAGACCCCTCGATTCTGAAATTGCACTGTCCCCTATGTCCGGGGCCCCATCGGCTGCCGTGAATGGCGGAAACAGGAAACCCTTGATTTCACCTGCAGGACCGGTGAACCATGTGTCGCCCAAGGCGCTCACCTTTATGCCGAACTCGACGCCGTTTCTCGCCATCGCCGTCACGATCGTGCTGTACTTGACGCCCTTCGCAGCGTCCATCATAACCTTGCACCCTCCCATCATGAGGTTGCCGCAGTACCATCGGCCTCCGTTTCCCATGAAGTAGTCTCCGACCTTTCCGAGCGTCTCCTTCGGGAAGCCGGTCCTGACTATGTGTGGGAGAATCCAGTTCATGAAGACACCTCGGGTCGCATCGAAGGAGCCGTGGCATTCGTCGCCCATGGTCAGCCCCTTCGAAAGCAGCTCCTTGACGTTGAACCCTCCGGCATGCTTTATCGTGGCGGCCATCACTGGCGCCAGCGTCTCCTTCACGAACGTTAGCTCCCTCATGCCCCTCTCGTACCTGTCGCCGAAGGAGGCGAGGTCCGTCTGCATCCAATCGGTGGCCATGTTCCCGTGTACCCTGTCCTTGAACACCAGGACTGGATCCGATGCAGACGTTACCCCGCACATCCCACTAACGTTCCCATAGTTGTGGTTGGGCTCTATCCTGACGTCGCCCGTCCTCGCGAGACGCTCCGCCTGTCTCGGCGTATCTGCAAGGCCTTCGGCTCTTATGGCGTTGATGACCGCAATCTTCTGGACCTTGAGCATATTGGCCCACTCTATGGGTGGCCCGGCGTGTGTGATCAGGTCGCTCTTGTATCCAGGAATGACTTTGATGGCGGGCTTGATGTCCACCAGTACAGCCTCCGCAGCGATTATCTGCTGCGTGGCCTTTTTGTTAGCTTCATCAATCTCAGGTCCCAAAGTTGTTGACAATTGCCTCGTGGGTTAACTCTTGGATATCTCATATAAACAGCTCAGACGATTCTCAGCAGTGAAAACGCGTTGGTTGCCTCGGGTTCGATCGACTGGCGAAGCCTAGGGGGTTCTTTCATGGCACAGCCTCATCTTCAATTCATTTTGCGTGCTTCACGGCCGCCGATCGAACTTCTGCACGGGTTCACCGCCTATCATGGCGGGCCAGAGAGAGCCTCAGAAGCGGGTACCAGTGTGGTAGCCCGGACGCTGCAAACCATTCTCTGAAGGCAACCGTATTCAATGGGCATCCAGAAAATCAAGAACGGCCCTGTTGTAGCGCGCGGGATTCGTGCTATACGGCACATGGGAGGAGTGCCGGATTTTGGAGACTGTCGCATTTGGCATCGACTGGGCCAGTATCGATATGATTGTTTGAAAATTGGGAGGGCTACGCTGCCCCTCGACAAGAAGGGTCGGGGCCGATATCCTCTTGGCATCCTCCTTCGTGAATGAATCCCTCTCCGGCGTGGGCAACTCTGCGGCAAGAGATCTGGAGTTCTGGAGCATCATCTTCCGCGTCCCGGCCGGAAGACGGTCGAATGCCCCATCTCCCATATTGGAATCTATGAATCCTCGTGCAGCCGCTTTGTAGTCGCCATTCCGGAGGGGGATCAGCACCATTTCGGCGAACTTCTTCTCGGAAGCCGAATAGGATTGTGAACTAGCCGGGTCCCCCGCCAGCAGCGACAGGATGGGCGGTTCTCCGAGAACGGCAGAGCGTACTACCTTTTGATAGTCCCTCCCGACAAGGGCCGCGATGAATGCCCCATAAGACGACCCAACGAGATGAACTGGAGTCTCGAGGCCGAGGGCTTCAATCAATCCCACCAAATCGTCCCGCTCCGTTCCGACAGAGTAGCTGGCCGGATACTCGGTCCACCTGTTAGGAAAGTGATTCCGCCGGCTGTAAGCCACAACGCGGTATCGCGCTGCGAAGGGGCCAATCTGGAATTTCCAGGACCGATAGTCGTTAAGGCTCCCATGTATGAGGACCAGCGGTGTGCCGGTCCCCTTCTCAATGTAACTGAGCTCAATTCCGCGGAGGTTTACGACTTTCACCTATCTGGTCGAGAGGCTTTAGCGACACGTTTGTAAAAATGTTTTCGAGAATCCCGACCCGGGGCTCTTCCTTGCGCTAGTCAGAGGCCTGAAGTAGCTAGAAACATGCTCCCGCTGCTCGAATCTCTGCGCTGTGCCAAAAAACCGATTTGAACATTAGACTAGCCGAAGCTCACCGGATTCGCTTAGCATTCTGAACGAATCCATTGAATTCGAAGGTCGGAAGAACGAGGCGGGCCCGGCAGGAATCGCCTCGTTTACAGTCCTGGGACGGCTCGTTCTCCCTGTCGTGTCTGACCCTTAGCGCTCCACATTTCAGTCAAACGCTTGTTCTCCAAGAGCAACCTCTAGACTAGCCTAACAGGCACCGGGGTTATAGTTCCATTCGCATCCCGCCCTACCGGAATCCTCGGGGTTAGGTACTCTTACCCTTCTAGGGCAGATCAGGCAATCTTGCAATCACGAAGCATTACCTTCTCCCGTCCTAGATGATGGAACCTGACATCGGAAGAACGGGGAATTGCTCTCGTCCGCTCAGAGCTTCTTCTTGATCTTGTGGCCTGCCTTCTTGATGTCCTGGCCGCCCTTCTCCACGGCTTTCTCGATGTCCTTGCCGGCCTCCTTCAGGTCGTGGCCCGCCTTATCCAGGTCCCTTTCCGCCCTTCCCTTCGTCTTTGTCTTGCTAGTGGTTGGCATCGTTCTCCATGACTCTACGGACCATTATTAAGATTCGCGATGTCGCTCCTTCTGCTCTTACCCGACGATTTGGGTTATCTGTTTCGCGATGCCATTCTCGACTCGGGTCGTCCAGAGCATCTCTGGGACGTCAATCGCCAGAAAGATGGGCGCCAGGAGGGTGGCTTCAACGGCGGCGACAACAAAGTACTGGACCCACCTGCCTATGCCGATGTGGACCGTGAAATCGTTGGGGGCTTCTGATACCACAGTCGTGAACTCCGTGTCTGCGTCGATTATGCCTCGCAGAATCCCGGCCCTCTGAGCCTGGACGATGCTGCCGGCCGGAGCAGCCTTGGACTACGTCTTGCAGCCGTCAGTCTTGAGTTGCTGCTCTATCTGCTACGACAACTGAACGAGGTCCCTGTTCCTTCCTTGAAACCGCATATTCTTTGTTCCGACCACGGTTGCTACACCATGAGACTGGTAATGACCGCCCTCAATAAGAATCGTGAACACTTGCTCCCATCCAATCTTCGTTCCGATGGAACCGCAATCTTAGACCAGATGCTGCTAACGCTTGGGAGATTGGCGTTTATGTGTCGAGGCGAGTTGATTGTTAGTATGCCAGAATCTAGCGAAGAGCATCGGAAGAGCAACGAAGGGTTTGGACTCGAATGGTGGCGGGCCCGGCAGGATTTGAACCCGCGACCCTCAGCTCCGAAGGCTTGCACCACGGAGTGTTGATGCCCTATCCATACTAGGCAACGGGCCCACGCTCCCCGTGTTAGACCCGCTTAAAACGGCTGTGAGCAGGGACAGAGACAGCCCCGGCACTCAGCCGGGTGGCAGGCCCGCCTTCACCTTTCTGACGGTTTGGAACGCGTCTATCATGTTGTACAGCCAGAATAGCGTGTAAAGAATTACCCCAACGCCTACGAGTACGGTCACCGCCAGTATCGCGGCGATGACGATGAACCATCGGCCCCTCGTCCGCTGACCCATGTAGTACTGGCCCAATCCAGGGAAGACGAAGGAGAGCAAGAGAGCGAGCCACCCGTTCCTTGGCTTCGCCTGCAATACGGGGCCCATCGGATAGCCGGCTCCGGTCACCTGTGCAGGTTGCCCCCTCGCCGGGAGCGGAGCGCCGCAGCTCCAACAGAAGGACTCGTTCGCCATGACCTCCTTCCCGCAACTGGGGCAGAACGGCATGTACGGGGTCGAGACTGCTTCTGTATTTAAGAGGGATTCGTAATTGGATATACTACGACCGGATGATTAAGGCGAGGTTCTTTGCGACTGGGCTCTTGATGACCCCTTTGTCAGAGACAATCGCCGAGACCAGTTCCGGCGGGGTCCTATCGAACGCGGGGTTGAACACCCCCACACCCGCGGGGGCTATCCGTCGGCCCCTCACCTTGACGACCTCGTCGAATGACCTCTCTTCGATCTCGACCTGGTCGTATGTCCGTGACAAATCAAAGGTGGAGCGCGGCGCCGCTGGGTAGAACGGCACCCCATGCCGGTGCGCTAGGACAGCCATCTGATACGTGCCTATCTTGTTGAAGACGTTCCCGTCCTTCGTAATCCTGTCTGCGCCCACCACGACCTTGTTCACCCTCCCCGAACTCATCACGAAGCCGACGGCCGTGTCCGAGATGAGCGTGCAATCGAAGCCATCGCGGGAGAGCTCGAAGGCGGTGAGCCGGGCCCCCTGGAGCGCGGGGCGAGTCTCCGGGACTACGACCTTGATGCACTTGCCCATCTCCCTCGCGGCCCTGACGACCCCGAGAGCGGTGCCATAGCCCACGGTCGCGAGCGCCCCCGCGTTGCACTGAGTCATCACGACGTCCCCGTCATCCAGGAGCGGGGCTCCGAACCGGCCCAGCCTCCTGTTGGCCTCCACATCTTCGTCTGCCATCTTGACGACCTCCCTGGTGACGGCTTCCCTGATTGCGACCACGTCGTCCCCTGCGGACTCGGCCGTCCTAACCACCCTGTCTATCCCCCAGAAGAGGTTGACAGCGGTCGGCCTCGTCTTCCGGAGGCCGGCGGCTGCCCTCTGCACATCCCGCAGGAGCGGCTCCTTGCTCCGGGCCTTCGAGCTGTGGGCGGCCAGCGCCACGCCCATGGCGGCGGCCACGCCTATCGCAGGTGCTCCCCTAACCACCATGGTCCTGATCGCGTCCGCCACCCCCTCCCAAGAGTCGAAGCTCCTGTATACGAATCGTGTCGGGAGAGCGGTCTGGTCTATCATCCTGACCTCGCCCTCCTCGTCCCACATCACCGTCCGGAGAGTGAAGAAGTTCTCCTTCAAGAGCGAACGCAATCTTCGCCCCCAACCTCTAAAAGACTTTCCGCGGCTGAAATGCTTATTATCGCTGGTGAGACCCGCGGCCAGAAAGAGTTGAGCCAGGAGAACACCGAGGAGCCGGTAGTCGAAGCGGCCTTCAGGGGTGGGAAAGCGGCGGTCGAGGACCCTGGCATGTTCGGAGAGCTCGAGCAGGCGGGTTATGGGGAGAGGGACGGCAAGAGGCTCGTTCTCAAGGACTACGAGGCCCTCTATCTTCTCTACAGCGGGAGGCTGAAGCTTAAGGACCCCGATGGGGTCGAAGTGAGCTTCAATTCGCTGGCTGAGAAGGCTCAGGCCGAGACGCGAGATTCGTGGACCAAGTTCATAATCTACAGGGACCTCAGAAGCAGGGGATACATCGTGAAGGACGGGTTCGGGTTCGGAACCGACCTCAGG
>Ga0326728_10024417_pt1 | contig 10954 bp, 7 predicted proteins | sample MB3enrmetagenome_FD_207602 | JGI IMG/M metagenome (GOLD analysis project Ga0326728, IMG submission 207602) | Lab enriched peat soil microbial communities from McLean, Ithaca, NY, United States - MB31MN | ecosystem: Environmental > Terrestrial > Soil > Wetlands > Peat | place: USA: New York...
ACTCCGCCGGGGATGCCATCGTGCCCCTGCTGCGCCGGGTGGAGGTGCCGGTGCTGGTGCACCGCATGCAGGCCGCGGGGCTGGTGCTGCTGGGCGTGCTGCTGGCCGGCCTGCAGGGCTTTCACCCGCCCCACGAGGAGGGGGCGGCCGGCGGGCTGGTGGTGGCCGCCTTCGGCCTGCTGGCCTTCCTGCTGGTGAGGCGCAAGGTGCGCATCAGCCATATCCTGTGGGGGGCCCTCTTCTGCTCCATTTTGGCGTCTTACATCCATCCATTGCCCTTTTGGGGACAACCATGATCACCCGTGACATCGGCATCATCAACAAGCTGGGCCTGCACCTGCGGGCCGCCGCCCAGTTCGTGCAGACCGCCAACCGCTTCCGCTGCGAGGTGACGGTGGCCAAGGACGGCCGGGCCGTCAATGGCAAGAGCATCATGGGGGTCATGACCCTGGTGGCCATCCAGGGCTCCAAGATCTCGGTGAGCGCCAACGGCGACGACGCCCAGGCCTGCCTGGATGCGCTGGAGGCCCTGGCCGGCAACCGTTTCGGCGAAAAAGACTGACCTTTTCCAAGCAAGGGGGCAACATGGAACTTCAGGGCATCGGGGCCAGCCCCGGCATCGTCATCGGCAAGGCCTTTGTGCTGGACCAGGCCGAGGTGGCGGTCAAGAAGGGCAAGGTCTCTGAGCAGCAGGTGGAAGCCGAGGTGGAGCGCCTGCGCCAGGCCATCAGCCGCACCAAGGAGGAGCTCTTCGACCTCAAGCGCAAGGTGGGCTCCGAGATCGGCGACCGCCAGGCCGCCATCTTCAATGCCCATCTCATGTTCCTGGACGACCCCACCCTGCTGGTGGAGGCCAGCGAGCACATCCGCCGCGACAAGCTGGGCGCGGGCTGGGTGGTGCATCAGTTCGTGGAGCGCTATGTGGCGCTCTTTGAGGCGGCCCAGGATGCCACCATGCGCGACCGCTACGTGGACATCCGCGACGTGGGCAAGCGCCTGCTGCGCCATCTGGAAGGCGACACCCTGCATCAGCTCTCCCAGATGGAGGAGGGCGTGGTGGTGGTGGCCCATGAGCTGGGCCCATCCGACACGGCGCAGATGGACGCGGCCAAGGTGCGCGGCTTCGCCACCGACGTGGGCGGCCGCACCTCGCACACCGCCATCATGGCCCGCACCCTCGAGATCCCGGCGGTGGTGGGCCTGGAGTCGGCCTCCAAAAAGGTGCGCAGCGGCGACCTGCTGGTGCTGGACGGCATCGAAGGCAAGCTGGTGGTGAACCCCACCGCCGAGCAGCTGGCCAGCTACCGCAAGCGCCGGCGCCAGATCATGGCCCAGGAGCAGTCGCTCTCGCGCCTGCGCAAGCTGCCGGCGCAGACCCTGGACGGCATGCGGGTGACGCTGGCCGCCAACATCGAGCTGCCCGAGGAGGCCAAGCCCGCCATGGCCCGCGGCGCCGAGGGCGTGGGGCTCTTCCGCACCGAGTTCCTCTTCTTGAACCGCAACAACCTGCCCACCGAGGACGAGCAGTTCGAGTCCTACCGCCTGGCCTGCAAGCACTGCGCCCCGCACCCGGTGGTGGTGCGCACCCTGGACCTGGGAGGAGACAAGTTCCTCTCCCACCTGGGGCTGGCGCCCGAGATGAACCCCTTCCTGGGCCTGCGCGCCATCCGCCTGTGCCTGGCCCACCCCTACATCTTCAAGGTGCAGCTGCGCGCCATCCTGCGCGCCAGCCACTTCGGCAAGCTCAAGATCATGTTCCCCCTGGTCTCGGGCCTGGAGGAGCTGCGCCAGGCCCAGGCCCTGGTGCGCGAGGTGAAGCAGGACCTGCAGAAGCGCGGCATCCCCTTCGACCCCAAGGTCGAGATGGGGGCCATGATCGAGGTGCCCTCGGCGGCCATCACCGCCGACCTGATGGCCAAGGAGGTGGACTTCTTCTCGGTGGGCACCAACGACCTCATCCAGTACACCATGGCGGTGGACCGGGCCAATGAGCGCATCGCCTACCTCTATGACCCGCTGCACCCCGCCATCCTGCGCACGCTCAAGATGATCATCGACGCGGGGCACAAGGAGAAGATCTGGGTGGGGCTGTGCGGCGAGATGGCCGGCGACCCCTTCTTCTCGCTCATCCTGCTGGGCCTGGGCCTGGATGAGTTCTCCACCTCGGCGGTCTCCATCCCCGAGGTCAAGCACATGATCCGCTCCGTCAACTTCAAGGATGCGCAGGCGCTGGCCCAGGACGTGCTCGCCTTCAGCACCTCGCGGGAGATCCGCGACTACCTCTCCAAGAGCGTGGTCGGCAAGCTGCTGACGCCGCTCTAAGCAAGCCCCGCCATGCCCTCCCGCCGGCTGAAGACCCTGCGCTGGCTGTCGGCCCTGGCGGCTGGCGGCCTGGTGGCCCTGCCCTTGGGGGCCTGGCTCTTCTTTGCCAGCAGCCTGGGAACCTCCCTGGTCAACCGCGAGCTGGCCCGCAATCTCAAGGGCATCTTGCAGGGCGAGGTGCGCTTTGGCAGCGCCTCGACCAACCTGTTCACCAGCATCACCCTCCGCGACCTGCTCATCCTCTCAGACAGCCAGGGCCTCAAGCTGCCGGTGGCCACCGCCGACAAGGTCAGCATCCGCTTCCATCTCTGGGGGCTGCTGCGCGGGCGCATCCGCCCGCGCGAGGATGTGGACCTGATCAGGGTGGAGGGCCTCAAGGTCTTCGCCCTGCGCGACCCGCAGGGGCGCCTCAACATGCTCAGCCTGCTGAAGCCCGGGGCCCTGGCCCCGCGGCCCGGCGCCAAAGCCGGGGCCGCCGCCCCGCTGCTGCCGCTCACCCGCGTGGAGCTTGCGGATGCCGAGGTGGTGTTCAGCGACCAGCAGCGGGGCTTTCGCGCGCTGCTCACGGGGCTGAACGGCGAGCTGGACACGCGCCAGGCCCCGCTGATCAAGTTCGGCCTGCGCGGCCGGAGCCAGGAGAGCCCGCGCGACAACCTGGCCCTCTCGGGCACCGCTGACCTGGCGGCCCACCGCCTGCGCGCCGAGCTGGACCTGCGCCAGGTGCCCCTGGAGCGCTACCTCAACTACGCGGTGCGCGTGCCGGCGCTGCGCTTCTTGGCGGGCAGCGCCGACCTGCGGCTGCAGGCCGACCTGGGCCAGCAGGGGCTCAAGACCGCTGGCCGCGCCCGGCTTCGCGGCGGCAAGGTGCAGGTGGCGGGCATCTCAGCCCCGCTCAGCGGCCTGGGGGGCGAGATCGGCTTTGATGCCGACCGCATCGAGTTCCGCAAGGCCCAGGCGGTCTTCCTGGGCAGCCCCTGGTCCATCTCCGGCGAGCTCAGCGGCCTCAAGCACCCGGTGCTGAGGCTGGCGCTCTCCAACCCGGCGCTGGACCTGGCCAGCCTGGCTCGCGAGGTGCGCGGCTTGAGCCGCACCGCGCTCTCCGGCTCTGCCGCCCTCTCGGTCTCGGTGAGCGGCAGCATCCTCTCGCCATGCGTGGAGGGCACTGTGCGCTGCCCGCGGGCTGAGGCCTATGGCCAGCGCGTGGAGGGGCTGAGCGCCAAGCTCACCATCGCTCATGGCGCGCTGCGCCTGGAAGGCCTGCAGGCCGACCTGCAGGGCGGCCGCCTGCAGGGCCAGGGCGAGGTCCGCTTCGCCGGCCCGGGCATCCCGCCGGGCGGCCGCCTGGATTGCCAGGCTCTGCTAAAGGGCTTCCGGCTGGCCCAGGCGCTGGGGCCCTGGGCTGGCCTGGTGCCGCTGGACGGCGCTGGCGATGCCGAGCTCAGCCTGCGCGGGCCCGTGGCCTCACCCCGCCTGGACATGAGCGTCGCCATGGCCAGCAGCACCCTGGCGGGCCAGCCCATGGGGCCGCTGGAGCTGAAGGGAAGCCTGGCATCCCGGCGGCTGGAGGCCAGCCTGGATGGATGGCAGGGCGGCATCCGCGGCATGGGCATCTTGGACCTGGGCAGGGAGCCGGCGCTGGAATGCCTGGACCTGGCGCTCACGCGCCTGCCCCTCAAGGGTTTGCTCGCCAGCCTGGGCCAAGAGGGCGCGCGCCTGCCCGCCGGCGCGGCCAAGGCCCTGGCTTTGCTGGGGCCCGGCTTTGATGGCTTCTTGGGCCTGAGCCTCTCGGCCCAGGGCTTGCTCAAGGACCCGGAGCTGAAGGCCCGCCTGAGCCTGGAGCAGGGGCGCTGGGCCATCCGCCAGGGCGATGCCTCCACCAAGGAAGGCCAGCCCCTGGAGCTGGAGGCCAGCCTGGCGCTGGAGCTGAAGGGGCACCGCCTGCGCCTGGGCGGCGACCAGGGCTGGGCCCGCCTCTTCGCGGGCTGGCACCGCAAGGGCCTGGAGCTCAAGGCGCGCGGCGAGGTGGGCGCGCGGGGCTTGGCCGCGGGCGATGCGCTGGACCTTGAGCTAACGGGCGACCTGGCAGGGCTGATGGCCTTGGGCATGGTCGAATCCGCCCAGGGCCGCGTGCAGGGCCAGCTGTCGCTGCGCGACGAGCAGGGCCAGTGGCAGGCCGAGGGCGGCCTGCTGGCGAGCGGACTGGGCGCCCGGCTCAGCAAGTACTGCTCGTCCCTGGAGCACGGCAGCCTGGACCTGGCCTTCCAGGGCCGCCAGGTGCTGGTGAAAGACTGCTTCATCCGCGCCGGCGGCACGGTGAAGGGACAGGGCAGCCTGGCGCTGGGGCCGGAGGGCCTGCAGGGCAGCCTGAGCTTCAAGACCGACGAGGGCGGCATCCTGCTGGACCGCTGGGATGAGGTGGCGCACGGCTCTGTGGAGCTGGACCCGCTGACCGTGGAGCTGGGCGGGCTGGGCCAGCCCAGCCGCTTGAGCGGCCGCATCCTGCTGCACGACGCCACCCTGGCCTGGGGAGGCGGGGGGCAGGGGAGCGGCCAGCCGGCCTCGCGCCTGATGCTGGACCTGCGCCTGGGCCTGGGCGACCGCGTGTGGTACCGCAAGGGCGTGGATGACGGCATGCCCGACCTGAACCTGGACCTGGCCCACAGCGCGCAGGAGCTGCTCGACTCCTACGAGGGCACCTTCCGCAAGCCCACCTTCGACCTGGCGTTCAAGCCCACGGCCGAGGACCTGCGCATCCAGGGCCCGCTCTCGGACCTGCGCCTGGCCGGCAGCCTGGAGGTGCAGCGCGGCACCATGAACCTGCTCAACAACGACTTTCAGATCAAGAGCGGCGCGCTGGCCTTTTTGGGCACCCCCGGCGCGCCGCCCCAGCGCTGGCGGCGGGGCGACTTGACCGCCCTGGCGCTCACCAAGGTGGTGGCCCCCGGCCGCCAGGGCCGGCCGCCGCGCACCTACTGGATCACGGTGCAGGCCCAGCCCCTGGATGACGAGCAGCTGGAGGCCCTGGGCTGGCCCAGCGCCTTCATCAACTACTATTTGAGCTTCAGCAGCAGCCCGCCGGTCACCTTCACCAGCGACGGATCCTCCAACGACCCGCAGAAGGAGACCAGCGCCATCGCCTCGCTGCTGGTGCTGGGCGACGACCTGGGCCTGGCCGCCGCCAGCGCGCCGGGCGCCGCTGCCGCGCCCAGCGACTTCGATGCCTCCGGGTTCCTGGCCAACCAGGGCCTGCGCTACCTGGCCACCATGGCCGGCCGCTTCGTCAGCAAGGGCGCCCACAGCATGGCCAGCAGCCTGGTGGATTACTTCCGCTTCAGCCCCCGCTTTGACTACGGCAGCAGCGCCTCCAGCCCGGTGTCCGGGGCCGGGGCCAGCGGCGGCCAGGGCTCCTCCTCCAGCTCGGGCGTGCGCTTCAAGGATGTCTCGCTGGAGGTGGGCAAGGACATCACCGAGAAGCTCTACTTGAGCTTGCAGGGGGTCTTCTTCAACCAGGTGGATTACAGCGAGACCCAGCTCTATGCCACGGGCGTGGACGACACCAACCTGGTGTGGCCCAGCTATGGCGGCCGCTTGGGGCTGGAGTACAGCATGGGGCGCAACCGCCAGCTGGTGGGCTCGGTGGGCTACAATGTGGATGACCGGCTGGAGCCCAGGCCCCGCGTGGCGGGCCAGGACTACCAGGCGGCCGACTTCTACCTGGGGCTGCAGGGCTCGGTGTATTCAGCCACCTACAGCCGCGGCGAGGCGCGCCGCCGCGCCCGAGCGGCGAGGGAGGGGACATGATGCTGCATTGCGACCTGCACGTGCATACCTTTTACAGCCATGACAGCCTGCTCAAGCCTGAGGCGCTGGTGCGGGCCTGCCTGGCCAAAGGCATCAATTGCCTGGCGGTCACGGATCACAATGAGATAGACGGCGCCCGCCTGGTGCAACGGCTGGCGCCCTTCAAGGTGATCGTGGGCGAGGAGATCAGGAGCTCTGAGGGGGAGATCACCGGGCTCTTCCTCAAGGAGCGCATCCCTCCCAACCTGCCCCCAGAGGAGACCATCCACCGCATCCGGGCCCAGGGCGGGCTGGTCTACATCCCCCATCCCTTCGACCCGGCAGTGCCGGTGCGCTTGCGGCGCGCGGCCCTGCTGCGCCTGGTCAGCAAGGTGGACATCATCGAGGGCTGGAACAGCCGCACCCTCTTCAAGAGCGCCGACCTCAAGGCCCGCGACTTCGCGGCCCAGCACGGCATCGCCCTGGGCGCGGGCAGCGACGCCCACGACCGCTTCGAGCTGGGCCGCGCTTATGTGGAGATGCAGCCCTTCCGCACCAAGGCCCAGTTCCTGCGCAGCTTGGCCCTGGGCAGCTTGCACGGCCGCAAGACCGCCCTGGCCCATGCCGCGCACTCGGTGGTGGTGGGCCGCGCCAAGGTGCTGGCCGGGCACAGGACCGAGGCGGCAAGGGAGCAGCGGCGAAAGCGCGACCGGGCTTGAAGGCGGGACAGGTTTATGATAATATGCACTTATATTGCATATTATCATAAAAAGAGGGGGTTATGATTCTGCGCCATATGAGTGCAACCTTGGGCCGATTGGCTAGTCAATTTCCGGTGCTCACACTGACCGGCCCGCGGCAGTCCGGGAAGACCACTCTGGTCAAGGCTGTCTTCTCCGGCCACGACTATGTCACGCTGGAAAACCCGGACACACTGTCGTATGCCCTAGATGATCCGCGCGGGTTCCTTGCCCAATTCGGCGGCAGGGGTGTCATCTTGGATGAGGCACAGCGCGCGCCCAAGCTGTTTTCCTACCTGCAGGGCAATGTGGATGAGAACCGCAAGCCTGGCCGTTTCATCCTGACGGGCTCGCAGAACTTTTTGCTACTGCAAACCATCACTCAGTCCTTGGCTGGCCGCACCGCGATCCTGCATTTGCTGCCGCTCAGCACGGCCGAGCTGGCCCGCTGCAAGGTACCCCCACGGGTGGGGCAGCTGCCTAGGCCGGTTCCTGCCAAGCCAAAGCTGAGGATGTGGGAGCAGCTCTGGAGGGGATTCTATCCTGGCTTGAGTCAGGAGAAGATGGATCCATCGGCTTGGTGCGCGGCTTATGTGAGCACCTATCTGGAGCGCGATGTGCGGCAGGTGCTACAGGTGGGCAACTTGACGGCCTTCCATAAGTTTTTGGGCCTGTGCGCTGGCCGGGCCGGGCAACTGCTTAACATGGCCAACTTGGCAGCAGATGTGGGCATATCACCCCACACGGCCAAGCAATGGCTCTCGGTGTTGGAGACTAGCTTTGTGGTCTATAGGCTTGAGCCCTATCACAACAATTTCAACAAACGGCTCATCAAGGCGCCCAAGATCTACTTCCACGACACCGGCCTTCTTTGCCACCTTTTGCGCATCGCCAGCCCCAAAGCGCTGGAATCGCACCCCCTGCGCGGGGCTGTGTTCGAGAACTACGTGGCCGCGGAGTTCATGAAGAGTCGCCTGAACTTAGGCCAGCGGCCTGACCTGTATTTTTGGCGCGATAGCAATGGGCAGGAAGTGGACTTTTTGCATGAGTCTCAATCTGGCCTGATGGCCATTGAGGCCAAGTCTGGGCAGACGCTCGACAGCGATGCTTTTTCTGCCTTGCTCAAATGGCCCGGGCATGCGGGCAATGAAAAGGCGCATGCTGCCGTGGTTTATGCGGGCAATGAAAGCTACATCCGCTCGGGCATCCAAGTGCTGCCGTGGTGGGTCATTTGATTGTGATGAGCGCCTTGCGGGTTAAAAACAAGAAGCCCCCTCCTTGCGGAAGGGGCTTCTTTGCTTTTAGGCTAGCGCGCCGCCTACTCTTCGACGATCTCCACCTTGGCCATCTTGTCGCCCACCGCGATCTGATGCACCAAGTCCATGCCCTCCACCACCTGGCCAAAGATGGCGTAGTGGGCGTCCAAGAAGGGCGCCGGGGCCAGGCAGATGTAGAATTGGCTGCCAGCTGAGTCGGGCTCGCCGGTGCGGGCCATGGCCACCGTGCCCTCGACATGGTGCAGGGTCTTGCTGAACTCGCCCTTGATGGTGTAGCCCGGGCCGCCGCTGCCATTGCCGTTGGGGTCGCCGCCCTGCACCACAAAGCCGGGCTCCACGCGGTGGAAGCTCAGGCCGTCATAGAAGCCGCGCTTGGCCAGCTTGATGAAGTTGTCAACCGTGATGGGCGCGTCCTTGGGGAAGAACTTGAACTTGATGACCCCGCCCTTGGCCAGGGTGATCACGGCCAGCTTGCTCTTGTGCTTCTTCTTGGCTGGCTCAGCCGCCGCGGTGGCTGAGAGGGCTTGGGCCGTGCCGCTTGCGGCCTCGGCAGATGGGCTAAGGCTGGCGGCTGAGCGGGTGAGGGCCGCGGCTTGGGCGCTGGGGCTGTCGGCGCTGGCAGCGTCGGCTGCCAGCAGGGCATGGCCCAAGCCCAGGGCCAGGATCAGGAGCAGGGTGTGGCGCATCGCTATCCTCCAAAAGGGTGATGGCGGATGTTAACCCAAGGCCGCGCCCTTGCGCAAGGCGGTTTTGGCGATTGCGCCTGGCCTGGGGGCCCTGCTACAATCCACGGTCAACCCCATTCCAAGGCGAGCATGGACATCAGCAAGATACGCAATTTCTGCATCATCGCGCACATCGACCACGGCAAGAGCACGCTGGCGGACCGCCTTTTGGAGGCCACCGGCGCGCTGGAGAAGCGCGAGATGAAGGAGCAGTACCTGGACGGCATGGACCTGGAGCGCGAGCGCGGCATCACCATCAAGGCCAAGGCCGTGCGTCTGGGCTACAAGGCCGCCGACGGCCAGGACTATGAGCTCAACCTCATCGACACCCCCGGCCATGTGGACTTCCACTACGAGGTCTCGCGCTCGCTGGCGGCCTGCGAGGGCGCGCTGCTGGTGGTGGATGCCAGCCAGGGCGTGGAGGCCCAGACCCTGGCCAACGCCTACATGGCCATCGACCACGGCCTTGAGATCATCCCGGTCATCAACAAGATAGACCTGCCCGGCGCCGAGCCTGACAAGGCCAAGGCCCAGATCGAGGAGCTGATCGGCATCGACGCCTCGGGCTCCATCCTGGCCAGCGCCAAGGAGGGCATCGGCATCGCCGAGATCTTGGAGGCCGTGGTGGCCCGCGTGCCGCCGCCGCAGGACCGGGCCCAAGACCCGCTCAAGGCCCTGGTCTTCGACTCGGTGTACGACGTCTACAAGGGCGTGGTGGTCTATTGCCGGCTCAGGGCCGGCAGCCTCAGGGCCGGCCAGGACATCATCATGATGCGCACCAGCAAGCGCTTCCACGTGCTGGAGGTGGGCGCCATGCACCCCCACGCCAAGGCCCTGGACAGCCTGGAGGCCGGCGAGGTGGGCTACATCGTGGCCGGCATCAAGACCGCCGAGGATGTGGCGGTGGGCGACACGGTCACCGACCCCGACCGCCCGGCCCTGGAGGCCCTGCCCGGCTACAAGGAGAGCCAGAGCATGGTCTATGCCGGGCTCTACCCCACCGACGCCAGCGAGTATGAGAACCTGCGCGAATGCCTGCTCAAGTACAAGCTCAGCGATGCCGCGCTCAAGTTCGAGCCCGAGACCTCGGGCGCGCTGGGCTTCGGCTTCCGCTGCGGCTTCCTTGGCCTCTTGCACATGGAGATCGTGCAGGAGCGCCTGGAGCGCGAGTATGACTTGAGCCTCATCGCCACCGCGCCCTCGGTGGTCTACCGCGTCACCAAGACCAACGGCGAGGTGATGCTGGTGGACAACCCCTCGCGCCTGCCCGACCCCTCGGTCATCGAGATGGTGGAGGAGCCCATCATCCAGGCCACCATCATGGTGCCCTCTGAGTTCGTGGGCGTGGTCATGAAGCTGTGCCTGGACCGCCGGGGCGTGCAGACCGGCAACAAGTACCTCTCGCCCACGCGGGTGGAGCTGGTGTATGAGATGCCGCTGGCCGAGGTGATCGTCGACTTCTTCGACAAGCTCAAGAGCATCAGCCGGGGCTACGCCAGCCTGGACTACGAGTTCCTCGAGCTGAGGCCTGCTGACGCGGTCAAGGTGGACATCCTGCTCAACGCCGAGAACGTGGATGCGCTGAGCTTCATCTGCCACCGCGCCAGCAGCCAGGGCCGCGGCCGCCAGATCTGCGAGAAGCTGCGCGAGCTCATCCCGCGCCAGCAGTTCGAGATACCCATCCAGGCCGCCATCGGCGGCAAGATCATCGCCCGCGAGACCCTGGCCGCCTTGCGCAAGAACGTGCTGGCCAAGTGTTACGGCGGCGACATCACGCGCAAGCGCAAGCTCTTGGAGCGCCAGAAAGAGGGCAAGAAGCGCATGAAGAACCTGGGCAGCGTGGAGGTGCCCCAGGAGGCCTTCATGGCCGTGCTCAAGCTGGATTAGCCATGCTGCTCAAGGGATTCTGGGAGAGCCTGGACAGCCTGGATTACGCCCTGCTGTCAATCGCGGCCGCGGCCGCTATCTTCTGGGGCATGGCGCTCCTGATGGGCCGCCCCGCCTCGCACATCCTGCGCGCGCGGCCGCGCCTCATCGGCCTGGCCGCCCTGCTGATCCTCCTGCTGCGCGCCCTCCTGCTCGAGCCCTACATCATCCCCAGCCCCAGCAT
>Ga0326728_10024418_pt1 | contig 10954 bp, 15 predicted proteins | sample MB3enrmetagenome_FD_207602 | JGI IMG/M metagenome (GOLD analysis project Ga0326728, IMG submission 207602) | Lab enriched peat soil microbial communities from McLean, Ithaca, NY, United States - MB31MN | ecosystem: Environmental > Terrestrial > Soil > Wetlands > Peat | place: USA: New York...
TTCTAACAGAAACCGCCGCCTACCAAAACATTTCTAAATCGCTGTTTCCAAAGCAGATCGCAATTATGGCGAATGACGCGATCCACACTGCGTGTTTGGACTGGGTGAGTCGTTCGGAGCGGCAACTCTTTTGCAAGCTCTGAAGCAGGAGAATCGGTTCTGTGCCGTAGTTGCGGAATCGACTTTTTCCAGCTTTCGGCAGATTTCCTATATCCGGGTAGGACAGTTTCTCCATACGGGAGTGTGGTTGGGCGAAATCGTTCTTCGGCCAGCGGTCGAATTTGCCTTTCTCTACGGCCAGATAACACGGGGCGTAAACATAGCGAGTGCTTCGCCGGAATCGGCGGTCGTGGGGAGCAGCCTCCCGATCTTTCTTATTCACGGCTTGGCGGATACCAACATCCCTCCCCGGCAATCGGAAAGAATTCAGGCCCATAACCCTGCCAAGATTGTTCTATGGGAGGTGCCCAATGCCGGTCATTGCGGTGCGGCGGATGCTGCTGGTGAGGAGTTCAAGGTGCGAGTGCTCGATTGGTTCGCGTCGCATAATTCGACAGGCTCCGTCAAGTTTGTAGCTCTAAGTTCGGGTATTTGTCCGTGCTTTGCTAATTTTCCTAGTGGTGTGCCGTCGATTGAGCAATTACGGTTCTGCAGCACTCTAAAAAATTGGGATGGCAGGAAGCAGAGGAATTCCGCTCCAGCACCGGCATCGTTAATTGGGGCGCGGCTTGGAACGTACGCTCCAGGTGCGGAGCACCTCTATATCGGCCTATTTTCTTACAGCTTGGGGTTGACCACCGGGGCTGGGACGGGACTCTATCGCTCAAGCGTGATGCTGGTTCCCGGCGCACTGACAGGGCCGCCTGCTACGCCTTCTGTGCCTAGAATGCCCGTCAATCACGCCAGAACGTCGCCAGGGCAATCGGCTGCGACGCGGACAGCTCCGAGCCTCAGCGTGAAGCACCGGTTTCTTCCAGCCAAGGGCCGCATGTATTGTGTAGCGAGCGGAGCACCAGCTTTGGCCTTCCAAAACCGCTGACGAGTAGTACAATTCGGGCTCGGAGATCGGATTCGCAAGCTGCGAAAGAAGCGCGGCTGGACTCAGGTTACAGCGGCGCAAATGTATTACAACGACATGTCCACGAAACGGGCAGCGCCGGACTCCGACAGCATCGACCCTCCAGTTCCAGCGCAACCGTTAACCCTGGTGGGAATCCGGGCGTTACGACCGCTCTTATAAACCTTCATCCTCCCAACTATGTAAAAAGGTTTAGATATTGGAGCACTACTTCTTCTTGAGTAACAATATCACCTACGATATCAGGAGACTAGCTACATTAGGACATATAGGGCATAATTAAGGCAATGGACGTACACTGGGTCAACTACTTTACAAACCGGCATAATCCAACTTAGGTCACTCAACTAAACGTCGCTACAGACAGGAGGAACAACACGATGCAAACCCGTCGAATTATGTTAACCGTGACGATTATGTTCGTCTTAGGCAGCTTACTTATCGGCGGCCTCAGTCCCAAGGCACTGGCTAGCGAGGACTTAAATACACAAATCGCTACGGGTGTGAATTACAATAATTGTTTCAGCGTGCTGAATGGCAACTATATCTACGGCTTCCAGGGCTTTACCCTGTTCGCCCCCCCTCCCACCGGTATACCGTTTGATCAAATATCAGCGTACGTGCCTTTTTCAATTAGCGGAACCGTCACCTTTGATGGCCAGGGACAACTGACCTCAGTCGATTTTGCGAACTTGGGCGCCGGTGGCTTTCTCAGAACTGGCGCGGGAACATATGTGGTTGACAAGACCGTTCCCGGATACTGCGCATACGGTGTGACATGGACATTTACTTCTACAGCGTTCGGCTTACCGCCGATTACCGATCACATGTATATGGTGCCTGGGCTTGACGGTAAGAGCGTGGCTTGGGTAGTTACCGATGCGGGCACCATCTCGTCCGGCATATTGTACAAGCAATGAAGTACTTGGTGTCTTGGGTGCGAACAGCGCTTCGCCAGTGTTCAAGGAGGCGCAGCCCCGTTTCCGCTGCGCCTTCTTTTGGGTAATCCAGGGACTCGGGAGGCCCAAAAAAGGAAGTACAGCGTTAAGAGGAACACTAATACCGAGATAGGTACAGCGAGTCGATCACTAAGTTTCAGGCGGCTTCTAATTTCTAGCCAAATGCAGACGAGAAGACCCGCAACAATCAGTGCCGCCGATAATTCTGCTAATAGAAACCCTAGAAACAGCTGATTCCAACTTAAAAACTTTCGGGCGCATGGCGATGCTGGCTACCATGTCCGACGTACAAAGCTGCCGCATCACCAGCACGCGCAACACAGTCCGGCTGCCGATGGGAACGATCTGGCCTACCAGCAAAACCTGAGCACAAAACGGAGTAAGCTGGCGGGTGTTCGTGCGCGAGATAGAACGCCTGATTAGGCGAAGGTGGTGTGGATAGATCACGCCGCCTCTCCTTCCAAACGAGATTCGCCACACGCCAACCGCACAAACGCATCGTCCCGCCGAAACCCTTTCTCTTCCAATGCGGCCACAATCTCCGTCGTGCGCTTCACATCGAGCACTAAGAAATAACCGTTAATGACGGAGTTCTCGCGGCGTCCGTATTGCTCCTGAACATCCTCTGGTATCCACTGCTCCAGCATCTTCTGCTCCGGCCAATCCGGCCAGTCACCATCGCAGAAGCCGGGAAGCAGTTGCGTGTCGAACTTTTCGGTGCTCTGGGGGACGGGATATTCTTCCCCTTCCTCCCAATCTTCCCGCCAGCACCTAACAACTTCGCACCAATCATCTGGTGAAACTGAACCTTGAAAGTCTTCCCACGTCCTCGCGGTTTCGATGGCGCGGTGGATCGATGACAGGCGGAATGCCTCAAATTCGGGAATGAATACGAGATTCAAATCACCCGACCCTCGGTTGATGACGCCATAAACAAGGCTTTGCCGGTCAATCGTAGTGCCCCCCATAAGTTCCTCTCCCTCGTCCATATCGGCGGCGCTTTCCATTGCCTGTTGTGCTTCGTGTTCCACCCAGAAGAACTTTTCCGGCAATGCGAAGGTCAGCGCCGGTTCATCCAGCTCGACGCCGAACTTGGCCAACTCCAGCATCGCCAAGATGTAGGAAGGCGTAGGTGTATCAACCCCGTTCAGCAAGCGGTCTCCGCGAAACTTCCGCACTTGCCAGCCGACACGGTTCTTGAGCCGCGTAATCAGTATGCGATAACGGCTGTCCTCTGACTGCCTGTACAACATGTCGTCCGCGACGGCGGTACTGACGAATGTATCGGGAGCCGGATAATAGAAAGCCACGAACGGGAGAATCTCTCGAACGGTTAAGGCGGCACGGCGAATATGAACGCGAACATAACGCGGGAAACCTCGCGTTCCAATCGGCCAGCCTGGAGGCAAAAATCGGATTGGGGTGGGCAGTATCACGCACAGTCCACCGTAGCGACGCAAGGCAAAACGTCTGACGACATTTAGGCCGGTGTTTTGCCACCGTTTGTTAGGCCGGCGCTCCTTCATCGCCTACCTCCAACATCTGCACCGACCTGCGCGACCTGTGCGACGAACCTCCTTGCTGCCTCGATGCGCTCCGCAGGCGTAAAGTTCGGCAACCTCAAGAAGCCGCGTCCAGTTCCGTGTCAAATCGGCGAAGGAGCCGATGAACGCGTCATATCCGATCTGATCGCCGACTCGCGCCAGGACGAAGCCATCGCTTGTGACGATCATTTCCCAAATCGGTGGATCGACGAACTGTTGGTCGATAATAAAGCCGACAATCGCGGCCATTTTCCTCGACATGGCCGTGAAGCGTGCAGGATGTAATTTCTCTCTCAGCCTCAACTGCAATTCACTGTTGGGAGTGGTGGCCGGTTCCTTGATGGGCGATACGGGGTTCTGCTGTGGCCGCCGATGGTACGCCCGAGTCATGCCGCACCTCCCAGCACCACCGCTTGCCCCCGACCGGCAGCTTTCTGTCGCCACTTCGCCTGCTTGGGCGCTTTCTCGGGATTTACCTTGAAAAACTCGTCCCGGTCCACATAAACGCCAATACTGACGGCAAATTGGTAACCAGCATCCAGAATCACCAGCACCTTCGTGTATCCCTGCTCTCGGGCGCTGTCCAAAATCGACTGAATCGGGTCACCCGAGATTTGGTGGCCGTCCATTGAATCGACTTCACAGTTGCCCAGAAAACGGATCGCGTCGGGAATCGGCATCTTGACCTACTCTTGACCCGATCACATGTTTGGCTTTTCGCATCCGCTCGAAGTCGAACGCTGCAATATTGTCGGCAGTCAGCTCGATCCAGTTGTCGGGATCGGCAATGTAACGCTTACATGCACAGGCGAGGCACAGTTCCTCGCCATCGACGATGGTGTTGTACAGCTCCCACGTATAGTTCGTAACCATCGTCCGGCCACAGTCACCGCAGTAGAAATACCCCTCCGGCGTGCCGCAGTGGTCGCGGTGATACTCGCACTGCGCCAAGATGCCTTTCGGGTCGTCGCTGAAAATGTCGAACCACAATTCGCGGAAGGTTGGACCGCTACAATTGTTGCCGTCATAATCAGCGTGCTTACAGTGGATCGTCTTGCCGTCCAGCTTGCCAGTGTGAAGGGCTCGCTCGAACTTGCGTCTGTTGGAGGCAGCTTCAGAGTTCAATTGGATGATGTTGGGTAGACACCACATTGATGCGCTCCTTTCAAATGAGCGCATCAGGAGAGCCGAAAAAGAAAAGCCGCCCTCAAACATCAGGGCGGTTTGCGTCGGCTTGGAGACTTTGTTTCAGAACGACGTTGCCGTTCTGCACATCGAGCGATTGATCGCTCTTGGCACCGTGGCGTCTCCTGCCCGGTTGCCGGACTCGGGGGTGCCGAGTCGCTCCTGATGCTGTGGTATTCAGATGCGTTTGGGTACGAGACGCTATCCCTGGAGAGCCAACTTTATTGTGAATCTCAGCGCCACGATGAAGGCGGCGATCAGCAATGCACCGTTCTCCCTCTGCTTGTCCATGCGGAAGAGCATAAGGCGAAAGTCAATCCGCAAACTTTTCATTGCGGTGTACGACTTTTCCGGCGTAGAACACCCTGCACAACACCAGTGGTGCAGGTGCTAAGGGGATTATTCCGGTGCAGAGGTTATACGGCGTCCTGATGGCTGTCAGCGAGTCGCTGCTCAACCTGGAGCACTCGCAATTCAAACTGCGTCGGCTCATCTCGTAATTCATCGATCTGGTCTGATGACACATGGTTACCTTCCTGGAAAGTTACGGCGCTAAATCAGGGAACCGGTGCCATGCTTTCGGAGTGACAGAAGCGTCCTTTTGCGAGGAGGACGCCCGCCGATTAACTCTAAGAGCACAGACGGCGAGATCGGTTCGCGTAACACGATGTCAACAAGCGGCACTTGCCTGTCGAGTTTGATATCGGCACTGCAAACCACAATTCGCATGTTCGGATTAGAACGCTTTGCTTCCCGAACGATCCAAGCCCAGTCACGAATGCAGTCTAAGACCAGTAGCTCGAAAACATACGATCTCAGCAACAGAAAAGCGCCACAACCATTTGTCGCACTAGCTGTCATGTAACCTGCACGTCGCAGGGTAGTTTCACTTGTCTGTAGATATCTAGGGTCATCAGTCACCAACAAACCGTTCAAGCTTGCCATTTGCGAGTACGATGATAAAAGTTGTGCGCCAAGTTGCGTCACACACGTCAACTTGCGGTATGAAGAGGTGTGTCGAGGGACGATTTGCAAAGGCTAAACTACGCAAAAAGGATTAGTGATGCTTGTCGTCTTTTTCAGGTCGAGCAAGGAAGCGCCAACAATGTAACTTAGTGAACTCGCCTGTCGTGGCAATTTACCAACGTAGACTCTCATCTGGCGTGATTGTCGTATGCAGCGTATAAACAAGTTGAACTTTATAAGTATCACACTAGGCAAATGGGCTACATAAAGATTTGCATTCCAGAAAGCGCAGAGGCCAGAAAGTCTGCCACTATAGGTCCAGGTGGTTACAGCGGTTCGTATGAATGAGCGGCGTACAACACAGGCAATTGATTGATGGAAGAGTGAACTGTTGTCATGGCAAGACGATTGATTTGGAAGTTAGACAGATCGGCCTGGGGGTGTGACTCGTGCGACTGGGTGATGTCTGATCCCTGCCCTACCCGATCATCAGAGACGTACGCGCAAGAGGCGCGATTTGTTTTTGAAAAACACCGATGCGAAAAAAAAGAAGGTGGAGAGACCGTGAAGAAAAAAGTGGAGTTGGGAATCCGAAATCGGGATGACGTCACTTCTTCCTAGGCATGACCCGAAGGTGTCACCGCTGAATCTGCGCCAGCACCATCCGCGCCAATTGAACCGAATCCGCAATCGTCGCGTTCAGCTTTGGGCTTGGCTGGATTGGCTCTCCCCGCAGCCGGATGGCCGCCACGATGCAGGCCGCGATCAGCAATGCGCCGTTCTCCCGCTGCTTGTCCATGCCGGAGAGATGAGAATACAACTCACATCTCTTCAGGGCTAACCATAAGGATTTAGCCGAAAAAATAAAGATTGCAGCTCAGAAAAGGTGGACGCATAATACACCGCCAAGGATCATCTGCGCTGCTGGCCGATAAATGGCTAATCGCGGGAGTGCGGTGACCAACAGGGAAAGGGACTTCGACCATGGAATTCCAGGACAGAATACTAAAGTGTTGTGACTGCGGTAGCGAATTTGTATTCTCGGCCGGTGAGCAGCTATTTTATTACGATAGGCAGCTCAAGAACGAACCCAAACGGTGTAATACTTGTAGGGCTAAACGGGTCCAACAATTAGGCATTGCCACTCAGGGCAGTTATTCCAAAGTGGAGACCCGCACCACCTGCTCCAATTGCGGCGATGAGACAACGGTTCCGTTCAAACCCACACAGGGACGCCCGGTATTGTGCCGCAAATGCTTCCAGGGCAAACGGACGGCGGCCACGCCCTGAGGGAAAAATCAGAAGAATCCGATCACGATACGAGCCTCATCCAGCATACCGGCCTGAACCGCCAGGAGTATGCCAAGGGGCTGGAGGCGTATAACACCTCAGCTTGCAGGATAGGGGCGGGCGGGGCCGTGGGCAAACGAATCCGTGGCGTTGGTAAGGGCGGCGTGGGTGCCGGACGGGGCCAATCTGGACGAACCGTATTACCGGCGGCAGATCAAGGTCGTGGACCAGCAGATGGCGTTGGCTGGGTTGCGGTTGGCACGACTGCTGAACGAGACGATTGGGAGGATGACGCCGGGGAACTTCCATTAGCAAGTGAGGCGGAGGCCAACATGAGGCTGGACGACGAAGATATCGTTACCTTGTTCGACGATCTCAACGCGTGGCACAGAAGTGCGGTGTGGGTTCTCAAATCTACTTACTCACTGGCTTAGGTTTGCTCCATACCAGTGCCAAACGTGGACGACCGTCTTTCATGTGAGTGTACTCGTTCATTCGCGACGGCATCCACGCAGCAATGATCGCGGCGACACTTTCAATATGGGGCGGTTCACCCCTTTCTATCAGAGCTTTCCACCAGGCCCCGTTGATCTCACACGCTGCCTGCAGCTGCCATTCTTTCAGACTGTTCGTCATGTTGCACCCGAACACCCCTGGAGTGGGGCACACATGTAACTCCAGGACTTTACAGTGCCTGACATAGAAGTGAATGCCAAGTCTCTAATTGCTGTACCCCATCTGTGCTAAACCAAAGGAGCGTCTGTTCTTTATTTCCTGCAAGCGGTGGAGGACAGCCGGAACCAACGACTGGATGGGATGCTTCCAATGGCAAGCACCTGGGTATTTAAGCCGAGCCTCGCTTTTTGCCTCTTTCGTATCTGCCGTCGCTACCTGTCAGGCTTAGAGAGAAAGTTGATTCCCCGTTTGGAGTGCAGGCTCCTGCACATCTTGTAACAGCTTCCTTGCAAGTACCTGAAAATGGCTAGGGGACCATATGGAACTCAAAATGCACATCCATGGGGGACTTCACATAAATTCTGGTAGTCTGTGCCGAGAAGCGGGGCCATGGTGCGGCGGGTTATAAGAATCGAGTGAAGCGGAGGCGAGGGATTAGGATTGATTTCATAAATTATTCATCGGACTTTAACTTCGACACTCCCATCCTGAGTAGCAAAATGGCGGATCAGGAGGGATACACATGGCAACAGCGTATAAATCGGGTGACGAGGTTCCAGCCTCTGGAATCTATGATGTAGTTCACAATCCCGCACATGCCCAACCGCACCAAGTGACATGCGTTAAGGGCAAAACCTTTCCGTCGTGTAAGGGTTGTCTCAATCCGCGCTTTACCTTGTGGAGGGCCGCCCATTACATCCAAAACCACGAGCATTTCCGTGGGGGGGGCCGCCCGTCACATCGAAAACCACGAGCACTTCAAAACGTGGTAACTGGCTCTGGCGTCAGTGGGCACGCGCATCCACCGATACCGTGATCCGGTTGATCTTAGTGGGTGTCTGTACCGACTCAACCGGAGATGCGAACTTGGCAACCGCACCCGCTCAGTGTCTGCTGCAAAATTCCACATTTTCGTTCGGAACATGAAGAGGATTGTCCTTCCGAATTTGCGTCCGTGCAGGGCCGATTTCCCGACTATGCACTGAGGAGCTTCGGATTGAAAAGACGCTGTAAAAATATTATGTTCTGAAAAATCGAAACAAATTAAACAAATTTGTACTCCACGAGCGCCCAACCGATTTTAAAACGCCGTCATCCCCCCGGTATCCCCTGTTCAAGGCCACCATAAGCGGATGGCTGTACATTGGGCGGCACCTGCGTTTTTCTGGAGTAACGAAACAGCCTACGACATCTGGAGACTAGTCATTTTCTCCCATGCGCTGTATGGTAAGTGTGCACCCAAACCTCTTTTGGGCAGCGACGATAAGGGATGGGAGGGTTCTCTGTGCTGAGGGAAAAGCCTGCTTTCGGGAACTCCCATGTCCGGCGATCGTCCTTTCTCTATCCCCATCGTACGGGAGAATACCCGCCAGTTGCGCCGGATTATCTGAGCGACACGTCGCGCTGGGCTGACCCAAAGCCCCCAGATCGGCAGAACGTTGCACAAATCGCTAATTCGCGCGATTGCCGCCTAAGTTTTGGGCCGCTTCGCCTGTACACTTCTGGATCGAGGTGATGGCATGAGCGAAGGTAGGGGGGAGCCATTTCCGGCTCTGCAAAAGATTCTGGGAGAAAAAACCACGACCCGCTACGATAACCTCACATCCGTATCGGGCACTATCTTCGAGCAGTTCGAACTTTTTCTAAACATTGCCGAAGTGGTTCAAGAAAATAAAGATGACCTGCTTGAGGCGGCCACGGCAGACCGTCGCTTCGGATGCGCTGCTGTTGACGATTTGCTGAGCCTCTCGGAACAATTGGAAAGAATAAGCTGGCTATTTAGGCATGAAAGCAACAAAATGCGAAATCTCTGTTCTGAAATCACATTGCCTGTGCGAGAAGGTAACCCATTCAAGAAAGTACCCAAGGCAGCACCTATTGCTCAAGGTAATAAGTAAACGCGCTAATCAAAGATAAACCAATTGACGGTGGTACTAAGATGCGCTGGATCAATGTTGAAACGGCTCCATACCCCCGGCACTTTTGATCCCGCTGATCCCGCCCACTGGAATTGGATAGTTGCTTTTCTCGATGCCTCCCAGGTTTTTGGCGGGGGCTTACCTGTGAGGATGACGAGGCGGGCATCGCGCAACGTTCCCCGTCCGTGCGCCGTTTGAAAGTTCCCGAAACTGGCCCGTCTGACCTACGCTTCTTGCCACTTCCGTATCTGCCCATCCTGCCCACCCGGCTAAGCCAGAAGTTTACCTCTATTTGTGTGCTTCTTGCGGAGTAGTGGAACAGCCTACGCCACCAAGAGACTAGCTAGATTTCTGCTATGTGGCGCATGGTAAATGTGCACTCAAAGCTATTTTGGGCGGCCACGATAGAAAAGAGAGGAAGATCCTCCATGCTGAAGAAAGTTGTTTTCGTCATGCTGGCAGCCGTGATGCTCAGTACAATCGCGGCCGCCCAGTCCTACACGAACGACGTATATTGGGTCAGCTACTTCAACAATCGGAATAACCCGACGGGAGCTGACCAGCTCGTATACATCATCAATCCTGGGTACATAGGTACTCCCTTAAGCTCGAACGAGGGAACCCTGTGCGCCAACATCTATGTGTTCGATGCGGTTCAGGAATTGGTGGAGTGCTGTGCCTGCCCGATCACGGCCAATGCGCTTCTGGCATTGTCCGTTAATAACAGCCTGACCGCAAACCCTCTGACGAGTGTTGCTCCGGCCTCGGGGGTGATCAAACTGGTGTCCACATTGCCCAATGGTACGAGCTGCGATCCGACAAAAGCGGGGCAGCTAAGCCCGGATTTGCGGGCGTGGGCAACTCATCTGCAACAGCCGACCTCCGGAAACTATGTCACGACGGAAGCGCGCTTCCTGCCTGCTCCGCTGGCCACCGGGGACACCTCGGTTGAAGAAGGGTTCCTACCGCAGGCGTGCTTGTTTGCGCAATACCTGGGCACCAGCAAGGCGGTTTGCGCCTGCAAGTAACCCAGAGCACATTTTCTGTCAGCCTCCAGGCGGCGAAAGTCGCCTGGAGTTTTTTGTGTGCAAGCAGCTTGTAGCTGAAGAGCCACAAGGAAGGTCGGCTCCGATTGCAACTGGCGGAGCGGAATCTATTCCGATGTGACGGGCAGAAACGAGCCGTTTGACCACATGAGGGATCGGCAGCAACGGCAGGCACGGGTGCCGTACCGATTCCACAAAAACATGAAGTCCTACGCCGTCGTTTCGGGGTGTAACTCAGCGAGAGCGAGGAAACCTCTTAGTTCAAGTTCAGGAACCGGGCGTTGTAGCAAAT
>Ga0326728_10024419_pt1 | contig 10954 bp, 8 predicted proteins | sample MB3enrmetagenome_FD_207602 | JGI IMG/M metagenome (GOLD analysis project Ga0326728, IMG submission 207602) | Lab enriched peat soil microbial communities from McLean, Ithaca, NY, United States - MB31MN | ecosystem: Environmental > Terrestrial > Soil > Wetlands > Peat | place: USA: New York...
GTACACCAGGTGCAGGTTGGGGCGGCTGGCGGCAATGCGCGCGGCTTCCAGAATCTTGCGGCCGGAAACCCAATACATATTCGTTCCGGGATCGAGCGATTCCCGCCCGGTCACCAGGAAATCGAGCGGAATCACATTGGCTCCGTAGCGCTGGCGCAGCTTGCGCGGAATATCGCAGTTCACGCCGCGATCGTAAATGTTGTACCCGCGGCCGGCGAGCACGAGGCCAGGTTCACCGGTGCGTTCCAGGGTGTCGAGTGCGCGGCGGCCGGCGGCCAGCAGCTTGTCCTGGAATTCGCGCTGCGCGCTATAGGCAGCATCGCAGGCGCGATCGCTCGCGCGGCGCGTCACGCCGATGCGCTGCATGGCCTCGGCCAAACCTTTCTTCACCTGCACCGGACCGAGCTGGAAATGCAGCGTGGGAATCAGGAACTTGTGCTGGTGCGGTTCGAGGGTGGGCGCCGAGCGGAGCACCCACGGCAGCGTCTGGCTCCACGGGCAGTAATGCGAATTGCAGGAATCGGGCGCGGCTTCGGCGTCCGCCATGTTGGGCACCAGGACGTAGTCCACCCCGGCGTCGACCAGCGCCTGCACGTGCCCATGCGCCACCTGCACCGGGTAGCACGGCTGCGCCACCGCCATTTCGATTCCGGCGGCGGATATTCGCGCATCTGTGACGGCGGAAAGCACGGTGTCGATTCCCAGTTCGTGGAAGTAGGTCCGCCAGAAGGGCAGGCGATCGAGCATGGTCATGGCGCGCGGCAGTCCCACGCGCAGGCGGCCCTCACGAGGTACGGCTGTCGGCCAATCCAGCAACTGTTCGCGATAGGCGAACAGATCTTCGATCACCGGCTTGCGTCCGGTAGCCGAGGGTTTGCGGAATTTGTCGGAGCACTTATCGCCCCAGTAGCTCTTCTGCCCCTCGATGACGAATTCCTTCATGTCGCAGGAGTTCGAACAGGCCTTACACACAAAATCGCGGGTGGTGAGGTGGAGTTTATGAAGATCGTACCCGCGGAAGCGCGTCGCGCCCTGCGTTGCGAAGTGCCACTGGCGCGCGATCAAGGCCATTCCGATCGCGCCCATCACGCCGTTAAAAGGCGGCACCGTGATCTTCTTGCCAAGGAGGCTGGCGAAGGCGGCGGTGACGGCATCGTTGTATGCCGTGCCACCCTGGAAATAGATTACGTTGCCGATCTTGCGTCCGCGCACCACGCGATTGAGGTAATTGAGCGCGATGGAGTAGGCCAGCCCGGCCACCAGGTTCGGCACCGTCTCGCCCTTGTGGAGCCAGCCGGTGACGTCGCGCTCCATGAAGACGGTGCAGCGCTCGCCCAGGCGGGAGGGCCCGTGCGCGGAAAGCGCCAGCTTGGCAAATTCGCCTTTGATGCTGATGCCCAGCTTTTCGGCCTGCTCCTCGAGGAAACTTCCGGTGCCCGCGGCGCAGGCCTCGTTCATGGCGAAATCGACCACCACGCCATTCTCGATGGAAATGAATTTGGAATCCTGGCCGCCGATTTCGAAAATAGTATCCACCGGCTCGCCGCCCAGGGTGCTGCTGATGTGGACCGCGCCAGTCTTATGGGCGGTGATTTCGTCGTTGACTACGTCGGCGCCCACGAATTCGGCGATCAGCTCGCGGCCCGAACCCGTCGTGCCCACGCCGCGGATCTGCAAGCGCGTGCCCCAGCGCTCCGCCACTTCGGCCAGCCCCTGCTGCACGGCCTCGATCGGCCGTCCGGCGGTGCGCAGGTAGACATCGTGGATGACCGTGCCGAATTCGTCGATGGCCACCACGTTGGTCGAAACGGACCCAATGTCCAGGCCAAGGTACGCCGGAATCGGGCCGTCGCCCGCCGGCGGCACGTAGGCGCCCACGCGATCGCGTAGTTGGACCACGTTTTCCGTCGATAGCGGATGGGTATCCTGCACGCTCTCTTCGGAGTGCTGGCGCAGGCGATGAATCTCCAGGATCGATCGCTTTTGCGGCTCCTCGGCCTCCAGCATGGCGGTGCCGATAGCGCTGCACCAGGCGTACTGCTCGGGCACCAGCAGCGCGTCCTCGGCCAGCCCGAAAGCCTCCCGCAGGGCGCCGGTAACGCCGGCATTCTGCGAAACCGCGCCGATCAGCGCCACCGGCGCCTCTACCGGCCGTCCCTTGACGATGGAGCTTTTGAAATTGCGCGCCACGGCGTCGCACAGCCCGCGCAGAATTTCGGCCGGCGAATAGCCCTTCTGCTGGGCGTGGATCATGTCGCTCTTGGCGAAAACCGAGCAGCGTCCGGCAATCCGCGCGGCGCAACTGGCACCGGCCACTACGCATCCGACCTCTTCCACCGAGTACTGCATGCGCAACGCCTGCTGATCGAGGAACGAACCCGTTCCGGCGGCGCATTCGCCCGAGCGGTCGTAATCCACGATGTTGCCGCCATCCAGGTGAATATATTTTGAACTCTCCCCGCCGATCTCGAAAACCGTGCGCACCTGCGGGTAGACCGACCCGATCATTTTGGCGATGGCGCGGAACTCGTTTTCGAAGAACAAACCCAATACCTTGGCGATGGTGCGGCTGCCAGACCCGGTAACTCGAATGCCTTCAACGCGATGCTCGGCGACGGTTTCGTAAAACTCGCGCAAGAGATCGTAGGTGGACTGGATCGGGCTCCCCGCGATCCGGCGGTAATCGGAGAGCACCAACGGGTCGCCCGCCAGCTCGGTGAGGCGGAACTGCGGGTGGCTCTCGCAGAGGTCGCGGAGGATGGCGCGATCCCCCGGTTTACCTAGGGCAGCGAGTTTGAGGCTGATAGCGCCGATATCCAGACCGAGATTGATGCCCATTTCAGTCCAGTTTGACGGGAAAGGGTGAAATATTCAAGCTAATAAGGCCTGAATTGCCTAAAGATGCATTAAATGGGGGCTTGAGGGGTTCTGGGGGCAGAAAGTTATGTCTCTCATCGCCCCGAAGCCGACCCCGAAGTGTCAGGAAGAGATTTTCCCCCAAAGGCGCAAAGACGCAAAGAAAAACTTCCACACTCAAAGCAGGACGACTTGTTTTCCTTTGCGCCTTGGCGGCTCGGCGGGAGAGAGTGTTTCTTGCATTTGGATAGGCTATCGCCCTGAGGTTCCAGCACCTCGCGAGTGTTCACAAGAAATCTCTCGCAGAGGCGCAGAGGACGCAGAGAAAAAGAAACTTCTTTTTTTCGCGGTTTTCTCTGCGATCTCTGCGCCTCTGCGAGAAATTGCTTTTCGCCACCTTCCAAAGCCCGGGCAAACTCTCCTGACAGCACGCTGTCAGGAGGCCTGCCCTAGACTCGCAGCATGACACCTAAACCATTGCAACAGCAACGCGAAAGCCGCGTTGTCTGGTTCGAAATCCCGGCCGCCGACATGGATCGCGCCTGCCGGTTCTACGAAACGGTCCTAGCCACCGGCCTGAACCGCGGACAATTCGGCCCCGAAACGCTCGCCGTGTTTCCCTATGAGAAGCCGGCGGTCAACGGCTGCCTTTGCCAAATGCAGGGGCAACAACCGAGCCCGAACGGCACTGTCGTGTATCTCAATGCCGACCCGGATCTCGACGCCGCGCTGGCCCGTGTCGAGCCGGCCGGCGGAAAGATAGTCGTGCCCAAGACGGCGCTGCCGCCGGGTATGGGCCACTACGCGCGCATTCAGGACACGGAGGGCAACCTGGTCGGTCTGCACGCGATAAGCTGACAATGTGCGGCGCGCCGATCGTCTGTTCCAAATCGTCCAGCACCTGCGGGGGCGGCGGCTCACTACCGCCGCCCAACTGGCTCGCTGGCTGCATGTCTCCGAACGGACGGTCTACCGCGATGTGCGCGACCTTTCGCTCTCCGGCGTGCCGGTGGAGGGCGAGGCCGGAGTCGGATACCGGTTAAGCAAGGGGTTCGACCTGCCGCCCATCATGTTCACCTTCGATGAAGTGGAAGCCATGGTCACGGGAGCTCGCATGGTGGAAGCCTGGGGCGGCCCGGCACTGGCCATGCACGCCCGATCGGCGCTCGCCAAGATCGCGCTCGCGCTGCCACCGGCGCGGCGGGAGGAGCTGGAACGCAGCCGGCTTTTTGCCCCGGGATTTCACATCCGGCCCGAGGCCGCCGCCACCCTGGAAACCGCCCGCCAGGCAATTCTGCAGCGGCGAAAACTGCGCGTGGAATACACCGATTCCGAACAGCGCGCGTCGCTGCGGACCATCCGTCCGATGGCCGTATACTTCTGGGGCACCACCTGGACGCTGGCGGCGTGGTGCGAATCGCGGAATGACTTCCGCAATTTCCGGCTGGATCGTATGGGCGCAGTCGAGATACTGCCGGAAAGCTTCGAGGAGACGGAGGGGCGCACGCTGGAGGATTTCGTCAAGATGATGCGGGCGCGGGGATTGAATCGCTAGATTGGACAAGCTGAAGCATGTCCCACGTCACGTTATAATCGAGGTCGAATGGACGTCTACGAGGAACTGGTGCGGCTCCGCAACCTGGGGCAGCGGTGTGCGCTGGCGACCATCGTGGAAGTCCGCGGCTCCATTCCGAGTTACGAGAGCGCCAAATTGCTGGTCCGTGAGGATGGCTCCATTGTCGGGACCATCGGCGGCGGTTGTGTGGAGGCCGAAGTCTGGACCGCCGCCCGCGAGGTGATGCAGACCGAACAACCCCGCCGTCTCACCTTCAATCTGGGCCAGGACGCCGCCTACGATAACGGCCTCATCTGCGGCGGCCAACTCGACGTCTTCGTCGAGCCCGTTCTGCCCATCCCACACGCCTTTATTTTCGGCGGCGGACACATCTCGAAGAGCCTTTCCAAAGTTGTCACGCTCGCCGGATTCTCGACCGTGGTGGTGGACAATCGCGCGAGTTTCGCCAACGCCGAGCGCTTCCCGGAAGCCGAAGCCGTACATGCCGCCGAGTACGAGGAGATTTTCCCGCAACTGGCCATCAACGAGACGAGTTACGTCATCATCGTCACCCGCGGGCATCGCGACGATATGCGCGTCCTCAAGCTGGCGCTGGCCACGCCCGCACGATATCTGGCCATGATCGGCAGCAAGCGGAAGGTGCTGAACGTCATCCGCGAACTGGAGAAGGAAGGCGTGGAACGCGCCGCATTCGAGAAAATTCATGCGCCCATGGGCCTGGATATCGGGGCCATTTCGCCGGAAGAGATCGCCATCTCCGTCACCGCCGAGATGATCGCCGTCCGCCGCGGCGCCGCCTCCAATTGGCGGGCACTTTCCATGTCGGTGTTTGCCGGCGGGCAGATACCGGCCGTGCTCTCCAAGTGAACGCCGCGGGCCTCATTCTGGCGGCGGGAGAATCGCGGCGCATGGGCTCTCCCAAGGCGCTGCTGCGATACGGGCAAGAAACCTTCCTGGACACGTTGACGGCGCTCCTTGGCCGGCGGTGCGCCCCCGTGATCGTGGTGTTGGGAGCGCACGCCGCCGAGATCCGCGCCGCCTCCACCCGGCCGGCGACGTTCGCGGTGAATCCGGACTACGCGCTGGGCATGAGCACTTCGCTGCAGTGCGGATTACGCGCCGTTCCGCCGGACGCCCATGGCGTTCTGTTCACCCTGGTGGACCATCCGGCGGTCGCGGCCGCTACCGTCGATGCGCTGCTCCGTCCCCTGCTCGCTCCACTCGCTCCAATGGATGCGTCCCGCCGGCCGCTGGTGCGCGTGCCGCGCTACCGGGCGAAGCGCGGCCATCCCATCTGGTTCTCGCGCCAACTGATTCCCGAATTCCTGGCGCTGCCCGCCGCCGGGCCGGCGCGCGATATCGTGGCACGCCACGTCGACCGCACCGAATACCTGGACCTCGACGACCCCGGCATCGTGGCCGACATCGACAGTCCCGAAGATTATCGGGCGCTGACGGGGGCCGGGGCATGAAAATCCCCGTTGGCCCAATTGTCAAAGGGTTGGGCGCCGCGGCCGCGGTCTGGCTCCTGGTGGGACTTTGCGCGCCTTACGTCAATGCCGATCCTTACGCCGACCGGCTGCGCGGATCGCTCTCGCGCGCACTGGGGCGCCAGGTGGAGTTTCGAAGCGCGGTGAAATTCAGCCTTTTTAAGGGGCCCGGATTCTCGGTGGAAGATGTCGTCATCCACGAAGACCCTTCCATCGGCGCGGAGCCCATCGCGTACATGGACAGCATCGACATCCGGCCGAGTATCTGGTCGCTGCTGGGCGGCCGGTTCGTCGTCCACTCCATCGGGCTCGAAGGAGCGCACATCAATCTGACGAAGTCCGACTCCGGCAACTGGAATTTCCTGTCCTTCGTCAACCGCTCGGTCATGAGCGCCGCGCCGGCCATCCACGTGCGCGATAGCCGCATCAATTTCAAATTCGGCGATACCAAATCGACCTTTTATTTAATGGATACCGATCTGGACATTTCGCCTCCCGGCCCAGGCGGCAGCGGCTGGAAGGTCTCTCTCACCGGCAAACCGGCGCGCACCGATCGTCCGGCGCAAGGGCTGGGATTATTTACCCTCAAAGGCCGCTGGTTCGTGGCGCCCGAGCGGGTGGATCTCGATCTCCAGCTGGACCACTGCGGTTTGGGCGAAATCAGCGTCCTGCTGCAAGGGTGGCGCGGCACGGTGCACGGCACGGTTTCTTCGCGATTGCACCTGGGCGGCCCGATCGCCAATATCGGAATCGTCGGCCGCGTGGAGATCGCCGACGTTCACCGCTGGGATCTGATGCCGGTACAAGGGCGCGGCTGGCCGTTCGACGTGCATGGAAAGCTGGACCTGGTGCACCAGACCATCGATCTGGAGTCTAATTCGGTGCGCAATACGCCGCTTCCGCTCGCCCTGCAGTTCCAGGCCAGCGATTATTTGACCCAGCCGCGCTGGAAAGTTGCCACTACCTGGAACGACTTTTCGATTGCGCCGCTTCTGGATCTGGCGCGGCACATGGGTGTGCAGTTTCCGCCCAACCTGAATGTCGCCGGCGTGCTGAACGGCGCGGTCGGCTACGCCGATGGCAACTTGCAGGGGCAGTTAGCGGTACGCAACGGCTCGATAACCATTCCCAATTCGCCTGCCATGGGCTTCGAGCAGGCCGCCATCACCTTCGATAGCGGCCATATTCGCCTCTCGCCGACCACAGTCCACACGCCGGATCAGGACGAGGCGCAGGTGGAAGCCGACTATGCCGTGGGCGACAATATGTTCGATCTCGCTATTTCCACCGACGGCATGAAAGTGGAATCGTTGCGCGCGCAGGCAGCGCTGGCCGCGGTGCCCCTGCTGGAACAGGTGCGCTCCGGGCAGTGGAGCGGCGAACTGCATTACCATTACGGGGCCGATCTCAGCGGATGGAGCGGCCGCCTGGCGATCGACGATGCCGATATTCCGGTACAGGGGCTGGCCGACCCGCTGCATCTCACGTCGGCAAACGCCCAGATTGAGGGAGCGCGCGTGGTGCTCGACCACATCCAGGCGCAAGTGGGGACGAATGCGTTTGCGGGGTCGTACACGTATGAGCCCGGGGCGGCGCGTCCGCATCGTGTGCGTTTGCGCGCGGCGAAGTTGGACGCGGCGGCTCTGGAGGCCGAATGGATGCCTACGCTGCGGCGCGATCGCGGCCTGCTGGCGCGCGCTTTGGGCCGTTCCAGCCTGCCGGATTGGCTGAAGCAGCGCGACGTGGACGGCACGGTCCAGGTGGATGACCTCCTGTTGGCCGGCGCCCACCTGGCGAACGTGCGGGCGCACCTTTTGTGGGACGTTACGCGCGTGCAGTTCGAGGATGTACAGGCGAAGTTGGACAAGGCGGCGATAGCGGGCGCGCTGGTGGTGAATCTGCGCGGCACGCGTCCCACTTACCGGCTCGACGCCAAGGTGAAAGGTCTCGCCTGGCAGGCGGGTAAGCTGGACGGCCAGGGAGTGATTGAGACGTCCGGCACAGGGCTGCAGTTGGTGACCAATCTGACTGCCGACGGCACCTTTACCGGCACAGGGTTCGATTTCGGCGGACTCACCGGGCGCGCGATCTCCGGGAGTTACAGCCTGGCGTGGGGGCTCACGGCGCCCCGCCTGCGGCTGACCGCGCTGAATCTGCGCAGCGACGACGATACTTATACCGGCCGGGGCGCCACTCAGGAAGACGGCCGGTTGCTGGTGCTGCTCAGTGACGGCTCCAAGGAACTGCGCGTCAGCGGACCCTGGGATAAGTTGAAGCTGGAAGAGGCGAAATAGGGTGAATCCGGGGCAGTCTGTCAAGAGGCAGCATCTGACAATTCACCAAACCCGGCGGATCTTTTTTGAATTGGAAATGAACGAGGATTAAACCAGCGGCGCCACCGGGAATCCAGGCGAGTCGATGGCAGTGTCGAGGCCGCGGTGTGCCGTCGCAGCAACTGCTGCTGGTGGCAGGACTCCTGATCGGGCGTCCGATTCTTCCAACATCGGAACAGAATGCGTTGCCGTTTGGCGGGCCAGCGAACGGACAGCGGCTTGGCGATCCGGATTATTTATCTTGCACCGATGGACAGAGAAAGTCGCGAGCCCGGAGAAATGTGTGGGGCGGCGTGGAGGCCGGCTAAGGGCGAGCTCCGCTCGCCTGGGCAAGCTAAAGCATACCCCACGCCAGAAAGTCCGGCGTTATCCTTGTCCCACTAAAAAGGCCAAACTCCAGGGGCGAGATCCGCTCGCCCAGGTTAGGCCGTGGTTAGGCCGTGTTATCGAAGCCGCAACGGCAACGGCCGCTCCAATCGCGTTTTCAGCCGCATTTCGCGGCGCCGGATCGCCGGGGTATCTTCCAACTCGCGCGCCGTCCGCGTCATTTCGAGCGCCATGGGGTAATTGCGCTCCCGATGCTCGTAGTGCTTGGCGAGCGCTTCCAGCGCCCGCGCGCGATACGGATTGCGAGTCCCCGCCAGTTCCGTGACGGCCTCCAGCGCGGCATCGTCCCGTCCCAATTTCCTTTCCATGGAGGCGATGTCCCACAGCGTCCGGAACAGCAGCGTATCCGGCAAGCCCATCTGAACCGCTCGGCGCAGCAATCGCACCGCCTCATGGTGCCGGCCGGCGCGATCGAGCCACCGCGCCAATCCCACAAAGTCGGCGCCGTGGCGTAGCGCCGCCGTCTCCGGCGAGCGGAAGGCGAACGGCACAATCGCCGTCAGGCAGGCCAGCGACAGGATATCGATGGCGTTGTGGTGGAAAATCGCCACCAGGTCGAAGGCGCGCTGGGTGCGCAGGTATCCGAAATAACAGTAGGGGATCATTTCGCCCGGCAGATCGCCCTGCCGCTCCACACCCAGGATCTGGTTCTCCAGGTCCACCAGCCGGCAGCTGTCCAGGCGCAGTTTCCACAGCCGGCGCGCGCCGAAAAACAGGTCGAGGTGCTCCATGCGGCCGAACGGATGGCGCGCCCGCGCCATGCGGAAGCGCGTTTCCAGCAGCGGCTGGTCGTAGGCCTTCCCGTTGTAGGTGACCAGCACGTCGAATTGCGCCAGATACTCGGCCAGGCGATGCAGTTGCGAAGCTTCTTCGCCGTAGTCGCGCATGAAAAACTGCCGCAGCCGGAAACCGGCGGGCTCGATCGACCCGACCCCGATCAGGAACGCGTACGTCCCCGTGCCGCCGGCGAGGCCAGTGGTCTCGGTATCGAGAAAGGCCCATTTAGCAGGATGCGACCGCCGGATGGCGCCATCGGACAACTCGGCGAGAAGATCCTCAGGCAACTCCGCCAGATCGGAGATATCCATGCTGCCGTGGCGGCGGTGCCGCTCCCACAGCTTCTCCGTCTCGAAATGCTCCCCGCAAGGAGTGGACACCACCGCGCCACTGATGAGGTCCTGAATGAACCCGGCAGATCGCGGACGTTCCAGCTTCGGCGCCGGCGGAGGGACGGCATCGGAGTATTTGCGGTCCACGCGCGCGATACGCCGCCGCAAAGCAGCGAGTTGTTCCTGAATGTCCTCCATTCGCCTTTTCTTTGCCCAATATACCGCAACATTAAAGACTTGTCTCGTCGATATAGACACACGATATACTGAAACTATATGCAGAAGGTGCTCGTCCAGTTTGAAGACGCTACCTTGGAAGCGATTGACCGCATCGCCCCGGCGGCCAAACGGAAACGCGCGGAGTTCATCCGGAGCGCCGTAAAGGACGCGATCTTTCGGTACGAGCAGGAACGAATGCGGGACGCGTACCGGGCACAACCGGACTCCGCTCAAGACGCCGATCCGTGGGAACTGCCCGAGGAATGGAAGCCTTGAGACAATTTGAAATCTGGTGGGCCGATCTTCCACAGCCCGCCGGGCTTCGCCCCGTATTACTCCTCACACGCAACAGCGCCTACCAGTACCTCAACAAGTTCATAATCGCGGAGATCACTTCCACCATCCGGCACATAGCCGTTGAAGTCCGCCTCGGGCCCGCCGAAGGATTGCCCGCGGAGTGCGCTGCCAATTGCGATAATCTGCGGACAGTCGCGAAAGCATCGCTTACCAGGCGTGCCGGCTCTTTGGATCGGGCCCGTTGGGTTGAGGTAAAGCGCGCTCTGGGAGCTGCGCTGGGCTGGCGTGAACTCAGCGATCTCGATTAGTTATGCCATTTCGCAGTCCACGATTTCTTCCCAGCCGCCGTCTGTCATAAAGGAGGCCGGATCGCCATGCGAGTAGTCCTCTCGATTGCCGCCGCACTCATCGTTATCGAGGCCGCCGCACCCGCTCAACGGTTGGAATTTGAAGTCGCCAGCATCAAAGCAAATCGCACCGATTCGGGCGGCGCCAGCTTTTCTTTCCAAAACGGTAAGGTGACCGCTACCAACCTTTCGCTTCTCTCCCTGCTGCAGCGCGCCTTTGACTTAGGTACCTCTCGGGTGGTGGGCCCGAATTGGCTGGATGCCGAGCGATACGACGTTCTCGCCAAATCACAAGCCGGCACTTCAGAGAGCGACCTGAGATCGATGCTCCAAACCTTCC
>Ga0326728_10024421_pt1 | contig 10953 bp, 11 predicted proteins | sample MB3enrmetagenome_FD_207602 | JGI IMG/M metagenome (GOLD analysis project Ga0326728, IMG submission 207602) | Lab enriched peat soil microbial communities from McLean, Ithaca, NY, United States - MB31MN | ecosystem: Environmental > Terrestrial > Soil > Wetlands > Peat | place: USA: New York...
GTTCTCGCCGAGCTCGATAAGGAGATCAAGGAGTTTACTGGCCCCACGCCCCAGCCGGACGATATTACTGTTATGATAGCGGAGATTTCCTGACCCTCAACGCGTGTCAGCGACTAAGGCAAACGAGAAGCGAGTCCCTCCGTTGACCCTGCTCTCTACAGAGAGCACGCTCCCGTGCATCTCTACGATCTCCCGCGCTATGGCAAGCCCCAGCCCAGCCCCTTCGCGGGAGCGGTCCCTGCTCCGGTCCGCTCGGTAGAACCGGTCGAAGATGTGGGGCAGGTCTTCGGGCCGGATGCCCATCCCGGTGTCGATAACGCTCACCCCAACAGACGCATTTTCCCGGGAGAGGGCCACGCGGACTGAACCGCCCGCCGGCGTGAAGGCGAGCGCGTTGTCAATAAGATTCGTGAGCACTCTCTCGACGAGGCCTATGTCCCCTTGCACGAGGGGAAGGTCGTGCGGCGCTTCCACCGTCAGGGAGACGCCTGCGCCGTCCGCGCCAGGCTTGAGCTTCAAGACGGCGTCCTGGGCCAGCTCCGCCGCCTGGAATGGCTCCCGCTTGAGCTGTACCTGCCCAGTGTCCAGTTTGACCAGCTCGAACAGCTCCTCCACGAGCCGCTGGAGGCTCGCCGTGTTCTTGAGGCTTATCTCGATGAAGTTGCGCCGCTCCGCCGCGGTGAGCTGCGCATCCTTGAGAAGTATCGTCTCCAGGTAACCGCGGATGGACGCAAGCGGGCTTCGGAGGTCGTGCGATACGTTGGCGATCAGCTCTTTGCGCATGCGCTCCGCTTCGCGCAGCTTTTCCAAATCCGCTTCGATGGTGGCTGCCATCTCGTTGAAGGACCGGCCTAGTCCGGCAAGCTCGTCCCGTCCGTGGGCTTCGACGCGCCGGCCGCGCTCTCCCCTTTCGAATGCGCGTACCGTCTCGCTCAAGGTACGCAGCGGCCGGGTGAGAAGGAAGAAGAGGGAAAGCCCCACGATGAGCGTGCATAGCAGAGCGAGAATCAAGGCGACCATTCCCGCCCGCAGGATATAGCTCTGACGGATCATCCGCAGGGTTGCGTCGTAGTGCTCCCCTCCCAGGATGATGTAGACGTATCCCTGCGCGTCTCCCATGGAGAGCGGCGCGGCAGAGAATGGTTTTGCCCGACCCGCGTTTCGCGGGTCATCACCCAGAATCAGTCGGTTTCCACCAGACTCCACGAACGTTCTTACGGGCCCCATTTCCACCGAGCTTCTTTCCACTTTGTCCGAAGGCCCCGTGAAGTAGGCAAGAATCTTCCCGTTGGCATCCAGAAGATAGATCTCTACCATGGGGTTCAGCACCATCATGTAGTGGATGGCGCCCCGTACGCGGCTCTCATCGAAGCCGCCCGCCACCATCGGCTGTATCTCCGCGGCAATGCTGCGTGCGTATTCTCGGTTTAGGACTTGCTCCACTTCGTTGAAAAGCCGGCGCGCAGAGTTGAACGCAATAGCGACCCATCCCACACCCAGTACAACGATCAGCAAGAGGAAGATCGTCGAGATGCGCGCATAGAAGGACCGGAAGACCTGTCTCACGGGGACAGCTCCGCCGGCTCAGCGAACCTGTACCCGATCCCCCAGACTGTTTTCAGGTAGCGCGGTCGGCCGGGGTCTTCCTCGATCTTGCTCCGTAGCCGATTGATGTGCGAATTGACGGTGTGATCATACCCGTCGTACTGGTAGCCCCATACGAGGTTGAGCAAGTCAGTCCTGCTGTACGTCCTCCCTGGATTTCTGGCAAAAAGGGCAAGGAGATCGAACTCCTTCACAGTCAACTCCACGGTCCTCTCCGCGAGGGTCACTTTGCGTTTCTCGAAATCGATCGAGATCTGCCCCACGCGCACCTGCCCGCCAGCCGGCTTACCCGCCGCGGCCTCCCTGTCGGTCTCCACGCGACGCAGGAGCGCTTTCACCCGCGCCATCAGCTCCCGCACGCTGAACGGCTTAGTTATGTATTCGTCCGCGCCAAGCTCCAGCCCGAGGACCCTGTCCATCTCCTCGGATTTGGCCGTCAGCATGAGGATGGGGGTAAACGGGTTTCTCTCCCGTATGCGTCTGCAGACGGAGATGCCGTCCATCTGCGGAAGCATCAGGTCCAGGATGATCAGCGAATGCGCGCCAGCGAGAGCCTTTTGGAGGCCGACTTTCCCGTCATGGGCGCGTTCGGTCCGAAACCCCAGGTCGTGCAGGTTCATGGCAACCACTTCGGAAATCTCGCGGTCGTCGTCGATTATGAGAACGCTGCCGTCCATCTTCGTCTCCCGGTCAAATGTAGTGGGGAAATCCACGTGCAAGCAATGAGAAAATGCTATACTCGCGGCCGATGAAGGCAGTCCGAATGGTAGCAGTGGGGAAACCGCTCGAGACGTTCGACGTTCCCGTCCCGTCGATTGGGTACAAAGACATCCTGGTGAAGGTGAAGGCAGCGGGCATCTGCCATTCGGATGTCCACTACCGCGCAGGGACCTCACCCGTTCGTCCGCTTCCCATGACGCTGGGTCACGAAATAGCAGGCGTGGTGGAAGAAGCGGGTGCCGGTGTGACCACCGGTGTGAAGCCAGGAGACAGGGTCGTTCTCCACTATAATGTGACCTGCGGTGACTGCTACTTCTGCAGTACGGGCAACGAACAGTTCTGTCCCACCGGGCTCATGCTCGGCCACTTTACCGACGGAGGGTATGCGGAATACGTGACCGTGCCGGCTCGTAATGCGCTCGCTCTGCCACCAGAGATTCCTTTCGAGCAAGGCGCCACTCTCATGTGCGCTTCAGCGACCTCTTTCCATGCTCTTCGGAAAGCGAGGCTGAGGGCAGGGGAGAGGGCCGCAATTTTCGGCATTGGCGGGCTGGGACTGTCGGCGGTCCAGCTGGCCAAGGCATTCGGCGCCCTCGAGGTCTTCGCTGTCGAGCGGCTGGATGACAAGCTGGAGCTTGCCGCGCGCTACGGCGCTGTCTCGATCAATGCGACTCGGGTGGATCCCGTGGAAGAGATCAAACGTCTCACCGCGGGCCGGGGAGCTGATGTGGCCCTGGAGATGATTGGCCGAGCTTCTACGATGCAGCAAGCCCTGCGTTGCCTCGGCCCCATGGGACGAGCCGTCATTGTCGGAATCGGGAAAGAGCCGCTGTCCGTAGATTCCTACCGGGAACTCCTTGGCAACGAAGCCGAGCTGATCGGCTCGAACGATCATTTGCTACAGGAATTGCCGGCGCTGCTGGAGATGGCCGGTAAAGGCATCCTCGACACCTCCCGCGTCGTCACGCGGACAATCCCGCTGGACGCGTCCGCAATCAACGCCGCGCTCGACGCGCTGGAAAAGTACGAAAGCGGGATACGGACCGTTATCACGCCGTAGCAGGTCTCATGCCACGGGCCGCTCACAGCCCCGCGGGCGCCGTATCGTCTATCTTGTCGAGGTCCAAAACGAGCTCCCCGCGATTATCCGCGTGGAAAGCGGGAACGAAACGCGCGCCCCAGGCGATCTCGTCCCAGCGGAACGACGTTCGGGCGTTTACGACCTGGTTGAAAGAGTCATCGAAGCCCGTGATGAGAACCAGAAGCTCCGCGGACCGCTCGGCAAGCTTCTCCCGGGTGAGCCCATGCAGGGGACTGGAATCGATGATGGGATGGACGATGGTCCACGTCAGCGGCAGGAAGTAGACGGTGGGCCGCTCCAGCTCAAGCCGCGCATACTTGCGCTTCTGTTGGCCGCCTTCCCATTCGACCGTCATCAGGAGGACTGTAGCCTCGAGGTTGACGATGGCGTTGGAGCGCCGGTTAGCAATCCGAAACTGCAGGCTCATGCCGTCACGGAACGGCGAGATGATGGCCTTGCTGCTGAAGAGGATCCTGGCGGACGGACGGGAGAACCGGCCATAGAGAAGGCCCGCGGCAAACGCGAACCCCATGACTCCTAGCATTGCCTCCACGCTGGCAATCGCGTTGGCGCCTATCCCTCGGGGTGAGATCGTCCCGTAGCCGACCGTGGTCAGGGTCTGAACGCTGAAGAAAAAGGCGTTCAGCATCGACTCGACGCGCGTCGGCGCTTGGGCGCCGGTAAGGTTCTCCAGGCCCGCGGCGATGTACAGGCCGGCGAAGAGCCCGTTCACGATGATGAAAAGCGCCAGTACAAGGCCCATGAACGCCGGCCAAGAAAGAGACAGGAGGAGCTGGTAGATGTGCAGGTCCTTCAGGGTCAGGCCTTTTCGCCGCACGTTGAAGGAACCGTCGCGGTTGATGATTCTGCGAAGCTCGCCGGTGTAGCTCTGTGTGATTCCCGGATCGAACTGCTCTCGGTTCAGAGGCGCGCCGCTCATGGCCTCACGGATTAAGCGTCCAAATGACGCCGAACGACGCAAGCCACCGGCTGTAGACGACCTGGTACGGGCTGTTGCCCTCTGCCAGCCACTGCTGGGACGAGCTCCAGACGGTCGACTTGTATGATTCGGCCAGCTCGAACATCACCTCAGGGGTGAGGTGGTAATGGACCCCCAGCCACGGGTAGCTTTCGTAGATGAAAGTGCTCCCGAAATTGAGGGGAAAATACGCCTCGTAGGCCGCTTGGAAATCGAAAAGCGGCTGACGGTCCACCAACCAGAAGTACGTGAGCTCCGGCCTCACCATGATGGACTGCTGGTTCTCGAAGGTGTTGTAGATGTAGCGGCCCTTGAGCATGAAGACCCAGGACTTGCCGGGCAGGAAGTCCAGCAGGAACCGCGGGCTTGCATCCAGCATGAAGACATTCTCGAATCTTCCCGTGGCGTCCTGCCAGGACCACGGAAGCGGCGTCGGGTTGGAGACCCAGTCATCATCATGGCGCACTCCGGCCTCGAGGCGATAAAACGCGCCTATCTTCAGGTTTTTCAAAGGCCTGTAGTAGCCGCCAAGGGTCAGGGCCCTATACTGGAAAGAAAGCTCTGCGTCCTCGAGTCGTCCTGTTACGTCTGCCATAAAGTCGAAGCTGCCGGTCTGAACGACGAGAGCCGTGTGCCCTTCTAACTCGAGGATGCCGTTGGGGGCAACGGGCACGTTGTCCGCGAAGGCCTGCGCCGCCGCGGCGAGCGCCAGGGCGGCCGCGGTAAGCACAGAGGCTCCCATCAACGCTCTAGTTGTAATCATGGTTGAGCAGATCCCCATAGGCCTGGTCCAGGCTCGTGTGATCCTCAAGACTTCCACCGGCCGGATCCATGTTCCAGTTCAAACCGCGTGTCCACCTGTACCTGTGCGGCGTGGTCAGCTTCATGCCGCCCACGATGTTGATCCCCTGGCCTGCCGGCACCAAAACCTTTTGGCTCGTGGATGGCACCGACACGTCCACCAGGCCTTCGTTCACGCACAGCCAAACGTCCCGCTCGTTGTCTATGGTCTTTCCGAACGCCACGAAGAACTCCGTGCCCCGGACTCCCGCCACCGTCTCTCCCGCGAGCAGGGAGAAGCTGCCGGCGAGCTTTTTCAGGATGTGGGTGAAGACACCGCCTGTGGCAAGGGATACCTGCGTCGCGTCTCCGATGGCGTCCACCACGAGGCTCGTGTTCTCCCTGAGCTTGATCTGTGTCGCGTTGGAGAGGTCGATGACGGCAAGGCCGTCCGATCCCGTGGTTACCGTTTCTCCCGCGGAAACCTTCGTTCCCGGTCCAGCATCCTGCGAGGTGCCGCCGTTCGTCACGGTCACGGTGCCTTCGGTGTAGATAATCTGGCCGTCCAACGCCATCACGGCCGAAGGTACAGCAAGACTGCAGGAGATGAGAACTCCGAGAGAGAGCCAGCGGGCCGCGTCCATAGTCGCCTCCTGTGCCTCGAATATACCCAGAGCGGCGTCACTTGAGGCGTTCCCGTTCGCACCGAAGAACCTCGGAAACGTCACGCTAGAGAAGGTATCCCCAGGTCTGCAGAAGGTCGCCGTCGCGGTGCCAGCGCTCCCCGATGTCTGTCCGATAGAACATGTTGGGAATAATGATGTTCTTTACCCGGTTATACGCCTCCTTGCGGGCGTCATCCATGGTAGAGCCGGAGCCAGTGACGACGAGCGCATAGCCGGAATTGCCGGCTAGCCGCCAGTCCCCGTCCACCAGCCGCACGTCGCAGGGGTGGATCCCGCCGTTCACCGGCTTCCTGAAAATCACCACGGCGTCCTCCGAGAACTTCCTGAACGCCTCGGGATCCACGAAAGGGAACGGAGGCACGGCAATCACGACGCATATCTGGAAGCCTTTTTTTGTGCGTACCGTGATGCCTTGCCCGCGCGCCATGGCGGCGAGGACATCGGACCACCGCGAGAGCATCCCCTCGATCTGGAGGTTGATGGTGGGATATCCGAACCGGCAGGTGAACTCCAGCGGGTAGATCCCGCGCGAGTTAGCGATGCAATTGATGTCGATGTACCCCGTGTACCGCGCGGCTGCAAGCCGGTCCTTCATTTTTAGCAGCGTCTGCTGGAACAGAGTGCTCGAGCCGTGCCAGAAGCCCGAAGTGCCCATCTCACCAGTCTGCGGCCCGATGTCGTCGTTAAACATCCGTTTGTGCTCGAAGTTGACGAACACTGGCTGGAGGAACTCCTTGCCGTTGAAAAAGGCGCCCACGGCCACCTCGACTCCGGATGCGTACTTCTGAAGCTGGAAGTTCCTGATTTTTCCGCTCCAGCCGTTCCTGTAGTGTTCGAGCATTGTGAGCACGTCCAGGCCGTCCTCCTCCTGCCCCACAAAGGACAGCACCTTTTCGTTCTGCGCGCGGCCACTGGGTTTCACCACGTAGCGGCCGGGGTTACTCTTGATGAAACCGATGGCGGCATCGAATGAATCGAACTCCCACCGCGGCAGCGTAGTGATGCCGGCCGCCTTCATCTCTTCCTGGCCGAAGTCCCGGTCCATTTCCAGCTTGTCCGTGTATGGCGTACCACCAATGACCGTCTTGCCTTCGGCCCGCAGTCTCTCAGCCACGCTGCCGAACTCGCAATCGTCGAAGACGATGACATCGGCCCAGTCCTTGCAGTCCTCCCACTTGTCCACTTTCTCCACGAAACCGTCTGCCACGTCCCTTTCCGACTTCAACGCGATGTGGTAAAGGACCTCCTGCCCCTCCTTCTTGACTTCCCACGCCAAATCGTGGATCAGGCCGTACTTCGAGATGAAAAGAAACCGCTGACGCTTCGGACCGCTGGGAAGGAGCGTTGGGGAAATGCCGGCGGGCGCGTAGGCCGCCGGCTCCCCTTGGGTCGCGGACTGCACGGAAGGCGCGGGCTGGCTTTGCGCTGAGCCTGGAGGGTTTTCTGGTGGAGGCGTAACTGGCGGTGTTTCGGCGGAAGACGCTGAGACTGAATAGGGTTGACCCGCGGCGCTCGCGGATTCGGCCGAAGCGCCGGACGCGCCATTGGCCTTCCCGCCATTCCTCCTGGCCGGGGTCTTTTCTTCTGCCATAATGTGTAGCGAACATACGTCGGATGCTTGGTGGTCGGCAAGTATTTGGAGAGGGAAATTGTGTAAATTCACCCTATGGCTTCACATTCGTTCCTTCATTCGACAAGTCGTCACGTTGCTGGCGCTATCGGAAGCCCGCGGCTCAAAGAGACAGAGGTGACAGGCAATGAAAAGATCGCTCCCGGGATTTATCGACTTACCTTCCCGCGAAAAGACAATTTTGTTCCCGGACAGACACTTGCGCTCACCACGGACCAGTGCATCCCCGCGAGGTATTACAGTATAGCGAGTGGCTGCAATGACCCTTTCATCGAGATCGTCTACGATCTTGTGCCTGAGGGAACGCTGACTCCGCGGCTCGTACGGCTCCGCCCGGCAGATCGGCTTTTTGTCTCAGAGCCGATCGGGTCGTTCATCGACGACGAGTATGAGTCGGTCTGGATTGCCGCAGGCACGGGTGTGGCTCCTTTTGCTTCCATGGCACGGTCGGGCCTACTGGCCGGCAAGTTTCTCGTCCAGGGAAGCAGGACGCTTGCGGGACTCTATCTGCGTGGGTACTTTTCTTCCGTTCTGGGGGAAAGGTACGTGCCATGCTGCTCGACTGAGGCCGGCGAAGGAGTCTTTTTCGGCAGAACCACCGCGTGGCTGGCCCGGGCGGACCTGTCGCCTGAGGGGAAATACCTTCTTTGTGGAAGCAGCGGGATGGTCGTGGATGTCCGAGATATTCTCATTGCGCGGGGAGTCTTGTTCCAGCGAGTTATTTCGGAGATTTACTTTTAAGGAAGATACTGGGATGATTGCCGAGAGCGGGGTATCGAGAGGTTGAAACGGATGTCTGAAAGTCTTTTCGGCGCCACAATAGCGGGCCTCGGCCATATAGCGAAGGAGGCAGGGCTCCCTCCTTATGCGGCCCAGCAGCTCGGGGACTGGTTGTACCGAAAGAATGCAACAAGCTTCGCGGAGATGGTCAATCTTCCTCGCCGCGCGCGGGAATGGCTTTCCGAGCGATACTCAATCGATACTCCCGGCCCGATAAAAGCCACCGAATCCCAGGACGGAACGCGAAAGTATCTTTTCCCCGCCGCTCGGGGCGGATTCGTGGAGGCCGCCTGGATCCCCGAGGGAAAGCGAGCCACGCTGTGCCTTTCCGTCCAGGTCGGATGCAAGATGGGCTGCCTTTTCTGCATGACCGGGAAACAAGGTTTTCAAGGTCATCTCTCCGCGGGAGAGATCCTGAATCAGTACCGCAGCCTGCCGGAGCGGGATACGGTGACCAATATTGTGTACATGGGCATGGGCGAGCCCATGGACAACCTGTCGAACGTGCTGGAAAGCCTTGAATTGCTTTGCTCCCCCGACGGATATGGGCTCAGCCCGTCGCGGGTCACGGTCTCCACCGTAGGGCTCCTCCCCGCCATGAAGGAGTTCCTGGAGCGCGCCCGCTGCCATCTCGCGGTGAGCATGCATTCTCCATTCGAGGAGGAAAGGCGAATGTTGATGCCGGTGGAGAATGTCTATCCCTTGAAGGAGGTCCTTGCGGTGTTGCGGGACCGGCCTCTGGGCCGCCAGCGGCGCATCTCCTTCGAGTACATCATGTTCAAAGGCGTCAACGACAGCGACCGCCATGCTCGTGAGGTCGCCAAGATCCTCAACGGCATTCGCTGCCGGGTCAACCTCATTTCGTTCCATCCTATCCCGGGGACTCCGCTCGCCCCGAGCCCGCGGGAAACCATGGAGCGTTTCGAGCAGGAGCTGAAGCGCCGCGGCGTCCTGACCACCATCCGCCGGTCGCGCGGCCTGGATATATCCGCTGCATGCGGAATGCTCTCTACGCGGGAGCTCGTCCGGTTAAGAGCGGAGTCGGAATGATGAAACTGCGCTTGCGGTCAGCGGAGGATCTTTTTCACTTCCCCCGCAATCGCGCGCCCAAGAGAGAGATGATCCTTTTCTTCGAGGTGTATTCCGTCGAGGTCGCTCGAGCGGATGACGTCCCCCGCATCGAGGAAATGGCAGCCGCGCAAGCGCGCAGCTTCCCGGTAGTGGTTCCCTAGTTGCAGTGATTTTTCCGCGCCTCCGGCGAACATGCCCTCAAATCCGGAAAGCTTGGCGATTGGTGGCGGGGCAACAAGAAGCACCTCGGGGGATGCGCCTGCTTGGCCCGCACCGCTCGCCACGATAATGTCTACGAGCACACCCGCTCCGGCGGCAATGTCCGAGGCGTGAGCTGAGAACCGCATCTTCAGGTCGTTGGTTCCTAACATCATGACAACGAGGTCCAAAGGGGCGTGGGATTGGAGAAGGACGGGGAGATGGCGCTTGCCGACCTTGTCGCCCTCGATGGGGTCCTCCCACACCGTGGTGCGTCCGTTCAGCCCCTCCTCGATGACGTGATAGCCGCTTCCGAGATCCGCCTGAAGGACACCGGTCCAGCGGACATTGGCGGGATATCGTTGCCCTGTTGTTGGGGAGTACCCCCAGGTGTTCGAGTCCCCAAAGCACAGTATCTCTTTCATGGTTTCAGTACACGAAAGGTATTACGCGCTTGCGCTCTCGGGGGTAATCTGGAAACATGTCCAGATACCAGGCACGGTTGGCATGCGCTCTTGGCACGAGGTTGGCTGCGGTGAAAAGGGCGAATGCCAAGCCAGGAAGGGACCACGTTGCAAGCGCCCATCCGGTCCATTCCACGATCTCCCCGAAGTAGTTGGGGCTGGCGACGTATTCAAACAAGCCTCCCCGGGGTATTTTGTACCCGCCGTCTCCGTTCTCCCGCAGGCCGCGCAGTTCCGCGTCAGCCCTGACGTGTGTCACGAAGCCCGCCACGAACAAGGCCATCCCTAGCCCCACCCGCGCAGCCGCGATGACGCCGCCAACGGGAAGAAGGGTGAACCCGGCAAGGAAGTGACCGTTGGCGTACCCATTGAGGGAGTTGAAGATTGCAGCGAAAAGGATCAGGAGGACCGGGAAACGCTTTCCCGTATCTTTCATAAGCAAAGGGAAGAGGCAGGTTCTGTAGATATAGTGCATTTCCCACAGCCCCAGCAGGACCAGGGCGAGCGGGCTTGCCTTCCGCTCATCGAAAAGCACGACTCCTGCAATCACTACCATGGCAGGCAACTCCATAAGGAACCAGCTTGCCCGGGAGGCGATTGACGGACCCCACCCCTCGCGGAAATGCCGTCCGTAGGGGGCGGTGACGAAATAAAGGAGAATGAAAACAAGGGGGGTGCAGGCAAATATCACGAGGATCGCTACCGTATTCAGCATAGACTTCCTGAGTACATTACCAGATAGAGTAGGATCGGGCAATGGATTGTTTGTTGACACCAAGTGAAATATAGTATAGTCCATATGACTGAAAATACAATAATAGTCATAAAGGATTTATGCCGAAGGCATTCAGTGACACCGAGAGGGAACGAATCAAGGCAAAGCTCATCAAGGCCGGGCAGAGCCTCATCAACAGGATGGGTCTTCGCCATCTCTGCGTCGATGATGCCGCACACGCTGC
>Ga0326728_10024422_pt1 | contig 10953 bp, 10 predicted proteins | sample MB3enrmetagenome_FD_207602 | JGI IMG/M metagenome (GOLD analysis project Ga0326728, IMG submission 207602) | Lab enriched peat soil microbial communities from McLean, Ithaca, NY, United States - MB31MN | ecosystem: Environmental > Terrestrial > Soil > Wetlands > Peat | place: USA: New York...
CGGCGGCTGTCCGTGGGACCGCGAACAGACCTTCGACTCCATCAAGCCCTACACGCTGGAAGAAACTTACGAGGTGCTCGACGCCATCGACCGCCGCCAATGGAGCGAACTGGCCGAAGAGCTCGGCGATTTCATGCTGCAGGCCGTCTTCTACGCGCAGATGGCGTCGGAAGAGAAGCTTTTCGATATCGGCGACGCGCTCGACGCCATCAACGGCAAGCTGATCCGCCGCCATCCCCATGTTTTCGGCGAACAATCGGCGGAGACCGCGGGCGACGTCAAACGCATTTGGGGCGAGGTGAAGGCCGCGGAGAAAAAGGACAAGGGCAGAGAGGACGGACTGCTCGCGCCTGTTCCGCGCACCCTGCCGGCGCTGGTGGAAGCGCAGCAGATTTCGTCGCGCGCCGCCGGCGCGGGGTTCGATTGGGAAAATCCCGAGCAGGTGCTCGACAAACTGCACGAAGAGCTCGCCGAGTTCGCCGAAGCGCGCCGCAACCCGTCGTACGACAAGCTCGAAGATGAAATGGGCGACCTGCTCTTCGTGCTGGTGAATCTCGCGCGCTTCGTGAAGGTCGACCCCGAGCAGGCGCTGCGCCGCACCAACGCCAAGTTTCGCCGGCGATTCGCCTACATCGAGCAAAAACTGGCCGAACGCGGGCGCAAGCTGGAAGATTCCAACATCGGGGAAATGGAGGCTCTGTGGCAGGAAGCCAAGCGGTAGTCGAGATCCGCCAGCTCTTCCATCTTGCCGACTTCGAAGAGGTACTGCGCCTGCAGCAGGCCATCTGGGGGTTTCCCGATATCGAATTGCTGCCGCTGCGATTCCTGGTGGTGGTGAACAGCGTCGGCGGCCACGTCTTCGGCGCTTACGACGGCGACATGATGGTGGGATTCTGCTTCGCCATCCCCGGGGTCAAGTCCGGCGGACAGCCTTACCTGCACAGTCATATGCTGGGCGTGCTGCCGGCCTATCGCGACGCGCACGTGGGGCGCAATCTCAAACTGAAACAGCGCGAGGAAGCGCTGGCGCGCGGCATCCAGCTCATCGAATGGACGTTCGACCCGCTGGAATTGAAGAACGCCTTCTTCAACATCGAGAGGCTGGGCGCCATCGTGCGCCGCTACCACGAGAATCAGTACGGCATCACCTTCAGCCCGCTGCACGGCGGATTGCCCACCGACCGCTGCTACGCGGAATGGTGGATCGCCAGCCCGCGGGTGGAAGCCGTCGTGGGAGGGACGGCGACGTCCCCGCCGGACCCCCTGGGCCGTACTTCCGAAGCTATCACGCACCCGTCCGATATCGGGCGGACGCCCTCGGGGTGCCCTCCGGGCCCGCCGGACCCCGTGGTCCGGCCTTCTCAAGCCATCACCTACCCCGCCGATATCGCCCGCATTCGCACCGAAGATCCCCGCCGCGCCCGCCTGATCCAGAAGGAAAACGGCGAGAAATTCCGGCAGGCCTTCGAGCAGGGACTGGCGGTCACCCACTTCCAGCGGGGCGAGCACCAAAGCAGCTATCTCCTGGAGCCCTGGAAATGAAAATCGATCGCGTTACCCTCCGCCAGATCGGCATGCCGCTGTTGCATTTCTTCGAGACCAGTTTCAGCCGCACCACCGAGCGCCACATGATCCTGGTGGAAGTGCATGGGGACGGCCTCTCGGGCTGGGGTGAAGTGACGGCCGGGGAAAATCCCTTTTACAACGAGGAGTGGACCGGCTCCGCCTGGCCCCTGCTGCGCGATTACGCCATTCCACGCGTGCTCGGCCGCGAGCTCGCGAGCGCCGCGGATGTCTATCCGCTCACCGCCCACATCCGCGGCCACAACATGGCGCGCGGTGGACTGGAAACGGCCATTTGGGACCTGGAAGCGCGGCAGAAAGGAATCCCACTGTGGCAGGCGATTGGCGGCGGCGCCCGCCGCGAGATTCCCTGCGGCGTCTCCATCGGCATTCAGGACTCCATCCCGCAGCTGCTCGCCAGGATCGAAAAGGAACTGGCCGCCGGCTATCAGCGCATCAAAATGAAGATCAAACCCGGCGCCGATATCGAATCCGTGCGCCAGGTGCGCGAGCATTTCCCGGCTATCAAGCTGATGGTCGACGCCAATTCCGCCTATACGCTGGCCGATATCGACCGCCTGCGCAAGCTCGACGACTACTACCTCATGATGATCGAACAGCCCCTGGCGCACGACGAAATCATCGATCACGCGCAGCTGCAATCCAAGCTGCAAACGCCCATCTGCCTCGATGAGTGCATCCGCACCGCGCATCACGCCGAACAGGCGATCCACATGCGCGCCTGCGGCATCGTCAATATCAAGCTCGGGCGCGTGGGCGGCTTCGCGGAGGCCAAGCGCGTGCACGACGTGGCGCAGGCGGCTGGCATTCCGGTGTGGTGCGGCGGCATGCTCGAAGCCGGCATCGGGCGGGCGCACAATATCGCCCTGGCCACGTTCCCGAATTTCGTGCTGCCGGGCGATGTCTCGGCGAGCCAACGCTACTGGAAACGCGACATCATCCAACCGCAAGTGGAGACCACGGTGCACGGCACCATCGCCATCCGCGACGAGCCCGGCTTCGGCTACGGCCTCGACCTCGACTACATCCGGTCGCTGACGCTGCGCGAGGAGACCATCTGTTGACAGACCGGCCATCGACGGCCGGGCGGTTGACGATGACGAGCGCGCCAGTTCTCTACGCGTTGCTCTCGTTGATGATCCTCGGCTGGGCGGGCAACTACATCGCCGCCAAAATTGCCCTGCAATCTCTTCCGCCGGTATTTCTGTTCGGCATCCGCATCTCCATGGCCGCCGTGCTCATGGCGCCCGTCTATATCTGGTATCGCCGCCGCAACCCGCCCACGTGGACCCTCCGCGATCTGCCGCTCATGACGGCGATCGGAGTTTTCGGCGTCTCGCTCAATCAATTCCTCTTCGTGGCGGGGATCAGCCGCACCAGCGTGGCGCATGCCGCCATCTTCGCGAATTTGAGTCCGTTCCTGGTGCTGCTGCTCGCCTGCGCGGCCGGGCTGGAGAAGCTCACCGCGCGCAAACTCGCGGGTGTTGCAATCGCCCTCGCTGGAGTGATTCTCCTGCGCGTGGCTGACGCCCACCCCCACGGCGCTGCCACTTTCGCCGGCGATTTCCTTACGTTCCTGGGCTCGCTGGCCTTCGCCATTTTCACCGTGCTCGGCAAACCGACTGCGAAACGGCACGGCAGCATCGCGGTCAACACTGTCGCCTACATTGGCGGCGCGCTCTTCATGGCGCCCGTGACCATCTGGCAGGCAGCTCACTCGCCCGTGGCAAAAGTGCCGTGGTCGGCATGGCTCTCGGTTTTCTACATGGCGCTCGGACCGTCGGTGGTCTGCTACCTGATCTACTATTACGCGCTGGCTCACATGGAGGCCTCGCGCCTCTCGGCGTACAATTACGTGCTGCCCGTAATGGCCACGCTGCTCGGGGTCTGGACGCTCGGCGAACAGGTCACCCTGTGGAGCTTGGCCGCCGGAATCGTGATCTTCGGCGGCGTTTACATGGTGGAGCGGGCGCGGTGACGAAGTTTCTCTCGCTGCTCCGCGACAATCGCAACTATCGATACACCTGGATGGGGCAGGTGGTCAGCGAAATCGGCGACCATTTCAACAATATCGCGGTCTTCAGCCTGGCCGTCCAGACCACTCACTCCGGCATGGTGGTCAGCGGAGTATTGCTGGCGCGCGCCATTCCCGCCATTCTCGCCGGCCCGCTCGCCGGAGTCACGCTCGATCGCCTCAACCGCAAACAAGTCATGATCGCGAGCGATCTCATCCGCGCCGTCGTCGCGCTGGCGTTCATCTTGACGGTGAAGGGCCACTCCACGGCGATGCTGTACGGCTTGAGCGCGCTCCTGATGCTGGCCTCGCCATTTTTCACTAGCGGCCGAGCCGCGATTCTGCCGTCCATCGCGACCGACGAGGAGTTGCACACCGCCAACTCGCTCACCCAGACCACGCAGTGGACCACGCTCGCGGTGGGCGCCTTCCTCGGCGGCGCCAGCGTGATGCAATTCGGCTACAACTGGGCCTTCGTCGGCAACTCCCTGTCGTTCATCTTTTCCGCGCTCTGCATTTCGCGCCTGTTTCTGCCGGGCCGCGGATTCCGCCCGCCCCGCCGCGATCTCAACGAGACGGACGTGGTGCGGCCATGGCACGAGTATGTCGAGGGCCTGCGCTACATGCGTTCGGTGCCGCTCATTCTGGGGCTGGTAATGGTCAATGTGGGTTGGGCCACGGGTGGCGGCGCGGCGCAAATCCTGTTCACGGTCTTCGGCGAGATGGTTTTCAATCGCGGCCCTTATGGTCTGGGTTTGATTTGGGGATGCGCCGGGGTCGGATTGGTAACCGGCGGCGGACTGGCGTATGCCTTCAGCCGAAGGCTCAGCTTCGCGCAGTATAAGCGCGCCGTGGTGGTCTGCTATATCGTTCACGGCGGCGCTTACGTTCTCTTCAGCCAGGTGAAGAGTTTTCATTGGGCGCTGGTCTTTATCTGGCTCTCCCGCGCGGGAGTGGGCGTCAGTTCGGTGATGAACATGGCGCAGCTCCTCCGCCACGTGCCCGACCAGTTTCGCGGCCGCGTGTTCGCCACCATGGAAACCACCGTCTGGTCGGTAATGATGATTTCCATGCTCCTGGCCGGCATCGCCTCGCAGTATTGGGACCCGCGGACCATCGGCACCATCGCCGGCGTGCTCAGCTCCATGACTGCGATCTACTGGGGGTGGGCCGACCTCGCCGGCCGCTTGCCGGAGCCCCCCAGCGATGGCGTCGAGCCCGACGAGATCGAAATCCACGGCGAGCCGACTGTCTAGTTACTCTTCGTCGTCTTCGTCGTCTTCGTCGTCTTCATAGTCGTCGGGCAGCATCATGGAGAGAGCCTCGTCTGCTGCCTCGGCGATGTCCTCGTCTTCGGACTCACTCAACTCAAAGAGAATATCCCGCGCTTCTTCAGGACGAATGCTGCCGATCGCGCCAATGGCGGCAATTCGCAAGCCCTTCTCCGTCCGGTCATCTTTCGCCAGCTTCGAAACATGCGGCCAGGCTGCGTCCAACTCCTCCTCACCCGCCGCCAGGACTGCTTCCCGGTGGATCTCAGGGTCGCTGTTGTTCAGCGCTTCCAAAATTTCGCTTTCGAAACCTTCGACGAACCGCATGGCGAAAACAGCCGTCAAAACCCACTCCCGGTCGCCGCTGGCGTACGCCTCCCGAATCGCGTTTTGTTGCCATGGCTGCGGCGCGCGCACCGCGGCCTCCAGAATCCTGCGCCGGACTAACTTCGGAATATTCGCGTCGGCGTAAAGCCCCTGCAGCAATTCGCGAATTTCCAGAAATGTCTCGACGCTGACCGGGACCATCTCCTCATCGTCGAATCCCTGCAACTCTTCCTCGAATTCGGTATTCGCCACATCCAGAGCGGCGCCGAAAGCAATCGCCGCCCGCGCGCGTAATTCTTCCGGCTCGCTGCTGTCCCGCAGCACGGCCATCAGTGCGTGCGCCAAATCATCGTTAATGGCTGTAAAATCGCCCGCCAGCTCAGCGGCGATCAGGCGGTCGGACGGTGGCGCAAGCCGGTTCTTCAATACACTCAGAAATGTATTGCGGGCTCCCTTCGGCCAGTCCCACGGCGGGGTCTCCAATAAAAGGTTCAGGTCCATTTGAATCTACTCTAGCGCGACCCGCCCGCCGAGTAGTGTTACAGATATTCTTTCGGCGGTCCGCTCATCACCTGCCGCACTTCGATCGGCATATTCATCGGCGCCCCACCGATTCCCGGCGCCGCCGACGCATAAGCCGCAATGGCATGCGCCCGCTCCTCACTCGCCACCTCGACAATCCAGTATCCCGCCAGATATTCCTTCGATTCCGGGAACGAGCTCTCGACAACGGGCGCGCCATCTTTGCCGGCGCGCACAATTCTGGCCTCGTGCGGGCTGGCCAGACCCTCGGCGTAAACCAGCTCTCCCGACGCGCGCAGATCCTTGTCGATCCGAATCATAAAGGCGATGTTCGCCTTGACGTCGTTCTTGGGCCAGCTTGCGAACTGTTCATACCCCGTCTTCGGACAGTGCATCATCAACATGTATTTCACTGGTGCTCTCCTTTCATCGGTGAGTCGAACGGCCGGGCGCATTTTCGACAGCCCCCGGCGAGAAAATGGAAGTCCTATGACCGCGCCACTCGAACCCGTCGGTTTTGTAAGCGCCGTTCGCGCGCACCCGGAGGACGACTTCTGGGGTGGAGAGGAATCCTGCATCGCGCTTGCCGGCCAGTTCACCGCCGAGGCCCTCGCAGGCATCGCTGAATTTTCCCATGTCGAGATCCTGTTCCTCTTTCACCAGGTCGAACCGGCGAAAATCGTCACTGGCGCCCGCCATCCCCGGAATAATCCCCACTGGCTGGCCGTCGGTATTTTCGCGCAAAGGGGCAAAAACCGGCCCAATTGCATCGGAAGCACCATCTGCCGCGTACTCCGCGTGGAAGAAACCCGCCTCTATGTTGCCGAACTCGACGCTATCGATGGAACGCCCGTGATCGATATCAAACCGGTTATGGCCGAATTCCTGCCGCGCGGGGGAAGTACGGCAACCCGCCTGGTCGCACGAGCTCATGCGGGAGTACTGGTTCCGGAAAGATTAGACTGGTCAACTGACCGGAATAGGCCTGTTAAGGCAGTGGCCGGGCTGGCACTGGGGGTCCTGGCGTGCGTAATGTTGAGCGGAGTTTCCGCCACTTGGACGCAAGCCAATACCTACGATCCGCTGGTGATCTTGTGCGTCGCTGGCGTATTTTCACTCACCTCGGCCATCGCCAGCTTTTGGCCGGCCTGGAAGGCCAGCACGATGGACCTGATCGCCGCGCTTCGCCAAGGCTGACGGTCAGCGCGGTGGTAGCCTAGTTCTACGAAGATGGAATCCCTCGCCGGCAAAGTCGTTCTGGTCACCGGAGCGGCCAAACGAATCGGCCGCGGCATCGCGATTCGCCTGGCGCGTGAAGGTGCGCGCGTGGCCATCCACTATAGCCGCTCGGAAAAAGAGGCCCGCCAGACCGCCGAAGATTGCGGCGGCGCCGAGTTATTCCGCGCTGATCTGGAAAACGTGGCCGAAATCGCCCGCATGTTCGCCGATTTGGAGCAGCGCCTTGGACGCCTCGACGGCCTGGTGAACAACGCCGCCCGCTTCACCCGCTTCGACCCCCTCGACATCACGGAGAAGGACTGGGATTTCATCCATTCCGTCAACCTCAAAGCCGTCTTTTTCTGCTGCCAGAACGGCGCCCGCCTCATGCACAAGACCGGCGGCGGGCGGATCGTCAATATCAGCTCGCTGGGCGGAATTCGGCCGTGGGCGGAACACGCCCATTACTGTGCGTCCAAGGCAGGGGTGATCATGCTCACGCGCGCCCTGGCCAACGCTTTTGCACCCGAAATCAGTGTAAATTCAGTCGCTCCGGGGGTTATCCCGTTCGACAACATCGACGACCGCGGCCTGCGCCTGATCGACCGTACGCCCGCCAGGCGCGGCGGCACCCCCGACGAAATCGCCGACGCCGTGGCTTTCTTTCTGGGGGCTTCCAACTTTGTCACGGGGCAAATTCTGGCGGTGGACGGAGGGTTAAGCCAGAAGTGAAGCGACCATGAAAAGCCTTTGCGACCGCGAGATCGCTGAGATGCGGGAGATGACTGCGGAGTGCGATCGCCTCATGATCGAGCGGCCGCTGCGCTGCAGAAGAGCAACGCACGGGCGATCAGGAAGCTGCTGGACTCGCGCCATACCAATTACCAAGACCTAATCCGTACCCCCAAAGGCGGTATGGGCGAGCTCCGCTCGCCTGACAAGCATGTCTCACGAAAAGAACCAAATTCCACGTACCCTCAAAGGGGGTATGTTGAGGATTCCCACAAAATAGGTCTAAAATATCCTAATATCCCTCAATTTTTTCAGGGTATACTGTGATTTCAAGAGGCTAGCATGCGGAAATACGGCAAGTTCGCTGCACTGATCACGGTTGTCGTCGGCACGGTGGTATGGTTGGCGGTGACCGGCGGAAAGCAATCCCAGGCCTACTACAAGACTGTCAACGAAGTGCGGGACATGGGCGCGAGAGCCTACGGGCAGCGCCTCCGGCTGGAGGGAAATGTGGCGGCCGGATCCATCCAGCACGTGGGCAGTCAGACCGAGTTCGTGCTGGAGTACCAGAATACCAAGATGAAGGTGCTGTACACCGGCACCGATCCCCTGCCCGACACGCTCAAGGACGGCGCTCAGGCGCTGGCCGACGGCCGCCTCGGCCAGGACCAGGTCTTTCGCGCCGGGTCTGTGCAAGCCAAATGCGCTTCCAAGTACGAGTCCAAACCGGGCCTGGCGCCCGGGCAAGCCGCTCCCAATATCAATACGGGCAAAGGCTCGATCTAGTAGCTTAGAGGGGTGTTATGGAGAATCTGGGTTCGTTGGCCATCCTGCTGGCCTTCTGTGTGGCTATCTACGCCGCCGCGGCGTCTATCGTTGGCCGCATTAAGCGCAAGCCTTTTCTTATAGTTAGCGGCGGCCGCGCGGTTTACTCGGTGTGGCTGCTGGTAGCGCTGGCGTCGGGTATCCTGGTTTACAAACTCCTCGTCAGCGACTTCAGCTTTTCCTACGTGGCGGAGCATAGCAACCGCGCCATGCCCGTCCTCTATAAGTTCGCCGCATGGTGGGGCGGGCAGGAAGGCTCGCTGCTCTTCTGGACGTTCCTCCTTTCCACCTACGCCTCGGTCGTGGTCTTCACCAATCGCCGCCGGCATCGCGACATGATGCCGTGGGTGGTCGGCGTACTGGCAACCCTCCAGGCGTTCTTCCTCCTCCTCAACAATTTCATCGCCAATCCCTTCCGCATGCTGGCGGTCGATAAACTGATCACGTCGGTGCAGGACGGCCAGGGGCTCAGCCCGCTGCTGCAATATCCCGCCATGGCGATCCATCCGCCCATGCTGTACCTGGGGTATGTGGGATTCTCGGTGCCGTTCGCCTTCGCAATGGGTTCGTTAATCACCCGGCAGCCTGGCGACGCCTGGATCCACACCACCCGCCGCTGGACGCTGGTGACCTGGCTCTTCCAAAGTACCGGTATCATGCTCGGCATGGCATGGGCGTATCACGTACTCGGCTGGGGCGGCTACTGGATGTGGGACGCGGTGGAAAACGCTTCGCTCCTTCCGTGGATCGCCGGCACCGCGTTTTTGCACTCCGTGATGATGCAGGAAAAGAAGGGCATGATGAAGGTCTGGAACATGGTCCTCATCTCCACCACGTTCTTCCTTTGCATTCTCGGCACCGCGATGACGCGCGGCGGACTGGTGCAATCGGTCCACGCCTTCGCCCGCTCGGATATCGGAAAGTACTTCGTCACTTTCATGGCGCTGGGCATCGCCGCCACCATCTACCTCATCCTCGATCGCCTGGATTACCTCAAGAGCGAATCGGAATTGGAAAGCGTGGTCTCGCGCGAATCGAGCTTCCTGTTCAACAACCTGATCTTGCTGGCCAGTTGCTTCGCGGTCCTTTGGGGCACGCTCTTCCCGGTGGTATCGGAAGCCGTCAGCGGTGAGAAGATCGCGCTCGACGCCCCTTGGTTTAACCGCCTGATGGTCCCCATCGGCCTGTTCCTGCTGTTACTCACCGGCCTGGGCCCGCTATTCGCCTGGCGGAAAACTTCCATCGAGAGCCTGCGGCGCAACTTCCAGATTCCGGGCATCGCCGCGGTGGTGCTGGCGGGTGGATTGTTCGCTCTGGGCATCCATCAGCCGTATGCGCTGATTTCCTTCGGCTTCTGCCTTTTTGTGGCGCTGACGGTCATCATGGAGTTCTTTAAGGGCGCCCTCTCCATCGCCGCCAAGAACAGCATGAACCTGCTGCGCGCCATGGTGGAACTGACGCACCGCAATACCCGGCGTTACGGCGGATACGTGGTGCACATGGGCATCGTGCTGATGTTCATTGGCTTTACGGGCCAGGCTTTCAATCAGGCCGACACGCGCGAAGTCAACATCGGCGACAAGATGAATATCGGTTCCTACACCCTCAAAGTGGCGGACATCCAGATGGGCGAGACGCCGGTGTACCAGTGGCATCGCGCTACCGTGCAAGTTTCCAAAGGCGGCGAGGTTGTAGGCACGCTCGAACCCGAGAAGCGATTCTATATCGCCAGTAAGCAAGGGACGTCCGAAGTGGCCGTCCGCGTACGGCCCAACGAGGACCTGTACCTGAATTTCGGCGGCATGTCCGACGACAACCAGCGGGCCATTCTCCAGGCCTATATCCGGCCGCTGGTATCCTGGGTGTGGATCGGCGGACTGGTGCTGATTTTCGGCACGCTTGTCTGCCTGGTCCCGAGTAAAGTGAAAATGCAGTACGCCCGCACGGAAGTGGTGGGCTATACCAAATCCCATGCAACGATTCAGAAGTAGGCTCGCGAGATTCGCCGCCACCGACCGAACCGCGCGCTTAAGCAAGCGGATTCAGGCCACGGCGCTACTCCTCGTGCTGTGCGCGGCCGTCGCGCTGACCAACGCGCCAGTGCTGGCGCAAACGCCATCCGCTCCGCCCCCGGGCGGCGCGACCGCCTCCGAAAAACCCAATGCGGACGTGGTGCGCGTGGGCAAGCGGCTACGCTGCAAATGCGGCTGCGGGGACACCATCGCCACCTGCAGCATGCTGCAGTGCGAATATTCCAAGCCCGGCAAGGAACAGATCGCTAAAATGCAATCTCTGGGGATGACCGACCAGCAGATTATCAACTCGTTCGTGCAGAATTTCGGCGCCGATATCCTGCTCTCCCCGCCGAGCCCGTTCGGTTGGATCGTACCCTATCTCGCCATCTTGCCGGGGTTGGCGTTAATTCTGCTGTTCGTCAAGAAATACCGCAAACCCAAGCCG
>Ga0326728_10024423_pt1 | contig 10953 bp, 9 predicted proteins | sample MB3enrmetagenome_FD_207602 | JGI IMG/M metagenome (GOLD analysis project Ga0326728, IMG submission 207602) | Lab enriched peat soil microbial communities from McLean, Ithaca, NY, United States - MB31MN | ecosystem: Environmental > Terrestrial > Soil > Wetlands > Peat | place: USA: New York...
CGCGCGCCACCAGGGCCGAGGTCGCGAGGCTCTTGCCCCGGTACCTCTCGATCTCCACGTGAAATGAAGGGGGGGTGAAGCCTTCGATCGTGCCGTCCTCCCGGTAGGCGACGCGGAGAAGGGCGGGGTTATAGACCCATTCCCAGGCCGAGAGCGCCTCTATCACCTCGTCCCTCTTCCTGCCCCTCGCCCGGAGGTAGCCTTCGATGAAAGGAGGCAGACAGGTCTCCACATCCCCCATGATCAGGAGATCGAAGAAGGGGGAGAGAGGCTCGGGATTGGCCATGGCACAGATGCCACCCGCGACGATGAGGGGCTGATTGCCCCCTCGCTCGCCCGCGGCGAGGGGGAGAGAGGCCCTTTGCAGCATGGCCAGGACGTTCGGATAGTCCATTTCGAAAGAGAGGGTAAAGAAGACTATTTCGAAGGCGCCTAAGGGCCGGCCGCTCTCGATTGAGAGCCCCTTGCCGTCGGCATCGAGGAAGACCCTTTCGCACACCACCTCGGGTCGGCTGTTGAGCGCCTGGTAGAGCAGGTGGACCGCCAGGTTCGACATGCCGATATAGTAGGTATTCGGGTAGGCGACACATACCGGTGCCCGGTGCGTCCATTTCTTGAGGACCGTCCCTCGCTCATGGGAGAGAGCTTCCCTTCTTACCAAGGAACTGCCTAATCTGCCTGCTTCCTCAAGAACGTCGGTATATCGTAGCGGTCGTCGTCGAGATCGATACTCGCCGGCCTCGGTCGTATATCCCTCGAATCGAGCACCACGTTCTTTTTCACATACGCGGGCATGCTCTTGTCGTCGAAGAGCTTATCGGTCCTTCTCTCAGGCCTCTCCTCCTCCCTGGTTGCCTGTTCCTCGAACCCGGTGGCAATCACCGTGATCCTCACCGACTCGTCCATCGATTCATCGAAGACGAGACCCCAGATGACGTGGGCCTCATCATGGGCCTGCTCCTGGATGAGTGTGGACGCTTCATTCACCTCGTGCAAGGTCATGTTCGAGCTGCCCGTCACGTTGATCAGGACGCCCCTTGCGCCGTGGATCGAGATATCTTCGAGGAGCGGGCTCGAGATAGCCTTCTGCGCGGCCTCGACGGCGCGCCTGTCACCAGACGACATGCCGACCCCCATGATGGCCATCCCCTTTGCGCGCATCACTGTCTGCACGTCCTTGAAGTCGACATTGACGTAGCCGTCGGAGATGATCAGATCGGAAATGCTCCTCACCGCGTGGAGGAGCACCTCATCGGCCTTCACAAAGGCATCTTTGATGGTCATATGTTTGCCGCCCACGGAGAGGAGCCTCTGGTTGGGTATGGTGATGAGCGTATCCACCTGTTCTTTCAGTTTCTGGAGGCCGTCCTCAGCCTGGAAATTGCGCATTTTCCCCTCGAAGGCGAAAGGTTTCGTCACTACTGCAACGGTGAGGGCGCCCAATTCTTTCGATACTTCCGCGATGACCGGCGAGGCCCCGGTGCCGGTACCGCCGCCCAGACCGCAGGTAATGAAGACCATGTCCGCACCCCTCAGGTACTCCGCAATCTGTTCCGCGTCTTCGAGGGCAGCATCTCTCCCGATCTCCGGATTGGCCCCCGCACCGAGCCCTCTCGTCAGTTTCGTGCCTATCTGGACCTTGACGGGCGCCTTGTTCGCATTGAGGGATTGGATATCGGTGTTGACTGCCACGAACTCCACGCCCTGGAGACCTGCCTCCACCATGTTGTTGATGGCGTTGCAGCCGCCGCCCCCGATGCCCACGACTTTCAGCTTTGCAGAAAAACCGTTGCTTTCGTCCATGTAGAACATAACGCCCTCCCTCAGAAGATTTCGTCGAAGATCCGCTTTATTCTTACCAATCCTTTGTCTCGCAATTTCTTGAATATTTCCCGTCTCTCGTAGCTTTTCCCCTTGTTTTCCTCGAAGCCGTGGAGGATGAGGCCGACTCCCGTGGCATAGATGGGATTGTTCACCACGTCGACGAGGCCGCCGATGCCTATGGGCAGGCCCCTTCTCACGGGCAGGCTGAAGATACCCTCCGCCAGGTCCACGATGCCTTCCAGGTTGGCGCACCCTCCCGTCAGCACGACCCCCGAGGCGAGGAGCTTTTCGTAGGTCGATTTTTTGATCTCTTCGTGGATGAGGGTGAGGATCTCCTCGACCCTCGGCTCTATGATGTCGGCAAGGGTTTTGCGCATCAGGGTCCTCGGTTTTCTTCCCCCCACGCTCGGCACCTCGATGGTCTCGTTGACCCCGACCATTTTCGAAAGGGCGCACCCGTACCGCTTCTTTATCTTTTCCGCTTCCTCTACCGGCGTGCGCAGGCCGATGGCGATGTCATTGGTGATGTGGGTGCCTCCGAAGGGCAGGATCGCGGTATGCCTGATGCTTCCGTTCGCGTACACGGCGATGTCGCTCGTGCCCCCGCCGATATCGACGAGTGCCACGCCTATCTCCGTTTCCTCAGGGGTGAGGGTGGCCTCGGCTGAGGCGAGCTGCCCCAGAATCAGGTCGTCCACGGAAAGGCCGGCCAGGGAGCAGCACTTGATAATGTTCTGAGCGGAGGTGATGGAGCCCGTCACGATGTGCACCTTCACCTCGAGCCGCACCCCGCTCATACCTACGGGATCCTTGATGCCGTCCTGGTCATCCACGATATATTCTTGGGGGATGACGTGAATCAGGTCCCTGTCGGCAGGGATGGGCACGGCCTTGGCAGCGTCGATGGCCCGGGAGATATCGTCCTTGCGCACCTCCTTGTCCTTGACGGCCACCACTCCGTTGCTGTTGAAGCTTTTGATGTGGGCCCCCGCGATTCCCGCCACACACCCCCCGATCTTTATACCCGCCATCAGCTCAGCTTCTTCCAGTGCCTTTTTGATGGAATTGACCGTGGAGTCAATATTGACGACGACCCCCTTGCGGAGCCCCGTCGAGGGATAGGAGCCTATGCCGGTGATATGAACCTTATCATCGACGATCTTGGCGACCACGACGCAGATCTTCGTGCTGCCCACGTCGAGGCTGACGAGGAATGTTCCGCTCTCTGTCATCTTACCCCTTCCTCTCTTGTATGATGGCGCCGCTGTCGAAACGGGCGTCGATGCACTTGATGAGGAGGCCCCGTTTCTTCGCGTCTTCGAGAACGGCCACTGCCCTTTTCAGACGCTCGGGCAGTTCCTCCTTTCCCAATATGATCTCGACCCCGTCGTTGAGGCTGAAGAGGGTGAGGTTGCCGTCCCGGTAGACCGCCTCGGAAAGATCGTCCTTTCTCATGATGCCCTGTTGATCCCATGAGCTGACCTGCCGGAAGATACTCCCCGCCGCCTCCTTTTCTTTCGCGTTGATGACGAAGAGCGTACCGGTCGGTTCCTTTCTGAGGCCCCGGTAAGGCATGCCCTCCTCATCGAGCACATGTATCTCGCCCCGGGGCTCTATCCAGAGCGCCGAGGGGGTCCGTTCCTTCACCTCTATGAGGATGGAAAAGGGGAAGACCCTTTTCACCTTCACGTCCCTGACAAAGGGATGGGACGTAATCGCCTCCTTGACCTTTGTCATGTCGGTGCCGAATATGCTCTCCTTGAGAAAGGGATATATTTTCGCGAGGATCTCCGGCTCCGTGACCTGGCTGGCCCCCGTTATCCTGATGTTCTTCAGGAGAAAGACGGGCTCCGTGCGGGAGTACAGGTACATGGCCGTGAGCATGCTGAGGAGGCACAGGGGTACGAGAAAGAGTAGGTATATGGTCCGCTTCATGCCTTCAGGGCCGCTCCTTTCAGGATTTCCTCCACCAGTTGGTCGAAGCTTCTTCCGAGGTGTTCCCACGCCTTCGGTACCAGGGACGTCTCGGTCATGCCGGGTGAGGTGTTGATATCGATGACGAGAGGGACCTCCCTCTCGAGCATCATATCGATCCTCGCCGAGCCGGCCAGCTCAAAGTGGCGCCATATGGCGAGCGCTTCGTCGCGCGCCTTGGCCGCACTCTCAGCGCTCAGCTCCGCCGGCACGAGATACTCCGTCATACCCTTCGTGTACTTGGACGCATAGTCATAGAATCCCGATTTCGGCTTTACCTCCACGATGGGCAGTGCCACGCCGTTGACCACGCCCACCGTGATCTCCCGCCCCTGCACGTAGTGCTCAATCAGGAGCTTGCGGTCGTACTCGAAGGCGATCTTGATCGCCCCATCCCTCTCGTGCTCCCGCCGCACGATCGATATGCCCACGGTGGAACCCTCGCGCGCAGGCTTCACCACGAAGGGGAGCGGGAAATCGGCCTCCATTGCCGAGTGGCATATCCGGTAGGCGGGTGTGGGGATGTCGAGGCCCATGAGGAGCAGCTTCCCCACGCACTTGTCCATGGCCAGCGCGGAGGCGAGCACGCCCGAGCCCGTGTAGGGTATGGCCATCATCTCGAGGAGGCCCTGAACCGTGCCATCCTCACCCCACCTGCCGTGAAGGGCGATGAAGGCCACCTCGATTAGCTCCTCCGTCAACCGCCGAGGAAGGTCGCGTCCCGCGTCGATGGGCACGGCCCGGTATCCGCTCCTCTGGAGGCTCGCCAGCACTGCTTTCCCGCTCAAGAGCGATATCTCCCGCTCTGAGGAGATACCCCCCATGAGCACGGCGATCTTCTTCTCCCTCATATCCCCAAGGTCACTCATCGAACCCCCATAGCTCCACCTCTTCCTCGAGGGCGACGCCCGTTGCCTCGCGCACACGTCTTTTCACGGTCTTGATGAGGCGCTCCACATCGGACGCCGAGGCACCGCCCCTGTTGACGATAAAATTGGGATGTTTCTCCGAGATCCAGGCGTTGCCGATCCTGAAGCCTCTAAGGCCCGCGTGATCTATGTGCTTCCAACACGGGTCGCCGTTCCTGTTCTTGAACACCGAGCCGGCGGACGCCATCTCCATGGGATGTTTCTCCAGTCTTTCGCGCCAGACCCGATCCATCTCCGCGTTTATCCGCCCGGGGTCGCCCCGTTTCAGCTCGAAAGTCGCTTTGAGGATGCACTCCCGGTCGCCGAAGGAGGAGGTCCTGTAGCCGAACCCCATCTCATGCCGCTGTCGCGTGAGCACCTCTCCCGCCTCGTCCATGACCTTCGCCGAAACCAGGCAGTCTGAGATGGAGACGCCGAAGCTGCCCGCATTCATCTTGAGGGCACCCCCCACCGTGCCCGGTATGCCGAAGAGCCTCTCCAGGCCCGAAAAGCCCCTTGCCGCACACTGCCTGATCACGGTCTTCAAGGCAACGCCGCCTCCCGCCTCCACCAGGGCGCCCGTGCGGGTCCTCCTGGCGCGAAGCGTTCCCATCCTGGTGATTCGTATCACCGCCATGGCGAGCCCACGGTCCGCGACGATCACGTTGGTTCCGTTTCCGAGGAAGCGGAAGGGGAGGTGCCTCTCACGGAGCCAGTGGACCACCCGGGACAGGTCGGCCTCGTCTTCAGGGTAGAACAGGTAGGACGCCTGCCCGCCCACCCTCATCGACGTGTACCTTTTCATCGGTACGTCCCTCATGACTCTTCCCCTTATGCCCTGCGGCCCCATAGCACGCAAAGCTCCTCTCCTACCTTGTAGATGTCGCCGGCCCCGAGGGTGACTACCATGTCGCCCGGTGCGGCGATCCCGGAGACCAATGTGACCACGTCCTCCCTCGTCGGGGCAAAGAGTACGTTCCGGTGGCCTCCGGACCGTATCTGATCGGCAAGCCATGCGCCCGAAATGCCCTCTATCTTTTCCTCGGATGCCGCGTATATCTCTGTCACGATAACTACGTCCGCGTCGGCGAAAGAGCGGACAAACTCCTCCAGGAGGGCCTTTGTCCTCGAATACCGGTGGGGCTGAAAGGCGACGACCAGCCTTCCCTTCCACAGGGACCGTATGGCGGAGAGGGTAGCCCTTATCTCGGTAGGGTGGTGGCCGTAATCGTCGATGAGCTTGATCTCCCCGTCCCACTTGAGCTCGAGCCTTCGATGGATGCCGGAGAACTGCTCCAGGGCCTCGCGCATCACCGCGAATCCTATATCGAGCTCCATGCCCACGCCGATCGCGGCGAGGGCGTTGATCACGTTGTGCACCCCCGGCGTGGAAAGGTTGACTTCACCCAGGTCCTCGCCTTTGTAGCGCACACTGAAGCGGGTGCTGAATCCGCCATGGCGCAAGTCGACCGCCCTCAGATCGGCTCTTTCCGAAAGGCCGTACGTCATATACCTCCTCTTGAGAGAGGGGATGAGGCTCGCGAGATGCTCGTTGTCCACGCAGAGGATGACGACGCCGAAGAAGGGCACCTTGTTCATGAAGGTGAGGAAGGCGGCCTTGATCTCGTCCATGTCCCGATAAAAGTCGAGGTGCTCCAGGTCGATGTTCGTGACCACGGCGACCGTGGGAAAGAGTATAAGGAAGGTGCCGTCGCTTTCGTCCGCCTCGGCCACGAGGTACTGGCTCGAGCCGAGCTTCGCGTTGGTCCCCAGGCTATTGAGCCTTCCCCCTATCACGCAGGTCGGGTCGAGGCCTCCGCTGCGGAGCACGGATGCAACCAGGGAGGTCGTCGTGGTTTTGCCGTGGGCGCCCGCCACTGCAACGCTATACTTCATCCTCATCAGTTCGGCGAGCATTTCCGCCCTCTGGATGACGGGTATGGCGCGGGTCTTCGCCTCCTGCACCTCGGGGTTGTCCGCCTTCACCGCCGAGGAGGTAACGACCACCTGCGCGTCCTGCACGTTCTCCGTCCTGTGGCCGTACGAGACCTGCGCGCCCAGTTGCTCCAGCCGTGCGGTGATCTCCGTCTTTCTGAGGTCGGACCCGGTCACCGTGAACCCGAGGTTGAGGAGCACTTCGGCTATGCCGCTCATGCCGATGCCCCCGATGCCGATAAAATGGATCCGCTCTATCTTATGAAACACCCGCTTCTATCCCCCTTATGACCTTCTCCGCTGCATCCTCCACATAAATGGTGCCCATATTTGCCCCCATGCGCGCGAGTTCTCCGGGGTGCTCCCTGAGGTGCGTGATAGTCCGGTAGAGCCTCTCGCCGGAAAGCTCGCTGTTCTCTATCACCTGGGCGCCGCCGATGCCCTCTACGTAAGAGGCGTTCTTCCACTGATGGGCGCCCGCGGCATAGGGATAGGGGACGAAAACGGCTGGTCTCCTGAAGTAGGAGAGCTCGAAGATGGTGGAGGCCCCCGCCCTGGAGACGACCACGTCCGCGAGGTTGTAGTATTTTTCCATCCGGTCCGTAAAGGGAAAGACTTCATGGATCGTGGCCGAGCCGTTGTAGGCTGCAGCGACCCGGCTATAGTCCTCGGGCCCCGTCTGGTGGTAGAGTGCGGTAGGTCCCGAGCCTTCGAGACGGGGCAGCAGCTCGAGGATACCGTCGTTTATGCGCCTCGCCCCCCTGCTTCCGCCGAAGACGAAGAGGGTGAAAGGGCCCTCCTTTTTCTCTGCCCGCGTCCCGCGCATCGCCTTCCGGATGGGCATGCCCGTGTGGACGACCTGCCTCGCTTTGAGATGGCGCCCTGTCTCCGCGAAGCTGACAAAGGCGGCCTTCACCCTTGGAGTAAGGAGTTTATTGGCCATGCCGGGATACACATTCTGCTCGTGAATAAAGGAGGGTATCCGGAGCAGGAGGGCGGCGAGGACCACGGGGACGGAGGTAAAACCGCCCATGCCGAGCACTGCGTCGGGTCTCTCCGCCTTTATGAGCCGCCGGGCCTGAAGGATTCCGTGCAAGACGGCGATCACGGTTCTCACCTTGACGAGCGGGCTTGTGCCCGTGAAGGGCCTTGCCTCTACCGTGACGAGCCTGTAGCCGGCGGAGGGGATGAGCCGCTCTTCGAGCCCGTAGGGCGTTCCCGCAAAGCATGCCTCGCGGTCCGCGCCGGCAGTAAATGCCTCCGCCACCGCGAGACCGGGAAAGATGTGGCCTCCTGTGCCTCCTGCTGCGATGAGAAGCTTCATAGCCGCTCTTTGCCTCCTTTCATCGCCATTCCCACGAGGGGGCCCATAATGAAGAGCGCCAGGACGGGCTGGTAGAGGAGCACGCCTTTGAGCCTGAACCCGAGGGACATGAGGAGGTCGCACGACACGTAGAGAAGGCCGAAAAAGGCGAGGACACTCACGAGGTCGCTCCTTTTCAGGAAGGCCGCGAAGGTTATGAGCAGAAGGGCGAAGGCGCAGGCGAGGAGCACGTACCGCACGGCATCGTGCATCGCCAGAGCCGGACCGAGCATGGCTACGCCTTTCACGGCGAGGAAGACCGTGGCTGCAGCGGCATACCCCGCGATGAAAGGCATGATCCTCACCCTGTTGATGATAAAGAGGAAGAGCACTACCGATACCGAGAGGGGGAGTATGATCTCCGGGTGGCCCGTCAGGAAGAGGTTGAGGGACGATGCGGCCCAAAGGAGGGAGAGACCCGTCACCTCCTTGGAGACGCGCCTGCCTTTTTCTTCGGTGGTGACGAGGAAAAGGGCGATGGCGTAAAAGCCAAACAGCACTGCCGCAGCGGCTATCATCAGGGAGGATTCGAGCCAGGGGTAGACGATAAGGGCCGGGGAGAGCAGGAGCGAGAGGCCCACCAGGGGATACTTGGCTCCGAGCAGGTATTTTGAAGGAATCACCGATACGGCATAGGCACAGGCCATGGCCGCTACGAGCATGACCGTCGTCACGAGGGTCATGTGACGGAAGAGGCAATAGCAGAAAAGAGACGAGATGACGAGGATGACCGTTCTTCTCACAATGCCTCCACAACCTGCTTAAATGCATTTCCCCGTGCCTTGTAATTCTCGAACATATCGAAGCTTGAGCACATGGGGGAGAAGAGCACCGTGTCGCCCGGAGAGGCCACCAGAAAGGCCCGCTCCACCGCCTCCTTGAGCCCCTGTTCGGCATAGGTCTTCACATGATTGCCGAGCTCGGTCTCTATCTTTTGGGTCGCCTCGCCGATGAGGATGAGGGCCTTTATCCTCTCTGCCAAGGGGGTGATCACGCTGTAGCTGCCCCCCTTATCCTTCCCGCCCGCGATGAGGACGATCCGCCCCCCGAGGCTTTCCAGGGCCCTTCTCGTCGCGTCCACATTGGTCGCCTTGGAATCGTTGTACACCTTGACGCCCCTCACCTCTTTGACGAACTCCACCCTGTGGGCCAACCCTTTGAAATCCCTGAGCCCCTTTTCGATCATCTCCGGATCGATGCCGTAGAGGTGGCTCGTGAGCACCACGGAGAGCAGATTCTCGCTGTTGTGGACGCCCACGAGGGGGGACAAGTCCCGCCTGTAGGAGAACTCCCTGCCTCCGAGCCTCACGCGGAGCAGGCCGTCCTGCAGAAAGGCGCCTTCCGCGAGGTTCGAGCGCGTCGAGAAATAATATTTCTTTGCCCTGATGTCCCCGGTCTCCGCGATCTCCGTCGAGAGAACGGCCTCGTCCTTCGGAGCCTGGTTATGGAAAATCCTCATCTTTGCCGCCACATAGTCGGCAAAGGCCGCGTAGCGGTCGAGGTGGTCCTCGGTGATGTTGAGGAGGATTGCCGTATGCGGCCTGAAGGATTCTATGGTCTCGAGCTGAAAGCTGCTTATCTCGGCTATCACGTAGCGTGCCTTCCGGCCGCTGAGCACATAATTGACCAGGGGCTCTCCTATGTTGCCGCCCACAAAGACATCGCCGAAGGCCTCCGCGAAAACGCGGCCGAGGAGCGTGGTGGTAGTGGTCTTCCCGTTCGTGCCGGTAATTGCGATGATGGGCTCTTCTATGAAGCGTGAGGCCAGCTCGATCTCGCCCACGACCCTCGCCCCGTTGCGTCTCGCCTCCTCAAGAAGCGGGTGGTCGCTCGCGATCCCGGGACTTATCACGATCAGCTCGTGGTCGAGGAAGTCCTTCCGCTCGTGCCCGCCGAACCGGCCGATGAAGGGGACCGCCTCCAGGGCCTTCAGGGCCTCCGACAGGGCGCCTTCCCCCTTCATGTCGGTCACGGTAACCTTCTTGCCCTGCCCAGCGAGGAGCTTCGCGAGGGAGACGCCGCTCGCGCCGAGGCCGACCACGAGCACCCGTTGTGGTAGGGTGAATAGGGACGGGTGCACGGTCACCGGAGATCGGACGTCATTACGCATGCTGCCTCTACCTCAATTTCAATGTGCTCATGGCCAAGAGGCCCAGTATCACGGAGATGATCCAGAAGCGCACCACAATCTTCCCCTCGTTCCATCCCTTCAGCTCGAAATGGTGGTGGATGGGCGCCATACGGAAGACCCTTTTTCCCCTCCACTTGAAAGAGAGCACCTGGATGATCACCGATAAGGTCTCCATGACGAATATACCGCCCACGATCACGAGGAGGAATTCCTGCTTGATCACGACGGCAATCACGCCGAGGCCCGCGCCCAGGGCGAGGGAACCTGTATCGCCCATAAAGAGTTCCGCGGGATAGGCGTTGTACCAGAGGAAGCCTATACCTGCCCCGAGCATGGACCCGCACAGTATGGTCAGCTCCCCCGCGCCCTTCACATAGAAGATCTGAAGGTACTGCGCGAACTTCACGTTTCCCACAAGGTAGGCGAAAAGCATGAAGGTGGCGCAGACGGTGAGCACGGGGCCGATGGCCAGGCCGTCGAGCCCGTCGGTGAGGTTGACTCCGTTAGAGCAGCCCACGACGATAAGCACGCAGAGGGCAACGTAGAAAGGGCCTAGATCTGGAGTGGCGTGCTTGAAGAACGGTATGGAGAGCTGGGTCAGAAAGGTCCCGTTGGAATAAATGAACGCGCTGACGAAGAGGGCGCACATAATCTCAAGGAGAAGCTTGGTCCTGCCCGATACGCCCTTGCTGTTCTTTCCGCGCAGCTTCCTGAAGTCATCCGCGAAGCCGATGGCTCCGAACAGGACGAGGGTAGTGATCACGAGCCATATATACTCGTTCATCAGATCCGCCCAGAGCAGGGTAGGAATGATGGTG
>Ga0326728_10024425_pt1 | contig 10952 bp, 10 predicted proteins | sample MB3enrmetagenome_FD_207602 | JGI IMG/M metagenome (GOLD analysis project Ga0326728, IMG submission 207602) | Lab enriched peat soil microbial communities from McLean, Ithaca, NY, United States - MB31MN | ecosystem: Environmental > Terrestrial > Soil > Wetlands > Peat | place: USA: New York...
TGGAATCGCGCCGGTGCGCGTGGGCATGGCGGTAGCATAATACTGCGCCTCGCCGTAGATGTAATTGACCGGCTGCTGGCCGTACGGTTCCAGATGCTCTTCGGGCTTGCGGCACCCGGCCCCCAGCGTGGCCACGCCCGCCAGGGCAAACGACGCCGACATGAGCTTGAGAAATTGGCGGCGGCTGTGGCCGTCCTCCATCTCGCTCGCCCCCTGCGGAAACTCGCGATGCAGCCAGTCCTGGAATTCCGGCGTATCGGCCAGTTCATCCAGGCTGCGCCAATAGCGGCGTGGGGAAATCGGGTTGTTTGGCTGGCTGCTCATGCTTGGGCGACGGGAAATTTACGATTTGCGATATACGATTTACGAGTCGCAATGGATTTCATGCGGCTTTCGTATTGGAAAGCAGCGCGTAAATCGTAAATCGTAAATCGTAAATTCATTAGCGGTGGCAGGCGGAACAGCTCTGGAGCGATTCGACCTTCATGTCTTTGACCAGTTGTTCGCCGTGGATTTGCTGCAAGCGATCATTTTCGACGGGGTTGGCGCTCCATTTCCAGCCCAACTGCGTCACTTTGTCCACCGGCCGGATCGCGGCGGCGGGGTTGCGATGGCAATCGAGGCAAAAGCTCATGCTCAACGACTCGGCCTGCCGCACCTGGTCCATTTGATCAATGCGACCATGGCAGTTGACGCAACCGATGCCGCGCCGGACATGGACCGAGTGGTTGAAATAAACGTAGTCGGGCACATGATGAATCTGGACCCAGGGAATCGGGGTATTGTTCGTGGCGCTGTCGCGGACGATTTGCAGGAGCGGGTCGTCTTTCATCACCTGGTTGTGGCAGTTCATGCAGGTGGACGCGCCGGGAAGATTGGCAAACCAGGACTTCTCCACGCCGTTGTGGCAGTACCGGCAATCCAGGCCAAGCTGGCCGGCATGGATTTGATGTGAAAACGGCACCGGCTGCACGGGTTGATAGCCCACGCGGTAGTATTTTGGCGTCAGGTAAATGGTCACGCCCGCCGCCACACCGGCGCCGGTCAGCCCGGCAATCACGGCCAGCACCAACGGCAAACTGTTTGTCCACTTCGGAAAAATCACTTCTTTCTCAAGTTAGATATGGTAACGCCAAAACTTGTCCGCCCGCCCGCAAAATAGAGTGCATCTTTTAGCAACTGACGGCGGCGTCCGCAAGAAAAGTTTGTGAAATTTTTCACTTGCCGGGATGGAATACTGCCCCGGCTCCAATCTCCATTCGCCTTATATCAATTCCGACTGTTTATGGCCCGTCGCCCTGGCTTTGGGAGCTTTCTTAACCCGCATATCGCATCAGCAAGCGCGCAATATCGTTCCGCTGCTGAAGGAGCCGCGTGCGCCACGCGAGATAAGGCGCGAAACCGTACTGGTAATCCACGGTCGAGACCGCCCGCATAACATCCGCCTCGGTCACGCCCTCGCGCCCATCGCTGACGGCCAGCCAGCGCGACAGCCATATAATAATCGGATACAGCAGCGCCAGATTGCGGAACCCTTCGATGAGCGAACAATCGTAAAACCCTTTTCCGCAAAATTGCAGGCTGTGGATTTTTACGCGGAAATAGCGGTTCAACAGGGCCTCGGCCCCCGCGGGCAAAGGCCCGGACAATTGCTCGATCCGCGAGAACTGCACGCGCTTGAGCTCCTCCCGCAAGGCCGGCGTATGCCCGGAAGCGGAAATGAAGCGGAACGCCGCGGCCAGCATCTTCCAGCGGTGCGTGCTGCGAAGGTCCTGGTCCCCAATGGTTGTGGCGCGGGCGTGTTCCAGCACGAGCATCCGCAAAAACATGCCTCCGAAGCGGCTGGGTTCCCCTCCGGACGCGGGCAATGCCGGCAATTTCTCCCCGGCATGACGGACCAGCGCCTCAAGGATTTCATCGGCGCTCTCCCGGCAGATTTGGTCCAGATAACCCCGCTCCACTTGTTCCAGCCAGAAAAGCCCGCGCGAAAGTTTGAGGGCCACGGGCGCTTTCTCGTCGGCGAGCGTGACCTCCAGCCAGCGAACGAAGCGCAGAAAATCCGGCCAGTCCAGACCAGGCCGGGCGGCCACGGCGGGCGGCGGCAAAGCTTCGCAGCCTTGCGGCAGGACTTCCCGCGCCAGACGGCTGGCGGCCGCCACCAGTTCGGAAAGCGGCCGGCCCCGGTTGGCCGCCGCCGAGGGACAGCTAAAGCGCAGGCCCACCAGAATCGTTTTGCCGGCGGGATAAATCAGCAGCGGATAAAGCCGGCACGCCAGCGGCTTGGCGGCTTCGCCAAATTTGGCGTGGATGCGGCAGCGCCCGGCGGCGTCCAGAAACACACACGCGCCGTCCGCCTGGTGGCCAAGCCGATGACGGTTCACGCCCGAAACAATCATCTTGGACGGATCAACGCCTTCCGCCGCCGTCCAGCCCTGGCGCTCGATGCGCTCCTTTTCCTCCGGGGACACGGGCACCAGCAGCCGCCCGCGGCAGCAATCGGAGCAACTGTGGCAGCTCCAGTTCTGCCCGGAAGGCATTTCGATTCGCGAACTCACAGGCAAAAGTTAAGCCATGTCTGGAGGAGGCTCAATGGATTTACGATTCCAAGATTTACGATTTACGATATACGATTTACGAGTCCCTTGGACGGGGTGGCCGCCGCTGCTCAATTTTGAATCTTGAAACTGACGGCCGCGACCCGGTCCGTCGTGAATTGACCCAGTCCGCACTTGCATGCGGTGCCGGTTCCACTTAGGTTAAACCATGAATGCCGGAACTGTCGCGGTTTTTTGGGATTATCATCCGCATGTATGCGGAGCCGTTTGCTCCGCATCATCTGCCGCATCTCCACGCTTACTACCAGGAAGCAGTGGCGGTTTACGGCTTGGATCCCGTCGAATTGGTTTCGGGATCGCTTCCGCTCCGGCAGCAACGACTGGTGGAAGCCTGGATCGAAATGCACCGGGAAGAATTGTTGGAAGACTGGCGTTTGCTGCAACAAGGACGCCGGCCAACGCCCATTGCGCCGCTGCAATAAACACGTTATGACACACCCCCTTTGCCAAGTGAAGTCGTTCGCCATCGTCGGGCCTTACACCCTGAAAGTCGGTTTTGACGACGGACTGTGCCGTGAAATTAATTTCCGTCCCATCCTCCAGGGTGAGCTTTACGGCCCGTTGCGCGACTTGCGCCTGTTTGAACAGGTCAGGCTGGACGCCGAGGTCCACACTCTGGTCTGGCCCAATGGCGCGGATTTCGATCCCACCACTCTGCACAATTGGCCTTCGCAGAATGACGAGGTTGCCGGTGCCGTGGAGCATTGGCGGGAAACGAGTGAAGCAGCAGCCCAACGCTAATCACCGGCACGCTGAATAGCCTCGATGCCAGACATCGTTCTAGCCACGCTCAACGCGAAATTCATCCACGCCGCGTTCGGCCTGCGCTATCTCTTTGCCAACCTTGGCGGCCTCCAACCGCGCGCCGTCATCGCGGAGTTCGACATCAACCAGCGCCCCCTCGACATCGCGGAAGCCCTGCTGGCGCGCAGCCCGAAAATTCTCGGCCTGGGCATCTACATCTGGAACGTCGCTGAAACCATCGAGGTTGTCTCCGCCATCAAGCGCGTGCGCCCGGAAATCAGGATCATTCTCGGCGGCCCCGAGGTCAGCTACGAAACCGATTTGCAGGAAATCGTGCGGCTGGCCGACCACGTCATCACCGGCGAAGCGGATCTGAAGTTCTCCGAAGTGTGCAGCCAGCTCTTGCAGGGCGGGCCCTTGCCCAAAATCATCCCCGCTGAACTCCCCGATTTCTCGCGCCTGGCCCTGCCCTACGAGTATTACACCGACGCCGACATTGCCCACCGCGTCGTTTATGTGGAAGCGTCGCGCGGCTGCCCCTTCACCTGCGAGTTTTGCCTGTCGTCGCTGGACATTCCCGTCCGCGCCGTGCCGCTCGAAAAATTCCTCGGCGAAATGCAAAAACTCCTGGATCGCGGCCTGAAGCAATTCAAGTTTGTGGACCGCACCTTCAACCTGAACATCGCCACCAGCAAGGCCATCCTCGAATTCTTTCTGGAACGCCATCAGCCAGGAAATTTCTATCACTTCGAGATGATCCCCGACCGTCTGCCGCCGGAATTGCGCGAAGTCATCGCCCGATTCCAGCCCGGCACACTGCAATTTGAGGTGGGCGTTCAAACCTTCAACCCCGAAGTGGGCCACAACATCAGCCGCCGGCAGAACTACGAACGTCTCGCGGACAATTTTCGCTTCCTGCGAAACGAAACCCGGGTTCACATCCACGCCGACCTCATCGCCGGCCTTCCGGGCGAGACGTTGGAAAGTTTCGCCGCCGGTTTCGACCGTCTCATTGCATTGGGGCCGCATGAAATTCAGGTGGGGATCCTCAAACGGCTGCGCGGCACGCCCATTGTCCGGCACGATGCGGAATGGCAGATGGTTTACAGCGCCAGTCCGCCCTATGAAATTCTGCAAAACAAGCTGATTGATTTCGCCACCATGCAACGGTTGCGCCGCTTCGCCAAATACTGGGACCTCGTGGGCAACAGCGGCAACTTTGTGGGCGTCACTCCCCTGCTCTGGCACAATCAATCGCCCTTCGCCGGCTTCCTGCGGTTCAGCGACTGGCTCTATGCGCGCCTAGGCCGGACCGACACCATCGCCCTGGCGCGGCTCGCCGAGCTCTCATTTGAATTTCTCACCGCCGAAGCGGGAGTGACCGCCCCCGTTGCCGCCAATGTGATGGCACAAGACTGGCATCGTGCCGGCCGCCGCGACCCGCCGGAATTTCTCCGCAAATTCCCGCCCCACGAAAAAAGTGACATCGCACCCGCCCAGAAGGCTCTGCTGCCGAAACGGCAGACCCGGCATGTGGCCGCTGGCCTAAATACTTAAGCCGTCAACTCTTCGGCACCGGCTCGTCCAATAGCTTCTTTACCACGTCTTCCACATAACCGGGTTGCAGGCCCACAATGCGGACGATTCCCTTCCGGTCCACAATCGCATAAGTGGGGTAGTAGTGGACGTGCCAGTTGGACTCCGAAACCAGTTGCGCGTCGCAGGCGACGGGATATTCAATGCCCCGATTTTTCACGGTTTGGGGCAGCGCCTCCTGGCCGCTGTTGGACGTGCAAACGCCGATGATCACCAGCCCCTTGTCCTTGTATTTCTTCAACAGTTCGTTGTTGTGCGGAATGGCCCTCATGCAGGGACCGCACCAGGTCGCAAAGAAGTCCACAATCACAACCTTGTCCTTGACGTCCGAGGCGGTGACGACTCCGTTCATCCAGCCCGAAAGATTTAAACGGGGCATCGGCTTGCCTTCCAACGCGGCGTGTTCCGCCCGCACCTCCGGCTTGTCATCCCAGGTCCAATCGTCCGAAAATTCGCCGGCCACGAGACTGATGCTCGAATAGATCGCCGCACAGACGAGAAGAAATGTTCCCGGACGCGCCAAACTGACGAATGATTTTTGCATAGTAGTGATTTTTGATTGTTGCTGATTAAAAGCTGTCCCCAAAAGCCTCCTACAAGCGGCAACGAAAAGCAAAGCTTTTTGAAGAATGCCGACAAAATGCGCCCCCGTCCGGTGGGCTGAAAGCCCAAAATATAACAGCCCAGGGCAACGCCCTGGGTACAAGCCGGCCCAATCTTCCGAGCCCTGAAAGGGCGGCACAAATGCGGGAGACTTTGGCAGACCTGAAAATCACTGTGGACAACATGAAACCCCTTTGCTACGGTCATTTCTAAGTAAAAGAAATTGGCTTTTTTCGCATTGTGATGACATCAAGCGACTATGTTAAGAAGTTGCGAGCCGGCAAGTCTCGCCAGGCATTCGTTGTTTTGGGCATCTGCGGTATTTCTGGGCTTATGGTTCCGATGATTTTTGTGAGTGGTGGTCAGCCTATTATCTCACCGAAGGTTTTCGGGATTCTGGTTATCTGTTGGATGTCGCTGGCTGTTTTTCTCGGCCAGAAGGTTTCCGAGCATTTACTCCGTCAACAGGGGCTTGTTTGCCCGTCATGCGACGGTTTGCTAGAGACGATTAAGATTGTCGAAACACGCAAGTGCCCGCATTGTGAGACAGAGATAATTCGTGATGCCTAACAACTCGCCGGAATCAGCCACCGGCCTGTCCGTCCGTAGCTTCACAGCGCAGGCGGATGGCGTTGTTGTTTCCCGATGCATCAGGATTCACGTCGCGAGTCGGCGGTGGCTCAGCTTTTTTCGTTGGCCACATTAGCTTATGAAAACATCCGAGACACAAAACTGGGAGCAAGTCAGAGCAAAAGGCCGCGCGTCATTTATATTGCGTGTGGGTATTCTCCGTCGAGGTGTTCCGTTGGCATTGCCATTTGCACTCGGCTGGTCGCTTCTAGCTTTTTACCATCATTATTTGGATGGAAGCGAGGCAGTTTGTATTGCAGCGATGACGGCTGTTTTAGCACTTTCCATCGGGTTGTTGAGCGGGATTAGAAGTTGGCAGAAGCAAGAGCAGCAATATGTTTCAGAGATTGACCATGTGGCGTAACCAGTCGCCGGAGCCAATCTCGATGCATCGGGATTCACGCCGCGAGCGGGCGGCGGCTCGGCTTTTTTGTTGGGCGGCTAGAACACACAACTTTTTCGCGGGTCCATTGTTATACTCAAGAATATGAAATCCATCATATGAAAACGCCAACTATGAAAACATTCCCACTGATACTTGTTGCCATGCTCGTTGCTTTTGCCAGCCAGGCCCAACTGTCTCGACCAGGCCTGCCACCGGTTAGTCCTTCTGTTGCGCCCGCCGCTGTAGCCACGGATCCCGTCAACTACCTCATCCACATTGAGTGGACTGAACCGAAATGCGACCCCAAGACTCTGGAAATCCTGACCACCGAAGGCAGCTTCGAATACAACGGCATTCAGAAGAATTCCGTGAAGATCAATGGCGACGATGTGCCCGTTACCCTCAAGCTCAGTGGCGAGATCTCCGTCCATAACGATGACAGCGGCCGGCTCCAATTGTTTCTGGGCCGCACCGTTCCGTATGTCACTGGCAGCAGAGGCAGCGGGTCAAACAGTATTTCATCCTACTCACAAATGAGTGTCGGATTGCAATCCACCATCATCGTCCGGTTTGGCAAACCTGTCGTTATTAAGAACGATGAAAACGGGAAAATCTCCGTGCTGGTCAACCGCATGGCCGATTGAATCATTACAACAACAAGTTGAGCTGCCTTGCAAATCGAATCGCCGGCCTGTCCGTCCGCAGCTTCACAGCGAAGACGGATGGCGTTGTTGTTTCCCGACGCATCGGGATTCACGTCGCGAGTCGGCTGTGACTCAGTTCTGCGTTATGGCTATGAAATTCTTACGCATTATGATCTTCATTCTATTGTTGTATGTGCTGTCTTATCTTGTTTTAAGCGTGTGTGGCCGTTATCAGCCTATTTCTGTTGGTCTGGCGGGCGTGAAAGATTATGCTTGGGCACCATTTGCATTTTATGATCCAGACCATGCTTGGCCTGGGTCGTATTATGCTGTGCATCATCCGACAGAGAAGACCGGAGGCTGGAGTACTGCCATGATGCTGACATTTTATCCGTTGTGGCTTATTGATGTTGGCTATATTCATACTCAGAGCCGAATGCCGCCTAACAAGTCGCCAGAGCCAACCGCCGGTCTGTCCGCCCATTTTCACCACCAAGCCGCACAGTCAGCAAATTGATGATGTTTTGGGTTCCTCGTTGAAGGGGAAGTTGTCGCGGAGCGACACCGGAACTTAGCCCGGCACACGGTGCCGGGAAACACAACATGCAAGAATTGCCCGCGTCTCGAAGGGACGCTGGAAATCGCTGTTTTCAATGTTTCCGTCGTCCTTTCAGGACGGGTCATCGTTCAATGTTTTACCAGACACTGGCGTGTCTGGCTAACGTCCGCTGTCGCTCCGCGACCACCCTTCCAACCCAATCGTGCCTGATCGCGGCAAATGCCGTGACAGAATATTTTACATTCCCGACCTGGCAGTTCCTGTTTATCCTGCGCGGTCTTGAACTGGGTTGCCGCCACATTGTTGTCCGCGTTTTTTCTGGGCATTTACGACCTCTGCACCAAGCATTCGGTGCGGGGCAATGCCGTCACCCCGGTCTTTTTCTTCAGCACGCTCACCGGCGCGCTGGTCTGGGTGGCGTTGCTGGCGGCGGATCGCATTCATCCCGGCTGTTTGCCCGGCTGTTTGGTGACGGACGCGCCGACCTGGCGGCAGCATCTGCAATTGCTGCTCAAATCGGCCATCGTGGCCGCCTCCTGGGTGGGCACCTACTACGCGCTGAAACACCTGCCGCTGTCGCTGGCCTCCCCCGTCCGCGCGACCAGTCCGCTGCTCACGCTGGCGGGCGCAATCCTGTTCCTGGGAGAACGGCCCACCTGGCTGGAGACGCTGGGCATCCTGACCACGCTCGTTTCCTTCGTGGGGTTGTCGGTCGCGGGCACGAAAGAGGGCGTACATTTTCATCGCGACAAATGGTTTTGGTCGCTCATCGTGGGCAACATTTTTGGCGCGGTGAGCGCGCTCTACGACAAGTATCTGCTCGGCACGCTGCATTTTTCCGTGCCCACCGTCCAATGCTGGTTTTCCATTTACCTCGTGGTGTTGTTTGCGCCGTTCTCGCTGGGCTGGAAACTCCGGCTCTGGCCCCGCAACCCGTTTGTCTGGCGCTGGAGCATTCCCTTCATCGCCCTGGCGTTGCTGCTGGCCGACTACGCCTATTTTTGGGCGTTGCACCGGCCCGACAGCCTGGTGGCCGTGGTCATGAGCCTGCGTCGCGCCAACACCCTTGTCGCCTTTGCCGGCGGACTGCTGCTGTTCAAGGAAGTGAACGGCTGGAAAAAATTGCCGGCCGTGATCGGCATCTTGGCCGGCATTGTGCTGACCATCCTGGGGCGAAAATGAGAAACCGCGAATGACGCCTGTGAATTGGCTAATGTTGACTATTCCTCTTCCACTGCCAAAATCTGGCAGGATTCAAGCAACATGAAACTCAACTCAAAATCGCCGAAGTACCTCCTGAAAGCTTTTTTCAACTCCCCCACCGCCCTCAGCTTAAAGGAACAGATTTGCTCGGTGGGCAGGCGCATGTGGGCGCGCGAATATGTGGAAGGCAACGGCGGCAACATGGCCATTCGCGTGGGCGATGACCTCGCCATCTGCACGCCCACGCTCGCCAGCAAAGGCTCGCTTACGCCGGAGGACCTGTGCCTCGTGGACTTCGAGGGCACCCAGCTTCTGGGCGCCAGGAAACGCACCAGCGAAATCCTGATGCATGTGCAAATGATGAAGCGCCAGCCGCAAGCCGTCGCCATCTGCCATTGCCACCCGCCTCATGCCACGGCCTTTGCCATCGTCGGTGAAGCGCCGCCCGCCTGCATATTGCCGGAATACGAGATTTTCTGCTCCGTCGGCGTGGCCCCCTATCGCATGCCCGGCTCACCGGAAATGGGCAAACTGGTCGCGGAATTGACCGACCGATACGACACCATTCTCATGACCAACCACGGTGTCGTCACCTGGAGCCATAACAATATGGAAGAAGCCTACTGGCGCATGGAGATCATCGAGGCCTATTGCCGCACCATCGTGGTGGCCCGCCAGTTGGGGAGGCCCCTCAACAGGTTTACCGGCCCGCAGATGCGGGAGATTCTTAACCGCAAAAAATCCTATGGCTATGTGGACCCGCGCTACAACATGAAGGAAGGCGAACTCGGCAACGGTGGCAAATAGCGTCCCGGCGTCACCCGCCGGACTTCCGCATCCTCCCGCCTCCCATAGGCCCCGACCCGAAGCCGCCAGCTTTGTGAAGCAAGAAGAGGACTCTCTGATGCGGTTAAGGCAGGGGCGGCGTTGCGGGTCATTAAAACTCACGACTGCCCGTCCGGCAGATTTGCTGTTAATTTTGAATACTTTACATGAATTCTTCACCAGACAGGCAGTTCCCGTTCCCTCCCGATGCTGCTAGTTTCCTTGTTTGGCTGCGGCATTTGCCCCCCTCAACCGCGACTATTCTTCTCTTCCTGAGCACGTGGTGCATCTCATGCGCCACGCTTGCGGCCACGATCCCCGCTCCCTACGAGCTTGCGACCTGGCGCGGGTTTCGCGCGAGCGCCGTTTCCTACACGTTCGACGATAACTCTCCGAAACAGTTTTCGGTGGCGCAGCCCATGTTTGATGCAAAAAGTCTCCATGCGACTTTTTTTTGCATCGTCGGCAGTCTCTCTCCTTCCCAGTGGACAACGATAGAAAGCGCCTCCGCCAAAGGACACGAAATCGGCAGCCATACCTTGACGCACCCCGACCTCACGAAGCTAACGGATGCCCAAGTAACCACTGAAGAGTCGGGCGCCAAAAACCTCATCGAGTCGCACACGGGAAAAAAATGCGTAAGCCTCGCCTATCCATACTGCACGGTGCCAAAAGAATCCATCACGTCGCAGTCTTACTCGTTCGCGCGGAGCTGCAATGGATCATTGGTCCCCAGCACGCCAGCGGATTTTCTGAGCATCGGCGCGCTCGGCCCCGATGGTGGTATGGATGCCCCGTCCGACAACGCGGCCAGTTCGGGAAGCTGGCTGGTGTGGTTGATCCATGGCATTGATAATGATGCGGCTTGCTGCCCAATCGCTTCCTCGGTTCTTCAGTCAAACCTGAACTACGTCGCGGCCAATACCAACAAATGGTGGATCGAAACGTTTGGCAACGTTTGTCGCTATATCCAGGAGCGGAACGCGTCGGTGCTGACGGTCGTCTCGAACGGAGCCACCAACATCACTCTTCAACTGACCAATAGCCTGGATCACACGATATATGACTATCCGGTCACGTTGCGCCGCCCGATGCCGGGCGGTTGGCCGGCCGCCGCAATCACGCAAAACGGAGCCTCGTTGCCCAGC
>Ga0326728_10024426_pt1 | contig 10951 bp, 11 predicted proteins | sample MB3enrmetagenome_FD_207602 | JGI IMG/M metagenome (GOLD analysis project Ga0326728, IMG submission 207602) | Lab enriched peat soil microbial communities from McLean, Ithaca, NY, United States - MB31MN | ecosystem: Environmental > Terrestrial > Soil > Wetlands > Peat | place: USA: New York...
TCGCGTAGATGCGCACTGCCTTCTCCCTTGTCTCGTTCTTGTCCACCACGCCGACGCGTATCCTCCCCTTCCGGAGCATGCTGTCCGGGCTGAGGGATAGTTTGCTAGGGACGTAGACGTCCGCCTCTGCCCAGGACGCCTCGCCGACCGGGTTGCTCACCTTTATCGTGCTCTCCACGTAATTAGGGGAGTATGCGAACACCACGTCCGGATGCGTGACCACGTCGAAGTTGACCATTCTCTCAAAACCCGCCTTTCATCCGGGTAATAACGTGATGGATAAGGTTTTTATTCTATGGCTCCGAGTTTCCAACATGATTCCAGAATCAAGGCTCATACGCTCGGAATTGATACTCAGGGACATGGCTCTTCCCCAGGACGTGCTGCTCGCGAGGAAGTCGCTGGTGCGCTGGGTCGCGCTCTCGCTCGGCCTCATACTGCCGAACGAATCCAGGACGCTGCTGCTCGACGTGTTCGATGCGCTCTTGTATTTCCACGTGAGGAAGGAGTCGCCGACCACCAAGGACATACTGGACAGGCTGGAGGCCGAGACGCGGACCAAGCCCAACGCAAAGGCGGTGTACTACCATCTGCTCAGGCTCAAGAACGCGGGCATGCTCACAAGGAAGAAGGGGCGCTACGCCTTGTCGGAAGACGAAGGCAAGAGCCTCAACTCCCTGTTCCGCGATTTCTACTTCAGGAAGGCGGATTCCGCGTTCGGCAACATAGACTCCGCGCTGAAAAAACTCGAGGACAGCTATAGTTTATAACCTCTTTGGAGTTGAATCGCACCATGGCTGACTTTTCAGGCTTTTACAAGCTCACAGTAGCGGAGAGGCGCAGGCTCATCAAGGAGCACGCGGGCATAACGGACGAGGAGATGGCAGCGCTCAGCGACATGGGCGCCCTGAAGCCGGAACTGGCGGACCGGATGGTGGAGAACGTGATAGGCGCGGTCCACCTGCCGCTGGGAGTCGCGACCAACTTCAAGATAAACGGGAATGCCATGAACATCCCCATGGCGCTGGAGGAGCCCTCGGTTATAGCGGCAGCGTGCAGGGCGGCCAAGCTCTGCCTTCCGGAAGGTTTCAAGGCGGAAGCCGATGAGCCGGTGATGACCGGCCAGGTGCAGCTCATGGACGTGCCTGACATGGACCTGGCCATAAAGAACCTGGACACTAACAGGCACGAGATACTCAAGATAGCCGCCGAGTACATGAAGCCCCACGAGAGGTGGGGCGGCAAGGTGCTCGGCTTCCGCGAGAGGGCGCTCGAGACGCAGAGGGGCAGGATGCTGCTCGTGGAGTTCGACATAAACGTGAGCGACGCCATGGGCGCGAACATGGTGAACACCACGCTCGAGGGCGTGGCCCCAACGCTCGCGACCCTGACCAACGGCAGGGTATGCCTGCGCATAATCACGAACCTCGCGGTGAAGAGGAAGGTCCGCGCCTCCGCGGTGTGGAAGAAGGACGTCCTAGGCGAGAAGACCATCGAGGGCATCCTGGACGGCTACGAGCTCGCGAGGGCGGACATCTACCGCTGCGCTACGCACAACAAGGGCATAATGAACGGAATAGACGCGGTGGTGATAGCGACCGGCAACGACTGGCGCGCCGTTGAGGCCGGGGCGCACGCCTACGCGTCCATGGGGGAGTACCACCCGCTGACGCGCTACGAGAAGACGGGGAAGGGCGACCTGCTCGGAAGCATCGAATTGCCGATGGCGGTCGCCACGGTCGGCGGCGCGGTGAATTCCAGCCCGACCGCCAAGGCGGCGCTCAAGATAGCCGGGATAAAGACGTCCAAGGAATTGGCCATGGCCTGCGCGTGCGTCGGACTCGCGAACAACTTCGGTGCATTGGCCGCATTGAGCAGCGTAGGCATACAGGCCGGCCACATGAAGCTCCATGCGAAGAACGTCGCCGTGATAGCCGGGGCGCAGACCCCGGAGGAGATAGACGCGGTCGCAGCCGAGCTCGCGGAGAAGAAGAACTTCGGCTCGGATTTCGCCAAGGAGGTCCTTGAAAGGATACGCTCGAAGTGATGCAATGCTCCTCTACTACCTCGCGATAGCGGTCGTATCCTTCCTCGCCACGCTGATACTCTCGCATTTCCTGATACCCAGGCTCAAGCGCTTCGGCATCACGGGCAGGGACGTCAACAAGCCGGACAAGCCTGAAGTCGCTGAGATGGGCGGCATAGCGATAGTCGCCGGATTCACCGGCGGTATCCTGCTCGCCATATGCTTCAACACGTTCTTCGGTTTCCAGTTCGATCTGATAAAACTCCTCGCCGCGCTCATAACGATCCATTCCGTCGCGTTCATAGGGGTGGTGGACGACCTCATAGACATCCCCCAGAAGTACAAGGCGTTCCTCCCGCTCTTCGCCGCCATCCCGCTCATCGCGGTCAAGGCCACGGGGAAGACCACGCTGCTGATCCCATTCATCGGGGTGGTGAATTTCGGCATCTTCTACCTGCTGCTGCTCATACCGGTCGGAGTGGCGGTGGCGTCCAACCTCACGAACATGCTGGCGGGCTTCAACGGCCTGGAGGCCGGCATGGGCATCGTGATATTCGGGGCCATGACCATACTCGCCGTGGCGCACGGCTCCACCGACATGGCGCTGATATCGATCTCCATGATGGCTGCGCTCGTCGCGTTCATGGTGTTCAACAAGAACCCGTCCAGCGTGTTCCCCGGGGACGTGGGCAACCTCACGATAGGCGCTGCCCTGGCCGCAGGCGTGATAATAGGGAACTTCGATACCGCGGGCGCCCTGCTCATGCTCCCCTACGTCGTCGATTTCTTCATCAAGGCGTACAACCGGTTCCCCTCGAGCAAGTGGTGGGGCGAATACCGCGACGGGAAGCTCTACCCGCTCGAGGGCAAGGTCCGCGGCTTCTGCCAGCTCGTCATGAAGATGTTCAACGGGATAACCGAGCGGAATCTGGTGTTCTTCTTCATGGGGCTAGAGGCATTGGTGGCGGTGTGCATGCTCGCGATATACCTGAGGATATAGGCGTCCGGACCAGTCGTTTGGTTCATGTCTCCATATCAGTTTAGCCGATTGCAGAAACACGCCGATAAGCGGGAATCCAGGCATCCGTCTTTCCTTCGGCGTGGGACCTCACGCTGAACAGATGCGATTTCCTGCACATTTTGCCGAATCATTATTATTTTCTAGCTCTTCTCCAGCGCTCCCATTCTTTCAGCGTTTTTACCCTTTCGCTGAGCACCGCATCGTAGATATCTGTGCTCCTGAATTTCCTGCGGTACTCCTTGAGCTTGCATAGCCTCGTTTTCAGCTTCAATATCGTTTCGCGGGATTCCGGAGTGAGCCTTTTCATAAGAAGCCGTCCTGGTGCCGTTATCCTTGCCACTTTCTTCTCGTCTGCCACGAGTATGTCTATCTTCCAGAGCTTTCTTTTGTGCATCAGCTCCAAAATCCAGAACATGCATCTGGGATTTCCGGGGGTTTTAAGCACGAACTCGTTCCGATAGTACATAGTCGCCAGCCCTTCAATCCCGGTCAGCCGCCTTCCAATCTCGAACATAGTCGCGGGATCAGGTGCCTTGATGACGAGGCACATATCGATGTCCCTCCAGGTCATCAAATCGTAACGATAGCTGCCCGTGAACTCGACCCGCCCGAAACGGGCGAGTCTATCGGCAATCTTAGATTTTGCGAGAACTGCGTCAGCTTCGCTCCTGAGCTTTGCCGATTCTTCGATGTAATCTTTCATACCGAAAACCTCAACAGGAACTCGTGGACCGGCACCCACTCCACGCCATCGGAGTCTTTCGCCTTCCTTCTCGCGTCCTTCGTTACGATGAACGCCTCTTTGCACTTGTATTTCTTTTGGAACTTTTCCATTCCCCTGTTCTGGCTTGGCTGGTTTCTGTACTTTATCTCAATCGGGACGATATCCCTGCCCTTCTGAAGCACGATATCGACCTCGTCCTTGTACTTGTCCCTCCAGAAGAATTTCGCATCCGTGGCGATGACGCAGGCCGTCTCCATCAGCTTGCCTGTCCTTTCCTCGCTATCTTCCGTCAGCACGGGGGTCAGGAATGTCGGGTAGAACCTCTTAAGTGATTTCTCAGACGTTATCCTGTTTCTTGAGAAGTTATACAGTTTTACCACGAGATGCGCCATCTCGAGGTACTCGAAATATTTTGAGAGCGTCTGTCTCCATATCCCCAGTTCCTGTGATAGGGAGGAAAAATCCACGATCATACCCGGATTGTCAACGATTATATCGAGTATCCTTATCAATTCCGCCGGATTCTCAATCGGATACATTTTGGCCATATCTTTGAACACGATCTTTTCGATTATGGTCGATTTGACATACTGCTTTATCATAGCTTTATCCTCTTTTCCAATCAATTCCGGGAACCCTCCGCTAAGCAGATAATTCCAAAGCTCGATCTTGAGTTCTACTTCGTATAATTGCGGTTTCTCTGCCATTTTGGTTTTTCCGACAAAACCGAGGTATTCCATGAAGCTCAATTTCTTTATCTCGAATTCGTAAATCCGGCCGGCCAGGCTTTCGCCCGCCCCTCTCCTCAAAAACAGCGATTCGGAGCCTGAAACGAATATCTTGTATTTTTTCGTGTCGTACAATATCTTTACTTTTTCAGCCCAGTTCGGAAGTTTTTGCACCTCGTCAAAAAACAGGAACCTGGGCTCTTTTTTATGGATCTCCCTGAAACTGTCCAGGACGTCAAAAAGCTCCAAGTCCTGAAAATCATCGAATGAGAAATAAAGGACTGAATCCGGCGCATTTTCCTCCAAAATATCCTGGATTATCTTTTGCAGCAGGGTTGTCTTTCCAACCCGCCTGAGTCCGCATAGGGAAATGATCTGCGGCTCTTTTATGAATCTCTTGAGCCTTTCGTAGACGGTCCTGTCCCTGTACTCGATTCTGATGGGAGACGTCCAAAACGGGTTAAACTCCCTCAATGCCCTTTTGACTTTATCGTTAACCATAATCATCACATAGTAGATTTCATGTTAATCTTGATGTACATAAAGTAGAACAATATTTATAAGCGTTTGGCTTGGAACAGACCGCAAAGATCTGGAGTTCTGAAAGCATGAGCCACGCTCAGTGGAGGGTGAGTTGAACTGAAAGGCTCGATATGTGGGTTATACGCCATTGCTACTTATATGGATATTGGCATTATCCCGTAATAAGTTCCTTGTAGTTCGATGCTCGGGACCCACATCGCAGCGGTCATGCTCGCGATATACCTGAGGGCCTAGCCACTGAGAATCAGACCTGGCTCTCCATCATGATGGCAGAGAGCTCCCTCACGAATCTCGTGTCCTCCCCTCTCATGCGCCTCAGCTTTGCCTCTGCGGCATCTTTCGCTTCCAGATGCTTGCCGTGCCTTGCCACGTCTTTCAGCGCATCCTCGTCGTTCAATTCCTTTATCGCAGCGTGCCTCGTATCATCGCAATCGGATTCATTTGCCACTTTTATCAGTGCTTGCCTATCCCCGGCCAGTTTCCTGAAGGCGGCCATCCCTATGCCTGGAGGCCATGCGCTGCCAGCGACTTTCACTAATGTTTCCACATCGGTCAATGCCGCCACGGCCGCCTTTTGAACGGCTGCATCCTTCGTATTGTAGATGACATGCTCCAGCATATCGGCGCTGCCCAGTTTTCCGGCAGCGGCGACCCTCACGGCCTTGTTTTTAGCGTTCAGCGCGACGTCTTGCAAAGCCTCGTCATCAGTCAATATCCTGACCGCGGCTTCCCCGGTGTCAGCGAATGCCGTGACACTGGCGACACGCTCCACATCGGCCGAATCCGCCAGTTTCCCGAGCGCCGCCAGCCGCGCATCCGGACTCGCGGCGTACACGGCCACAACTTTCAAAGCCGCGTCATCCGTCAGCTTTTCCACAGCAGCGCGCCTTGCACTCTCGTCATCGGAATACCTGGCCACGCACCTCAATCCATCCTGTTTCGTGATCTCATTGACCATAGAAGTGAGCCTTGCGACAGCCCTTTTCCTCGTATCCTCGTTTTTGGCGAGATCCACCACGCATGCCAATGCATAAGGGGATTCGAGGCGCTCAAGCATCCCGGCAAGCTTATCGGCAATGGCATCTTTCACATCCCACTGGTCCGTGCGCTTACATACCCGAGCCAGGATTTCCTCGTTATCGGGAAGCGCATCCACGGCAGCCAGCCTCACTTCCTTGTGCTTGGAATCCGATGCGATATCCTCCAGAGTCCTTGCGTCCGTCAGTCTCTTGACGGCCGCCAGCCTCGCATCCCTGTGCTCAGAATGTTCAGCCACATACTCCAGCGCCTTCCTGTTCCCGGCTAATTTTTGGACTCCGGCCATGCGCTCTGTCCGGCTGCCGCTTTCCAGCATTTTCGCGATATCCTTAGGGCTTCGTTGGCTTGCCGCTGCGGAGGGCATTTTACACGGATTGCCTTTATTTCCGGTTGTTGCTGTCTCATGCATAAGCGTAGGCATAAGCTACCACCCGATAGCATATAATATAACCCGTATTTTAAAGGTTGGCGCTGCGGCGAATGCTGGCGCGATAAGGCGCTATCAAAACAAGATGACAATTGGAAGCGGACCGCTCCACGGTCTGGTTGTTTTGCAGGGATGACCGCGACTCCGCTTTGGCTTTTTCGTTAACCCGGATTGACACATAGTAGATTCCATGTTAATCACGATTGACATCAAGTAGGATAAGAGCTGATTACGAGACGCCAGGGCGATCTCATTCCCTGTGCGTTTCGAATTCCAGGTACGTCTCTATCAATTCGATGACCGTCCTCATTATCGCCCGTCTCACTGCCTGACCGTTGATTTTTTTACCGGGTATCTGGGGGATGGCAATCTCATGCACGAGGTCATGATAGCCGTCTCCATCACGCGGCCACTTGGTTCTTGCTATCCCACCCACCACGACCGCTCCATTAGCCGCGGTCGCGCCCGATACCGTGGCGACAGCTTCAATCCTTTCGCGGCGAAGGGGGGTTTTCGTCAATACCGCATGGACCGAGAAGTTCCTGGGATAGTCGACCCGGACGTCTGCCGTTTTAAAGAACCGCCCGGTCAGGCTTGAATGGACGGTCGCGCCGTCCTTCCTTGTCCTCTGGTTTTGATAGAGCGTCTGCTTTGCCATGAGCATTACCGGATATATCACGCGTTCCATCTATTTAAATCTTGTCTTTTTACCGTAAATAGCGACAATATCCGGATTGAAACGGAAAGAAAAAATCAGAAGAGCCCGGAATCTACTTCTTCCCCCAGCCCTCGAAGAACTTCATTATCTGGGTGGGAAGCAGCCAGAGGTGCACCGGCGAATCCTCGGACGACACGTTGGTCGCAAGAGTCTGGAGCGTGCGCAGGTGGAGCGCCCCTTGTATGGAGGCGAGCTTCCTCGCGGCGTCTGCGTAGTTGTTCGCGGACAGGAACTCGCCCTCGCTCAGGATTATGGTGGCCCGCTTCTCCCTCTCGGCCTCGGCCTGCTTGGCCATCGCGCGCTTCATGTCCTCGGGGAGCTCTATGTCCTGGAGCTTTATGGCCGAGACGTCCACCCCCCAGTCCTTGGTCCCCTCGTCCACCAGCTTCTCTATGTCGTCGGCTATCTTGTCGCGGTCCGCCAGGACGAAGTCCAGCTCGTTGTTGCCTATCACGTCCCGCACCGCGGTCTGGGCGTATTGCGCTATGGCGAAGTTGTAATCGTAGATCGCCATGACCACCTTCAAAGGATCCATTATCTTGTAGTACACCACCGCGGCTATCTTGACCGGCACGTTGTCCTTGGTCATGGCCTCCTGGGACTGGATGGGGATCGTCTTGATGCGCATGTCCAGCGTGCGTATGCTGTGGAAGAACGGGATGTTCCAGGCGAATCCGGGCTCGAGGACCTTGTCGAACCTGCCAAGCAGGAACCGGACGCCCTTCTCGTACTGGTTTATGATCGTGAATACCATCGGATCACTTCTTGGGCTCCTTCTTCGCCTCGGGTTTGGAATCGACGGGCCTGTCAGGGATATGCACGCCCTCTATGGGGAGGACGAAGTTCATCACGTTGGTCTTGTCCGCGGATATGCTGGACACCATCTGCAGCGTCCGCAGGTGCATGGCGCCCGGGGAATCGCTCAGTATCTGCGCAGCCTGGGACAGCTTCTCGGCAGCCATATTCTCCCCTTCGGCCACGATGATGGACGCGCGCTTCTCCCTTTCCGCCTGGGCCTGCCTTGCCATGGCGCGCTTCATTGTGTCAGGGAGCACGATGTCCTGTATCTTGATGCCGGTTATGTCCACACCCCAGCCCTGGGCGTCCTTGTCCACGACGCTGGAGATTGAATCGGCTATGGATTTGCGGTCCATGAGTAGCTGGTCCAGGGTCCTGCTCCCGACCACGTCCCTTATCGCGGTCTGGCTGTGCTGGTACACCGCGGCCCTGTAGTCCTGGACGTTGAAGACCGCGACCTCGGGGTTGACTATCTTGAAATATACCACCGCGTTTATGAACGCGCTCACGTTGTCCTTCGAGAGGACCTCCTGCTTGGGGATGTCTATGGTCTGTATCCTCAGGTCCACCACGCGCAGGGTCTGGAGCAGCGGGATTATTATCTGGACCCCGCTCCCGCGCATGCCGGAGAACTTGCCCAATGTCAGCACGAGCCCCTTCTGGTAGTCGTAGATTATCCGCACGAAAGCGGGGACGACCACGAAGGCCGCGATGCCCACCAGGAATATGCCCGCGCAGCAGGTATTCGCATCCACCATGATGCCGGTTATGGCAGCATATATCTAAAAGGATTCGTCTAGTCGCGTATCCTGTCTATGATGAGATAGAGGGCGCAGACCACCGCCACCAGGGCGCAGAGCGTGCTGAACGCCATGTAAAGCGAAAACGGCGGATTTACTGCGAACGGCGCGGCGCTCTGTGGGACGACCTGCGCGGAGGCGTTGTTCATGGGGGGGACCTCGGCGGTCGAGTTGGTCACGGCCATGCTCGTGGTCTCCAGGCCCGGCTCGGCCTGCGCAGTCGGCGCGGAAGCCTGGCTGGCCGCCGGGACCGGCTGTGCGGCCGGGACGGATGCGGTGCCCGCATACACCTGAGGCGCCTGCATCATGGGCAGGGCGTTGAACATCAGCAGGAATGAGACGAGCAGGCCGATTATGGAGATGCCGAGTATCACCCAGACCTTTATCTCCCTGTCCGGAGTGATTATGCTCTCGCCTTTCCTGGTGAGCGCGTAGTACTTCCATTTGTGGCCCTCGTCGAATTTCTCGATCAGGCCGGCCTCCATCAGCATGTCCAGGTGCTCCTTTGTCGCAGGGGGGGAGAGCTTGAGCTCGTCTGAGAGCTCCGTGAGCATCTTCCTGCGCACGCTGAGGGCTTTGAGCAGTTTCACCCTCGAGTCAACGGCCAAGGCGCCGAAGGCCTTCTTGTCGAGCACGATCCTGTCCTGGTCCATCGATATGGCTAGCCATGCTGAGATTTAAATCGCTTTCGGAATGCTTCGGCTTGGGGAGAAGAAGGAAGGAAAAGGAAGAAACCTGCGCCCTACTTGCAGGGTGCATGGAGTCATAAGCCATCCTTGCTCCCTTTCAATATTTTTCTGATGTGCGATAACGAGCTACCTTTCAACAAAGCACTTATCTCATCATCAAAATTATCTTCGATTATCGTGAAAATCTCGTCTTTATCAGGCGTTCCGCTGCATAGGCTTTATTGGCACAAAAAAGGTCGATCACGGTTCTTATCCTGTTTGTCACCAGCTGGCCGTTCTTCTTTATGAAATCCAGCTCATTCAGGTCTTCCTGATAAATCTCTATGTGCGTATAGCCCTTGGGCAGGTCTTTGAGCTCTCGGATCGTTTCCTCATCGTTCAAGTAGACATAAATCGACGGGTCCCTGTAATAACTATCATAATAAGAGAGGGCAGAGGTCAGGCACAACGTCCCTTTATTCTTTATTATCTTAAGTATTTCTCCCCGTGGGAGATTGACATCGAGTGCCGCGTAAGGCTTCATCCTCCTGTATAACGGGAAAAGCGCGACAATCGCTGCCGGTGATATGGTCTCGTAATAACCCTGGCGCTTTGCAACATACGACTGATCGCGAAGCCAATTCACAACGCGGTTGACAAGGCTGAAGGTGACATCCTCCTTCTTGCTTATCTGATACTGGCTGAATTTCTTCAGCTCGAGAACGGCCCGGACGACCTTGTATGTCTCCTTACTCGTCACTTTCATTATATCACTTTTTAGTGATATTATCTATATAAAGAGATATATTTAAACCTATGCACGGCTCGCTTTCATTGGACATCGAATCGCTTTCGTAACGCTTCGGCTTGGGGATAAGAAAGAAAAAAAGAGGTGAAGAAGAAAAAACCGCGCCCTACTGGCAGGGCGTCTCGGACACCGTGGATATGTCGATCGTCGCCCATTTCGCCGCGAAGGTCTCTCCCGCTCCGATCGTGGGTACGGATATCTGGTAGGTGCCGGTACCCGTACTAAGGATGGTGGACGTCCCCTCCTGGATCTTCAGCTTGTCGATGAGGTTGTTGCTGGCGTCATAGGCGGACAGCAGGGCGTACGTGGCCCCGTTGTCGACCATGAAGTCGTCCAGTGTGACCTTCATGCCGGTCACCGATAGGCTCTCACCCTGGTTGACGGTCCCATCAGCACCAGAGCAGAAGAACGTGGTGCCCGCATCGCTCGGGCACGGGATCGCGATTGACATATCGGCCCATTTGGTACCGAAGGTGTACCCCGGGGCGACCTGCACCGCGGTCACTTCCATCGTTTGGCCGTCCAGCTGCACCTCCTTGGTTTCTCCTTGGGGGATCACGCCCTGTATTACGACATTCCCGCAGGAATCGAGCACCGAGACGATAGCTCCGGTCGTGCTCCCGTTAACTTCGAGGTCATTGAGCTGGAGCTT
>Ga0326728_10024427_pt1 | contig 10950 bp, 9 predicted proteins | sample MB3enrmetagenome_FD_207602 | JGI IMG/M metagenome (GOLD analysis project Ga0326728, IMG submission 207602) | Lab enriched peat soil microbial communities from McLean, Ithaca, NY, United States - MB31MN | ecosystem: Environmental > Terrestrial > Soil > Wetlands > Peat | place: USA: New York...
TAGGGCTTCGAGAAGATCACGGTGGTGCGGGTCAAGAGCGCGGGTTGAGGGCCAAAAGCGACGCGAAGAACAGAGCGTGTTTCAAAATGCTGCCCTGCGTCGGGACGCGGCTTCACGGCTGGCGCAGGCTGGCCTGCAACCAGTCGAGGTAAGGCTGGCTGGCGGCTTCCACGCCCAGAACCAGGAACTCCGGGGTCTCATAGCTGTGCAACTCGCTCAGCCGGGCTTCGAGCGCGGCCAGTTGATCGGGGCCGGTCTTGAGCAGCAGCAGGGTCTCCGTTGCCGACTCGACCTGGCCCTGCCAGTGGTAGATGGACTGAACGCCAGGAATCAGCGTGGCGCAGGCGGCCAGCCGCTCCTCGACCAGAGTGCGGCCCAGGCGGCTTGCCTCCTCGGGGTTGGCCGCGGTGGTCAGGACGATGCGGGCTGGCGGGGTGGGGTCGGGCATCCCTGTGCGCCTCACTTGGAATCGAGTTGCCGGAGCTGCGGGTGCAGCGCCGCTATGACGGCGTTGGGGTCTTTGGCAATGACGGTCAGGAAGGCTCTGGCCGAGGATTCCGGGGTGCGCCTTCCGCCCTCCCAGTGCTTGACCGCGTCCAGACTGAAGCCGAAGGTCGAAGAGAAGCGAGCCTGCGTCATCTTCAGTCGTTTTCTGATGCCCTTCACATCGACTTCGGCGGGAAGGTTGACTTTGTAGCCGGCCGTCTTGCCGGCCAGAAAGGCATCCACTTCGTCCAATCCGCTCATCAGGTCATCGAAGATTGTTGCCATCGCTTACCTCCTGTACTTTGCAAAGATCTCATCTGCGCGCTTGGCCAAAAGGTTGCGTTCCTGCATGGTCAGGTTCTCCTTCTCATTCTTGGCATAGGCCGCGATCAGAAGGACCGGAAAGGCCTCGCCGCGAAGGATGTAAATCACCCGTGCGCCGCCGCGCTTTCCCATGCCGCCGCGCGCCACGCGAACCTTGCGAAAGCCGCCGGTCCCCTGAATGACCTCGCCGCATTCCGGATTTGCTGCCACCATATCAACGATGCGATCCCGCTCCGCTTGGCTGAAGATGGCTTCGGCGAACCTCAGACGCCCCGGCGTCTCGACGACGGTCTGCATATTCATTGTGTACTCCATTGGACACTTTCTGTCAAGGATTGTCCGCCGGCTTGCCCCGCGGCCCCGACTAGGGCAGTATGGAATTGGCGGCTGGGAGAACGAGCCGCGGTGGAGAAGAGATGAGCGCTGCATCGGAGTCCGCGATCCATTTTGGCACCTCCGGGTGGAGGGCGATTGTAGCCGACACGTTTACGGTGGCCAATATCCGGCTGGCGGTGGCGGGGATTGCCGCCCATGTGAAGACGCTTCCGGAGCCGCACCGCTTGCTGCCACCCCAGGAAGCAAAGACCGCTTCCTGGGGACCCCGGGAGCTGCCACCCCAGGAATCAAAGACCGCTTCCTGGGGACCCCGGGTGCTGGTGGGCCGCGATCCTCGCTTTCTGGGTGAGCGGTTTGTGGCCGAGGCGGCCGGTGTGCTGGCTGGAGCCGGCGTGACGCCGATCGTGATCCCGGAGGCCGCGCCCACGCCGGCCATCGCCTACGCCGTGCAAACCATGAAGACCTCGGGGGCCATCAACTTTACCGCCTCGCACAATCCGCCGGAGTACAACGGCCTCAAGTTCTCCACGCCCGACGGCGCTCCGGCGCTGCCCGAGGTGACCCGCCAGATTGAGGCGGCGATTGACGGGCTTGGCCTCGGCGAGAACATCCCCAGCCTCAGCCCTCCGGCGGGCGGCTTTGAGACCGCCGACGTGAAGCCCGCGTTCCTCAAGCGGCTGGCCGAGCTTGTGGATCTGAAGGCCATCGCCAAGTCCGGCATCAAGGTGGTCTACGATCCGTTCTGGGGCGCTGGCCGCGGTTACCTCTCCGACCTGCTGCGCGAGGCGGGCGTGGCCGTGGAGACGGTTCACGACTACCGCGACGTGCTCTTCGGCGGCCATGCGCCGGAGCCCTCCGACGAGTTGCTGGGCGACGCCAAGGCCAAGATGCGGGAGATCGGCGCCGACCTGGGCGTGGCCACCGATGGCGACGCGGACCGCTTCGGCGTGGTGGACCGCGACGGGACGTTCATCCAGCCCAACTACGTGATTGCGCTGCTCTTCGACTACCTGGTGGAGACGCGCGGCTGGCGCAACGGCGTGGCCAAGAGCGTGGCCACGACCAACCTGATCAACGCGCTGGCCGCCTACCACAAGGTTCCCCTGTATGAGACGCCGGTGGGCTTCAAGTACATCGGCGAGCTGATTATCGAGGACAAGATCGCCATCGGCGGCGAGGAGTCGGCTGGGCTGACCATTCGCGGGCACGTTCCGGAGAAGGACGGCGTGCTGGCCGGCCTGCTGATGGCGGAGATGGTGGCCACGCGCGGCCGTAGCGTGGGCGCGCAACTGAAGGAGCTGTTTGCCAAAGTTGGTTCCTTCTATCCGGTCCGGGAGAACTTTCGCTTGACCGAGGAGGCGAAGGCCGCGTTCACTGAGAAGTTGAAGGCCGACCCCACGGAGTTGAGCGGGCGAAGGGTTGCCCAGGTGGTGCGCACCGATGGCCTCAAGCTGATTCTGGAGGACGGTTCGTGGGTCTGCTACCGGCTGTCGGGGACCGAGCCGGTGGTGCGTGCCTATACGGAAGCGCGCAACGAACGGGACATGGAAGCGCTGAAAGCGGCGGCGGAGAAGTTTGTGCTGTCGTAGGCGTGGATCGAGGTTGAATGGCGGGCGGGACGATTCAGGCTGAGAGGGACGCGGCGGGAACGGTTGGCGGTCCCATGCCCAGGCAGGCCCTGGACTGGACGATGCGGGTGTGGCGTCCGGCGGGCACGGTGGTGGCTGTGGCGCTGGCGCTGCTGCTCACCTGGCACGCGATCAACGGCAAGAATGGCCTGAATGCCTGGCACAACCAGCGCGCTGAAGACCATCGCTTGCAGAGGGAGATCAAGGATCTGCAGGAGCAGAACGCGCGCCTCCGGGAGCGCATCGAGCGGCTCAAGTCGGACCCCGAAGCCGTGGGCATGCTGGCGCGCGAAAAGCTGCACTACGCCAAGCCCAACGAGGTGATCGTCACCCTGCCCCCGGAGCAGCAGACGCCAGCGCCGCCGGCAGCGGCGGGGAAGTGAACTGTCACAGGCAAGGTTTCCATTTTGATCGGCCATTTGAAGATCTTCGATCGTAAGCCGTGCAAAGCAAGGGTCTGAGCGCCGGAATGGCGGAGCGAGGCGCTGTTCTCGGCCACGGATGAAGACAGGACCTCTTCGATGAGGGGTCCGCAAGGTGTACAAGTTCGACGCAACCAGTGCAGAAAAGGGGGTTCTCAATGACATTCGCTATCGGCAAGAGAAATGCGGCTCGACGTCCGTCGTGGCGGTCGGCCCTATTTGTATCGTCGGCCAGTGTGGCCCTTCTACTTTCAGAAGGTTGCACAGGCAAGCCAGTCCCCGGCCTTAAGGCAGTCGACTGCCCCGCGGGCGATATTGTCCTGACACTTAGCGGCGCCAAGATTACTCAGAAGCCTGGAAGCCAGCATTCCGACTCGATCACCGTGAACGTCACCTGCTCCACCCCATCGCCCGGCGGCCCGATAGCAAATGCCGCTATCCAGGTCACCTGGCCTGGCGGTTCGACCTCAACCGGGACGACCGATTCGGCTGGCGCGGCAACCATCAGCTCGGTCACCTTTCCGACGTCCGGTGGTGAGGGTACGGTGGTCGTCAGCGTGAATGGAAGCGACGACAAGTCACAGAACGAGAAGACCGCAATCCAGTAAGCAGCCAGCACGGCGGAAAAGCGTCATGGACCGTCGCGAAGGGTCCCCCATGGCTCTTCAAAAATCTACGTGTGCCCGGACCGACCCCACCCAGGCCGGCCCGCGGTCGCGGTTGTAGCCGGGGTTCGAGATGTGCTGCACGTCGAGGGCGTAAAACAGCCCGCGCCAGGCGTGCCAGTTGTAGTAGCTCTCGACGATATTCTCGCGGCCGTAGTTGAGGTTGCCGTCGCCCAGCAGGAAGCCGAGGCCGCCCAGTCTCAGGTAGTTCTGGTGGTCGCGCTTGATGGCGTTCGAGACCATGGCCAAGCCGATCTTGTCCACCGGGCGACGCCAGCGGGTTCCGGCGTAGTCCGCGCCGGCTTCGACCGTCTGGTCGACCTCGGTGTAGGCGAAGGACTCGTGCTGGCCCTCGTTCCATCCGAAGCGGCCAAAGACGCGCAGATTCTCCGTGACCTCCTGCTCAGTGTTATAGCCAAAGCCGTATTTGAGCGCGCCGAAGTGCTCGTGCAGCGTAATGGTGGGCGTCTTATCGATTCCGGCCAGAAAGGCGTCGACCGCTTCGCGATAGGTGCCCATATGGGCGCGGTTGGCGTAGAAGAGGACGCGGGTCGTGCCCTTGCGCTGGGGGACGAAGCTATGCCGCAGCTCGAACTCGCCATTGTGGCCGCGGGCGCGGCTGAAGGCCCAGTCGAGGTCGATGCCGTTGGCTACGACGGGCATGGCAAAGAGGCCGTAGCGCACGCTCCATACCCTGTCGTCGTACTCGGCCATGCCGCCCACCGTGTAGCCGCGGGTGTCGGCGGCGTAATCCCATGCGCCGTTGTTGTCCACCGTCCAGTTCATGAACTGCAAGTGACTGTCGGAGCCGGGGCCGTTCACGTCGAAGAAGTCGGGCAGTGTCATCTTGCCGATGCGGAACTCGACGCGGCGCAGTGGCACGCTGGGCGCCAGCGCAAACGGGCCTGGCTCCTGGGTGGTGGTTTGTTGCGTGAAGCCGATCACCTGGTGAATCTCGTATCGGGCCAGATAGGGCAAGATACCGAGGTTGGGATTGCGCACCACGTCCAGGTTGGTGAATCCGGCCAGGCCCAGGGCTTCGCTCAGGCCGCGGCCGCCGGTGCTTTCCAGGTCCAGAATCAAGTCGTTGTTGTAGCGGATGGAGTGCGTGGGCCGAAGCGCGGTGTAAAGTGTGCCCAACAGTGAGGTTTTGTACTCGCCCCGGCTGATAAAGCTGTTGGTTCCCTGATAGAGGGAGTGGAACGGCAGATCCCCCTGGATAATGATGTTGGCCTGGCCGGAGATCCAATAGCGGCTGATCTCGGCGTGCGGAGCCATGGAGACGATGGGAGCGTCCTGGGGTTCGCGGCCGGCGGGGCTCGTGTCGCTGGCTTTGGCTCCGATGCCGCCATGCTGGGGATCGAGCGAAGACAGGGCGGGGCCGGTCATGGCAAGCGGTTGCGCGGGCGGGAGTTGCGGCTGGGGCGCGGAGGGCATGGAATCGGGCGTCTGCGCGGCCGCGATGCCGGCGGCCAGCGTGAAGGCGACCTCCAGGCAGGCGAGCGCGCGGCCCCGTTTGCGGGCGGCGCGGCGCGGATTGGGGTGGCGAACGGGGAGCCAGGGCATCGCAAACCCTTTGCCGTTGAATGCGCGGGGCGGCGCGGCGGGCATAGAATAAAAGCGCAACTATACCCCCACTCGGTTAATACCATACCGGGGGTAGGTACTGTCAAGCAAAGGAGGCTCGCCGTGTCCCATCAGGAGCGGGAAAAACTGAAGCTGTTGCAGAGAGTGCGCAAGTTGCGTGGCCAGTTGGACGCCGTCGAGCGGGCGCTCGGGGCCGATCAGGACTGTGGCGACCAACTGATGCTGCTGGCGGCGGTGCGCGGCGGGGTGAACGGACTCATGGGCGAGGTGCTCGAGACCCATATTCGCTTTCACCTGCTGGATGGAGCCAAGGAGCAAATCGCCCCGGAGTTGGCCGAGGACCTGATCGATCTGGTGCGCGCCTATTTGAAGTGATGTCATTGAACAGGGGTCAGAGATCAGGCGACCCGGCTGACGGTTCCTGCTTATGGTAGAGGGGCGGCGGCGCGCGGATTGTTAAGGTTCGGTTGATTCGGAGGGGCATGGCCGGGGATCGGGGATTATGATGGGTTTGATGCGCGCGTGAGGAGCAACTCCTCCCCAGCGGTCGTCGAGGACAGATGTACAGGGAATCGCAGGCCGCTCCTAGAGAAGAGCAGCGTCGCCAGCCCCTGTTTCAGGAGGATGTAGCCATGAAATCGTTCAATTCCATGCGCCGGGATTTTCTGCGCGCCGGCAGTTTCGGGATGGCGGCTGCCGCCATTCCCTCCGTTTCTTTTGCAGGCGCAGCCCAAACAAGCCCCGCTGCCGCCAAAACAGTCCCTGCCACTTTTGATGTTCGCAGGTACGGCGCGAGGGGCGACGGCAAGACGCTGGACACAAAAGCGGTCAATCACGCGATCCAAGCGGCGGCGGCCGCGGGCGGCGGCGTGGTTGTCTTCCCGGCGGGAAGCTATCTCTGCTTTTCCATCCATCTCAAGAGTTATGTGCACCTGCAACTGGAGGAGGGCAGCGCCATCGTGGCCGCCGATTCGCCCCGCAAGGGCGAGACTACCGGCTATAACGGCGGCGTCTACGATGCCGCCGAGCCCAAGACGGATTGGGACCCCTACCAGGATTACGGCCATAACCACTGGCATAACTCACTGTTATGGGGCGAAGACATTCACGACTTCAGCATCACCGGGCCAGGCCTCATCTGGGGCAAGGGTCTCTCGCACGGCTACGTCCGCCCCGGAGAGGTGATTGCGCCCTTTATCGCCGAGCAGCCGGGGGTGGGCAACAAGGCCATCGCGCTCAAGAACTGTCACAACGTTTTGTTGCGCGACTTCTCGCTTCTCAAGGGCGGCCACTTCGCCCTGCTGCTCACCGGCGTCGACAACCTGACCATCGACAATCTCCGCATCGATACCGATCGCGACGGCATGGATCTGGATTGCTGCCAGAACGTGCGCGTCTCCAACTGCACCGTCAACTCGCCCTGGGACGACGGCATCTGCCCCAAGTCGAGTTATGCCCTGGGTTATGCGCGGCCCACCAGAAACATGACCATCTCAAACTGCTGGGTAACTGGCTATTACGAGCTTGGATCGGTGCTCGACGGAACCTTCAAGAAGTTCGCGCCCGACTTTCGCGTGCCGCGCACCGGCCGCATCAAGTGCGGCACCGAATCGAACGGCGGATTCATCAACGTCGCCATCTCCGACTGCGTGTTCGAAGGCTGCCAGGGTTATGCGCTGGAGTCGGTCGACGGGGCGCTGCTCGAAGACTTCGCCATCACCAACACCGTCATGCGCGATCTGGTCTCCGGGCCGGTCTTCATGCGTCTGGGAGCGCGCCTGCGCGGCCCCAAGGAAACCACCAAGGTAGGCACGCTCAAGCGGGTTATGATCAGCAATCTCACCTGCTATGCCGCTCCGCAGAGGATCAGCTCCATTCTCAGCGGCATCCCCGACAATTTCATCGAAGACGTGAAGCTGTCGAACATTTACATAGAAACTGTGGGCGGCGCAACCGCCGACGCGGCGCAGATTCAGCCGCCGGAGCTGGAAAGCAAGTATCCCGAGCCATCGATGTTCGGCCCCATGCCGGCCTCGGGATTCTTCCTGCGCCATGTGCGCAATGTGGAGATGAGCCACGTGGAGATTGCCAACGCGACCCCGGACGCACGCCCCGCGTTCTATCTCACGGATGTAACTCGCGCGGATTTCTTCGCCGTCACGGCTCCGCGCAACGCCGACGGCGCCTTCGCTTTGCACAATGTGAAGGATCTGCGCATCGGCTGGAGCCGCGCGGCCGCCGATACGGCCCTGGCCGCTATCGACAACAAGATGCTGTGAGCGGCGCGGAGGGCGATGCCGGCGGGCATTCCTCTCCGCGTCGGGCCTGAAACAATGTGACTCCGGTTTCAGTCTTTGCGACTTGGCCGCATTCCCTTGGAGCTAGGCCAGGACCGCTTGTTCTCGTACCAAACGTGGGTGCCCCACTTGGGCGCCCTCTGGGCAGAGCGCCTTGGTTATTGCGGCTGGGGTGGGCGACCGCCGCAGCCCGTCGCAACGAACGAAATCACTCGGTCAGAGACCTGGGACAATCCGCGCCACAGGCTGCTACGCTGGCTCATGCCGGAGCCAAGTCCGCCGGCGGGGTAGACCGCTTCGACTCGATGGGCGCTTTTGCCCCGGCGTAAAGCAGGAGTGCCGCAGATGAAAATGACTTCCAGTGTTCTGGCCGTTCTTCTGGCCGCTTCCGTGGCCGCGAACGCCGTCGTTGCGCTCCACGCCCAGGCCGCGAAAGACCGGGCCGGCGCCCCTCCGCTTCCCCGCCTGGTGAAGAAGGACGGACGGTTCGCTCTCTTCGTGGACGATGCTCCCTACCTGGTTTTGGGCGCGGAGGATCTGATGCTGGGTGTGGAAAGCACCTGGCCCAGGCGTCCAAAAGTGTGGCTCGCCATGGATTACCTGCATGTCAACACGGTCGAAATACCGGTCTATTGGAATCAGTTCGAACCCCGGCCCGGCCAGTACGACTACACGGTGATCGACAGGCTTCTCACAGAGGCTCGCCAACATCATGTCCGCCTAGCGCCGCTCTGGTTCGGAACCTATAAGAACGGCAGCCAGCACTACATGCCCGACTGGATGAAGCTGGACCCCGTCCGCTATGCGCACGCGCTCGATAAGGACGGGAACGCGGTGGATTCGCCCTCGCCTTACGCTGCCGCGTCGCTCGACGCGGACAAGAAAGCCTTTAGCGCTCTCATGCGGCACCTCAAGGCCGTCGATCCGCAGCGCACCGTCATCATGGTTCAGGTGGAGAATGAAACCGGCACATGGGGTTCGGTCCGCGATTACTCCCCGGCCGCGCAAAAGCTCTTCGAAGCGCCGGTGCCGCCTGAGGTCCTCAGCGCCATGCAGGTGAAGACCGATACGCAGGCCCCCAACTGGCAGCAGGCCTTCGGTCCCGACGCGGATGAATACTTCCACGCGTGGTCGGTGGCGAGATATGTGGGGCAGGTCGCCGCCGCGGGCAAAGCCGTTTATCCGCTGCCCATGTTCGCCAACGCGGCGGTGCGCAACCCGCTCCATCCCGGCCCCGCCAGCAGCTACGAGAGCGGCGGCCCGACCGACAATGTGCTCGCCATCTGGAAGGCCGCGGCCCCGGCGCTCGACTTTCTAGCGCCCGACGACTATCAGAACGATCCCGCCGCCTACCTGAAAGTTCTGCAACTGTATCACCGCGACGACAATCCCCTGTACCTGCCTGAGACCGGCTGTCCCGGCTGTGCCCGCTTCTTCTTCACGGCGCTCGGCCTTCAGGCCATAGGAGTCTCGCCGGCCAGCGATACTACGCAGCCGTATCTGCTGGGCACTCAGGCGGGAGACCTGAGCGCCTGGGAGGGTTCCCGGCTGGTAGAGGACTTCCTCACTCCCTGGGCAATGAATTTCCGGTTGATTGGCCCCATGCAGCGGGAGATTGCGCGTCTCAACTTCGATGGCAAACTCAAGGCCGTGGCTGAAGAGCAGGGTAAGGTTACCGAAACGCTGCCGTTCGGATCGTGGAACGCGGAGGTCGCGTATGGATCACTCCGCTACAATCACGGCGCACCCACGGGGAACCCGAAGCCGGTGGGGCGCGCTCTGGTCGCTCAACTGGGCGACAATCTGTTTCTGGTAACCGGATACTATTGCCGTGTCGACTTCCGTCCGGCGGACGCCGCGCGCCATGGACCTGTCGAACTCGGAACCGGACAGATTCCCTCCGCCAGGATTGACGGTAAGTGGCAGCACCGGCAGTTTTTGCGCGTCGAGGAAGGAACCTACGAGAATGGCGTTTTCAAGCTGATTCGCACCTGGAATGGAGGCGAGACGGACTGGGGCCTCAACTTTGGCGAGGAGCCCGTGGTGCTGCGCGTCTCGCTCGCCACCTACTAGCGGCTGGTTCGGGGCCGCCAAGACCGCTTCGACTCGATGGACGCTTTTGCCCCGGCGTAAAGCAGGAGTGCCGCAGATGAAAATGACTTCCGCTGTTCTGGCCGTTCTTCTGGCCGCTTCCGTGACCGCGAACGCCGTCGTTGCGCTCCATGCCCAGGTCGCGAAGGACCAGGCCGACGCCCGTCCGCTTCCCCGCCTGGTCAAGAAGGACGGACGCTTCGCTTTGTTCGTCGACAACGCGCCCTACCTGATGCTGGGCGCGCAGGCGGAGAACACCGCCAGTTGGCCGGCCATGCGTCCCAAGGTGTGGCCCGCCATGGAATACCTGCATGTCAATACCGTTGAAATGCCCATTTACTGGGAGCAGTTCGAGCCTCAGCCGGGAAAGTACGACTACACCATGGTCGACGACCTCCTCAAAGAGGCTCGCCGGCATAAGGTTCGTCTGGTGCTGCTCTGGTTCGGAGCGTATAAGGATGGCAGCCAGCACTATACGCCCGAATGGATGAAGCTGGATGTGGTCCGCTATCCGCACATGGTCGATCGCGACGGCCAGGCGGTGGACTCGCCTTCACCCTTCGCCGCAGCCACTCTCGACGCCGACAAGAGCGCGTTCTCCGCTCTTATGCGGCGCCTGAAGGAAACCGATCCGCAGCGCACTGTCATCATGGTTCAGGTGGAGAATGAAGCCGGCAGTTGGGACACCGTCCGCGACTTCTCTCCAGCCGCGCAGAAGCTCTTCGATGCCCCGGTCCCGCCCGAGATCCTCAGCGCCATGCGGGTGAAGACCGCTTCTTCAGCTCCCAACTGGCGGCAGGCCTTTGGCCCCGATGCGGACGAGTACTTCAACGCCTGGTCGATCGCCAGATTCCTCGGGCAGGTTGCGGCCGCTGGCAAAGCCGTCTATCCGCTGCCCATGTATGCCAACGTGGCTTTGCGCGACCCGTTTCATCCCGGCCCTCCCGGCCGGCCCGGGGCTCCCGGAGCCTACGAGAGCGGCGGGCCCACCGACAACGTCCTCGACATCTGGAAGGCCGCTGCCCCGGCGCTCGATATTCTGGCGCCCGACAACTACCAGTCCGACGACGCGGCGTACCTGAAAGTCCTGGAACTGTATCACCGCGACGACAAT
>Ga0326728_10024428_pt1 | contig 10950 bp, 6 predicted proteins | sample MB3enrmetagenome_FD_207602 | JGI IMG/M metagenome (GOLD analysis project Ga0326728, IMG submission 207602) | Lab enriched peat soil microbial communities from McLean, Ithaca, NY, United States - MB31MN | ecosystem: Environmental > Terrestrial > Soil > Wetlands > Peat | place: USA: New York...
TGAGATCGACGACATTGATCACCCGGATCTTCAGCTCCGGCAGATGCTCGCGGAGAATGGAGACAGCGGCCAGGATCTCAAGGGTCGGCGTGTCTCCGCAGCAGGCCATCACCACGTCCGGCTCGGCGCCCTGGTCGTTGCTGGCCCATTGCCAGATGCCAAGTCCTTCCGTGCAATGCACGACCGCCGCTTCCATAGTCAGCCATTGGGGCGCCGGGTGCTTTCCCGCAACCACCACGTTCACATAGTGCCGGCTGCGCAGGCAGTGATCGAAGACCGACAACAGGCAGTTGGCATCGGGCGGAAGGTAAACGCGCACGATGTCGGCCTTCTTGTTGACGACGTGGTCGAGGAAGCCGGGGTCCTGGTGCGTGAAGCCATTGTGGTCCTGCTGCCAGACGTGGGAGGCGAGCAGATAGTTGAGCGAGGCGATCTTCCGCCGCCAGGGCAGTTCCAACGTGACCTTCAGCCACTTGGCGTGTTGGCTGAACATCGAGTCGACGATGCGGATGAAGGCCTCATAACTGTTAAACAACCCGTGCCGTCCGGTGAGCAGATAACCCTCCAGCCAACCCTCGCTCTGGTGCTCGCTGAGCATCGAGTCAAGCACGCGTCCGGCGGGCGCGAGAAATTCATCATTCTTTACTGTACGTGCGTCCCACTGGCGATTGGTTACTTCGAAGACCGCGCCCAGGAAATTCGAGAGCGTTTCATCGGGACCGAAGATCCGGAAATTGCGCTGATCCTGATTGAGCTTGACCACGTCACGCAGGAACTCACCCAGCACGAGCGTATCCTGGGCGTCGACGACGCCGGGCGAAGGCACCTTCACCGCATGGACGCGGAAGTCCGGCATGCGCAGATCGCGCAGCAGAATGCCGCCATTGGCGTGAGGATTGGCGCCCATCCGCCGGTCGCCCTTAGGCGCCAGCTCGGCCAGTTCCGGCATGAGCTTGCCATTCTCATCGAACAGCTCCTCCGCCTTGTAGCTCTTCATCCAGCTTTCAAGCTGCTTGACATGGTCGGGATGTTTGGAATCCACGAGGAGCGGCACCTGGTGGGCACGGAACGTGCCTTCGACTTGCAGGCCATCGACAACTTTCGGTCCCGTCCAGCCCTTGGGTGACTTGAGGACAATCATTGGCCAGCGCGGCCGGGTAGTATCTTTTTTGTTCCGCGCATTGCTTTGGATGTTTCGGATCTCCTCGATCGCCCTGTCCAAAGTGCCGGCCATGAGTTGATGCATCTTGTCCGCGTCATCGCCTTCCACAAAGTAGGGCGTCCAGCCGCAGCCCCTTAAGAATTGCTCCAGTTCCTCGTGCTCGATGCGGGCGAGCACGGTCGGGTTGCTGATCTTGTAGCCATTGAGGTGCAGGATCGGCAGCACGGCTCCGTCTGTGACCGGGTTGAGAAACTTGTTGGACTGCCATGCGGTCGCCAACGGACCGGTTTCCGCTTCGCCGTCGCCCACAATGCAGGCGACGATCAGATCGGGATTGTCGAAGGCGGCACCATACGCATGGCTGAGCGAGTACCCCAGCTCTCCGCCTTCGTGGATCGACCCCGGCGTCGTCGGCGCAACATGGCTGGAGATCCCGCCGGGGAACGAGAACTGCGTGAACAGCTTTTTCATCCCGGCCTCATCCTGACCGATGTTAGGATAAACCTCGCTATAGGTGCCTTCAAGGTACGTATTACCCACGAGCGCCGGGCCGCCGTGACCGGGGCCGGCGATGTAGAACATATCCAAGTCATACTCCTTGATGACCCGGTTGAGATGCACGTAGATGAAGTTCTGGCCCGGCGTCGTACCCCAGTGCCCGACTATGAGGGGCTTTACGTGCGACAGCTTCAGCGGCTTCCGAAGCAAGGGGTTGTCGTAGAGATAAATCTGCCCGACCGAGAGGTAGTTCGCGGCGCGCCAGTACGCGTTCATCTTCCGCAGCAGATCGGGCGACAACGGCTTGTCCGCTTTATTTACCTTCTCCGTTTTCGCAGCGATGTTCTCCTTAACCCCATTCTTCACCTTCATGGCAATGCTCCTTTCACAGGCTTTTTTTGTTCTGACGATCATGTTCCTTTTCAATTATAAGACCCAAAACGCGGCAGACCGTCTTCGCGATCATCCATTCCTCGTCCGTGTGAATGACGCGAACCGTGACCCGGCTGCCCGCAGCGGATATCACACCCGCATTGGCCATGTTTTGTTCTTCTTCCAGTTCAATTCCAAGAAACTCCAGCCCATCGCAGATCCGGGCCCGGACTACGGGAGCATTCTCTCCGATGCCGCCCGCGAACACGAGCGTGTCGAGTCCGCTCAAGGCTGCCGCGAACGCACCGATCCATTTCTTGACCTGGTAGCAAAAAAGCGCGACCGCATCAGCCACCCGCACGTCCTGAGCTTCACGGTTAAGCAAGTCATGCATGTCGGAACTGGTCTCCGAAACGCCGAGCAGGCCGGACTCGAAATTGACCATCTCATTGAATCTTTTTGCATCGAAGCCCTCAGTGCCTGCCAGATACCACAACAGTCCGGGATCGAGATCGCCTGAGCGGGTGCTCATCACGAGACCCGCTGCGGGTGTGAAGCCCATGCTGGTGTCGATGCTTTTCCCACCATGCACCGCCGCCAGACTTGCGCCATTGCCGAGGTGGGCGAGGATGACCCGCCCTTGTGCCGCTTCAGACCCGGCCACACGGGCCAGTTCTCCGATCAAAAACGCGTACGACAACCCGTGAAACCCGTAACGTCGCACTCCTTGCGCTTCGTAGCGGCGCGGGATCGGCAGCAATCGGGCCACGCGCGGCAGGTCATGGTGGAAAGCCGTGTCAAAACACGCCACCTGGGGCAGGTCAGGAAATCGGCGATGGAACGCCCCGGTCAACAGGATCTCCTCCGGCAGATGCTCGGGATCGAACGGACTCAGCCGGTGCAGCTCCTCAACCATTTCCGCGGTGATGCGCTACGGATCAAAATACTTCGGCCCGCCATGTACCACGCGATGGCCGACCGCGGTCAACATGCCGATTCCGATGCGTTCCTCGATCCAGTCCATCAGAGCGCCCACCGCCACCGTGTGATCCGGTGCCGTCACCGATCGCGAAAAGTTGTCCGCCCGGTTCAGGCCTTTCACCCGCATTGTGGCCTCCGGCAGCCCGATCCGCTCGATCCCACCCTCCAGAATCCGTCGGAGCGAATCACCAGTCTCGAACAGGGCGAACTTGATGCTCGACGAGCCGCCATTGATGGTCAGGATGCATGGGTTAGCGGGTTTCATGGATGGCTCCTTTGTCATTCTACAATCCGAACGAAGCCGGTTTTACGCACGTGAATCGGTAATTTGTCCGGGTTGCTTTTCTGCAATCGGACCAAACCCTCCTTTTCGAGCTTTTCGGCGACCCGTGGCGCATGTCCAGCGTCGAGGCCTCAGTGAGTCGTCGGAGTTACAACACCACCCCTTCCCAAAGCATCCCTATTCGACCACGCATATTGCGAGTCCGGCGCCCCGGTGAATGATTTTGCCCGTGACGCTCCCGAGGACATGTTCATCTATCCACGACAAACCATATCGACCCAGAACGAGGGTGAGGTATCCACCGTCTCTGGTCTCCTCCAGGATGCTCGCCACCTCGTTGGTAGAGTCATAAATGGTTTTCGTTTCTATCCGCTCGCGATCGATGCCTGCCCGCGTGAGGATCTCTATCGCGCTCTGGAACATCGGCTCTGTCGCCAGTTTCTCATTTATCAGCCACTTATCCGCAACCACCCGTCGTGCCGTCATCTCCCCCCCGGTCAGAATATGGCCTTCCTCCCAGAACCGGGCTGGAAGGTTCGGCAACACATGAAAGAGCGTGAGAGACAAATCGCTCATGCCTGAAAACTGCTTCCCGCAGTACTCGATTACCCTGGAAGAATGTTTGGAGCCGTCTATCGCCACAAGAATCTTTCTCATACCATCCTCCTTTGCATGTGAATGGTTACGTTCGCATTTCCTGGAGCGTACGCAGGAACGTGATAACATCTTCCCGGCTGAGCATGCCCTGAATGTGCCCATCGGTCATCACGGGAAGCTGGTTGACTCCATCACGGTCCATCTCTTCTAGAGCCGCCCATAATTCCGCATCCGGCCGTACCCGTTTTGTCTGCTCGATCGGGATCATGGCTTGGGCGCCGGTCGTGGTTGCCCATTCAGATCGCGGAACCTCCTTCACGTGATGCAAGGTCAACAAGCCAACCGCCTCGTTACTTCTCTTGACCACAAAGCTGCGGAGACCGCTGCCCAGAATGTGATCGTCCACCAGGCGTTGCAAGGTAGTATCGGCAGGGATTGCGGTGTAGTGCCGATTCATCGCCTGCGACACTTTGTGGCCGGCCAGGGTGTCGTGGACGGCCAGTTGCTGAACCTGTCCCTTGGCGGCACTTTCCAGGAACCAGCCGATGAAGGCGATCCACATGCCGTTCATGAAGTTGCCGGTAAACATTTGCCACACACCCACACCGATGAAGACATAGGCAATGAATCGCCCCAGATTGGCGGCCATCAGGGTGGCCCGGCGCAGGTTGTGGGTAATACCCCATACGACCGCCCGAAAGACGCCGCCGCCGTCCAAGGGGAAGCCCGGAATCAGATTGAACAGGCCCAGCACGATGTTGATATAGACCAGATACCTACTCAAGGCCAGTAGCGGCGCAACATTCTTGAAAACAGGCTGCAACAGAAAAAAAAGGCCTGCCAGGGCGAAACTGACAGCGGGGCCGGCGATGGAGATCCAGAATTGAGCCGTGGCACTGGGTGGCTCTGCCTCGATTTGGGAGATGCCGCCGAATATGAGGAGCGTGATGCTTCGCACCCTGATTTTGTAAGACATCGCCACCGCCGAATGGCCCAACTCGTGCAGCAGCACACTCACGAAGAGCATGATGGCGGTCGCCGCGCCCATGATCCAATACTGGACTGTAGGCCAGTTCTTGAATTCAGCCGGGTAGTACCCGACGGCCATCGTCCAGGTGATCAGCCCAAAAATCAAAAACCAGGAATAGTCCAGGCCGATAGGGATACCCAGAATGCGTCCTAAGGGAATCGTATGCCGGTTCATTTCCTTTTCTCCTCTGGTCTGTCAGATTTTCATGGCGAATGCGCCTCGAGCCAAGTTGCATGGTTTCCACGGCCGTGCTGGGTACGATTACGATCGTGGCGTTGTCCTTCAAACCCTCATAAAGCATGTTCATGGCCCTCAAGTGAAGGGCGATGGGATCGTTGGCATAGGTCCTGGCCGCTTCTCCGAACTTCTCCGCCACCTGTCGCTCCGAATCACCCAGGATCACCCGGGCCTGACGTTCTCTTTCCGCTTGGGCCTGCATCGACATCGCATCCTCCAGGGCCGAGGGAATCAGCAGCCATTTCAGGTCGGGTTCCCAATCGGCACGCACCTTTTTCGATAGTCGAAGGGAATCATACGCCCCATTCCCGCCAGGGAGACTACCTGTGTGCCAAGAAGTGTTCAGACTTTTCTTTGAAATTTCCATAAGAGGCTTTTATCCCTCCTGCGAATAAATGACCACCGTGTAGGGACCGATATCGATTGTGCCGGAGCAGGGCAGCCCATCCATTTTTTCCTCATGGGCCTCGACATCAGGGGCGGGATGATTCGCAAACTTTGGGCCGTAGTTATAGGAGTCGCTGTTGAAGCGCGTTTTCCACAATCCGGTCCGGGGAAAACCGATGACATACCCATCGCGGTTTTGATTCGTCATATTCACGACCACAATGACGCTATCGGTGGGGCCCTGTTTGTCCCAGCGATGGAAGGCGATGAGCTTGGCCCCATCGTCAAAATGATAGATATGGAGATTTTGACCGCACAACCCCCGCGTCACGCCCGACAGATTGCGCCGCAGGCCGATCAGGTCCCGGTACATTCCGAGAATACCGTGTTCGTCCTCGGCTCGGGACCAGTCAATCGGAACTGTATCCTGGAACCAGCGATCTTCCAGCAGCTCCTGCCCTTGAAAAAGCATCGGGATCCCCGGCGAAGAAAGAACAAGGGCACCGGCCAAGGTGGAGCGTTTCTTTGAAAACCAGCTATCCACCTTGCCGGGCCAGATCTCCTCGGGAACGCGGGCCCGACCATTGGCGACCTCGTCGTGCGACTCGGTAAAAACGACCCGCCGAAAGACGTCCAAATCGTAGCGATACTCGATGGCCCTACTGACTGCCCCCAGATCGCGGGATGTATCGTCACGAACAATAACGGCCTGGCGAACGGGGTTCACAAATTCGCTATCCCATTGCGCATTGAAGCCGGCGCCGCCCACCCCTACATCTTTGGTGACCCAGGCGTTCTTGTGCATACCTTCGGCGATGCTGATTTTACCGGGGAACAGTCGTCGGATTTCTTCATTGATCCACTGCATCAAGCTCCAGCCGTCAGGAATGTCATCAGGCGGATCTGCGTCCTTACCCTCGATATTCCGAATATAGGGTATGGCGTCCCAGCGCAGCCCGTCGGCGTGGTACTCCTCGAACCACATGAGGGCGTTATCCCGCAGATATTGGCGCACTTCGCCCCGGCCGTAATCGGGGCGCGTCTCGCCCCAGGGTGTTTGCGAGCGACGATCGTTGTAGAAGTAGATTCCCCCTTTCCCGTTTTCGCTCCACCCGTCGAACTGCCACAGATCAAGATCGGAGGGGCCAAGGTGGTTGTACACGACATCGATGATCACCGCGATTCCATGCTCGTGGGCCGCCTTCACGAATCGCTTGAGTGCGTCCGGCCCGCCGTAAATACTCTCAACGGCAAAGGGATGCGCCGGATTGTAGCCCCACGAAAAATCGCCTGGAAACTCCGCGACCGGCATCACTTCCACGGCATTGATGCCCAGCTTATGAAGGTAGGGCAGTTTTTCAACGGCACTATCGAGCGTGCCCGGATGCCCCTCTTCCTTCACGTGAAAGGTGCCGACGTGCATCTCGTATATGACAAGCTCATTCCCCGTTGCCATTCGAAAGGCATCATCACCCCAGTCGAAGGCCTGGGGATCGTAGATAACGCTGTTGCCGATCGAGCTGGTCACCTTTCTGGCATAAGGGTCGATGCGGGAGAGGGCCGGGAGGTTCCAATCGGGAGGGGTGTGAATCAGATATCGGTACTCATCCCCTACTTTTGCGTCCGACACGCCAGTCGACCAGTAACCGTTCTCCTCTTTGGCCAAAGGCCTTGCGGTTGTGCTCCAGTCATTGAAGGTGCCGGTCACGTAAACCTTTTCCGCATGGGGCGCCCATACGCGAAAGGTTACACCCTTTGCACCGGGTATGGCCCCCATGCTCGACTGTCTTGACACAGTTTGGGCTCTCTCTGGCATGCGCTCCTCCCATTTTTCGTTTTGCGAAGCTCCCCGCGCACCGGGCGAGGTGTGCGAGATACGCTCCTCGTACATGGCTGACCCACCCATTTCATGTTGTGAACCTCGCGTATCCACTCATCGCTGCCATAGGATTTGAGCGGATTCCAACGGAACCGCCGCCCCGGACCGCTGAAGCATCACTCGCGCCCTGTAGTCCGTCGCCGGGAGTAGTGCAGGCGCCGGCGAGCGATAGTTGTAACCGTTGACCGCGCCCGCTGGTTGCCGGACGCGGCACAATGATATCGAGTCTCGACAACGCCAATCGTTCGTTGAAGTCATTCTTGTTTTCTGAGCTCGCTTTCCTTCTCTTTGTTTGCGCGCTCCTGGCCGATTCCCATGGTCAAGGCCGTCATCCCGGCAAGACCGCCCAGTTGCATGGTTTCCACGGCCGTGCTGGGTACGATGACGATCGTGGCGTTCTGCTTCAAACCTTCATAAAGCATGTTCATAGCCCTCAAATGAAGAGCGATGGGATCGTTGGCATAAGTCCTGGCCGCTTCTCCGAACTTCTCCGCCACCTGTCGCTCCGAATCTCCCAGAATCACCCGGGCCTGCCGTTCTCTTTCCGCTTGGGCCTGCATCGACATCGCATCCTCCAAGGCCGCGGGAATCAGCACATCCTTGACTTCCACCGAAATAACATTAATGCCCCACGGCTCGGTGCGCTCATCGATGATCTTTTGCAACTCATTACTGATCTTTTCCCTGCCTTCCAGCATGTCCGAAAGCATGGTCTTGCCGATGACGTCACGGAGAGCCGTTTGAGAGGCCCAATTTATAGCGCTCTGATAGTCGGCTACATCCAGGGCCGCTTTCTTAGGATCCAAAACTTTCCAGAAGAGCACTGCGTCGACATCCACCGGCACCGTATCTTTGGTAAGGGTCTTTTCCGCCTTGAAAGAAGCCGTGATCACGCGGGTGTCAATCCAGTAAGGTATCACGTCGATGACCGGGATAATGAAAAACAGTCCCGGTCCCTTAAGGGAGCGGAATTTGCCTAACCGCAATATCACCACCCTTTCCCACTGATCCGCAACCTTGATTGCGAAAGAAACGATGAGGGCGACAATAAAGGCGATGACTCCAATCATCCATGCGCTTTGCACGTTAGCCGGGGCACTATACACGGTATACGCTAATGCCACACCGATGCCGAAAATTACGATGAAGATCAATGTTGCGAAAGAGCTGCTTTTTCTCATTTCGATTACCTCCATGATTTAGGCGCGTGATTGTGATGACCGTGAGTTGTTTTTCCTGAAGGTGCTTGTCAATTCGCAATCCTCCATTCAAAATATAATCACCGCTGCCACAGGATTCGTGCATTTTCCAGTGGGATGGCAACGCCTGAGCAGTGCGGTATCACGCGCGCCGTATAGTCCCTCGCGGGACGGGTCGTTGGAACCTGTACGCTGTAGATGTAGCCGTTTGCATCCGTCGGTTCCTGTACGTGCATCATCTCCTGCCGGACCGGCTCTCCGCCGTCCACTCCGTCGGCGTAAAGCTCTACGCACACAGCATCCGGGTCAAGACCGTTGAGATAAACCTGAACCTCGAATACGTGATTCCCCCCGTCAGTCGCTACCTTCATTTCGCCGAAGCGGAGATTTGACCAGTGCCGTTCCAGTGTCCGCTGCCAATCCACCGCCTGCACGCCCATTGCGCCCCTATCGGCAGCACGCCGGCGGTAAGCCGCAGCCGCGGTGACGTAGTGTTGTTCCGTGTATTCGCGCACCGTGCGGTTCGCGGAAAACTGCGGTGTCATTTGCGCCATGCTTTCACGCATGCGCGCCACCCAGTCTGTGGGGATGCCCTCCTTGTCGCGGGTGTAAAACTGGGGGATCACCTCGCGTTCGAGCAAATCATAGAGCGCCGCTGCTTCGGCGGCGTCCCATGACGGATCATCGCCATGTTCCTTGCGATCACCCAGCGCCCACCCCACCTCGGGCGTATAGGCTTCCGCCCACCAGCCGTCCAACTCCGATAGATTGATGCCTCCATTGACGAGCACCTTCATGCCGCTCGTTCCGCACGCCTCCCAAGGCCGCCGCGGCGTATTGATCCAAACGTCTACCCCTTGCACGAGGTGCTCCGTGAGAAGCATGTCGTAGTCACTGAGGAAGATCACATGGGGGCGCACTTCGGGCCGCCGGATGAAATGGGTCCATTCCTGAATCAGCGCCTGCCCCGCCTGGTCTGCAGGATGGGCCTTGCCGGCGATGATGAGCTGCACCGGGCGCTCGGGATTAGCCAAAAGGCGCAGCAGTCGCTCCGGGTCGTGGAGTAGCAGGTTTGGTCTCTTGTAAGTCGCAAAGCGGCGCGCAAAGCCCAGCGTCAACGCCTTGGGATCAAACTGATGCTTGGCGCCGTCAACCGCCTCGGGCGACGCGCCGGAGGCGGCCAGTTGCCGGGACAATCGCTCGCGGGCGTATTCGACGAGAGACGTGCTGGCGGCAGTGCGGAAATGCCAGAGCTTGGCATCGGAGGTGCGGCGAATGTCCTGTTCCATGGTTTCCGTCGTCCCCAACCAGCGGTCTTTCCCACAGGCCTCCGTCCACAGATCGTCGGATTCTGCCGAGTCCCAGCTCGGCATGTGGACTCCGTTGGTCACATGTCCAATGGGTACTTCCTCCTCCGGCCAGCGCGGAAAGAGGGACGTAAAGATATGCCGGCTCACCTTCCCGTGCAAGCGGCTCACCCCGTTTACGCTTCCGCTCCCCCGCACCGCCAGGTAAGCCATATTAAAGGGTTCGGAAGAGTCGTTCGGGTTCGCGCGCCCTAAGGCCAGCAAATCGTGGAGCGAGATGCCGAGCTTCATGGCGTACCCACCGAGGTATTGTTCGATGAGGGCAGGAGAGAAACGGTCAAAACCGGCGGCCACCGGCGTGTGGGTGGTAAAGAGGTTGCCCGATCGTGTTGCAGCCAGTGCGACTTCGAAGGGTTGTCCGGTCTCTTCCATGAAGGCTCGAGCCCGTTCCAATACGGCGAAGGCGGCATGCCCTTCATTCAGGTGGCAGACTTCCGGCTTGAGGCCGAGCGCATCGAGCAGTCGCCACCCGCCGATCCCGAGCACCATCTCTTGATTGAGACGTAATTCCGGGCCGCCCCCATAGAGTTCACTCGTAATACCTCGGTGAGCCGGGAGGTTCGCAAGGTCATTGCTGTCCAGCAGGTAAAGCTGCACCCGACCGACGTGGACCTGCCAGACGCGCAGCCAGACCGGATAACCAGGCAAGTCGAGCTCGAGCCGCAGCCACTCCCCGTTTGCCTCGCGTAGCGGCGTGATGGGCAACTGTCCCGGATCGTTGTAGGGGAAGAGGGCCTGTTGCGCTCCGTCCTTGTCGATCACCTGCCGGAAATAGCCCTGCTGGTAGAGCAGCCCCACGCCGACCACCGGTACGCCCAGGTCGCTGGCTGCTTTGAGCTGATCGCCGGCCACATTGCCAAGCCCCCCTGAGTAGATGGGCAAAGCTTCGCTCAACATGAATTCCATGCTGAAATAGGCGACCGAGGTCAGCGGTGCCTGCGGATGATTCTGCTGAAAC
>Ga0326728_10024430_pt1 | contig 10949 bp, 6 predicted proteins | sample MB3enrmetagenome_FD_207602 | JGI IMG/M metagenome (GOLD analysis project Ga0326728, IMG submission 207602) | Lab enriched peat soil microbial communities from McLean, Ithaca, NY, United States - MB31MN | ecosystem: Environmental > Terrestrial > Soil > Wetlands > Peat | place: USA: New York...
AGCGGGACGACGAACCACAGGCCTGAAACGCTCTGGCGCATCCAATCGCGGCGCGAGAGAATTGGGGCCCTCCTTTTATCCATAAGTGTTCTCGTCAGTGTTCGGGTTGCTCGAGAGCTTGCCGCTCCTTCTCCATTGTTTGAAGCACCTCCTGGCCGTACTGCGTTGACGCTTGGCGAAGCTGGTTGGATGCCGCCAGCGCGGCCTCGGCCTTGGCCGAGTCGCCCACTTTTCGGTACAGGACGGCGAGGCGATAATGAAGTTCGCCATCTTCGTCTTGCTTGGCCACGCGCAAAAGATAATCCACGGCTTCCTGATTGTGTCCCAGGGCCGCCTCCGCCTTGGAGAGATCGAGGCACGCCTGGTAATTGAGGGTCTGCTCGCCCAGGGTGGGACGCAGACGCGGAATCGCCAATTCCCATTGCCTTTTTTGAACGTAGACGTCGCCCAGTTCGAAGCTCGCGGCAACGAGACTGGGCGCCAACTCGAGCGCCCTGCGCAGCGCTTCCTCCGCTCGATCCCAGTCCCCAGCTTCCCAGTAGACCGTGCCCAGGCCGAGGTAAAGGTCCGGCAAGTCCGGCGAGAGCTTCAGAGCCGCCTGGTATTCGGTCACCGCGTGGGAAGTTTCGTGTTGGTCATTATAGTACTTTGCCATCATCTGGTGCGTGCGGGCCGAGTTGGGGCCCAACATCGACACCTTCCGGAAAGCCTCGTACCCGAGCGCATCATAGGAGCGCACGAGCCAATACATTGCCCATCCGTCCGACGGATGCGATTCGAGCGCGCGCGCGGCTTCGGCTTGCGCACTTTCGGCGTCTCCCCCTCGAAGCTCCGCCTCCGCAAGTTTGTCGCGGAAAGCCTGGGACGTTCCTTGCCGTGGGCGTAACTGCTCCGTGAGTTGGCGATAACATGCTTCGGAGAGCCACGTTCCGGGTTCCGTTTCGAGGGGAGTGTCTGGCTCGGAACATGTCTTCATGGCGCTCTTCCCGATGAACGATAGGTCCACGTCAGCGCTTTGCAACCAGTCCTTCCAAGCCGCTCCAGCCGCCGCGCGAGCAATCTGAGCGGGTATCTCATTCTTTTCATGCTGTAGGGGCTGGCGCAGGGCGGCAGGAGGTGGAGACTCAAGAAAGCGAGTCAATTCTTGAGGATTGGACCCGGCTAGAACTCCAAGCTGCTCGAGAACATTCTCCCAGTCTCCACGCAACGACATGGTTACCAATAGCCCAAGATGAGCCTCGGGCGCGTGGGGGTTCCGAACGAGTTCTTTGTGAAACTGGGTCTCCGCAGTTTGAGGGAAGCCCAGTCCTAGCAGCGCCGTCCCCAAGTCGGAGTAAAGACCAGGTTGAGAGGGGCTCTTTTGAAGCAGCGAAAAAAGCATGCGCAGAGCTTGTGCATAGCTTCCTTGCGTAATCAAACCCTCCGCTTCGAGTTCCTGGGCGACGGTATCTTGCGGGTATCTCCGAAGAAACTCGCTGAAGACTTGCTTGGATGAGGCGCCATAAGCCACTCCCAACTTATACCATGCCTCGCTTTCGCCGGGAGTTCGCCGGGTCTGTTCCTTGTATTCCTGGACAGCCCCAACGAGATTGCCGGTACGGGCCTGAGCATCCCCTAGTGCAAGCCGGGCTGTGCCGCTGGCGGGGTTTAGCTGGAGGGCTTGCCGCAAGGCCTGGATCGCTTCGTGCAATTGGTTGAGTTCGAGATAGTCCAAACCCTGGACCAGCCAGGCCTGCGCAGGAATCGGGCTCGATGAACTTTTCGCGGCTGTGATGGGCGTTACAGTGTGAAGCGATTCGGAGTATTGGTGGAGTAGGAAATAGAGAGTCGCCAGCCGGGTGCGAACCTGAACCGTGGTTTGCAGCCTGGAGTTGCTCGAATCAACCTTATCCAGGTAGCTCTGATAATGTTTTGCCGCTTTCTCAAAGTCCCCAGCCTTATCTGCTGCCGCCGCAGCCTGCAACTCAGTCTCGAGGCCAGGAGCTTGGCTCGACTGCGGACCTGACGCACGCCCGGCCACGCCGCTGAGCAGCAGGGAGAGCCCCAGCAGCGTGGCAACCATTCGCCTGCCGGCGAACCCTGGAAAAGCGCAGAGCTTCGCTCTGCGCCAGCCGGTGTTCATGTTGGAGAATTGTAGCGGAGTGCGTGCTCCTATATCACCCGCCACCCGCCGTAGCACAGGCACTCTTGCCTGTGGCCAAGGTTCACGCATTGTGGCGGCAAGCACAGGCAAGAGTGCCTGTGCTACGGCGGCATTTTCGGGTTGACATTTCAGACAAAAAGCCCTATGGTTGCCAATATGAGCGTGGGGAATAAGGCCCAACTCGTCGCCACCGGGTGTTGTTGTAGACCCTCTGAGCCGACGTGTGGAGGGCTTGTTTAGTAGCGAGCTAATCGAGAGCACCTAATCCCAACCCACCGTCGGAACCAAATCCGCCGGCGGGTTGTTTTGTTTTTGCAGTGCGATTTGAATTAAGGGCTGCAAACTTACAATCGATGGGAACCTGAAACCATTGCCTCTCGCAAGTGGCTGGGTACGACGATGCCTGGGGGCCGGAGGCATTAATCCCGTATTCCGGGAAGGAGAAAAATAATGATTCGCCCAAGAAGGCCTTCGCTGTTCCTCCTTGTTCTGCTCGTGCTGTTTGCCCTCGCTGTGTCCCGATCCGCTTTTGGCCAGGCTGTTTCCGGGAGCATCTTCGGTACGGTGACCGACCCCACCGGCGCGGTAGTTCCCGGCGTGACTGTTACTATCCGCGACTTGGACCGTGGGATCGATTATGAGGTCAAGGCGAATTCAGACGCGAACTACATCCAGACTCACTTGCTGGCGGGGCACTATCGCGTCACGATTGCGGCACCCGGTTTTGAGACCTTTGAGGCGGATGCCACCGTTGAAGTGGATGCCGCCACCCGCGTCGACGCGAAATTGGTCGTCGGCAAAACCAGCAGCACAGTAAATGTCACAACTGAAACCCCTACGCTCAAAACGGACCGCGCCGAGGTGAGTGAAACTCTCACGACCAACGAACTGGCGAGCCTGCCGGTTCTGGACCGCAACATGACCTCGCTGCTGCTAGTGATGCCGGGCGCATATCAGGATAGTTTCTCGGTGTCGACGGCTGAGAATCCCCAGGGCGGCTTGCAGATCGATGTCAACGGCCAGAATTTCACCGCCAACGGATTCCTGCTGGACGGCACGCCCAACCAGAACCCCTTGCTGTCCATCGCCATCATCAATCCCAACATCGACTCGCTCCAGGAATTCAAGGTGACCACCAGCAACTATGACGCGGAGTTCGGCGCCGTCGCCGGCGCTCTTCTGCAAGCAACGACGAAGTCCGGGACGAACCAAGTGCACGGCTCAGGCTTCGAATATCTTCAGAACAATGTTCTCAACTCCGCCAACCCCTTTACGGGATTGAAACCACCCGTGCGGTGGAACCAATTTGGCGGCTCGCTGGGAGGTCCGATCAAGAAGAACAAGGTCTTTTTGTTCGGCGATTACCAGGGAACACGCCAACGGAATGGCGGATCGTCGATCAATACGGTCCCCACCCTTGCCGAGCGCGGAGGTAATTTGCAAGGTCTGCTCGGCAACTACATTTGCGCGGACGGATCAAATTCCCCCAGTCCCTGCGGGAACCCCTTCATGGTGCCCACCACGGAGGGCGGTTCGGCGCCGGCGCAGGCTGGCATGGTGTTTGACCCCACGACGGGAAATCCGGATGGAACCGGCCGGGAAGCCATTACCACGGGCGGCCAGGTGAATATGATCCCCGTGGCGGCGCCTATCGCCAACCTCTTGTCTTATCTCCCTCCTCCCAATACCGGGGCACCGGGGCAGATCTTCAACAATTTCATCGCCTCCGGCGTCGAACTTTACGATACCGATCAGCCCGACGTCCGCTTGGACTACAACATCTCCGACAAAGCCAACTTCTTCGCTCGCTACTCCTTGGCGGACTTCACCATCAAAGCGCCGGCGGCCTTCGGAGCGGAAGCGGGCGGGCCCGCCTTGTTCAATTTCGCCGGCCAATCCCTGGACCGCACTCAAAGCCTGGCGCTGGGTTTCACTTACACCGTCAGTCCCACGCTGGTGGGCGAGTTCCGCTTCGGGACCTTCCGCTATCGGATCCGCGTCGAGCCCTTCGGCGTGGGCACCTTCCCGGCAACGCAGGCGGGGCTGCCGGGGCTGAACCAGGGAACGCAAGAGACCAGCGGCATGCCGGCGTTTTACATCAACGGAAACGGCGGGTTTGATTTCGGATATGCGAACGGGGTCAACGCTTGCAATTGCCCACTGAAGGAAACTGAGAATCAATTCGACTGGATCACCAACTGGACCAAGGAGCACGGGAACCACACGATCAAGTGGGGTGGGGAGGTTCCACGCGACCAGCAGCAGCGCATCCCCAGCGACGAGCATCGCTCCGGTGAAATCACCTTCACGGATACGGTGACCGGCAACGCCGCCGTAGACACGCTGGCTGCCGGCAATGTCACCACCGGCGCGGGCCTGGCTTCTTTCCTGCTCGGTCAACCATCGAATTTCGACCGCATTGCCAGCAGTATCTATTATCCCGGCCTGCGCGAGACGCGTGTTTTTCTCTATGGGCAGGACACCTGGCGAGTTACAAGGAAGCTGACGCTCGATTACGGAGTGCGCTGGGAGAATTACCTCCCGCAAAGGGCGGCGAAGCCTGGCGGCACGGGCATGTTTGATCCGCTTACCGGGATGGAACGAGTCGCAGGTGTCGCGCCCATACCCCTTGACCTCGGCGTGCATGCTTACAATCTCGGATTCACTCCGCGGCTTGGCATCGCTTATCAGGTGCAGCAGAACACGGTGGTGCGCGTGGGCTATGGCCAAGGTTTCAACCCGGCAGGCTATGGCTCAATATTCGGGCAGGGAGCTGAGTACAATCCTCCCGCCACCATCGTCCAGTTTGTTCCTCAAGTGTACTCTTACTCCCCGGACTTCAACTTGCTCACAGGTCCTCCCGCGCCCGCCAATCCCCCTGTTGGTTCGAATGGCCAGTATCCCCTTCCGGACGGCATCAGCCCGTTCAACTTTTTCTGGCCACTCAGCGCCTACAGAGTGCCCGAAGCTTATTTCTGGAACTTCACCATCCAGCACCAGTTCGGAAACGGGCTTGCCTTCCAGGTAGCTTACGTGGGCAACGTGGGGCGGCATCTTTATGTGAATCCGAATCTTAACCAGGCCGTCCCGGGGCCTGGCTCGCTCGACTCACGCCGGCCGTTCTTTCCCCAGTTCGGCCTCGAACAAGGAATCTACTACACCTGCAATTGCGACAATAGCAACTACAACGGACTGCAAGTTCGAGCGGAGAAACGCGCCTCCCATGGTCTCGATTTCACCGTCAATTATACGTATGGGAAGGCGATGGGCAGCACCAACTTCGGCGGCGGCGGTTTTGACAATAACCGCGACTGGGGAGCTTCCTACGGGCCTCTCAGCTTCAATTCCATCCACGCCTTGACCCTGATCAATGTCTGGCAGATTCCCTACGGACATGGCCAGCATTGGGGCGCCTCAGCCAGCAAGCCGCTGGACCTGATCCTGGGCGGTTGGAGTTTGAACGGCATCACAACGCTCCAGTCCGGGCGTCCCTTCTCGCCCACGGTTTCCAACGCGCCCTTGCTCAACGACACCGATTTCAACGGCGTTCGTGCGGACATCATCGGCAACCCGCACGACGTCAAACAAAGCGCGGCGGAGTGGTTTGACCCGGCTGCCTACAGCGAACCGCAACAGCCCTACCGGGACGGCACGGCTTCAGCCGATTCGCTGTGGGGACCCGCGACCTATGTGGTGAACCTGGCGCTGGCCAAGACGTTTACCCTCACTGAAGGCAAGGCACTCGAGTTCCGCTGGGAAAACTTCAACGCGTTCAACATCGATAATTACGTGATTCCTGCGGCTACCATTGACGTTTCGGGCGCCGGCCAGATTACCGCGACCCAAACGGCAATGCGCCAGATGCAGTTTGGATTGCACTTCCGATTCTAGTGTGGTGCGTCACAGATCTCTTTAGGCGGGTGGCGCATACGTCCCGACGCATTTTGTCGGGATGTATGCGCCCTCGAATCTATTACGCCCCTTCAGGGCTTGCGAATCTGAGGGGGATTGACGTTTAACCCAGGCCGTTGGCCTGGGCTGTGTTAGGTCGCCCCGGTGGGGCTGAAGGGGTGAAGCCACGCAACTTCGGTGTCGGGCAAAAGCAGTGGCTCATGCCCGTAGGCTGGTGGGCACCCAGAAACCATGAAAATGCGCGCAGCGCCTTGGAGTGCGGCGGCTTGACGGCGCGTTCGCACACCGGGGACCGAAGGTTATCCTGAGACGCGGCGTCGCGGCCCCAAAGTTCCACGGCGGCGTCAAGCCGCCGCACTCCAAGGTGCCTTCGGCACAAGCGCTTTCAAAGCGGAAGGCGGTCTTTCAGTTGATGGAATCTCTGTTCACATACTTTGTCCTTGCCGCCGCGCTCTTCGCCGGACCGGGCACGTGCGCGGCCCCCGTGGCTCGAGGGCCGGAGGAAAATTTCATCCTGCCTGGCGCGCGCAGCAATCTGGCTTACGAACCTGCGTATACGCTGGATGCCTACGCGCCGCCAGGCCAACCTCGGACTGCGGCGGTGATCATTCATGGCAGCTCGGGCAACAAGAGCACGCATGTCGACCAGCTCTTTCCACTCCTCGACAAGGCGGGATACGCCTGGTTCTCGGTGGACTATGGATCCGTCGGCGACGTCCGCGCGGCGCTCGATTACCTCCGCTGCCCCGGCCGCTTCAACATTACCCAGCACCTGGTTTTGATCGGCGAAGACAGCGGGGCCGCCGTCGCGCTCGAAATCGCGCCGGGCGCACGCGCGGATGGAGTCGTCACCTTCGGCGCCAAGCTCGAGGCGAATCAGCCAAGCGACTTCCCGGCCGCCACCCGGATTCTCATGATTCACGGCGCCGAGGACGATGAAGCCAACCCCAGCCGAGTGCAAGACTTTTGCAAGCAGATTCAGGGCTGTACCTATTTTCCCGTCGCCGGTGCAATTCACAATTTCGAGAACTGGCACCCCGACCAGTGGTATTGGAAAGAAACGTTCGAGGCCTGGTTGCGCGGCGATCGGCGTGGTCTTTGGAAGAACATTGCTTACTCGCGGCCAGGCGGCCGTGATTTGCTGATGGACGCGTACGTTCCGGAGGGTAAAGGGCCCTTTCCCGCAGTGATCATCGTTCACGGCGGAGGATGGGAGGCCGGTGACAAGGTGACGTACGTTTCGCCGGTCTTTGCACCGCTGGCGCAAGCCGGATTCGCGTGGTTCTCGATCGATTATCGCCTTACGCCCTATGTTCACGTCCCCGAGCAATTGGACGACATGCGCGACGCGGTGCGCTTCGTACGCCACCACGCGGATTGGTTCCATGTGGATGTGAATCGGGTGGCTTTGTTGGGCGAATCCGCGAGCGGGCATCTGGTGGCGCTAGCCGCCTCGCTGCCTTGCCCCGAGTGTACGGTGCAGGCCGTGGTCTCGTTTTACGGCGTCTATAACTTCGAACGCTGGAAGGACGACGCCGACTTCGAGCGCATGTTTCCTCGCCTGTTTGCGGATCCTGACCCGGAGACGCTGCGCGAGTACTCTCCGCTGTATCATGCCGGCCCGAACCTCCCCCCCATGCTGATCATCCAGGGCACGGCGGATGAACTCTATCCGGGAACGGAAGAATATGCCCGGCGCTTGGAAGAGGTCCACGCCCCCCACGATCTCATCCTGCTGCAAAAGGCTCCCCACGGTATGGAGAACTGGGAAGGGCATCCGGAATGGATGTTCTACAAAAAGATGATGGTGGACTGGCTGAAGAAAACGCTAAGCAGCATGTAGAGGTGGCCCTTGTGGCCGCCCCGGGCAACCCCAAGGGTTGCCCATACAGTCCTAAATATCAGTATGAACGATAAATTCCCCGCGCCGATCTACGATGAAACGGTTCTGGCCGTCAACTTCGAGGATGCCAAGAAGTGTTTTCTCGACTCCCTGCTCGAGATTCACAATGCCCACACCTTGATGCTTTGCCGGCAGCGAGTTATTCGGCGCCATGAAGCGAAGGCGTATCTCGAGGCTCTCGGCCGTCTGGACCGCGTCGCTCTCACCAAGGCCACCCGAGACGGATGCTGCGAGGACCTGTTTTTTCATATCGAGGAATGCCTGGTGAAGGAGTGCGGAGTGGAAATCGCGGGCAAGATGCACACGGCCCGCAGCCGCAACGACATCGATGTCACGATGTATCGCATGGTCTTGCGGCGCGAGATTCTCAAACTCGCGGCAGCCGTCACGAGGGCGGCGCAGGTGCTTCTCGAGTGGGCGGGCGAGCATGTGAATACACTCATGCCCGCCTATACCCATACGCAGCCGGCCCAGCCCACCACCTTCGCCCATTATCTGATGGCCGCCGTCGAGTTCCTCGAGCGGGACGTCGAACGGCTGCAGTCGCTTTTTGATCGGGTCAACCGCAGCCCGCTGGGCGCTTGCGCCATCACCACGACAGGATTTCCCATCGATCGTGAATACACCGCGCGTCTGCTCGGTTTCGAAGGCGTGCAGGTTAATTCCTACGGCGCGATTGCGGCCGTCGACTATCTCACCGAGGCTGCGGGGGTCGTGGCCGTGGCCATGATCAGCTTGGGAAGGCTGGTTCAGGACTTGCTCCTTTGGTGTTCAGAGGAATTTGGTTTCCTGCGCCTGGATGATGCCTTCGTGCAGGTCAGCAGTATTATGCCGCAGAAACGCAATCCCGTAGCGCTGGAGCACACGCGCGTTCTGGCCAGCAAGGCGCTCGGCCAGGCCCAGGCCGTCCTGACTTGCGCCCACAACACGCCGTTTGGCGACACCGTGGACGCTGAGGATGACGTGCAGCCGCTGGTTCACTCGATGTTCTACGACGCCTGGAGAGCTGTGCGACTGTTCGCCGAATTGTTGGCTGCGGCGGAGGTCGATAAAGAACGCTTGCGCCGGAGCGTTTCCGATAAGCCGCTCACGGTGACGGAACTGGCGGACACTCTGGTGCGGAAGGAGGGCATAAGTTTTCGCCAGGCGCACCAACTCGTTTCGCAAGCCGTGGAAGAGGTGGCCGGCGGTTACACGCATCGCCGGATGGTTGCGGCCCTCAAGCGATTGGCTCCGAAAGTGATTGAGCGCCGACTGAAGACCGCCGACCGGGACTTTATGAAGGCCCTCGACCCCGTCCACTTCGTGCAGGTAAGAACCATAGTGGGTGGGCCCGCGCCCAAGCCGATGCAAGCCGCAATGACCCAAGCGCGGGCGGCAATTGCGTCAAACCAAGCGTGGGTAAAGAGAAAACAGCAGGCGCTTGAGAATTACCCCAAACGCATTCAGGAAGCCATGGCTGCCCTCGATGGATCTTCGGCGCCAAAATCGTGACTCGGAAGGTATGAAAAACCATGCCCTACCAGGATATTTGCTTCGACCTTGAAGGACCGTTGGCGATCGTTACGCTGAATAGGCCCAACCGCCGCAATGCGCTGTCGCTCGAACTCATGCTGGAACTCATCGACTGTTTGGCTCACATTGGCGGCGACTCGAGCCTTCGCGCAGTCATTCTGGCAGCCGCAGGCAAGGTGTTTTGCTCCGGCCATGACCTGGGTCAGATGGTGGGACGCAACATCAATGAATACCGGCGCATCTTCGATGTATGTACCGAATTAATGACCAAGGTGCAGTCGATACCGCAGCCGGTAATAGCTCAGGTGCAGGGAGTCGCGACCGCCGCAGGATGTCAATTGGTGGCGACCTGCGATCTGGCGGTGGCATCGGACCAGGCATCTTTCGCTACGCCTGGCGTAAAGATCGGCCTGTTTTGCACCACGCCCATGGTGGCACTGAGCCGGGCCGTAGGTCGCAAGCGGGCTCTCCAAATGTTGTTGACGGGCGATCCGATCGACGCCATCACCGCCGCCGAATGGGGTCTCATCAACAGGGTTGTGGCGGATGCTGATTTGGCCCAAACAACGCGCCAGCTCGCCACGAAGATCGCCTCGGCAAGCAACCTCACGGTGGCACTGGGAAAACAGGCGTTCTATGCTCAAATCGACATGGATCAGCCGAAGGCGTACGCGTACGCCAAAGAGATCATGAGCATGAATTCGCTCGCGGCCGACGCCCAGGAAGGCATCTCGGCGTTCTTGGGGAAGCGGCAAGCTTGTTGGGCCGGCAAATAGACGACGACTTTGCGCTGGCCGACCTGCCCCTGGGATGGCTGGTAACGGACGGCGCCGTACCGTCAATGGACAGCCGGGAGGCCCTCCACGCGAACGGTCACGATTTGAAACGGCTTGACTGAGAAGGTAAGTCCGTGCGCATCGGTGGATAAAGCCTGCTGATTTTCTTCCATCGCGTTGCACACCCAGGCGGATTGTACTTGGAGAATGGGTATCTTAACCTCTACTTGGCTCGAATCTCCTGCCACCTCCAAGAATCGGAGGATGACGCCACGACCGTCCTCCGCGGTCTTCCAATTCACCAGGATGACGTTTGCCTGGCTCACCTGAAGAAAGCTGGCTTGCGCCTTGTCCAAGGGGCGCGGCGGGCTGACTTCCTTATCGTTTTCGATGATCTCGTTGGTTTCGAGGGGCGTCATCTCTTCCCACCCCATCCGGCTGAGTTGGCCGGGTTCGAGATTCCTGCCGCTTGTCAGGACATAGCGGAAGGTGAAGTCTCCGCCTTGGGCCGCCGCGTAGTTCGTGTGCCAATAGTTGTTCATCACGTAGGAGAAAACCGTGCCCCGGTGCTCATCCAGTTGCATTGGCCATTTCCCCCGCACAATGTCCCCCAGCGTGAAAAGCTCGGCGTCGGCGGGGACTAGCGCCGCTGTGACGTCACCTTGCTGAACGGCTATCCAATGCTGTGCAGAAAACCATT
>Ga0326728_10024431_pt1 | contig 10949 bp, 5 predicted proteins | sample MB3enrmetagenome_FD_207602 | JGI IMG/M metagenome (GOLD analysis project Ga0326728, IMG submission 207602) | Lab enriched peat soil microbial communities from McLean, Ithaca, NY, United States - MB31MN | ecosystem: Environmental > Terrestrial > Soil > Wetlands > Peat | place: USA: New York...
GACAGCCCCAAAACGCTCTTGGATGCGGTGAACTTTTTCAGCGACTATGAGAACTGCCGCGAGTTCATGGTCGAGGCCCGATGGCCAGATGGTATTGTCAGGTGTCCAACCTGCAACTCCGATCATGTTACGTACATGGTTAACACGCGCCGATGGAAGTGCTACGGCAAGCATCCGCGCCCGCAGTTCACTTTGAAGGTCGGGACGGTGTTCGAGGATTCTCCGATTCCTCTTGAGAAGTGGCTTCCTGCGCTCTGGCTGATCGTGAACTGCAAGAACGGTATCAGTTCTTACGAAGTGGCACGCGGCCTTGGTGTGGCTCAGAAGACCGCATGGTTTATGCTGCATCGCCTTCGGCTCGCTATGCGAACGGGTTCCTTCATGAAGATGTTCGGCGAGATCGAAGTGGATGAAACCTTTGTCGGCGGCAAGGCGCAGAACATGCATGAGGACAAGCGGAAGAGAGAGATTAAGGGCAGGGGAGCAAAGGGTAAAGCTGCCGTGCTTGGACTCCTTCGGCGTGGTGGCGAAGTCAGGGCGCAGGTAGTTCCCAACCGCAGGAAGCATACGCTTGAAGCTATGGTGCATGGCAATATCGCTCCAAATTCGGTTGTCTACACTGATGCCCTTCCATCCTACGAGGACTTGGACAATGAGTATATTCATCAAGTGGTTGACCATGCCGTTGAGTACGTTCGTGGTCAAGTTCACACTAACGGACTCGAGAATTTCTGGAGCTTGTTGAAACGCGGCGTCAAAGGAACCTATGTGAGCGTTGAGCCATTCCACCTTGCTCGGTATCTGGATGAGGAAACATTCCGCTACAACAACCGGGACAATGAAGAGATTGGAGACTCTGGACGGTTCGCTTTGGCTTTGGCTCAGATCGTTGGCAAGCGGCTGACCTACGATGAATTGACAGGCAAGGCCGCGCAGGAGAAACAAAGGCGCATGGACAATTAAACGCCAGTACAGGGGAAGACGTATAGTGTGAAAACAAAAGCAGATGACGTGATAGTGGACGACCCAAACGAAGCTATGCGGAAGTTCCAATCGGCTTTGAGCAAACTGGTTAAGGTGCCCAAAACGATCACGCGAGCCAAGCATAAGCACACGGCGGCTCGTCCTAAGAAAACGCCGAAAGGCTAGGCGAAGAACGATGAAAGCGAGCCGGGAGACCTTACAACCGGATTGGTCAGTCAAATATATTGTTGCCCTTTGTTTTCATAGACATTCGCGGGTTGTTCCTTCAGTTTTGAAGAGTTCTTTCGTGCTTCCCCTCAGGCTACCCCATTGGCCTTTGGAGTGCGGCAGCTTGCTGCCGCCTTCCTTCGCCGGAAGCTTGCTTCCGGCAACACCCGAGCAAGCTCGACGCGCAAAAGCAGCAGCCCGCCGGGGCGGGAGGCACTCCAAAGCGCTTCGCGCCCGCAAGCTTTTGCGGGCAAAGTCCCGGAAAATGCATAGCCCTTCGTCCGTCGTGCGGCGGGCCAAGGTGCTGACATGTAGTCCCGCTTGGTACATTCTCGGGAGCGGGTCGGGGCGGCTCGTAACAGCGTAGCATAGAGTCCCCAGGAGGCCGTGGCCTCCTGCGCACCTTCAACGTACCATTCTAGCCTATCTTTTTCCGCTTGTCAAGAGACAGGAAGTCCGGGTCGTGGTCCAGTTTGATTTTGTAGCGGCAAGTTTATCCGTCAACTGACGGACCAATTGGCGGCGTAAAGGTGCCTCTACATCAAACTGAACCACTACCAAAGTGCGTTTCGGTCCACCGCGGAACGGCCCGCACGCCGGCTAGTCCCGCTCTGCCGGGCTGGCGCTACGGCGATGTTCGGGGCAACGAGATGTGGGTCTCCAATTACCTGAATTCTTCGCTTCCACTTTTCCCTTGCTTACCGAGAGGAGTTGTTGTATTCTACCCTCGGTAACCGAGGAGGAAAATGAGCAAACCATCGGATTTGGTCCAGGGCACGCTGGACTTACTTATTCTGAAGGTGCTGGCGCTGGAGCCGCTCAACGGCTACTCCGTCAGCCAGCGGCTGAAACAAGTGTCGGGTGACGTCCTGCGCGTCAGCGACGGCTCGCTTTACCCTGCCTTGCACAAGCTCGAGCAGGAAGGCTGGATTGCAGCCGAATGGAGACCCAGCGAAAACAATCGCCGCGCGAAGTATTACTCGCTGACGCGGCTCGGCCGGAAGCAATTGGAGAAAGAGGCAAGTAACTGGCGTCGGCTGTCGGTGGCGATTTCGAACGTGGTGAAGCTGGAGGAAGCCTGAGCACGGCGGATGCTCGGGAGGGGAACTTCATGCGCCCAGAACACTGGATTTACACGCTCCCGCTGCGCTTGCGATCGCTCTTCCGCCGGCCCCAGGTAGATCAGGACTTGGACGACGAAATCCGCGACCACCTGGAGCGAAGAACGGCCGACTACATCGCCCGGGGCCTCCCGCCAGAAGAAGCCCGTTATGCAGCGCGACGCGAATTCGGCGGTATTGATCAGGTGAAAGAAGAGTGCAGGGACAGGTGGCGTGTACAGCTTATCACCGAACTCGTACAGGACCTCCGCTTCGGCCTGCGCATACTCGCCAAGACTCCCGGCTTCACCGCGGTGGCGGTGTTAACGCTGGCGCTTGGCATCGGCGCCAACACGGCCATCTTCAGTCTCATCGATAAGCTTATTCTAAACTCGCTCCCGGTCGAGAAGCCCGAGCAATTGGTTGGGTTGAGCCTCTACAGTCCTGATTGGGGTGGCGAGCCTAACCCCTTCTTCAGCAATGCCCTCTGGGAACAAGTGCGAGACCAGCAGGACGTTTTTTCGGGCGTGTTGGCATGGGGTTACGCGCCCTTTTTTGACCTCACTCAGGGCGGCATAGTGGAAAACGCCCATGGCATTTTTGTGAGCGGCGGCTATTTTTCCACGTTCGGCGTTCGTGCGGCCGTCGGCCGCCTTTTCGGGCCATCTGACGACCAGCGCGGCTGCCCCTCTGTCGCGGTCCTCAGTTACAGCTTTTGGCATAGGCGTTACGGAGGCGCCAAGAGCATCATAGGCCGTACCCTTTCTTTGGATCGCCATCCGTTCCAGGTCATCGGCGCGAGCGCCGCGGGGTTCTACGGCGCCAACGTCGAGCGTGAATTCGACGTCGCTGTGCCCGTCTGCGCCATCACGATATTCCACCCAGAGGAAAAGCCGCTGGACTCCTGGTGGTGGCTGCAGATTATCGGCCGAGTGAAACCGGGCGTCAGCGCAGAGCAGATGAAAGCGCACCTCAGCGTCCTTTCGCTCCCCATCACAGCCGCTGCCTTGCCGGGTGACTTGGACCCCAAAAGCCGGCAGGAATTCCTCAGACAATCGCTGGTAACCTTTCCGGCTGCCACTGGAATCTCTTTTTTGCGGGGGCAGTTCAAAAAGCCGCTCGAGGTTCTGATGGCGATGGTGGGACTGGTGCTGCTGATCGCCTGTGCCAACATCGCCAGCCTCATGCTGGCCCGCGCCACAAGCAGAAACAGGGAGATCGCAGTGCGGCGGGCCCTCGGAGCTTCCCGATGGCGGTTGATTCGCCAATTGCTGGTGGAGTGCGTTTTGCTCTCCTCGACCGGCGCGCTGCTGGGATTGTTGTTCGCCCGCTGGGGATCGGCGCTGCTGGTTCACTACATTTCCACCGCCCGCTATCGGCTGTCTATGGGCCTCCCGCTCGATGGCCGCGTCCTCGCATTCACCGCCGCCGTTGCCGTTCTTACCGGACTCCTCGCCGGTACAATGCCGGCGTTTCGGTCCACGCGCGGCACCTTAACTTCGGCGATGAAAGGCAGGGGATATATTGAGAGCCGTGGACGCCTACGCTCCGGCCGATGGATCGTCGGTTCGCAGGTGGCGCTGTCGGTGGTTCTGCTGGTTGCCGCCGGGCTGTTCCTACGCAGCTTCGCGAAACTTGCCACGCTGGATGTTGGCTTTGACCGCAACAACGTCTTGCTGGTGAGTGCAAATCTTAAAGCTGCGAACGTCCCGCCCCAGCGGCGGCCGGCGATGTATGAGGAGATCGCGAGCCGCTTGCGCGCGCTTCCCGGCGTGGTATCGGCCAGCCGGTCCTGGAAAGCGCCCCTCGACGGTTACATGTGGAGCCAGGCGGTGCGAGCCGATTCGCCGAACCCACCCACGGGTAAAGCCTTAGTGGCCTTCTTGAATTCCGTCGCTCCGTCGTATTTCGAAACCCTGCGCACCCCCATCCTGGCGGGCCGCGACTTCAATGCTCACGACACTAAGACTGCGCCTTTGGTGGCAATTGTCAGCGAGACCCTGGTGAACAAGTTGTTTCCCGGCCTCGATCCCATCGGGAGGTACTTCCGCACCGTCGAGGTATCGGGTAGCCTCTCCCGTCCGATCCAGATTGTGGGGGTGGTCAAAGATTCGAAGTACGAACCGGTGGGGAGCGAGACTTACGCCACGGCATTTTTCCCAATTACCCAGCAGGTTCTTGGGCCAGACGAGGTTGAAAAGTTCGAGCTCCGTACCGCCCCGCCGCCCTCGTCCCTCACCGCGGGGGTGCAAAAGGCGGTAGCCGATGTGAACAAAGCGATTTCCATTGATTTCCATACACTCGCGGAGCGGGTTAGCGACTCGCTGGCCCAGGAACGGCTGCTCGCGCTGCTTTCATGTTTTTTCGGCGGCTTGGCGCTGTTGCTGGCGATGATTGGCCTCTACGGCACGCTCGGCTACCTGGTGACGCAAAGGCAAACCGAATTCGGCGTGCGCATGGCGCTGGGAGCGCAGCGGGGCTCCATCCTGCGGCTCGTGATGCGGGAGGTGGTGGTTGTCCTAGCCGCTGGTTTAGGCGCAGGAATTTGCATCTCACTGGCGACCGTGCACCTGCTCCAAAGCCTGCTGTTCGGGCTTGCCGCACGCGATACCGTAACGATGGCGGCAGCGGCCGTAGCTCTCTCCGTTGCAGCGTTCATTGCGGCCTACTTGCCGGCGCGGCGTGCGACGAAGGTCGACCCCGTCGTGACGCTAAGGTACGAATAGGTGCGAGGTGTCAGAAAGTCCGAAGATAAATGTTGCTAGAGATTGAAATACGGTCGCGCTGATGAAACCTTTTAGATAATATCTTAGTCAATGTATGCAGGGAGGCACGCTGATGCAGCACGCTGCAAGCCCTCCTTCAACACTCCCGCTTTTGATCCTCCCGGCCCAGGCCCGGGGCAAGGAACTGCACGGATATGAGACCGCCAACTGTGCCACCGCACAAATTGCTTTTGACATCGCCGATGACGCTAAGGGGACGCAGCCCGTTATTTCAGCAGGCAAGCAAGACGGGCTTGTTACAAGTCCGGAGGGTCTATATATGATGCGTCCATCTATTCGCACTTGCCTGGTGGTTATCCTTTTGATCCTGGCGGCGCAGCGCTCCTTCGCCGCGCGGACGGAGACGTGGACCGAGGTCCGCAGTCCGAACTTTCTCGTTCTCACGGACGCCGACGAAAAGCAGGCGCGGCGCGTGGCTTTACAGTTCGAGTTGATCCGCTCCATCTTCTTCGAGTTGTTTAATATTCCGGGAATGCCGAAGGACCCGGTTATCACTATCATCGCCGTTAAAGACGAGGATGGCCTGAAACGCCTGCTGCCGGAGTTCTGGGCCAGTAAGGGATTGTTATTGTCGGAAACGCGCCTCCCGGCGGGCGTTTATGTGGCCGGGCCGGACAAGGACCACATCGCACTTCAGCTCGACCGAATCTCGGCCCATGAGGCGCAGGAGGCCCTCGGCCGTCATGCTGGCGACCCGTTCGAGAACCTCCACTACGGGTACGTCCATTCCCTCGTTGGTCGCCTGCCCTCTCAGTTGCCGCTGTGGATGGTGGAGGGGTTGGCGGAGTTTTTCGGCAGCACGGAAATGAAGGGCCACCAGATCGTCGTCGGTGCTCCGAGCAGCACGAATCTCGACGTTCTGAACGGAACCAAGCTGCTTCCGCTCGGCACTCTGTTTGCCGTGGACGCGTCTTCGCCTTACTACCACGAGCAGAACAGGGCCTCGATTGTTTACGCACAGTCTTGGCTGCTGACGAAGTACTTGGTCACGCGCGACTGGCGCGAGGGAACGCACCGCGTCACCGATTTTGTGCGTTTGATAGGGCAGAGCGTAAAACCAGAGGAAGCGGCGCGGCGCACCATCGGCGACCCTGGGAACCTCCAGAAAGAGTTGGAACGATACCTAAACCGCGATCTTTACAGCGCCCCGGGCCCGCCCAAACCGTCCTCGCTCGATGCCAACGATTTCACGGCCGAGCCCGCTTCGCCCGCGGATTCGTTGGCGGTGCGGGCCGAATTCATGTCCGCGGCCAAGTATGCCGCCGAGATGGCCAAGGCCCGCGGCGCCAAAGGTGGGGAAGTGGCCGCGCTGAGCAGGACGAGAGGGGTTCCCTCACGGAACGCTCCGCCGCCGGCGACCAACGTTGCTCCTGCGGATGAACCCTACTTCGAGGCCTATCGGCTCGCGGACCCCATCACCAAATGGCCTTTGAAAGAAATCAAGAACCGAATCCTGGAATTGAACGGACTCAAACCGGCTACTGACCAGTCGCAGCTTCCCGGGATTCTGCGCGGCGTCAGCGAGAATCTTGGGAAGTTTGTGACGAACTTCGTGAATATCGCTGCGACGGAAAGCGTCGATGAGGCCGTGGGGCGCCGCCGACCGCAAGACGAGTCGGACGAGTGGAAGGACGATGCGTATGGGTTTTGGGAGATGGTGCCCCAAGTTGTGCAGAAGTATCGCTATCTGGTGATGGGTCGGAAGGAGGGCGGAGCCCTGACCCTTATCGAGTACCGCACCGATCTGCTCGGGCAGGAAGCACCGACCCAAAAACTAGCGAAGCAGTATATCGAGACGACCGGCTTTGCCGCCATGCCCCTTTTCTTCGGGACTTTTGAACAGCCTCTGTCCGACTTCCGTCTGCTAGGCCAGCAGAAGATCGGAAGCGATCGCACGGAGGTAGTGGCCTTCGCCGAGCACATTGAGCCTCGGGCGGTGATGGGCCGTTTCAACCTGGGCGAAGCATCCATACCGATTCTTCTCCAGGGTGTGGCCTGGATTCGTACAAGTGATTACCAGATCCTCAAGATGCGGACGGACCTCCTGGGGTCGTTACCAAGCGAGGGTTTCCAACAGGTGACCACCGTGGTGCTCTTCGCGAGGAACCAGCTTCAAGACAGCCCCGCAGCATTATGGCTCCCCAAAGAAGTGGGGGTTAAGCTGAGGTTGGGGAACTACGTGTTCTCCAATCGTCACAAGTACTCGGACTACCAGATGTTCCGGGTGAAGGCCGTTATCAGGACGGACACAGGGATGACTCAGCAACGTTGATCAAGTCGAGCAGTTGAGAAGTTGGGAAGTTGAGAAGCAGGAAGCAATCAACTGGAGGGGGTCACCCGCGCAGGTTGGAAAGTTGATTGACCGTCGGACTTTTCAATCAGCAATCATCAATCGCAAATCGCCAGTGAGGTGGTTGCCATGAATTGGTTAAATGAATTTGGCAGACAGCTTTGGGCGTTGATTCGTCGCAATCAATTCGACTCTGACTTGCAAGAAGAGATGCGCCTGCACCGCGAGCTGCGGGAGCAGGAAGAGATCGAGCGCGGGCTTTCGCCGAAGGAAGCTCACTACGCCGTGCAAAGGCGCTTCGGCAATGATCTGGTTCTGCGAGAGAAGAGTTGCGAGTTGTGGGGATGGGATGCGGTCGAGACGCTTTGGCAGGACCTTTGCTACGGCCTGAGGATGCTGGCGAAGAATCCTGGCTTCACGGCCGTCGTCGTGGTGACGCTGGCGCTCGGGATCGGCGTCAACGTTGCAATTTTCAGCCTCGTCGATCAACTGCTGCTCTGGTCCATCCCAGCGCGCGAACCTAGCCGTCTGGTTAAGCTCGAGGGCACGTTTAGCCAGGCGTACCCGTTCTACTGCGCGTACCGCGACCACAACCAAGTTTTCTCTTCCGTGTTTGCCAGCAGCAACCATCTCGCCGCGGGTATCCGGCCCGAAGGCGCCTCCGCCGTAGAGGTCGGACACGTCGATTACATAAGCGGCAGCTATTTTCAGAACCTGGGCATCGGTTCATCGGCCGGCCGGGTCATCGTGCCCTCCGACGACACGATTGTGGGCGGATCACCCGTCGCGGTCCTCTCCAACGGTTATTGGCGACGGCGCTTCGCAGGCGACTTGAAAGTCATTGGGCGGAAGCTTGCTGTGAATGGCTATCCGCTCGAAATCGTCGGCATCGCGGAAAAGGGTTTCGGCGGTCTCTTCAATGGCGAGGAGGCTGACGCCTTCATCCCTTTAACCATGTTTCCAGTAACGAACCCCTCGGCCGCGAGCGCCTGGAACACACCCTACATGTTCTGGCTGGTGACGATGGCTCGGTTGAAGCCGGGGATCTCGATTCAGCAGGCGCAAGCCGGGATGAAGGTACTGTGGGCGCAGGCCGTGGAGGCGCTCAATGGAGCAGCCGTCAAGACTGGGGGCAAACCCCAGAAATACCGGGAGGAGCAAATCCGGTTGGTACCCGGCGGTCGTGCCGCATCCGTCCGTCGAGAAGGAATGTTCGATCCCCTCGCAGCTTTGGCGCTGGCCACCGGCTTGGTGCTGTTGATCGCCTGCGCCAACGTGGCGAATCTGCTGCTCTGCCGCGCCAGCGGTCGGCGGAAGGAGATCGCGCTACGTCTGGCGGTGGGCGCCACACGTGGGCGCCTGATCCGGCAACTACTGACCGAAAGCCTCGTGTTGGCCACTGCCGGAGGAACGCTGGGGCTGGCCTTGGCTTACTTCGGGGTCTCGGCCCTTGCCAAGTCCAGGGTCATTGATTCGGGTCTTCATTTCCGCCCCAGCCTCCTCGTGCTTGCCTTTTCTGTGGGCATCATGGTGCTCACCGGCATTCTGTTCGGTCTCTTCCCGGCATTCCAGGCCACGCGGATAACCCTTGCCGAATGCGTGAAGGAAGGGGGCTCGGCAACCCAGGGTGGCCCCCGCTTGCGGCTCGGAAGGGCGCTCATCGCTGTGCAGGTCGCGCTGTCCTTGGTACTGTTGGTCGGCGCAAGCCTGTTCATCCGCACGCTGCGCAACCTGCGAAACGTGAATCTCGGCTTCCAACGCGAGGAGATTGCGGTCTTTGACATCGATCCCACCCGCCTCGGCTATCGGGGCCAGCAGCTACGCGCGTTTTACGATCAATTACTGGAACGGGCGCGCGGCGTTCCAGGTGTCGGCTCCGCCGCCCTGTCCTTAATGACGCCGATGGGCGACTATTCGCAATCGAGGAACTTCTCGGCCGAGGGATATCAGCCAAAATCCGGTCGGCAACTCTATGCATTAACCATTCCGGTCACCTCGGGATACTTCACCACTCTCGGGATTCCACTCCTGCTCGGTCGCGACTTCCGGCCGGAGGAGGAACCGGCCGTGACGCCGGGCGAAGGCTTCTTGGCGGCCATAGGCCGATTGGCTGGTGGTAGCAGTGTTGAGTCTCCCGCCAATGCCTCCCGGATCTGCATCATTGACGAATCGCTGGCGCGCCTTGTTTTTGGGGGCGCCAATCCGCTGGGACGCCATCTTAGTTACGGAGATGAATACAGTGCTGCAAAAAGTCTCGAAATCGTCGGCGTGGTGAAGGATGCTCACTACTATAGCGTCAGAGACTCTGATGATGAGGGCATGATCTACGAGCCGAGTTGGTCGAGCGGCGCCGGAGCACGTTGGCTCGTGTTGCGTTTTGCGGGAAGTGCGGCGCCGGTAATCGCGGGAATCCGCCGAGAATTGCGGGAGATGGACCCGAACGTACCCGTACTGCGCGTCCGCACCATGGATGAGTACCTCAATGACGCCCTGGCACGTGAGCGCCTGATCGCTTTCCTATCGGGTTTCTTTGGAATTCTCGCGCTTGGCTTGGCCTCCGTCGGCCTGTACGGCGTGATGGCTTATGCGGTGACGCGGCGAACCCGGGAAGTGGGAATTCGCATGGCGCTCGGAGCGCAGCGCAATAATGTGGTTCGCATGATTGTGGGGGAGTCGCTGGTTCCTGTGCTGTTTGGAATGGGCTTCGGGCTGGTCGGGGCCCTCGCGTTGATTCGCCTTGTCGCCAGCCTGCTTTACGGAGTTGCCCCAAGCGATCCTGGTTCGATAGTCCTTGCCGTGGCGGCGATGGTTGCCGTGTCTCTGCCCGCCACGGCCATCCCCGCCGGCCGCGCGACGAAGGTCGATCCCATGGTGGCGCTGCGGCACGAATAGGTGTCAGAAAGTCCGAAGATAAATGTTGCAGAGATTGAAATACGGTCGCGCTGATGAAACCTTTTAGATAATAGCATAGTCAATGTATACAAGGAGGCACGCTGATGCAGCACGCTGCAAGCCCTCCTTCGACACTCCCGCTTTTGATCCTCCAGGCCCGAGCCCGGGGCAAGGAACAGCTTGGAAATGAGATCGCCAACTGTGCCACCGCAAAAATCCCTTTTGACAAGCCCCATGGCTCTATAGGGGACCTGCCGGCCATATCAGAAGACAAGCGAGAGCGATCTGCTGCAGGTTGGGAGGTAATCACATGAGAGAGGGTGTTTACAAGTCCTGTGTAACCTCTAGCAGTAATAACCGAACCGTCGAGACCAGCACGCTCGCCACGTCGACCAAAAGTCCCCGCGCGCCAGAGCCCGAGTATCACCTCACTTTCGTGGATTCCACCCTTGCACCCGTTTCGCTATTCCGCCAGATTTGGCAGAGGCTCCACGAACCGAAGACCACCACCCTAAAAGAGTACTATAGAGGCAAGGCCGTTCTGCCCGTCACGGACATGCGTCCCTGGATTTTGGATCTTCCCAACCAACTCCGGGCAATTCTTGAGAAGCCGAAGCCTCCCTCGATTCCGATTACCTCACAACCCGTGGATGTCCCGGAGCTTTGGCAGGACTATCAGCCGCAACCGAG
>Ga0326728_10024432_pt1 | contig 10948 bp, 10 predicted proteins | sample MB3enrmetagenome_FD_207602 | JGI IMG/M metagenome (GOLD analysis project Ga0326728, IMG submission 207602) | Lab enriched peat soil microbial communities from McLean, Ithaca, NY, United States - MB31MN | ecosystem: Environmental > Terrestrial > Soil > Wetlands > Peat | place: USA: New York...
TCAGTAAACTCAAGTGCTTTCGCAGATTCGCCACGCGCTACGAAAAATCCAAAGCCTGCTTCAAAGCCTTGGTCGCTCTCGCTTGCGCTTGGTTGCACCTGAGGCTATATGTCGATACAGCCTAGGGTGCGCCAACCGCCCGTTCGTGGCATGACTGAAGTCACGCCCTAATACAAAACCATCGCATTCAGCGGCAGTGGTTTGCGGGTCTCGGAATCGGGACTCGGGGTGCCCCGAGTCGTGGTGAACTTGCAGGTGCGGGGGTCCGGAGACCCCCGCTACAGCCGGTCAGGAGACCGGCGCTACACAGTGACCTGCGCTACACAGTGATCGGCGGCACACAAGCCTTCCTACGCCTTGCCGGGGCTGGATGGCTTCTGCGGAGGTTCGGCGGGTTTGGCCGCGCCCGATGCAATCGCGCTCGCCTCCACCGGCGCGGATGGAGCGAGAGACGCGCTGGGAGTGGCTGACGCGCCGGGACCGACCTTCTGCATGAGGAGCGCGCCCAGGCCTTCCAGAACTCCTCCGACGGAGCCGCCGCCACCGGCAACGAGCGTGTTGGGCATGAAGGGGACGTTGCTCCGGGAAAGCGCCTCGATGGCGTTCACGAGCGCCGTGGCTCCCTGGCCCAGTGCCGCGACCTGCTTTTGATAGGCCTCGGCGCGGGCCAGACCCACGGCGCGAACCTGCGCGCCCTGCGCCGTGCCGGTGCGCTCGATGTAAGTAGATTCGCCGTCGGCTTCGGCCTTGCGCGCCTCGGCGTTGTTCTTCTTGATGTCCACGCCGACCGCGGCTTGCGCCAATTGCGCCTGCATGTCCGCGGTGCCGCGCGCCTTCTCGGTCTCGATGCGCTGGTCCTGCGCCTGGCGCTGCATCTTGAAGGTTTCCACTTGCTGGTGCGCCACCTCGCGCTCGGTGAGCACCGTGACCAGCGCGGCCGGGTAGATCACGTCCTGGATGTAGACGCCGCGGGTTTCGATCTCGTACTCGGAGAGCTTCTTTTGGATGTAGGCGAAGGCCTCTTCCTGCACGATCTGGCGCGTCTGGATGAACTTGATGGCTTCCATGCCGCCAATCTTGTCGCGGAAGAGATTGCCCACGGCCGCCTGCAGAACCTCGTTGACCAGGTTCTCCATGGAGCCGACCATGGAGATCACGCGCGGCGCCTTGGTGTCGGGAACGTGGATCAGGACCTGGAGGTCGATGGCGAAGACAAAGCCCTCATTGCTCTTGGCGATGATGGGTTCGAGCCGCGCATCGAGGCCATGGGCTCCGGTCACGTCCTTGGCCCAGTCGAGCTTGAGGATTGCGGTGAGCACAACCTTGGCGTCGTAGATGCGCGGGTTGATGGGATACTTGCCGGTGCGCAAGGCCTCCTGCCAGATGCCCTGATGGCCGGGCCGCACCAGGCTGCCGAATTTGAATCCCACGCCGGAAGTGTCCTGGGTCGGCAGGCCGACGTAGGCCTTGATGACGGCCACCTGGCCTTGTTCGACGACCAGCATCGGGACCTGCTCCACGCGCACCAGGAAGGGATTCAGGTTGTAAGCGCCGTAGAGAAGCGGATCGTGTTGCAGGCCGATCTTGCCGCCGGCGTCGAGGAACTGCTGGAAGTCCTGGTAGTTGTTGTGCAGCGTGTTTTTGCTGCCGAGAATGGCGGCGATGAGCTGGAAGTCGGTCGTGTCCGGCTTCTTTTCAAGTTCCGCGACGTCCTCAAAGGTTCCCAGGCGGCTGGCGATAGCGCCGGCCTGCAGCGGCTGGCCTTCGAGCGTGGTCACGATGCCGATCATATCCACGACTTTGCCGCCATCTGCGGGCCGGGGCGCAATGCGCGTCACTTCGAGCTGCCGTTCGTCGAGTCCGAATGCAGTGAAGTTGAGCCTGCCGGTCTGTTCGGCTAGGTTGCGGTAGGTGTCGGTGATGGGAACGCCGAAGACCTGCGGCTTGGTAATGATCAGGAACGCCACGGGATGAATGGGCGCCAGCATACCGGGCGAAAGCACCGGCCGCTGCACGCCTTTTTGGCCGCCGTTGGCGACGAAGCTGGAAACGTCGGTGAAGTTGCCGAACTCGGGCTTGAAGACGCCCGACTTGGCGCCAATCGGGGTGGGCGCGCCCACCTGCGCGATGACCACGCCGATTTGCCCGGCGGGAACCTGCACCCAGGGGTGCTTGGCCACCGCGTAAATGAGGACAAATTTGAAGCGCAGGCCGGGCATCAGCAGTTCCGCCTGGTAGCCGGCCTCGCCCTTGAAAGCGATGGGATTGTCGCCCGGGAGCTTCCCGCCAAAGCGCTTGCGCACCAGGCCGATTTGCGTGGGACCGATGCTGTAGATCGACTTGGCAATGAGAACGACAAAAACGGTTACGCACAGGATGATCAGCCATCCCGTAAAAGACGTGAGCGACAGCAGGCTTTCGAACATACTTCCTCCCGTGGCCGGGATTGGAGCTTCCCGCAGGCCATGTTTTGGGGACGATCCAGAATACTACCAGCGGAGAAAACGTGCGTGGACGTACCAAATGTGCGGAATCAGAAGGGTCGCGCAGGCAGAAGAGCAAAGAATGGGAATCGTCAACCCGTGCAATTCCCTAATTGAAAAAGCTGCAACTTTGGTGCAGTGAAGGGGGCCATTTTGAGGGGGACGAAAACAGGAACTTGACGATAGAATAAAAAGGGTAAATATGGCCGAGATCAGGCATTTTCCCCAGGCAGGATTCCAAGCTACGTGGGAAAACGTGGCGCGCAACGTTGCGCCCCCTGGGCATCCTGCCCTAAGTGCAGAACAATATTGCGTTTACAACCAAACCCGTGCGCGTTTTGTGGCCACGGGCGTGGACGCCGTGGAGGCATTCTCGGGCGGCCAGGAAGAGCGCCTGCGAAGCCTTGAGCCGGGGACGGGAGCCGGGCTCTGGATCCTCCCGTGCCCGGAGATCTCTCCCACCAGCATCCGCCTTCCCCTGGATCTCGTTTACCTCAACAACGAGGGCGGGGTTCTGGCGGTCATTGAATCGTTTCCTCTTGGCGGCCCAGCCGTCTCCAGCGCAATCGCCGCGAGCATGCTCGCGCTTCCGGAAAACACCGTGGCCGAGGGAGAGCTGCACGTTGGCGACCGGTTGATCATCTCCGTGCCCGGCGAGATGAAGCGGCATTTGCGTAGCATCAAGGAAGCGAAGGCCGAAGCGCAGGAATCTCCATCGTCTTTTCTGGAGCCGTTTCTCCGGACTCCCGCTCAAGAACCAGGCGCAGTGTCGACAGAGGATCCGGCGTCGTCCTTCACTCAACCAGCGCCGCTCGCAGCCGATCCTGCGCCCGCCATGCCGCCTCAGGCCGCGCCATCTGTATTCGCACCGGCGCCGGCCGCGCCGGTTGAAGCTGCGCAGGTCAAGGCCGAGATTGCCGGCGCAAGAACGCCTGCCACGGAAGCGCCTGCTCCGCCGCCGCAAACCAAGACGCAGCCGTGGAAGAAGAAGGCGGATTCGGGGAATTGGTTCACCCGGCTGCTGCGGGTAGACCCTGTTGACCCGCGAAACACGTCGCGCCAGTTGCTGCCGGGATTGATCGCCTATTTCTTCACGGGCGGCACGCCGGTCGGCCATCCGGTGCGCGATGTCAGTCCGACGGGGATGTTCATCGTCACCGACGAACGCTGGTACCCCGGCACGGTGGTTCGCGTCACGTTGACGGACCGGCATAATCCCACCGCCGAACGATCCATTACCGTGAATGCGAAAGCTGTGCGCTGGGGAAGCGATGGCGTCGGTCTCGAGTTTGTCCTGGACGACACGAATCGTGGCAAGAGGCTGAACGCAGGGCGCATGGAGCGGGCCAACGGCATGGACCCCGAGGAAATCGAGGAATTCCTGCGCATCTTCAATTCGCGGCTGCCGCAGAGATAAGGTCCGGGAAGTCGGCTCGGCGCGACAAGGAGCGGTGGGCGTCCCGGATCTCCAAGATGCAAACGGCATTCAAAGGGACGAGAATCAACGGATGCGAATTCCATCGGCGGCAGGGTGGGTGCTCTACGACGGCGATTGCGCTTTCTGCGTTCGTTGGATGAACTTTTGGTTCCCCGTTTTATGTCGCCGGGGATTTGCAGTCGATACGCTCCAGGCCGATTGGACCCCGGAAGCGCTCGGCATGACGCGAGACGAAATCCAGCGCGACATAAGACTGTTGACCGCTGCAGGCGAGACCTACGCCGGCGCTGACGTCTATTTGTATATGGCGCGTAAGATTTGGTGGGCCTGGCCCTTCGGCGTCCTCTTCAGTCTTCCCGGTTTCAACAAGCTGATCTGGTCCGGATACCGATGGTTTAGAGCGAATAGACATTGCATTTCAGGACCCTGCGCGCGTAGGACTTGATCGAGCTTTCGGATGGCGGCCGGCCCGGATCCCTGGAATGCAAACTCACCACGACAAGCGCGCCCCGCGGGAGGCGGGAGAGCATGAGCTAGGGCTCTCCCCTCCTAAATTCCTGTATCTTTATGAAGTTTTTTCTTTACTTCGGCGGGAAAGTTTTGCTACATTCTTCTGCATCCCCGGAGGTTTCACCAATGAAAAAGTGTGTTTTTGTGTTTCTGGCTGGGGAATGCTCCTCTGCCAGCTCGCTCACGCAGGGACTCTGGTCTCCACAATCGATGGATTCTATGGCGGAACGTACTACGATACGCCTTGGCTGACCATAAGCAACACTACGAGTTACAACTTTACAAACGTAGTGCTCACAGCAACGGGCTATCAGGGCTTGAACAACGGGGCCAGCCAGAGCGTCGATCTCGGCGCCATCGGCGCCGGCACCGTAGACACCGTGGTCTGGACCGTATCGGGCGCTGGACCAGTCGTGAACCCCACAACCCCATACACCAATTTCTTTGAGAACGATTACGACGATGAGTACGGCGGAACTGCGTATGCGGGCAGCACGACCGATCCATCCGGTGGAATTTGCACCATCAACGACACTCAGTACGGCGTGCCTCAGTACTACTTTTGCGCGGATGTCGGTAACTTCTATGTAACGCTCACGGCGACATGGGACAATCCGGCGTATGGAGGGGGAAGCGGCACGGAGATCTACTCGCAGTTCAGTCCCGGCGAGGATCCCTATGACATTGGCAACGCATGTGGGAACACGGCAGCCTGCTACGTCGGGTGGGAGGGTCTGAATCCGGCGGGCTGGTCGGAAACGGTCTACGACGATCACTCCTCCGGCGGGCCGAGCGGAGTACTTGCCAACATCTATGTCGGCGCTCCTCCCCCGGTTGGGGGCGCGGTGCCGGAACCCGGTACGCTGACGCTGTTCGGATCGGGACTAGCCATGATCGGTCTGATTCGCCGCAGGTGGGCATAGTGCAGGTGGCCTAGACCCAGGGTGTTCACTCTCCGAGGACACGGGTGCCCCGTGGTCCCGATCTTGGGACCAGGGGCACCCCGCATCCCGGTGGGTTAGCTTCCCTTGGACCAGGCTATCGGCCGGGCGGTTTTGCGGCGGACGCGGCAGGCCGCGGGCGAGGCAGGCAGCGGTAACATATCGTGCGCGCGCGCCCTGGCAAAAACATTGAGGATCCCCGGCGTGTCCTCGACCACGGTCGTTCCGCAGTGGTTGGGCGTGCTCATCCCCTCGTAACGAACGCGATCCAAATTGACGCCCGACGCGCGGCCGTGTGCCGCGCACAGTTTGCGCTTGGCCACCCGCACCTCAACGAAAGAAAAATCCTTGAGAGCGGCGGGCAAACTCACCCGGCCTCTTGCATCCGTGATCGCCTCCGCGCTCCATAGCCTAAGGCGCAGATCGCGATCGTCGTATCCGGCGACAAGCACCAGATGCACATGCGCCAGGGGCGCGCCGCCCTTGCCATCAAGAATCCGGATCGTAATCGGTTCGGAGTGCGACACCGGCACGCTGCCTTCGCTCTTGCCCACGGAGGCAGGCAGAGCCAATGCCGCCACGCCGAGCACGAGGGAAAGAGTTCGCGCGATTGTCATGCAGTACAGATCGGCAGATCGGCAAAGATTAGAGATTTCTAAGAGACGAGCGCGATTCGAAGTCCTGCGGTCTCTCAACCCCCGTATTCTTGTTCCCTTGTTCCCTCGTTCCCTGCTTTTGATCGTCGTCCGGAGGCCCGCGCGACCTTCGTCCATTACACTGAGTCCAATCGGTTGGAGCCGACATCTCAACAGTCATGCGCCGTTTGCCGTTGATTTTCGTATCTGTTTCCGTGCTCGCCTGTGCGTTTGCGGCACATGGCCAAATTTCCGCGCCTGCGAGCTCGCCGAAGGACACGAAAGCCGCATTCGATGCGCCGCATCTGCGCGTGGAACTGCTGGTGCCGGGCCATGACCTTTTTCCGAGCGATGACCTGAACAATGTGGGGCTCCATTTCAAGTTGGAGCCAGGCTGGCATATCTACTGGAAGAACGCGGGGGATTCGGGCGAGCCACCGCATATTCAATGGACACTGCCCAAAGGCATCACCGCTAATCCAATTAAGTTTCCCGCGCCGAAACGATTGCCCCTGGGCCCCTTGATGGACTTCGGCTATGACGGTGAGGTTCTATTCCCGCTCAAACTGCACGTCGCTGAAAGCGTCAAGGGTGGCCCGGTCGTCTTACACGCCAAGGTAGATTGGCTCGTGTGTAGGGAGGTTTGCATTCCCGGCAAAACAGACCTCGAATTGCAAAGGGATGTTTATGTCGGAATGTATGAGATCCCAACGTTCCCAAACAATTCGCTTTCAGAGCTGTTTTTCGAGAATGATTCAACGCCGTTGCCTGCGCTTCCAAAGCCTTTGCCAAGAGGCGCAAGCACAGATTTCCAGCCCACGCTCGCCGGCTTCCGTCTCGCCGTTTCCACCGGACAGCGCGAAACACAGGCGGAGTTTTTCCCAGAAGACGAAGACATCCTCGACAATCCCGCGCCGCAAATCGTTACGCCGACGGCATCGGGTCTCGTTCTCGATCTGAAGAAGCACGCGAATCTCACTGCAACGCCCACGCAATTGAAGGGCGTGCTCGAACTCGCTGGCGACCGCAACTACGAGATCGCTGCGACGCTAGGGACCGTGGCCGCGCCGCCCGCTACGCCGGCTTTCTCCATCGGCGCGCTCTTGAGCACGGCATTCTTCGCGTTCCTTGGCGGCCTGCTGCTCAACCTGATGCCCTGCGTTTTTCCGGTGCTGTTTTTGAAGGGCCTGGCGCTGGTGCACTCGGGGCACAAGGAACTGCATATGCTCAGGGCGCACGGTCTGGTCTACACAGCCGGCATTCTGGTCTCCTTCTGGGCGCTGGTGACCTTGCTCCTCGGGCTGCGCGCTGCGGGCGCCACGCTGGGCTGGGGATTCCAGTTCCAGTCCCCGATTTTTTTATTGGTTTTGGCCGGGCTCTTGTTCTTCTTCGGGCTTTCGCTGGCCGGGCAATTCGAGATCGGCCTCACGCTCACCAGCGCCGGCGGCGCATTGGTCACAAGCAATGGGGCCGCGAGACAGGGCTATGCGGGCAGCTTCTTCACGGGAGTTTTGGCCGTCGTCGTGGCCACGCCCTGCACCGCGCCCTTCATGGGGGCGGCCATCGGCTACGCGCTGGCCCAACCTGCGGCGGTCACCTTCGCCATCTTCACTGCGCTTGCCCTCGGCCTTGCCGCGCCCTACTTGGCGCTCACCCTGCATCCCGCGTGGACGCGCCTCTTGCCCAAGCCCGGCGCCTGGATGGACATTCTCAAGCAGGCGGTTTCGGTTCCCATCTTCGTTACGGTCATCTGGCTGGCGTGGGTGGTGGCGCAAGCTTATGGCGCGGCACTGCTCGCGGCTCTGCTCGCCATCTTCCTGCTGCTCGCGGTTGCGGGATGGTTCCTGGGCCGCTGGCCGACGCAGCGCTGGGCGACCCTCGTCGCCGTGCTCCTGCTGCTCACCGTACTTGCCGCGTGCATCACCGCGCCCCGCGAGCTCGCCGTAGTCTCACCCGACCTTTCAGCACAGTCCTTCTCCGAAGGTCCCACTGCACGAAGTGCTGCCACGTGGCGGCCTTGGTCGGCGGAGGCCGTCCAGCACGCCCTCGCGGCCGGACAGCCTGTTTTCGTGGACTTTACGGCAAGCTGGTGCCTGAGCTGCCAGGTCAATGAGCGCGTCGCCCTCAACCAACCCGAGGTGAAGCAGGCGTTTGGGGCGAAGAACGTAGCCCTCTTCAAGGCCGACTGGACCCGCGAAGATCCGGCCATTACACAGACGCTCGCTTCGCTCGGCCGCAGCGGCGTGCCTGTATACGCGCTCTATGTCCAAGGGGAAGAGAGCCCACGGCTCTTGCCGCAGGTGCTTACGCCGGGCATCGTTCTTGATGCCGTTGCCAAGCTGCCGCCCACAGCAGCGCCGAATTAGTGGCGCAAAGATAGGCAGAGGGCGGATTTTCGTTTCGTGCTATCATGCTATCAACGGAGTGCGCTGTGGCTCAGATTCTCATCCGCCAAGTCGACGATCGCTTGAAGTCCAGCCTTCAGCGCCGCGCCAAACGCAACGGCCGCAGCATGGAAGCCGAGGCGCGTGAGATTCTTAGAGACGGCCTGCGCGAAAAAGTCGTTCCTCGCCGCGGGCTTGGTTCGGAGATCGTGGCGCTCTTCAGCGGGCAAGGGATCGGCCTCACGAAAGACGAAGAAATTCCTGAAATCCGCGGCATGCGCATGCAAATTCCGAAGTTCGAGCCTTGATCATTCTCGACACTAACGTGATCTCGGAGTTCATGCGGGACGCTCCCGACGCTGAGGCCGTCCTTTGGCTGGATGACCAACCGCCCAGTTCCATCTGGACCACATCGATCAACGTGTACGAGGTCCGCTCGGGGCTGCTTGCGATGCCAGTTGGAAAGAAACAGGCATTGCGCATGATCGGCTTCGAGCGCCTGCTCAACGAGAAGATTCAAGGGCGCATTGCCGCGTTCGATTATGCGGCGGCGCAAAAGGCGGCCGAACTCGAAGCTGCCGGCCTAAAGGCCGGCAGGCCACGTGACCCGCGCGACACCATGATCGCCGGCATCGTCCTCGCTTCCCACGCCACCCTCGCCACGCGCAACACAAAGCACTTCGACGACATCGCGAAGTCGGTCGTGAATCCGTGGGAGTGAGGCAGGGAATAGGGAACAGCGAACAGGGATCAGGACAAGCCCATAGGCTGACGGTCGTGCGTTCCCTGGTCCCAGAAGCGAGACTGAGGCAGCCCTTTTTTAACGACGGGCCACCATAGCGGAGACTTGGGACACCGACCAACTGCAATTCAGGAACACGCCTTGTAAAGAGCGAGCCCAAGGTCAGTCACGGTCATAATTGAGAATAGGACAACGCCATCCATCCCACCTGCGGGCGTTGCGCATCCCAACCGCGACAGATTCGCGAGTGAGATGCCGAGTTCCTCTGGCACCTCAGGGTCATCATGAAATGTCCCGGGGAACGTCGCAGCAATGTGCGGCAGTTTGGTCGTCAAAATCGGTCGACGGAGGCCCGGAGGACCAGCCAATGTTGCCTTCGCCATCTCAGAAAGGTTTTTTACGTCGAATGCAGACATTCCCTTCAGAATCTCGACGTATGCCGTCCTCAGTTCCATCTTTGTCGAAGCATCGCCCGCGTTAACGAGAAGCCTCGCCCACGTTTCTTGCAGGTCTTCATCCTCTTCGATTACAGCGGCAGTCAGAAGCTGCACTGCAAACTTCAAGGGCAACTCACGAGTTGGAGCAGTTAATCCTCTTGCACGCATCAATCCTAACGTTTTGTCTTGCAAGTGTAATTGCCCCTTCGCCCGGAGGAAATCAAGTTGGTCATTGATTATGCCGACCATACGCTCGATCGGTCCTTTGACAAGGCAGCCCAGCGATACCCCTGCGTCGATGGCTTTGCCAGCCGTCACTGCAATAGCATTCGCCGAGTCGGCTAATTTCCCAATAGTATCTTCTTGCATCTAGAGAGCCTCCTTCACTTGCGTACAACAAGGGACGTGGGACAGCAGTCCCTGCTGGCGTTCTGGGCTATGCGTGTTGATCATCGCGTAGGCTCTGATCGCTGAATTTCGGCCAATAGCGAGTCATACTCGTCGGCAATAGCTCTACTCACCTCTGCCGCAGAGAATTCAAGCGGGTCCTCGGCTGTGCCGACACCCTGAGCGTCAAGAAAGTGATCGCGGCGTCTCCGAATCGTAGCGATAAATATGTTCGAGTCCATATCTGGACCTCCTCTCTGGGGCGATTAGCGCACGAGGGCCGGGTTATGTAAAGGTTCTTCGCTGAGCAGGACAAGATGTAGGGGCGATCTGTCTCCGTAACGTTCTGAATACTATGCCTTTATGTTTCAACTCCGTTTGCCCGCCCTGATTTTGCGAATCTCCTCCAGCCGCTGCGCCAACTGCTTTTCGCGGCCCTCTTGTGTGGGGCGGTACCAGCGGCGGCCTTGGAGCGACTCGGGCAGGCAATCCATGTCGGCGACTTTGCCCTCTTCGTCGTGGGCGTAGCGGTAGCCTTCGCTGTAGCCCAGGTCCTTCATCAGCCGCGTGGGCGCGTTGCGCAGGTGCAGCGGCACCGGCTCTTGGCGCGTATGCTCAATGTCGTCCTGCACCGCGCCCCAGGCCGTATACACGGAGTTCGATTTGGGGGCGAGCGCGAGATAGACCACGGCTTCGGCCAGCGCCAGCTCACCCTCTGGCGAACCTAAAAAATCATAGGTATCTTTCGCGGAGAGGCACAGGTTCAGCGCCTCGGGCGCGGCCAGCCCAATGTCCTCAATCGCCATGCGCACGATGCGCCGCGCCAGATAGAGCGGGTCCTCGCCGCCGGCCAACATGCGGCCTAGCCAGTAGAGCGCGGCATCGGGATCGGAGTTGCGCACGCTCTTGTGCAGTGCCGAGATCAGGTTGAAGTGCTCCTCGCCGGACTTGTCGTACATCAGCACGCGCTTCTGCACGGCTTCGGCGGCGA
>Ga0326728_10024433_pt1 | contig 10948 bp, 2 predicted proteins | sample MB3enrmetagenome_FD_207602 | JGI IMG/M metagenome (GOLD analysis project Ga0326728, IMG submission 207602) | Lab enriched peat soil microbial communities from McLean, Ithaca, NY, United States - MB31MN | ecosystem: Environmental > Terrestrial > Soil > Wetlands > Peat | place: USA: New York...
GCCGAATCCGTCAACTGACGGATTCGGCTCTGGGGCGAGCGCTGCTCGCGCCCACAAAAGTCGAGCAGGGGGGGAAATCGGCGTAAAAAGTGACAAAGCGTCCTTTACAAGTCTGTTTTGTGCGAATTTAAAGGGTCAGGCGCAACCCTTTATCCCTCCGAAACGTACTAAGTGTATCAGCCAATTTCAGACGGAGGACATTTTAGCTCCGTTGGTGGCTGTGCCATTGCACTCGTACAAGGCTGGTCGTTGCTGCCGCGTGATTTCACCAACTCGCAAATCTGACGGGAAGTGGCGGGGCGAAGCCTCGCTTGACCACCTGTTGCAACGGAGGTTGAAAATGAGGAAGGAAACTTGTCGGAGACTTTGGCGCGTAGGTGCAAGGCGCGTCCTTACCTCCGTTTGTATGGGCTTCCTGGTATTGGGTCTGGTAGCGACAGGACGCGGCCAGGCGCCGAGTGCTGTCTTCAAGGCCATGGGAGCAGTGGTAAGTGTCGACCCGAACGGCTTCACCGTTCAGACTGATTCTGGAACGCGCCTTGCCGTGCTGCTTCAAAGCAACGCCACCCTTGTCCGTATCCCTCCCAATCAAAAAGATCTGAAGTCTGCCACCAAGATTACTGCCGCGGACATCAGCGTCGGCGACCGCGTTCTGGTGCGAGGGCACATTTCGGACGATCAGAAAACCCTCCTGGCCACCGCGGCGATCGTCATGAGCAAGACGGACATTGCGCAAAAGCAGGAAGCGGAACGCGCTGCCTGGCAGCGCGGAGTGGGCGGACTAGTGAGTTCCGTCGATCCCGCCACCAGCACCATCACGCTTTCGACGGCGGGCTTCGGCGCGACGAAGAAAGTAGCGCTGCACGTTTCCAAGGACACGGTCCTGCGCCGGTACGCGCCGGACTCTGTGAGGTTCGATGATGCAAAACCCGCACCGTTCGACCAGATTCAACCCGGTGATCAACTTCGTGCTCGAGGGACGCGCAGCCAGGACGGGAATGATTTTGCCGCGGACGAAATTGTTTCGGGATCGTTTCGAAACATCGCCGGCACGGTCTCTTCGATTGACCTCAGCCAGAACACCATCAGTGTGATGGATTTGAAGACGAAGAGGCCCGTGCTGGTGAAGTTTTCGGCGGACTCTCAACTTCGCAAGCTGTCCCCCATGATGGCCCAGGGGATCGCTGTGCGATTGAAGGGGGGCGGGGCTGGCGCGCCAGGCGGGCCACCGAATGGCGCCGGCGCAGGTGGCGGCGCACCCGCCGCCGCACCGCAGGCAGGGGCTCCTCCCTCGGGCGGCGGTTCAGGAGGCGCGCGATCCGGCCGGGCGCCTGATCTCCAGCAAGTCCTCAACCGCATGCCGCCGGCAAAACTGGCCGATTTGCAGAAGGGTGACGCCGTGATGATTGTGGCGACCCAAGGTACGGCTTCCGGCGGGGTCACGGCCATCACAGTCCTGGGCGGCGTGGAAGCCATTCTGACAGCTTCCCCGAGCGCCAGCCAGGCGATGTTCACGGGGGCCTGGAATCTCGGCGGCGGCGCTCCAGGTGGTGGAGATGAGGGAGCACAATAATTCAGCGCCCAGTTGCAAAACGCGGGCGTTTTCGTAGGAGACGTGATGAAATTTCGGCTATTGGGAAATTGGAGTTATATCTTTCTGATGTTTTTCTTGGCGTCAATTCTTGCCAGCCCTTTGCTTGCGCAGACATCTTCCGGAACACTACGCTGCCAGGTGAATGACCCTTCGGGCGGGGTGGTGCAAGACGCGACCGTCCTGGTGACCTCAGCAACGGGAGAGACGAAAGCCGTGCAAGGGAACAAGGACGGCGTTTACGAATTCAAAGGACTGGCTCCCGGGAAGTATACCGTAAAGGTCATCGCCAAGGGTTTTGCGGCGTATGAGCAGCAGGGAGTCGAGATCAGCGCAAGCCAGGTTCAAAAGCTGGGCATCTCGCTTCAGATCGAGGAGGAAGTGCAGAAGATCACCGTCTCGGGCGAGGCGCCCACCTTGAGCGTCAGTGCCGAGAACAACGCCAGTTCGCTAGTCATTTCGGGAAAGGAACTCGATTCGCTCTCGGATGATCCGGACGAATTGTCATCCGAACTGTCGGCGCTGGCTGGGCCTTCGGCGGGGCCGAACGGAGGCCAAATTTACATCGACGGCTTCACCGCCGGGCAACTTCCCCCCAAGTCTTCGATTCTCGAGGTTCGAGTTAACCAGAATCCCTTCTCGGCCGAATACGACAGGCTCGGCTATGGCCGTGTCGAAATTACAACCAAACCCGGTGCGAGCCAATTCCACGGTCAAGGCTTCGTGAACGGGAATACCACCGCTTTCAACACACGGAACCCTTTCGCCTCTGAGGAGCCAACCTACCATTCGGAGATGTTCAACGGGAACATCGGCGGCCCCATCAACAAGAAGGCAGCTTTTTTCTTCAGCATATTCCGCCGCGACCTTGACGACTCGAACGTTGTAAGCGCCTATGTTCTCAGCCCTGATTTGACACAGCAGGTGCTTTACAGCCAAGCCGTGCTCAATCCCCGAATGCGCATGAACGTCGGCCCGCGTGTCGACTACCAGCTCAGCTCGAAAAACGTCCTGACGGCCCGCTACCAGTATTGGGAGAACAACGACACCGACGACGGAATCGGGCAGTTTTCTTTGCCTTCGCAGGCCATCAACTCCAATGGTTCCGAACAGACCCTCCAGGTGGGCGATACGCAAGTCATCAGCGAAAGGACAGTGAACCAAGCTCGTTTCCAGTACCTGCACGACACGAGCTACTCCGCGCCCGTAAATTTGGTGATCAATGGCAGCAACAGTCTTATTGGCCCGTCTATCGGGTGCCTCGCACTGGCGCAACCCTGCCAAATTTCGGCGTCGGGAGCGTTTACCGGTGGCGGCAGCACTGCGGGAATAAGCACCGACGTCGAAGATCACTACGAGTTCCAGAACTACACTTCCATCAACCTGGGCAAGAACTTCGTGAGGTTCGGAGGGCGCGTTCGGGATAATGAGGAAACCACCAGCTCGACAAGCAGTTTCAACGGCTCGTTTTCGTTTCCTTCGCTTACCGCCTATCAAATTACTCTGCAAGGTGTACAAGCCGGTCTGACGGACGCCCAGATTCGGGCGGCGGGCGGCGGGGCCACTCTCTTCTCGATCAACAGCGGCATTCCCGCAGCGAGCATCAATTACGCTGACCTGGGACTTTACGGCGAAGACGATTGGCGGGCCCGCCCCAATGTGACGCTCAGCCTGGGTTTGCGCTTCGAATCACAGACCGGTATTCATGACCACGCCGACCTCGCCCCGCGCGTGGGCTTGGCTTGGGGCCTCGGCCGGGGAAAGTCGCCTAAGACCATCCTGCGCGCCGGCTTTGGCGTTTTCTATGACCGCTTTTCGCAGAGTAATCTGCTTATGGCGCAGCGCATGAATGGCTTCGTCCAGCAGAGCTTTACATGCGATAACCCCGACTTCTTCCCTAACCTTCCGGCCCTGGGCTCGGCGTCAGGCTGCCAGCAGGGTTCTAACATTGAGCCGCTCGACCCGAACCTGCGAACGCCATATACGATTCAGGGGGGCGCGGGCCTGGAGCGACAATTAACGAAAAATGCCACCATCTCGGTCACGTATCTCAACTCGCACGGGGTTCATCAGATTATGACCCGCGATATCAATGCACCCCTTCCGGGGACATACGTTTACTGTCCACCTGGCGATTCCTCCTGTACACCGTCCGCCGGCGTGCGCCCGTATCCAGACTACGGTGGCGTGACTGATGTTGGCAACATCTACCAGTTCGAATCCGCCGGGATATTTAACCAGAATCAACTGATCACCAACTTCAACATGCGCATGGGAGCGAAGCTGAACTTATTTGGCTATTACACACTCAGCTATGCCAACGGCAATACGACGTCCCCGATGGACCCGTACGATGTCGCCGAAGACTACGGGCGTGCAGGTTTCGACATCCGGCACCGAGTCTTCCTGGGCGGCACCTGGACCATGCCGCACGGATTTGCCGTCAGCCCCATGATAGTCCTGAACTCTGGCGCTCCCTTCAACATCTACTTGCCGGGCATGGACCTCTACGGTACTGCCAATCACAACGATCGACCTGCTCTCGCCAGCGCTGGCGCTTCGGGGACCAATATCGTGGAGACTCGATGGGGCACTTTCAATACCACACCCGGCGCCGGTGACACGATGATTGGGCCCAACTACGGCACCGGCCCGGGCCAATTTACCACGAACTTGCGCCTCAGCAAGACGTTCGGCTTCGGGAAAAAGCCTGAGCGTTCTAGCGGCGGATCGGGCGGCGGACCCGGTGGAATGGGTGGCGGTGGTCGTGGCGGACCGGGCGGCGGTGGCGGTGGGTTCGGAGGCCGCGGCTTCGGTGGAGGCGGGGGCGGCTTCTTCGGTCCAGGGATGGCATCGAACGCGCGCTACAGCGTTACCTTTAGCGCCAACGCGCGCAACGTCTTTAACGACGTGAACCTGTCGGCGCCGTACGGCGGTCTCGGTACGACCGAATTTGGCCGGTCGAATTCACTCGTCGGCGGGTTCTTCTCCTCGGCTGCGGCGAATCGCCGTATCGACCTTCAGATGTCGTTCAACTTCTAGTGGGACTTCGTCTCAGACCGACGAGCCATGGCCTGTTACAAAACAGAAGGGCGGGGCTTCAGCCCCGCCCTCCCCTGCAATCAGGCGAAAAACCTGAATTATTCACTTCAAATTTCAAACCTTAAGACTTCCAGCAAGTTTCTGACTTCAGTTGTCATTGCACCGTCAGGTTAACGCTAGTTACATGGGTGACAGTCGTCGTAGTCCCACTGATAACACCCACCCCCGCGGTTGTCCCCGTGAAGGTACCCAGGATGGTTATGGTGTAATTGCCAGTTGGAGTCCCGTTGATCGTTGAGGGCTGGATGACATTTGTGTAGATAGAGGTCTCACAACTCACCCAAAACACTGTGGCAAGAGCCAGCGTGGCCAAAGCCATCTGCGCGTAGATGAGTCTTCTCCGCCTCCCCGTTCCCCGGAACCGTCTTTTCCCGCGAACCCAGAGGACGACAAGCGTCAACACATTGCATATCCCCCACAAGACAAGCATCTTGGACGGAGGTGGGGGAATGCGCGGCCGGGCGCTCGGGAGCAGTTGCGAAGTTGTCGTGGTTGATTGCGCCGTGGTGCTCACGGAAAGCTGAGAACCGACAGCACCACCCACGGGCGTCAATGACGCGGGGTTGGCGAGACACAACGCCCCTTTCGGCAAAGTGCCACAACTGAGGGTCACAGGTTGGCTAAAGCCATTGACGGGTGACACCGTGACAGTGTAGATGGTCGTCGCGCCTGAGACTATGGTGCTGACGGCCGGAGAGGCGGAAATTGAAAAGTCCTGAAAGTATATTGTCAAGATCAGCGAGGCCGTCTGGATGCCGCCGGCCGTAGTGTCGATTCCATTGACGGTGATGATAAAGGGGTTGGTACTTGTGGCCGACATCTTAGAAACCGTCAAGGTGGTGGTGCTTGGTATAGTCGTGGAGTTCAAAGCAATATTCGCCGGGTTGAATGTGCAAGTGGCGCCCCCGCAGTTGAGGGTGATAGTGTCCGTGAAATTCGGTACTTGAGTCGACATAGATATCGCAAACGTGGTCGTGGTTGTGCCGATGGGTAGAGATTGCGTGGTGGTAGGAGAAGTGAGGGTGAAGTTAGCTTCTCCAGTCCCTGTCAAAGTAATAGCCGATGAACCGAGTGTAGTGTTGTCAGTTACGTTGAGACTCCCCTTGCGGATGCCCGTGTTGGTAGGAGTGAAAGTAATCTGGAAGGCGCAAGTGGCGTTCACGGCAAGTGTAAACGGGGTAGAAGGGCAGGTGTTGGTTTCCGCGAAGTCGCCAAGCGTGGTAATGTCGGTGACGGTCAGAGGGGTTTGGCCGTTGTTGGTCATGAGCACGGTCTGCGATGGACTGGTCACGTTCAAAACCTCAGTCCCGAACACCAGACTGGTCGGCGAAAACAGCACCGTCGTGGCACCCGTGGTGCCAGTGCCGGTGAGCGAGACCAGATGCGGACTTCCCGTCGCATTGTCGAAGATGGAGAGCAGTTGGGTTTCCGCCACCAGCACCGTGGGAGTAAACGTGACCGTGATCGTGCACACACCCCCGCCCGACGGGAGGGTTCCCACACAGTCGTCAGTCTCCTTAAAATCCCCACCTGTAGTAACACCCGTGACCTGAAGCGGAACTGTGCCCTCGTTTCGAAGAGTCACAATAGCAGGAAGGTTCTCAGAGGTCACGGTACTGGTGGTGCCTTCGGCGACGTTTCCGAAGTCTATTTTTTGCGGGGTCAAGGCAACACCGGCAAGATTGTTGTGAGAAACCATGGAGACGAAGGCGCTGGAAAGACCAGAGGTGTTCTGCGGCTCTCCTCGAAAAGCGAGTGCGATGGCTGGAAAGTTGGAAGAGAACGTCGTCCCCACGACAGCAGCTTCGACGTCGTTGTTGTTGTTGGGGTTTGTCCACACCGCGATAGCATTTCCGAAGTCTCCGGAGCTGCCCCCGAGATAAGTGGAGTACACTAAAGACGTTCCCAGCGGTTTCACTTCGGTCACGAAGGCATTCTGGCAGGGATTGGCCCCGCAGGTGCCCCCCGCATAACTCGCCTGGAAGGCGTTGGCCGTGGGAAAATCACTCGACTGAGTGTATCCGGTAACGTAGGCATTCCCCGCAGGGTCGACCGCGATTCCCGCCGGCGAGTCGGTCAAGCTTCCGCTCAAGAGAGTGGAATAGAGGAGGGTGGCGCCGGTAAAGTTGAACTCGGAGACGAACACCGCGGAATACCCCGGCGCTTGCTTAGTGGCGAAGGTCTGAAAGGCGCCGGGAGTAGTGGGAAAGCTTGTGGCGGGACCACACAGGGTCGTCGGCGGCGTTGTCGTTGCGGGAGTACATGGGGTGAGCGTGCTCCCAGTCACGTAAATGTTGGATTGGCTGTCCAAGGCTACAGCCCAGGCTCGGTCATCTCCACTTCCGCCAAAGTAGGTTGAGAACGCAACCTTGGGGGGAACACCGGTAGTCGCAGCAGTCAACCCCGTGATAAACGCATCCACGCTCCCGGCGTTGGCGGCCTGGTAAGCATTGTAGATGGGAAAGTTCGTGGAAAAGGTGAAACCCACCACATATACATTGTCGCCGGTATCCACTGCGATCCCTTGGCCCGAGTCCGCGCTACTTCCCCCCAGATAAGTGGAATAAATCAACTGTTCGTTTCGCGCCAAACCCGGACTGATTTCGGCCACAAAAGCATCCCCATTGCCACTATTACCGGCCTGAACCGGACTGGCCGTGGGAAAATCAGTGGATTGCGTGGAGCCGGTCACAAAGATATTCATGCCGGGATCCACCGCGATGGCCAGCCCGTAATCGACATCGCTTCCACCCAGGTACGAGGAGTACAGCAGCGTGCTGCCACTGGGGTCCAATTTGGACACAAAAGCGTCCGTGTTACCGCCCAATGTGGGTTGAAAGACGTTGGCCGTAGCGGGGAAATTTGCGGACGATGTACTGCCTACGATGTAAGCGTCGGACGAAGAATCCAGGGCAATCCCGTTACCGATATCAAAATTGTTTCCCCCCAAATACGTCGAGTACACGATCGCCTCGCCGTCGTACCTCATCTTGGTCACAAATGCGTCCGTGTCGCCCCCATAAGTTCCTTGATTAGGCGTGGGCTTTTGGGCACCGACGGTGCCCCCGGTGGGGAAATTGGTTGACGACGTGCTGCCCGTAACAAAAGCGTCACCGATGGTGTCCAAGGCAACCGCGTTTCCTGTGTCACCTCCATTGCCACCCAGGTAGGTCGAGTAAGAGAGAGACGGATCAATCACCAGCGGCGCACGCGGGTCATAATCGGGCACCTCAAAGCCAATCCGGTTGTGCCCTTTGAGTACATAGGACGCGGTGAGGAAATGCTTCTTCGCCGGGTCCGATTTGTCACGTTGATAGGCGACGGGCCGGTGAAAAGTCACCTGACCATCCGTCGACGGGAAGACCAAATCACCCTGCTGATCGATTACCGCGTCGCTGCCCTCGAAGCTCACCCCCAAGGACTGCGGCTTGATGCCCGGTGACAGCACGAAGTCGTATTCCAGTTGACTTTGATTTCCGTAGTACACAAGGTTTACGCCGGGGCGGATATGCTCGAACTGCACCTCTTTATAAGTCGAAATATGGGTATGCCATCGGCTGGGGTCGTTCCCGATAAAATAGTTACTGATGCCGGGGAGACGGTCAAGCCCGGTGACTTCGGCAGAGAGATTCGCTCTCTCAATTCTCATTCTCAGCACGCGAGTGGAAGGCCTGGGCTGCGCCTGGGCCTTTTCCGCAAAGCGCGCGCCTTGACTCGGCGATTGCAACGCCAGCGCCGCTTCGCCGGGTTTCAGTAGAATAGTGTAACCCTGGCCTCGCGCCAGAAACCGGACGGTGCGGTCCGCCTGCCCTTGGTTCACCTCAAAACTCAATGGCAGTGCGCCGTACGTTTTCCAAACGCGAGCTTTGGCCGCAGGAAGATCCCGCGCGCGGGAAGGCATCCTGACTGGTTTGTGGCCTACAGGATTCAAGACAGTGAGGAGAACGGAAAACAGCAAGAAAAAGATACTCAGCATATCCACCTTCAAACTCAAAAGTAGAATTTTACCGCGAACTGGATGGCGCGCGCATCGTTAGGGTTGTCACGTGTAGAACTGATCTGGCCGAAATTCGTCGTGTTGAGAAAATTCAGGTTGGAGGGCTGCGCAAAGAACGGGTGATTCATTGCATTGTAAACTTCAGCGCGGAACTCAACCCGGACATTCTCATTAATCTGGAAGCCCCGTCGAAGGGCCGCGTCGAGCCTGATAAGGTTCGGACCGTAAACCTGCGTGGGAGCGCCCCCCAGAGGAGCAAAGTTTCTCTGATTTTCCGAGGTGGTCACAGGGGGATTATAGAAAGCCTCAGGATTCCAGAACTGGTTCACATTATGGGCCCCGGCGTTGGGATTTCCCCCTTGTATTCCCAGAGCATTGCAGCCCACACCCGCAGAGGTCGTAATCGTGCACGGAATGGTCATCGGCTGGCCACTCGCAAAGGTGAAGATCCAGTTCAGGGTCCAGTTGCCAAGAGCCCTCCCCATGGGATCGCCCTTTTCCGAGAGGTATTGTCTTCCCGGCCCAAAAGGAAGGTCATACCCACCGCTGAAGTGAGCCGCATGCCGTACGTTGAAATCCGCCTGTTGATTATCACCCCTGATCCCAAAGGTCTGCAAAGAAGGGGCCCGGTAAGTTTGCGGGTTATTGAGGTTGAAAAAATCCAGAGCATCCGTCCGGATCGTCCCGTACGTATAGTTGGCAAGAAAATTCAGACCGTGTCCTAAATACCGCTGGTATTGCACTTGACCGGAATTGTACTTGCTGTCCCCTTCCGTTTGAATGTAACTCGACCCATAAGCAAAACTCAGGTAAGGTTGAAATTGTTGGGGTTGTTCGAAGGGGGGGAGCAACTCGCCGACCTCATTCACTCCCGGGTTGATCAGGAGATGATGGGCGACCATCGTCACCCAGGAAAGCTCAAATAGGTCATTATTCTGCCGTTTATATTGCACCGTGAGATTGAAATTATTGGTGTACGGATTCTTAAAAGTCTGTTGGATTCCCCGCAATGCCAGTTCGTTGGACGTAGCCGCTAAAGGCGTGAGTGGAACGGGGGCAAGGCCTTGTTCCAAAGTCGCGTAGCTGGTCGTCGAAGGGTAGGTGACCGGCGTACCATCATCCAGACTCCGGTAGTCGTAATTGACTTGAAAAGGATAGTTGCCGCCCAGGCTCGCCTGGCCTCCCTCGTTCACCAGTCCGCCGTAGAACATCCCGTATCCGCCCCGAACCACGACCTGTGGCGAATACTGATAAGCAAAACCGATGCGAGGGCCGATATTCAACGTCTGGGTGTGCACCAAGGCTCCCCGGCGTGCATAGACAAGAGTGATGCCATCGCTGGTGAGCGTATTGGTAAAGTCGGTGGAGAGCGTATTTAAATAAGTTGCAGTGCAGGTAAGTGGGTAATTAGGGCCGCAAGGGAGGGTATCTAATCCCCGACCGGCAGGAATTATATACTCGGCGCTTCCCGGAACACCCGGAATAAAGTTCGCCTCCGCGCTAAAGTTCTCCTTCCAAGGCTGGAAGTATTCCCACCTTGCGCCCAGGGTGATGGTCAGGTCCGGGCGATACTTCCAATCGTCTTGCAAGTAGGCAGCGTAGTAAAGCCGCCGGTTGTCCGTATTGGTGTTGGTAATGTTGGAGGCAAGAACCCGGTTCGGCCCCCCCACGTCGTTCCGCCCGAAGGTAACCGGCGACACTTCAGGGATCAGAACAAACTGAGCAGCGCCCGTGCTGGCGTCAAGGGAGTTGGCAATGGAAGTGAAGTTGCCCGAGAAATCGAACAGGCCGCGGGAATAGGGAGGCTGATTGACCGCGGCTTTAATCTGCATGGCTTCACCTCCGCCCTTTATGGTGTGAAGCCGCTTGATCTTGGTGAAACTTTCGCTCACCTGATAGGTTGTGTTGTAATCCACCGCGGGCATGTATGGACCACTCCCAAGTGGAGAGTAAATCCCCACATCAATCGTCGGCAAGCCGCCGTTGCCGGTAAATTGTGGTACTCCCGAAATCCCCAACTGCGCGGGGATATCGGTCAGGTCATTGGCGTACGCTTGCACCCTTTGTAGCTCCATCCAGTTGGCCGCCACCCGGAAATCATGGATCAGCGTTGGGGAAGAGACGTGGTTAAGGCCCAAGACGCCATTCACCACCGTAAGGGTCTGCGTATACCCTCCGCCATCTGCGTAGCCCGCGAAAGGACCCACCTGTAGTTGGGGGTTGTTGAGGTAGCTGAAACGGCCGAACGCTTGGTTCTG
>Ga0326728_10024435_pt1 | contig 10947 bp, 8 predicted proteins | sample MB3enrmetagenome_FD_207602 | JGI IMG/M metagenome (GOLD analysis project Ga0326728, IMG submission 207602) | Lab enriched peat soil microbial communities from McLean, Ithaca, NY, United States - MB31MN | ecosystem: Environmental > Terrestrial > Soil > Wetlands > Peat | place: USA: New York...
CCGGTATATAGGTCTTCATTCTGTACGATGATGTCTTTGGGTACTGTAAGAGCGATAGGTGCAAAGTTCCAAATGGCTCGAATGCCTCCGAAAAGCATTCGCTCTGCGACGGTCTGCGCCTGGTCGGCCGGGACGGTGACAATTCCCACGAGCACGTGCATGCGCTTCGCAAGGTTCTCGAACCTGTCGAAGGGGAGAACCTTCTTTCCGTAGATGTCCTTGCCGACCTTCCTCGCGTCCGTGTCGAATGCGGCGACGATGTCGAGGCCGCTCTCCTCGAAGCGTGGGTAACCGAGCAGTGCGCGCCCAAGATTCCCCGCCCCGACGAGAAACGCTTGTCGCACGTCATTCCAACCAAGCAGAGCCTCGATGGCGTCAATCAGTGTCGGAACGTGGTAGCCCGTTTTCGGTCGACCCACGATGGTTGTGCACTCAATGTCCTTTCGGACCTGAACCGGCTCGAGGTCGAGAGCTTCGCCGATGTGAGTGGTCGAGATCCATTCCCGTTGGCCACGCAACGTGCGGAGCAGGTGCAGATAGCGAGGCAAGCGACGGAGCGTCGGTTCCGGTACGACGCGCAGCACTGGAGTCGGGTGAGTCATGAACACCAAAGACTTTTCGTATCGATAACTATAGATCGACATAACGCGAGCGATTGGCGCCGTCAAACGCTGCGCGAGTCGGGCGCCAGTTGCGTGTCGAGAGCCTTACGTCGCAACCGCTACCGAACGCGCGGGCGTTGTTTCAGTCTCACGAGAGTCTCGATGATCGTCGCGCTCACCTGTTCCTGCCCGATGGACCGAAGGTACTCATCGTACTCGACCAGTCGCTCGCGAAGGCGAGCTTCCGCTCCGACGTAGTGGCCTCCGACGACGTGGGTCTCGTCGACGTCCTCATCGCTGAGATCGAAGTTCATAAACCCTCGGCAGCTTGCAGCGCCGCAGCGGCAAGGGTCCCGTAGCGGGTCGTTGTAGCTTACCCACCCATAGAATATTGTTACTTCTTCGCCCCTAGGTATTGCTCTCGTACACTGGACTCGCCCCGTCCCGCTCGCATAGAGGGCTGCGTTGGGATTGCAGCTGTGATTGCAGAGCCAGCCGCCTGGCACGCGTGTGTCCGGAATGATGACAGACCCATCGTCCGACAGGAGCGTGACCTTGGTCCGCGCGGCGGCTATCGCGTCTGGGTGTGTTCGTTCGACCTTGCGCTGCCGGGGAGCATAGGCGACGACGATTTCTCCCGGCTCAAACGGACGCCTGGCAAAGACCCCTCGTCCAGCGATGCTGCTGATACGAAACTCGACCGGCAGCAGGCTGAACATAGACTTTGCGGGGCGCGCGCGTCGGCTCACGCGAGGTGTCTCCGAAATTCTCCGGTACGTCGCGGCACTGGAGCGATCGAGCGCGATGTCTCAGCGAACCCGCTCGTGCTGCGTTCGACCGCGACCGCGAACAGAAGGACGGCGCACGCCAAGTGCGCGGCGCTCACGACGGGTGGAATCCGAAACCATATGTTCAGAGCGCCGAGGGCGATCTGAACCGAGACGCCGACAACAAGGCCCGTCGTGATCACCCGTTCGCGTGGACTTGCCCTGCCGATTCGCGCGGCTGCCAGAAGTGCGACGGCACCGAGGAGTACCGCATAGCCGAGCGATCGGTGGGCAATCTGCCACGCGATGGGCTCGGTCCAGTACACGGGAAGGGGAAACCCGTTGCAAAGGGGGAAATCGAAACAGGCGAGCCCTATCGAGCGAGAACTGACAACTCCGCCAAGGAGAATCTGCAATACGACGATAACCGCCCAGGCTGCGTACCCACGCGCGAGAGGCGGAGCGGGTGCCTCCGCCGACAGGTGGATCCCGAACGGTCGCAGAGACGCGACGAGGACTCCAAGAAAGCTCAGCGCGAGCGCCAGGTGAATGACCACCGTGAATGGCGCATTGCGAAGCCACACGGTCACCGCTCCCATTGCAATCTGAAGTGCGAGAATCGCAGTCAGCGCGGAAGCCATGCGACGCATGCCTCGGCGCCACGCGACCGTGACGAGGACCGCCGTGCCCAGCGCCAAGATGCCGGCCACGACACGATGGATGAACTCGAAGTAGACGCGGAAAACCGCGTAGCGAGGATCGGCCGGGTAGAACGCACCGTCGAGTGGCGGGATCCAATGTCCGTGGCAGAGCGGCCAATCGGGGCAAGCAACGCCCGCCTGAGCAGCTCGCGTCAGCGCGCCGAGCGCCATGAGCAGCCAGGTCCACACGATGAGGAAGCAACCGAGCACGCGCGGAACGGATTTGGAGGACACTTCGGCATCGCTCATAGCATCGCCGCGAGTTCTCGCAGCCCCGCTCGATGTTTGCCCGGTTCGAGGCGAGGCTACAGGGGTGTGTGGTCGAAGAGCTCGATGGCAAATACGAGTCGCCACTCGGGAGCTCCGAAGCGTTGGTTGAGTCCAGCGCCAGCTCCCAGCTTGATCCGAAGTTGCGGCCCACGGTCGCCGGTTCCCTCGAGCCGACCCGTCAGAAGACCTTCGAGCGCCGTTCCAGTCGATCCAAAGAACGATCGAAACGCGGTCGCTCCGAAGATCTCGGGACCCACAATCAGTGCGGTGGTGCCGCGATTGATGTCTAGGACCTTCGCCCCGCCCGCCGCGCCGAACAGAAGCTCACTGCCTTGCGGACTGCCCGGGGCCGGGGAATCGTCGAGTGGGCGAATATGCGCGCCGAGCTGTGCACCATACGTGAAGCGGCCCGCATCACCCGCGAGGAGCGCACGACCCATGGCCCGGTAGGTGCCGTCAGTATTGTAGTCGGCTCGGTTGCCGCCTGCGATGTTGCCGTTGGGAATGATCAATTGAGCGCTGACGCCAATTCGTAGCGGGCTCATCTCGCTTCCGAAGAGGCGGCCGTCCGCTCCGATGCGAGCGTCCGAGACCGTGTCGGGCCTCGAGCCGGGGTCGACCGAGGGGGCCGTGAACTGATATGCGCCGACTGCGGCGCTCTGGCCCTCGGTGACGAGCGGAAATTCGAGATTGAGATAGAGGCGCCAGCGATCGTATGTTGCTGCGAAGCCGAAGTCGGCGAATGCCTCATCCGACACGACGGCGACGTGCTGCGAACCGTCCGTAACACGAAGCGGATCGTGCGCATATCCAACCGTCATCGCCATTACACCGCCCAGGCCGCCGTGCATGCGAAGCTCGTCCATGACGAACCAGCCGCCCCCTGGTGCCGACGGATAGAACCGTTCGACCGCAAAGCCTTGGGGTTGCTGCTGTGCCATGGCGCTCGAGGCGAACGAGCTCGCTTCGGTCAAGACTGCTGCGAAGGCCACGGCAAGACGTACGCTAGAACTCGGCATGGATCCTCCCGCCGAGGATGTTGACAGGACCGCGGTCCGCGTTGAATCCAGGATTCCACATGAACTGGTAGTCGGCAGAGAACCAAATGGCCTTGAGCAGATTTACGCTGTAGAAGCCCTCGACGACCCCCTCGGCAGCCTGACGGAGATGACCGTCTCCAATGAATCCGTCGACGCCGCCCATGGAAAGGTACCGAGCGTGTTCGTCGGAGATCCAGCTCATGCCGAAGCCGACGCCCGCGACGTCGAAGGGACGGTGCCAAGCCGAGCCCTTCGCGACGGACCCGAAGGCGATGGATCGGTCTGCCGGGTTGTAGGCGTCGACCTCGGTATTTCCGTCCGAGTACATGCCGCGAAAGAAGATTCCGATGTCGTTCGTGACGTACTGCTCCAGATTGAGTCCGATGCCAAGTTTCACGTTCGTCTTGCGCGCCCAGCACAGGTCCGGGGCCGTGGCGTTTCCCGAGTTGTAGTTGAAACTCGTGCACGTCGTGGCGTTGTACGCGGCCGGATCCGACTGATAGGCAGCGATGGCATCGTCGAAGCGACCGGTGTGGACTTGATTTCGATAGCCGAGAAGGCGTACGGCTCCGGGTTTCCCGAGCAAGACGTGGTCGTGCTCGAACTCGGTCTGGTCGCCATAGAACTTCCAGATCCTGAAATCGACAGGGAGCTGGTTCGGGTTCTGCGGAGGCGTAATTCGACCGATCCGCCACGCCCAATCATCCCAGTAGAGTTCTGCGGTGCCGCCCCATGAGTACCCTCGTGCATCCGACGGAAAGTCCCACGAGGAGTAGGTCATGAATGCCATGTTGAAGAAAGTTTGACGAGGATCCCAGGTGACCGAGTTTCGGTCGAAGATGTCGAGGATCGTGAAATTCCCCGCGCTGAGGACGAGTCGCCTTTTGTCGGCCACGGCAGCAAGCTGCATCGGGTCCGACGTCTTGTCGACGCGGTCACCGCCAAAGCCGATCGTCTGCCGAATGTACGTACGCGAACGATAGATTTGAGGCGTTTCGGCGCCGGCTTTCTGGAGCTCGAAGTTCTGGATGGAGCCGCCGATCCCCCGAAGTTCCGATAGCGGGCGTTCCTGAATGACTTCGGGCACGAGATAGGCCTCCGCTCCCGGCCAGAGTTTCACTCCGAAGAACAGTGTGAACGTGCCTGTGTAGCTGCGCTCTGCATCCGGAACGAGCGAATTGATGCTGCCGTTTGCGTTCGTATATGGAGCGGAAAAAGGGAGCTTCCAGCTCGAGATGTACGTGAACTGTCCGTAGAGGTTCCAGGTCTCGTTCTTGAAGTCGTGCAGGTCATGGTCTGACATCAGGTTCATGAAGTCGAACGCGGTTTCGTCGTGGCCGGCCGGCGGCGCTGCCTGGGCGTTTGCGAGCCTGGGCGCAAACAGAAACCACCCCACAAAGCACGCTCGCACCAGGCGCGAGCACGCGGCAACGTAGATGGGACGGACGTTGGGAGCGGGAGGCGCGTTCAAGGTCAGGTTCGGGGTCGCGGGAAGTGATGGACAATGGGTCTGTCGCGGCGGGAGACATGAATTCACGGCGAACCGGCGTCGCCGATCCGCGTGGTCGTGCAGGTCGCGGCGTCGTAGCGAAGGGATGCAAAATCGCCGGGGAAGATGAACTGCGTGATGAAGTCGGCTTGGGCCTGAGAGAGGAAACTGCCGGAGGCGCAGTTCCCCGTGAACGTCGTGTCGTCAATCGGGATGTGAAGCGTCGTATCCAGGTGCAGGTCGAAGCCGCCCGTGGATTGCATCACGACGAATGACGCGGGCACCGAGGAACTTGCCGGATCCCATCCTGGAGCGAGGACGACGTACGCGGTGTTGGTCGACGCCGGCACGGAAATCTGCCCGGCCGACGAAGAACCGGGCGGAATGGAAGCATCAACCCACACGGCCTGCCACTGCGCGCGGTACACCACCAAGGGGATCGCAGACGATGCGGGGTACCGGTTGTCGAAGACGACATCGGTCTCGGGCTTGTCGCAGCCGATGGCGCCGGGCACTATAAGGAGGGCCCAGGTCGCTTCCGCGACGGCTGCCGATGCTCGGAGGTTGCATAGAGTCGACAAGATTGGAAGCTCCGCTTACGTGCACCCACCGACTCCCGAGGGATCCGCGGGCGTCGCAGGACCCGTCAGTCGTCGAGTGAGCGCCTCCGTCTACCAGCAAACGCGCGACGCTTCGAGCCCTGAACTCAACGCATAGGGCAGAGGTCTCTGGCCAGGCAGACATTTCGCGTCGAAGGTGCGAGCACGTCACGTGCCCGCCACGGACATGCGCCTCAGGCTCCGAAGATAAACCTGGCAGGTCCCGTCCGGCCATCCAGCGGGCTGCTCTTCGAGGCGGAGCGTTGCAGGCCGCCGCGCGGGTCGCTAGGCAGTCGATCAAGAGGGCGAGTCGCCTTACTGCTTCCCGCCGTCGGAGCTCCCACCCGCGAGTTGCATGCGGCGATAGGCGATGAGGTGGCGGGCCACTCCGGGGTCATCAGGGCGGATCTTCAATGCCCTCTCCGCGTAGGAGATGGCCAACTCCCAACGGCTCTGTTTGGCATATACCAAAGACAGGTTGTCCATCGCCGTGTCGTAGTCCGAACGAATCTTGATGGCGTCCAAGAAGGCCCGCTCCGCCTCGGGATAGCGGGCCAACTTGTAATAACAGAGTCCCGCGTTGTTCAAAACCGAAGCGTTTGGGGAGTCTGGGGACTTGATCTGCGCCAACTCGACGGCAAGAGCTTCTTCGTATTTTCGATCGCTGAAGAGCTTAATGAAACGGTCGTCCGACTCGGTCGAGGGCCCGTCGGACGCCGCCGGCTCTGCGAGCAATTCCGCTTTCGTGCGTTGAAGGTCCTCCAGAATCCCACCGTTTCCTTGGCGTCGTTCCGCCTTCTTGATGGTCTCGTCCAACAGCGCGGTAGCCTTGGCACGCTCTCCAGTCTGCACGTAGATCCGTGCCAACAATGCGGCGGCTTCGATGTTGTTCGGTGTCAGCGTCAAGGCTTTCTCCAGAGGGCCCTCGGCCTCAATCGGCCGACCAAGGCGGAAGAGCGCCACGCCGGCGTTCTGGTATGCCGGAACCAGGAGAGGCAGTCGCTCAAAGCCTTGTCGATAGCACCATAGGGCCGTCTCCTGGGCCGAGACGAACGCCTGCTGGTCGCCAACCCTGATCTGGAGCTCTCCGATCTTGTCGTAGGCGAGCCCCATTTGAAAGTAGTACTCGGCCGTTCGATAAGCGTCCCGCCCGGTATCCGGGATCCCCGCAATGGCCGCCTGGTGAAGGGCCACCGCCTTCTCGAGGTGCACCGATTCTCGGTTGGCTATCCCAAGCTCGTTGCGAAGTTCAGACAGATTGTAGCGTTCGAAATTCAAGAGAGACGAATTGTGAAGCGAGCCAATGCGTCCTTCGGTGAGTTGAATGACGTGTTCCAGAACCGGCACCGCCTTCTCCGGTGACGACCGAGTCACTGAGTAGAAGCGCCCAAGAGTCCTCGCAGCAAAGATGTTTCTTGGATCCTGGCGAAGCGTGTCGGTAAAGAGCGCTTCGGTGTCGTGCCAGAGCCTCACGCGCTCCCAGGTGATGACCGCGAAGAAGAAAACGAACGCCGCACCAAGGCTTGCGACGGCCGTTGAAACATGTGCTCGGAACCTGGGCCCCATTGCGCCTCCGTCGACTACGACCGACGCGAACGCACCAGCTGCGAAGATGAAGCCGAACGTGGCGAGGAAGGCGTAGCGATCTGCCATGCCTGTCGCATTCTTCCAAACGGTGACTGTGGGGAGAACGGCGACGAGAAGCCAGAAGAGACCAAAGGAAATCTTCGGATGACGTTTCCTCAGCCCCCAGACTCCTCCACCGATCAGCAACAAGCCAGCTGTGCCGGCGATCCACCGGGGATCGCCCAAGCTCTCGACGTATCGTTCGTACGGAGTGTGCAGTCCCAGGGGCACCACCATTTGGCGCAGGGTGGTGAAGAAATTCGCCAGCCAACTCCGTCCAGCCACCCCAGTATCGAAGAAGGCTCGCGCATAGCGTTGTGGGAAAACGACGAAATTCAAATAGACGATGGCCGCTGCAACGACCGACATCCATCCCAGCGTGAGTCGACGGACTTTCTGTTCGGCGGCGCTTGCCGGAGGAAACAGGTTCATGTGCGCAAACACCATCCCGGGCATGACGACCGCCGGTGGATTTGCGAGCGCCGCGGCGGCGAAGGCCAGAGTGCTCGCCCAGGTTCTCTTGGACAGGTAAAAAACGAAGGAGAGTAGCGCCAGCCCTCCCGCAATCGCATAGCCGCCGGCCATGATCCAAGCCACGGGTTCCGCGTGGAGAGGGTGGCACGCGAACAGCAGCCCGGCGCCAAAGGCCTCCCAGGGTCTCGCAAATAGTCGGCGGAAGATCCAGTAGGCGCAGCCCACTGCCAACAAGTAGAAGAGGAGGTTCGTGACGTGGTACCCAGCCGGTGCGATTCCGTAGAGACGGTAGTCGATGGACCGAACGAGCGTGTAGACCGGTCGGTAGTAGTCGTGGATCATCTCGTGCTGGGCGATTCCGCTGAACGTCTGAACGATGCCGTCAACATTCAACGGACGGTCGTAATGGCCGTACTGAACGATGTAGCCGTAATCGTCGGCGAGGCTGAGCTGGCCCGACAACGCGCCAGCCGCGACGTAGAGCAGCGCTGCTGCTGTCAAGAGGAGCGCCAAGGGGAGGTGCCCGTCGAATCGCGACGCGGCGCTGAGCGGTGGTAGAACCTCGATCTTCTTCTGCGACATTGCTGCGTTCAATCCTATTGCGGGCGAGGCTTGGACCGGTCTCCCGAGTTGAAGGCGAACGCGCTAGGCCACGCGTTCGGCCGTGTCGAGCCGCGAAGCCCGTCGGACCAGACTACCATTCTCGAGTGGGTCCAGACTGCGATAGGTTGGGGCCTGATGCGCCTCAGCACTCGCGTTTGGTCGTTCCGGTTGCCCCGTTCGACCCTCTGGACCTGCATTGCGACGTTCGTTCTTGGGTCGAGCCCGCGTGCGCTGGCACAGTCGTGGACGGATTCAACCCTGGCCCCGACGCAGCGCGCGAACCTCCCGCTCTCCGCGATGACCCAGGACGAGAAGCTTGCAATGGTGCACGGCACCGGTGGAGGAACCTACGCCGGGCGTGTTTCGGTCATCCCGCGACTCGGGACCCCGGATCTGAAATTGCAGGATGGACCGGTAGGAGTGAGGGACCAATTGACGCAGGTCACGTCATTTCCGGCTCCGATCACCCTCGCCGCCACGCGGGATACGGACCTCGCTCAGAAGATTGGAGCGCCCATGGGGGCAGAGCAAACGACCAAGTCGACGAACGTTCTGCTTGGGCCGATGATGAACATCGACCGAGTTCCGGTCGCAGGTCTCAATTTGGAATGGGCCTGGCCACTGCGGTCTCGTGTGGCGAGGTGCCTGCATCGCGGCTCGATGACATTCCTGGTCAGCGTGCCGGCGGCCGGATCTTGCGACGTGACGGCGCGCCGCAATGCGGTGCGATCGGCGCGAACACTCAGTGTCCACGTCAACAGCTCGAAGGTGCGTCAAGGGACTTTTCCGCCGCTTGCGAATCCGCTATTCCTCGAACGCAGGGCTCCAGCCCATCCTCGGGCCGTATGAGCAGAAGCCCGAATCGCGCTAACCTTGCGAGACTGCGCAATCCCTGCGGCGACACGACCCCTTCGCTGAACCGACACAATCGCGTTGACGGCGCCGGAGCCTGAGGTCCGACTTCAGTGGCACGGACCCAGATGTCCGTCACACGGCCCAATCGAAGACTTAGCCCAAACCCCCTTGCCAGCGCACCGATCTTGAGGTAGCCCCGTCCGGAGCCAGAATGTTCGCTGCATCCGGTCCTACCCGATGTTTGGATACGCCGTGCGGTGACTCGGCCTTGGAGTATCATGAACTACTGTACCCCTCTGTTCGCCATCGATGGGTCCGAGCGCGACCACCCTGCCTTCGTTGACGTTGAATCGGGTGTAACCATCACCTTCAAGGGCCTTCGTCGGCGTGTACAAGCTCTCGCCTCGTATCTCACGAGACGAGGTGTTTCCACGAAAAGCACAGTGGCGATTCACTTGTACAACTCGATCGATGCCATTGTCGTGCACATGGCCGCCCAATACATCGGTGCCGTGTCGTGTTTCATCGACGCGCTCGCGCAGCCGAAAAGTCTTGGGTACTACATCAGAGAGACGGGAGCCCGGATGCTCGTGACCCATCTGCCGGAGCATCAGATCCCGGCAGAGATCCTCGGTTCGACAATCGTAATGCGGAATCAAGACTTGGCCAAGATCGAGGCTACTCAGGAGACGCTGAGCGAAGGCGGCGGGCCTCGCATCCATTCCTGGGATAGGGACGAGGTCTGCTACGTCTACTACACGTCCGGAACGACGAGCGCCCCGAAAGGGGTGATGCTGACTCAAGGAAACCACGAAAACTTCTTCAAGATTACCGACCGCTACTGGCAGCCGGTGAGCGCTCAATCACGCCACATCTGCTTCGTCCCATTCTCGCACGGTTTCGGATCGATCTTCCTCGTCCCTCTCACCCTTCGCACACGCGCAACACTGCTCATTCTTCGCGCGTTTCACCCCCAGAGAGTTGTCGACGCTATCGAAACATACGGGGTGACACACATCTACGGAGTCCCCTCCCACTATCAGCAGCTTCTCAGGCTCGAAGGGAACCATCCGACCCTTCGGAAGCTCCAGATGGCGTTCTGCGCGGCTTCGAAGCTGGAACAGGACACCACCGAACGATGGCAGACAATCGTGGGGATTCCACTGAACGAGGGCTACGGTCTCATCGAGACCTGCTGCGGCATCGTGTGGCGTGTCGGCGACGTGTGTCGAGGTACAGGGCACGTTGGAGTGTGTCCGGCCCCGTCCCTCATTGAGATAGGTATTCTTGACGGAGAGAACCGACTTCTACCTGCCGGGGAAACGGGGGAAATCGCCGTGCGTGGGCCGAGCGTGATGAAGGGCTATCTGAACAAGGCCGAGGAAACCGACCGAGTTTTCGTCGACGGATGGTTCAAGACGGGTGACAAGGGGTACCTATCCACGGACCATCACTTGTTCATGACCGGCCGTATCAAAGACATCATCAACATAGCTGGCATCAAGGTATCTCCCTACGAAGTGGAGGAGGTCCTCAACGGTCACACTGGCGTCGCGCAAACCGTCGCGGTCGCCGCAGAGGATGCGCTCTACGGCGAGACCGTCAAGGCGTACGTACAAAGGCAGCCAGGTGCAACTGTCACGGAGCGAGAACTCATACGGTACGCAGCTCAGCATCTGATTAGTTTTCAAGTCCCGAAGACGGTCGAATTCGTGGAGTCATTTCCCTTGAACAACCTCGGGAAGATCGACCGCAATCGCCTGCGGGCCGCCGCCAAGGATCAACGGACCGCATGAAGCCTCCGCCTCCTGGCAGGACCACCGCGAAAGGGGCTTTCCAGATGGCGGGCCGACGGAATCGTGAGCGAAGCGCCTTCGGGCGGCTTGCTCGACCGTCATCGCCTTGAGCAAAGGAATTAACA
>Ga0326728_10024436_pt1 | contig 10947 bp, 8 predicted proteins | sample MB3enrmetagenome_FD_207602 | JGI IMG/M metagenome (GOLD analysis project Ga0326728, IMG submission 207602) | Lab enriched peat soil microbial communities from McLean, Ithaca, NY, United States - MB31MN | ecosystem: Environmental > Terrestrial > Soil > Wetlands > Peat | place: USA: New York...
TGGCGGTGGGCTTGGACGTATGACCATCTTTCATGGAAAATTGTTTATCTATGCTCGTAAGCCACATCGTGAATGAAACGATCGTCCATCCTGGATGAGCTGGACTGGGGCATCCTGCGAGAACTGAACGTCGACGCCCGGCGCAGCCATCGGGAGATCGCCCATCGCCTTCGGGTCTCGCCCACCACGGTGAGCGCCCACATCCTCCGGCTCGAGCGGGAGGGCATCATCCAGGGGTACGTGCCGCTCCTCAACGACGAGGCGCTCGGCTGGGACCTGACGGCCACCATCGGGATCCGCATCTCCAAGGGCCGCCTGCGGGAGGTCGAGGAGCAGTTGGCCCGAGACCCGCGAGCCTACCTGATCTACGATGTGACCGGGGACTTCGACGCGCTGGTCGTCGGGCGGTTCCGCGACCGGAGGGACCTGGACCGGTTCGTCAAGCGGACCTTGCAGGAGCCCCACATCGAGAGGACGAACACGCAGGTGGTGCTCAACCGGGTCAAGGAGGACCGTCGGGTGCCCTTGAAGCTCCACCCGCCCGAGGAGCCGTCGCCGCCGCGCTAGGCAATGGGTATTAGCGGGCGGGGAGCTGCCGTCGCGGGGATGACCATGGATTGGGGAATGCGCAACCGCATGGCCCGAATGTTCAACCCGAACTCCGGACACACCGTGATGCTCGCGGTGGACCACGGCTACTTCATGGGCCCCACGCGGCGGCTGGAGAACGTGGGGGTCACCCTCGCCCCGCTCCTCCCGTACGCGGACGTCATCGCGCTCACCCGCGGCATTCTCCGGACGAGCGTCCCACCGACGGTCGAGAACCCGGTCCTGCTTCGGGTCTCCGGGGGGGTCACGGTGCTGCACGAGGACCTGAGCGATGAGATGGTCACTACCCCGATCGAGGAGGCGCTCCGGCTCAACGTCTGCGCCGTGGCGATGAGCGTGTTCGTCGGGGCTCCCCACGAGCATGAGACACTGACCGCCCTCGGGAACCTCGTGAGCGACGGGGAGGCAAGCGGGATGCCCGTCGTGGCGATCACGGCGGTGGGCAAGGAGCTGGAGAAGCGCGACGCGCGCTACCTGAGCCTTGCCTGTCGCGTCTCCGCCGAATTGGGGGCCCATATCGTCAAGACCTACTACTGCGAGGATTTCTCGAGGGTCGTCGAGGGCTGCCCCGTGCCCCTCGTCGTGGCCGGCGGACCGAAGCTCGACAACGACGAGGCGGTCCTCAAGCTCGCGCACGACGCCATCGCCGCGGGCGCCGCCGGCCTCGACATGGGCCGGAACATCTGGCAGTCCGACCATCCCGTCGCCATGATCAAGGCGCTGCGCGCCGTCGTCCACGACCGGGCCACGGTCCGGGAGGGGATGGAGGTCCTGAAGGCGGAGCTAGCGACCCCGAAGGGGACCCGCGGCCCCGCGCTCGCCTGACGCGGTGGGGAGCTTCCGGCGCGGCGGTGTCCGCGGCGCATCCGACGGGTCGCTCCACAGAACTCATATGGCGCCCCGATTCATCGGCCGCCGGCGCGGGGATTGCCAAGCTTGGCCAAAGGCGCCAGATTCAGGGTCTGGTCTCGTAGGAGTTCGTGGGTTCAAATCCCTCTCCCCGCACCCCACAGACCGGTCGGTGGTCCGCTCGATGCCCGTGTCCTGGGCTGGACCACGGCGCCCCGACCGTGCTCGATGACCCGACGGGACCTCGGTACAGGACGCGGAGGAGCTCCCGCGCCCCCATGACCAGGTGGTCGGCGGCGACCGGAGCCTTTCGAGGAGGATCGCATCAAGACCCCCCGGGAGAAACGGCCCCGGTGGCGGGGGCTCGGAACTCCTCTTCCAGCTCGAAGGCCCCGGTACGCCATGGTCTCCTCTACGGAGGTAGCGTTCGGTCCGCGAGCCAGCTCGACGGAACGAACGTCGACAGAGCCCGAACCCCCGGGAAGGGTGGGATCGGCGGGGCCCGGGGCTTTGCCGGGGTGACGATTGCAGGGTAAGACCCCGCGCGGCCAACGCCCCCTGCGGCGCGCCCGGGGCATTCCTCCGGGGCGGCCCCGAGGGTCTCCGGGGGGTATGGGGGACCGCGGCCGGAGCCGCCTTCCCGGAAGCCGCCCCGGAAGAGGGGTTCGCGGCGTCGGCCTACGCGAACTGCAGGGAGACCGATCCTCCCAGGACGGACGTCGTGGCGATGCTCAAGCTGTCGGACCGGAACACGTTCCCGGACAGCACGAGGTTGGTTGGCCCCGCGCTGCTTTCGGAGACCGCCTGGATCGCGGCGGTAGAGACGCTCTGGGACGGGGAGCAGGCGAGGTAGCTTCCGCTACCGCACACGACCTGGCTCGCGCCGTTCGTCCCCGAGGAGGAGCTGTGTTCGATGTGGTTGCCCGTGAGATTGAACGTCCCGTTGTCCACGAGGATGCCGACGCCGCCCGCCCCGGCCTCGTTGACGGTGTTGTTCGCGATGAGCGCCTGAGTTCCGTACTCCCCGTTCTCCACGATACCGTAACCGGTGCTGCCGCTCACGCTGTTGCCCACGATCTGGATCGGGGCCGGACCGTAGGAAACGACCCCCATCGCGTTCGAGCTCACCGTGCTCGTCTCCACGGTGGTCCCGGCCCCGGGCAGGTAGAGCAGGATGCCCGCGGCCTGGTAGCCGTTCCCGTACCAGTCGAGCGTCGAGAGCGTGCCGGTGTAGGCGTTCTGCTTCACGAGGTCATGGCTCAGGGTTCCGACCGCGCCGTAGGCGATCTGGATGCCGTTCTGGGCCGTCGCGGAGGTGGGTCCGATACCGACGACAGAGTCGCCGGAGAGGACGCAGCTCAGCGCGGGGTCATCGCAGGTGATCCCGTTCTTGCCGTACTTCGTCACGGAGACATGGGTCATCGTGACGGTGACCGGCGAAGCCGGCACGTAGGAGGTCGCATAGTACCCGGTGTACGCGTACACCGCGAGCTGGTTCTGGCAGCCGAGGAGCGCCGGAGGGAGCTCGATGCCGGTCACGCCGTCATTGAGGAGAGTGGTCCCCGAGGAGTTCTGGATGTCGACCCCGATGAACTCCTCCCCGCATCCGGAGATGGACCCCGCGGAGGAGGACCCGCTCACGGCGAGTCCCTGGATCGTGACCCCGGTGGTGTTGTTCACGAAGAGGAGGGCGGCGGCCGGGGTGTGGGTCGGGGCGGAGTCCCAGTCCACGGTGTCGGCCACGACCGAGGTCGGGTCGATGAAGGTCTTCGCCGCACCCGCACCGACGAGCTTGAGCCCCGGGGTCGATATCGTGAGCTGTTCGGGGAAGGAGCCCGCACCGAGGCATACCTTCCAACCCGGGCTCGCGGAGTCGATGGCCGATTGCACGGCGTTGTCCGCAAGATTCTCCGAGTTGACGACGAGGTTGCACGTTGGCGAGGCGGCGGCGCTGCCCGAGCCGAAGAACAGCAGAAAGCCTCCGGCGATCACGCTGAACACGATCAATCCTGCCAGAATGCCGACCACCCCTTTCTTCGACCCTGCTCGCATCTTCCCCGACCCCGGTTTCATATCCTCGAGCTCGACCTCCCGACGACCCGAAGGCATCGGCGGAGATCGGACCCGATGGTCGTTTCGAGCCTCGGGCAGGTAAATACGTTCTTGCGAACGGCTTCGGGCCTCGTGCAGCTCGGCCGGGAGAGTGGCTCTCTCAATCTGGGAGGGTCCCCGGGGTCCGCTTCGGATCCGTCAGCGGCGGGAACGATGCACCAGCCCGACGGCGGATAGAACCCTCCTCGGACTTGGAACAGGTTTTTGACCCGCGCCGTGGTGCCGAGGGCTCGATGAGCCTCCAAGCGCAGAAAGCCGAGAGGTTCCGCGCTTTGCACCGGGGCCGACGCATCCTCCTCCTGCCCAATGCCTGGGACGTGGCGAGCGCCCGCGCGTTCGAGGACGCCGGGTTTCCCGCGGTGGCGACCTCCAGCGCCGGCCTCATGGCCTCCCTCGGGTACCGGGACGGCGAGGAGATCCCGCGCGGGGAGTTGGTCGCTGCGGTCGGCCGGATCGCCGAGCGTCTCTCCGTACCCCTGAGCGCGGACGTGGTCGCTGGGTTCGGACGCACCCCGCAACAGGTGGCGGCGACCGCTCGAATGGTCCTAAGGGCGGGGGCGGTGGGCCTCAACCTCGAGGACCTGGATCCGACGAACGGAGGGTTGTTCCCCGAGGACGCCCAGGTCCGGAAGATCCTCGCGATTCGGCGCGTCGGGGAATCGATGGGGATCCCCATCGTGATCAACGCGCGAACCGATGCCCTCCGGCACGGAACGGGCGACGATGCGGAACGGATGCGCGAGGCGACCCGTCGCTCCGTGGCGTACCGGGACGCGGGGGCCGATTGCGTCTACCCCATGGGGTTGACCGCGGCGAGCTCGATCGCCGCCTTCGTCGCCGCCCTTCGCTTCCCGGTGAACGTGATGGTCCGCAAGGGACTCCCTTCCGTCGCTCGGCTCGAGAGGTTGGGCGTGCGCCGGCTGAGCTTCGGACCGTCCGCCTCCTACGCCACGATGGGGCTCTTGGGGCGGATCGGTCGAGAGGTCCTCGGGCGCGGAACGTACCGTTCCCTGGTGGAGGGGGCAATCGGCTACGAGGAGCTCCAGCGACTGGGAATTCCGAGAGCGGCGCCCTCCTCGCGGAGTTGACCTTGGCCGACCCCGGGGGTCGGTCGGAGCCCGCCCCGTCGAAAGCGAGCCGCCTTCGACCGAGGAGAGTGGGAGGACCGCCCCGTCGGAGCACCCGGGAAGGCCGGTCGACCTGCACGACGGCTCAAATACACCCGCTCCCGTGTCCGGCCGATGGTTCGTCAGCCCTCTCGCCCGACCTCGGGCCGGGCCCGCGCCCCTCGCAAGGGTCGGCCCGCTCGCGGCGCTCGCCGAGGGGGAGGCCGGGTCGCGGTGGACCCCGCGCTCCCGGCGATCGTGCCGGGGAGCATCCCGGACGAATCGGAAGGGACGGCGATCCCGCGCGTGGACCGGCCCCACTCCCAGGCCGTCTGCCGAAGTTGCGGTCGCATCGTGGAGGTGGCGCTCACGCTCGAGGAGCTCCGCGGGCTCTCCGACCTCACCGAGCGGGCTCCGAGCGGTTGGCGGGTCGATGGGCTTTCCTTCACCCTCATGGGCGCTTGTCGTCGATGCCGAGAGGGGTCGCCAGCGTGAGGACCTGCAAGGGCCTCGCCGTTCGCCCACCGTGCCGACCATGATGGGTTTCTTCACGGCCCCGCGGTTCTGCTTCGGGACCGCCGCCCTCGAGCAGTTGAGCGGGCTCGGGATGACCCGGGTCATCCTGGTCGTCGACCACGCCATCGCCCCCACGACGCAGTTCACCCGGATCCGGGAGGAGGTCGCGAAGACCGATGCCCGGGTGGAGACGGTGTCGGGGATACGGGTCGAGCCGACCCTCGAGTCCGTGGAGCATCTCGCCCAGGCGGTCCGGGCGTTCGGGCCCGACGGCATCGTCGCCGTCGGTGGCGGGAGCACGATCGACACGGCCAAGGGGGCCTGGGTCCGCTACGAGCGCCCCGACCTCTCCCTGGAAGAGCTCACCCCCCTGACGGAGCTCAAGCTCCGCACGAAAGCGCGTTTCGTGGCGATGCCGACCACCGCCGGCAGCGGCAGCGAAGCCACGGGGATCGCCTACTTCCACCGGCCCGACCGCGGGCTGCTCGAGGTGGGCTCTCGCGAGATGGAGCCGGATTGGGCGCTCCTCGACCCCCACCTGCTGAGCACCCTCCCCCCGGCCGTGCTCGCCACCACGGGGATGGATGCGCTCGCGCACGCTCTCGAGGCGATCGCTTCGGAGTGGGCGACGCCGTTCACGGACGCCCTCGCCCGGGACGCGGTGGGCGTGCTCGCCCGAGACCTTCCGAGGGTCGTGAAGCATCCGGGCGACATCGATTTCCTCGGAGCCGTCCAAGCGGCCGCGGCGATGGCGGGACTCGCCGTCGCGAACGCCCAGCTCGGAGCCACGCACGCGCTGGCCCACGCCCTGAGCGCGATGTTCGAGACCCCCCACGCCGCGACGGTCGCCGTGCTCCTCCCGTACGTCGTCGAGTTCAACTTCCCCGCCGCCCGCGACCGGTATCAGACCCTCCACGGGGCGCTCGGCCCCACCGCGGTGCAGAACAAGGGCTCCCTAGGGGCGCGCCTGCACCTGTTGGGCGAGCAGCTCGGGCTCCCGCGCAGCCTGACCCAGGTGGGGATCCCCGTCGACCGACTCCGCGCTCAGCGGGCCCGGGTCATCGAGCTCGCCTCGGCCTCCCCCTCGCTGGTCGGGAATCCGCGAATGCCCTCCCAGGAGGAGCTCGGCGCGCTCCTCGACGCCGCCGCGGCCGGCGACCCCTCGCCGTTCTGAGCCCGCCGACGGTACGGACCCGCCCGCCGGACCGGATTCCTATAGGCTCTATATTCCTACATAGATACCGGGGCGCGAGATTATCCCTTTATCGTCGAGCCCGGTCGCTCGGCCAATGGTTTTGCCCGCCGGGGGAGCCATTCCGGCGCCGTCCCGCCAGATCCTCGAGAGCCTGGATGCCTCCAAGGTGCAACGGTACCACTTCCGGACCATCGTGGTCGCGGGGATGGGATTCTTCACCGATGCCTACGACCTGTTCGTCATCTCCCTCGTCATCCCCATCCTCGCCGGGGTGTACGGTCACGGCCAGTTCAGCGCGACCACGACCGGGCTCCTTGGCGCGGCGGCCCTCCTCGGCGCCGCCGTCGGGCAGGTGCTCTTCGGGTTCCTGGGCGACCGACTCGGCCGGAAGAAGGTCTATGCGATCACGCTGACCGTCATGGCCATCAGCTCGATCGGGAGCGCGCTCAGCGTACCGTTCGCCACGCTCACGACCGTCCAGGTCCTGATGGTCTGGCGGTTCTTCCTCGGCGTGGGGGTCGGGGGGGACTACCCGCTCAGTGCGACGATCATGAGCGAGTACTCCAACGTGCGCAGCCGAGGCCGACTGGTGGCGAGCGTCTTCGCGATGCAGGGCTTCGGCCTCCTCACCGGGGCGGTCGCCACCCTCGGGGCCGTCTTCTTCCTTCCCTCGCTCGACGTCGTCTGGCGCGTGGTCCTCGGCGTCGGGGCCGTCCCCGCGCTTTTCACGATCTACTTCCGGACGCGGATGCCCGAGACGCCCCGGTTCAGCCTCGCCGCCGGGCACACGCGGGAGGCCGCCCAAGCCGTGGAGGACCTGACCGGCCGCAAGGTCGATACCTCGAACGCGCCGATGGAGAGCTCCCGAGTGCCGTTCCGGAGGTTCCTCGCGCTGTACGGCCTCTTGCTGGTGGGAACGGCCTCGACGTGGTTCTTCCTCGACATGGCGTTCTATTCGACGAACGTCTTCAACCCCGAGGTGCTCCGCCTCATCGGGTTCGGGGGAACGAAGGGGCTGCCCATCCTCGACACCGTCCGGACCCTCGCCCTCGGCAACGTGCTGATCGCGCTCTTCGCCTCCGTGCCCGGCTACTGGGTCGCCGTGGCCTTGATCGACCGCGTCGGCCGGCGACCGCTGCAGTACATCGGTTTCGGCGTCATGACCATCGCGTTCCTGTTCCTCGCCTTCGCCTACGGCCCGCTCACGGCGATGATCCCGGTGTTCCTCGTGGTCTACGGGACCACCTTCTTCTTCGCCAACTTCGGCCCGAACACCACCACCTTCGTCTACCCGAGCGAGGTGTTCCCCACCTCGTACCGGACGACGGGGCACGGGATCAGCTCCGCCGCCGGCAAGATCGGCGCCGTGATCGCCGTGTTCTTCTTCACGTCGATCGTGGCCGCCGACGGGCTCCCCTTCATGCTGGGGCTCCTCGCCCTCTTCTCCTTCCTCGGTTTCGTGATCACGCTCGCGATCCTCCCCGAGACGAGCCAGCGCTCGCTCGAGGACGTGAGCGGCGAGGATGAGCTCGCCGTGATGGTCCGACGGTTCTCGACCTACCTTCGCTCGCTCACCCTCACCGTGAACCAGGGCGCCCTCGCCCTTCGGGAGCTTCTGAAGGACCCGGCCCGCGACCCCGGGCCGAAGATCGCCGCCATCCGCGCCATCGAGCACGCCGCCGACGAGGAGGTCCATCGCATCTACGTGGAGCTCAACACCCGGGGGCTCTCACCGGAGGTGCGGGCCGAGATCGGGAAGTTGGCGAGCGCTCTCGACGACATCATGGACGGGATCGAGGGGGTCTCGGCCCGGGTCGAGACCTACCAGCTCACCACCCCCACCGCCGACCTCTCCCGGTTCGCCGACATCGTGGTGCGTTCCGCCGACCAGGTCGCCCAAGGGATCCTCGGCCTGGACGAGCTGTACCGGGGGAGCACCGGGCGGCTCAACGCGGCGATCATCGAGGTGAACCGGCTCGAGAACGAGGCGGACGACCTCCTCCGAGAGCTCCTCGCGGCGTTGTTCCGGCGGACCGACCCCGTCGAGATCCTGAAGTGGAAGGACTTCTACGAACGCCTCGAGGTCATCACCGACCGTTGCGAGGACGTCACCGACATCTTCCAGGACCTCCAGGTCCGGTACGCGCCGCCGGCGTAGCGCGGCGAGCGGCGGACCGGCTCAATCCACGGCGAGCTCCGCCGAGTTGGACCCCTCGACGGCGTGGTTGATGGCGATCTCGGCGAGGTCGCTCGCGTACAGCGCGCTCCGCTCCAGGCTCTCGATGACGTAGGCGAGCCCCACGGCGAGCCGTCCTCGCTTCGTGCTCACCTGGTGCAGGAGCTTCTCGCGCCCGGGAGGGATCCGCTCCACCTCATCGAGCACGGCGTTCGCCTTGGCGATGTCCTTCTGCTCGAGCGCCTCCACGGCCTCCGCGAGGGCCCGGCTCGCGGCCTCCGCGAGTCGCTCGAGCTCGGCGACCAGCGCCTCCGGGGGTCGCTCCTTGCCCAGCATGTCCACGGTGGAGGCGATCCGCACCGCGTGGTCCGCGATGCGCTCCAGGACGCGGGAGGCCTGCAGGAAGGTCGTGCACTCGGGCAGCGTGAGGCCGATGGTGGTGAGCGCCCGGGCGTCCCGCAGGGCGGTGGTGACCTGCTTGCCCACGAACCAGTGGAGCCGGTCGACCTCCCAGTCGCGCTCGAGGACGTCCCGGGCGATGGCCGCGTCGAGCCCGCGGAAGGCGGCCATGGCGTCGGCCTGCATCGCCTTGACCATCTGGTGCATGCGCCGGATCACGGAAGGGATCGGGAGCGGGTTCGGGCCGATGACGTCCTGGAGGATCACCGAGTCGCTCGTCTCCTCGAGGATCTCCGGGCCGATCATCCGCTGGGCGAACCCCCGGATCACCTCGCGCGTCCGCGCGTTCATCCGGTTCGGGGTGTGGATCTCGAGGAGGGGGGCGCCGGCGATGTACTCCGCCACGAGCAGCCGGAACAGGTGCTCTTCGGGGATGTCGTTGGTGACATCGACCCGGCGTCTCTGAGTCCCGGCGTGCGGACCGGCCTCGGGGTAGATCGTGAGGGTCCCGTCCGAGCGGGGGGTGAACTGGAGCACGTCGCCCGCGTGCAGCCCTCGGTCGACCACCCAGCTCTTGGGCAGCGAGACGATGTACGTCGAACCGCCGGTCTTCTGGATCCGACGCCCGTGGAACCCTCCGCTCGCCCGCATACGGACCGGGGGCGAGGAGTAACGACACTATATAGTTCTCGCTTGGGACCCCAACCTTTCGGCCCGACTCCGGCGGCCCCGCGCCTCCCGCGCCTCGCCGTCGCGCCGCTCAAATACGGCGACGCCCCCTCGCGACCGGCTCGCTCTCCATGGTCGATCGCTCCCCCGTACAGGTCACGTTCCGGGGCCGGCGGCTCGAGGTCCGACCGTCGGAGACGCTCCTCGCGGCGCTCTCCCGACGGGGACTGCCGCTCCTCCAGCGCTCCATCCGCTACCACCGGCCCCGGGCCCCGTTCTGCGGCGAGGGGTTCTGCACGCAATGCCTCGTGCGGGTCAACGGGGTCCCGAACGTCCGCGCCTGCCGGTACCTCCCGCGGGCGGGCGACCGGATCACGACGGAGAACTCCTGGCCCTCCCCGGCCTTCGACCTGTTCGGGGTCATCGACGACCTGTTCCCTCACGGCATCGACGTGCTCCGGGGATTCCGACGTCCGGCGTTCGCCCGACCGCTGTACCAGAGGCTGGTCCGGCGGATGGCCGGGTACGGGGAGCTCCCCGACGCGACCCCCGCGCCTCCCGCGCCCGCCGAGCGGCTGACCACCGGGGTCCTCGTCATCGGGGCCGGTGCGGCCGGCCGGGCCGCCTCCCAGCGTGCGGCGATTCAGGGGGCGCCGACCTTGCTCATCGACCGGGGGGAGCTTCCCGCGCCGCCGGAAGGGGTCGAAGCCCGTTCGGGGCTGACCGCGGTGTTCCTTCCGGCTCCCGTCCCGGGCGCCTCCCGCCCGTTCGAGCTCCTCGCGACCGAGGGGGACCGCACGGTCTCCATCGCCGCGGAGAAGGTCGTGCTCGCGACCGGCGCCTACGATGCGAACCTCCTGTTCCCCGGCAACGACCGACCCGGTGTCATGACGGCCGAGGGGGCGCTCGCGATGCGAAGCTCCTCCGGGGACCCTCCGTTCCGACAGGCGCTGCTCGTGGGAGGCACCGCGCGGACGATCGAGATGATCGACCGGTTCGGCCCCCGCATCGCCGCGGTGGTGGCGCCCGGGACGGTCCACGGGAGGATCGCCGAACAGGCGGTCGCCCTCGGGATCCCCGTGTTCCCCCGCACCCTGGTGGTGGGAGCGAACGGTCGCCGGCGCGTGCGATCCGTGGAGCTGCGAGGCCGCAGCGACGGGTCCGTCCACCGCTTGAGCGTCGACGCCATCGTCTTCGCCCACCGTCGCCTTCCGCACACCCAGCTGTTCTTCCAGGTGGGAGCCCGGATGCACTGGCGCGGTGGCGGCGGCGCCTACTACCCCACCCTCGACGAGGGCCTTCGAACGACGGTGCCA
>Ga0326728_10024437_pt1 | contig 10946 bp, 9 predicted proteins | sample MB3enrmetagenome_FD_207602 | JGI IMG/M metagenome (GOLD analysis project Ga0326728, IMG submission 207602) | Lab enriched peat soil microbial communities from McLean, Ithaca, NY, United States - MB31MN | ecosystem: Environmental > Terrestrial > Soil > Wetlands > Peat | place: USA: New York...
AAAGACTCGCAGGCATTATAGCTAATGGCACCATAAGACATGGCCGAAAAGAGAATCGGTGTCTCTAATTTTAACTGGGGAGGGAGAGGTTCCTTCAGTTGAAAATTTCTCCCATTGAATTCCACCTCTAATTTATCAGGCTTCCTTCCCAAATGCGTCCTGAGTTCCATCGGTTCTCTCAGGGGATCAATAGACGGATTCGTCACCTGGCTGGCGTTGAGGAGAAGATGGTCCCAGTAGACCGGGTAGGGCCGGTCATTCCCCATGCCGGTCAGAAGCACCCCTCCTGTTTCCGCCTGCTTCATGATGTTGCGGATGGCCCAACCTGTCCAGTTGCCGTTCTCCCTGAATTCGAGAGGATTCTGTCGGACGGTCAGGGCGTTGGTAGGGCAGAGGGTGACACAACGATGGCAGCCCACGCATACTTCTTCTTTGGAATTGACCTGGTTATTTTCAGGATCGTAGGAGTGGCCTTCAAAGGCACACTGCCTAACACATACCTGGCACTGAATACACCGGTCCGGGTTTCTCTCGATCTGAAATTCGGATTCGAGATGACTCAAATTCACTTTGCTGATCCTCCTTCAACCATCCCGTGATGGGTTCCCCTGCCTTCGGAGACCACACTCTATCCGGGGAGGGGCAGATTTCTCTAATTCCTGCTTCTTCACTGGCGATATAAAGGGTACTGCCTTTCCTGGCCGCAACGAGGGGCCTCAATTTGATTCTATCGTTAAGACCAACCAGCCCGTTTTTGTGGCCTAAGAGAATGGCAAAGGGGCCGTTGACGAGGGCACTTCCGTAAACTGTTCGAATGGCCTTTGCTAATTCCATTTTGCCGTCATGATGATCGATCTCTGACCATGTGGGAGAGGCTAAGACCATACAGGCCACATCAATGGGAAGACGATGTTTCCTCAGGAGAAGATCGAAGAGATAAGCCATGACTTCCGTGTCGGTCATCAAGGTGCATTGATATCCGAACATCTCGAGATAGCGTTTGTTAATCCCGTAAGAGGAAATCTCTCCATTATGGACGACCGCGAAATCAAGCAGGGTGAAGGGATGCGCTCCTCCCCACCATCCCGGAGTATTCGTAGGGAAGCGGCCATGGGCAATCCACGTATAACCCTGATATTCCTCCAACCGGAAAAACTTGCCTACATCGTCAGGGAAGCCTACCGCTTTAAAGGCGCCCATGTTCTTTCCGCTGGAGAAAACATAGGCACCTTTAATCCGGCTGTTGATCTTCATGATGGTTTGAACAACGTAATCTTCCTGTGAAATTTCCATTTCAGAAAGCCTGTTCTCATCCACTTTGGCAAAATATCTCATGAGCAGAGGGGGATGGTGGATCCCTTTTGTTTTCCGAGTCGGGATTTCTTCCTGGAGCTCGATAAAGAAGGATTCGTTTAAGATGCGCCCCGCCTCTTCCTTGGCCGGAATGTCATCGTACATGAGGTGGAGGGCGTAGAGGTCTTTCATCTCGGGGTAGATGCCATAGGCTGCAAACCCTCCCCCCAACCCATTCGAACGCTCATTCATCAAGGCGATGGATTGGATGATCGCCTCTCCGTTGACCCTTGCACCATTTTCATTAATAAACCCGGTAAGGGAACAACCCGAAATTTCTTTTTCGAACCAAGGTCTGGCGGATCGCATCATCTCATTCCCTCCTTAAATATCGAAATAGAGATAGAATTCGTACGGATGGGGACGGAGCCTCACGGCATCGATCTCTTTCTCCCGCTTATATTCAAGCCAAACGTCGATCACATCCTGAGTAAAAACATCCCCCTCCAGGAGAAACTGCTGGTCCTTCTCGAGAGCATTTAAGGAATCCTCAAGAGATCCCGGTACCGTTTTGACCTTCGCTTTATCCTTGCCGGTCAGGTGGTAAGTGTCTTTGTCCATCGGTTCACCTGGATCGATCTTTTTCTTTATCCCGTCAAGGCCGGCCATCAACATGGCTGAAAAGGCCAAATAGGGATTGCAGGTATTATCGGGAGGCCTGAATTCGATCCGTTTGGTCTTTGGGTTCTCAGAGTAAACCGGAATCCGAATGGCTGCACTCCGGTTCCTTTGTGAATAAGTGAGGTTCACCGGTGCCTCGTAACCCGGGACCAGTCGCTTGTAGGAATTGGTCGTAGGAGCGCAGAATGCCATCAAGGCATCGGCGTGCTTCAGAAGTCCACCGATATAATATTTCGCTGTCTGGCTGATGAGAGCATATCCCTTCGGATCGAAGAAGATGTTCTCTCCGTTTCTGAACAGACTTTGGTGGGTATGCATGCCGCTCCCGTTGTCACCAAAGAGGGGCTTCGCCATGAAAGTGGCCACCATCCCATGTTTCCGGGCAACGTTTTTGACGATATACTTGTACATCAGACATCTATCCGCCATGACCACGAGGGAATCGAACTTCATGTCGATCTCTGCCTGTCCAGCCGTAGCGACTTCATGATGATGAACTTCGATGCCGATGCCAGCTTTAATCATCGTTAGGATGATTTCGCTCCGGAGATCCTGCTGGGAATCGGTGGGAGGAACAGGGAAGTATCCCTCTTTATACCGCGGTTTGTATCCCAAGTTCGGTTTCTCTTCCCTTCCTGAGTTCCACTCACCTTCGGTTGAATCGATGAAGTAATAGCCGGCATTCTCCGATTGATCAAATCGAATGTCATTAAAAATGAAGAATTCCATCTCCGGTCCCCAGTAGCTTTGTTCGGCAATACCGGAGTCCTTCAAATATTTTTCCGCCTTCCTGGCGACGTATCTGGGATCCCGTGAATAGGGTTTCTTGCTGACAGGATCATAAACGTCACAGATAAGGCTCATGGTCGGGATTTCACAGATCGGATCGACCACGGCCGTCGAAGGATCCGGGATCAAAATCATGTCGCTCTCCTGGATTTTTTGAAACCCGCGGATACTTGAACCATCGAACCCGACTCCTTCGACGAAGATGCTACCTGTGAGGTCGTCCATGTCCGATAGTTCTGAAACGGGCATCGAGAAGTGTTGCCATAATCCCGGGAGATCATTAAACTTCAAATCGACGATTTGAACTCCGGTTTCCTTGATCATCTTCACCACGTCTTTGGGACTCATAGAATTTTTCCTCCTGTTTGATGGAATTTTGAATTGATTAAAAAGGCGTCCCATGCTGGAGACGCCCTTGTCATTCCAATACAGCGTTGTATTCATTTATTTAAAAAGCAAATTATGTGCCATCATCAGAATTACATTAGATTTACATTTAGATGCCTTCCAGTTTTATAACTTCTTGGAATTACATGAATTTATTTTTTTTCAAAAAATGAATGATCATCTCAAAGAGGTTTTAGGGTTGCAAGGGACTGATGGATTTTAAACAGGCTGCTTAAAAAAAGGCAAACCATCTAACAATCGAATATAAAAGGATTGACAAAGACAAACCGTTCTCATAGATTTAAGGAAAAGGTCAAATCGAAAAGATCGGGAGAAAAATCCTATGGACTTAGAGAAATTCTTGGAGTTGGCGAAAAAACTGGATTCAAGAAAGAAGGGGAAGAAAGAAGAGGTGGAGAGGTTTCAAAAATTCTTTGAACGATTTCATCTTTTAAACCGGGCCTACCTGGATAAAGAAACCTTTGAAAAAGCTCAGAGCTCTGTTGCCTCTGTGGCAGACGCGGTTGCAAACACCGTTCAGTATTTAGACGCCGAGATCGCCCGGCTGAGAAATAAAAGGATGAAACTGCCTCTTGAAAATGTGGAATTGGGCGAGTTGCAAAAAATCCAGACCAAGAATGAAATGCTGCTGAAAGACTATCTGGCTGAAAAAAAATAGGGACACACCCCCTTTCTGGCAAAACAGATGGGATGATCGAACAAACGGGATGTGTCCCTATTTTAACTGGAGGAAGAGCCTGATGTGGTCCATTCGGGAAATCTTGGAATCCAAAAGCATAGCGGTCGTCGGGGCATCGAGGGACCCGGAGAAGCCGGGAGCGCAACTCCTTAAAGCTCTAAGGGGCGTCGGCTATCAAGGACGGGTGGCGGGTGTGAATCCACAGGGGGGACAAGTTTTCGAAACCCATTTGTATCGCAGCCTGGAAGAGATTCCTTTCCCTGTTGACCTGGCGGTTTTACACATTCCCCCGCGGTTGATTGCTGAAGCATTAAGGGATTGCGCCCGGAAGGGTGTAAAGGGAGTGGTCATTTCCGCAGAGGGGTTTGCGGAGGCCGGTCCGGAAGGAGCAAAATACCAGGAGGAGGCGAGAGACATCCTCCGATCGACGGGCATGAGAGGGTTTGGACCTAACACCTTGGGCCTGGTGAACACGGAGAACGGATTGACTACTTCCTATTTTGCCACTCCCCGCATGATGAGGCCCGGGCCTATTGGATTTGCCGCCCAATCGGGGATTTTCATAGGAGCCCTTCTCCGGTATTTAAGCTCCTTTGAAGGTTGCCAGCTGTCCAAAGGAATTGGGCTGGGGAACAAAGTGGATGTGGACGAATCCGATGCGTTGTCCTATTTGGTGGATGACGAGCAAACGGAAATCATCGGGATGTACTTGGAGGACGTGCGCAACGGCCGCCGATTTTTGGAAACAGTGAGGAAGGCAGTGGCCAAAAAGCCTGTGCTCATGATCAAAGGAGGACGAACAAAGGAAGGAGGCCGGGCCATGGCACCCCATACTGCCAGTATGGCAGGGGAAGACGCCGTGTTCGAGGGGGCCATGCGCCAGGCAGGTGTCTTGCGCATGACCGGGGTTGATGATTTCGTCCGGACGCTGAAAGGATTTCTAAACATGCCCCTTCCTCAGGGAGGCCGACTTGCTTTCGTCACCTACAGCGGAGCGCAGGCCATCATGAGCATCGATGCCGCGGTAGAACACGGGCTACAGGTAGCTCGTCTGGGAGGGACTGCGCTGGGAAAAATCTCCAAGGTGATCGCCACCCCTTCCAAGACCCGGAATCCTGTGGACCTTTTCCCCGATATGCTGGCCCATGGATTTGAAAAGACCTCCACGGAGATTTTGAAGGCTCTTTTGGAAGACGATGGGGTGGACGGAATTATTTGGATCTCCTTTGCCAATCGCGGACCCGAAATCCACCGGCCCATGGCGGACCTCCTTGTGGAGCAACGGCCCAAGCCGGTCTTCTTCTCCCTTTTGGGGGCCCAAAAAGACAAAGAGGCCTGTGAGGGATTTCTGGAAGGGAACCGCCTTCCCTGCTACGATTTTCCGGAGCATGCTGTTCGAGTCTTTGCGCATATGTGGAGGTATAGTAAGTGGAGGAGAAGGAACTAAGAGGCCGAAGACATACGGTGGAAGGCATAGGTTGCAAGGAGTAAATTGACAGTCAGGGGAGCAATATGATCTTCCCAAATGCCGTTGCTTCTATAATCTTTCGGTGAGCACGGGGAGCATCCGCCAACGGCATTTCCTGGCCGACGACCGGCCGCAGCGTGCCATTCTCCAAACCGGCACCGATGGCAGCATGAATACTGACCGTATCGCGCTCTGTGGCATGAAAGACGGACATCCCCAAGATTGCGGCTTCCCGGCCGATCGCGTCGCGAGGATTGACCTCGACCGTACCCCGGCTTCCGATGACCACTGCTCGGCCACCTTTGGCCAGAATCCCTAAGTCCTTGCCCAAGTTCACATTGGCTAACAATTCCACAATGACGTCCACGCCACGGTTGTCCGTAAGTCCGAGAACCTCCTCAAAATGATTTGGGCTGTGATGGTCCAAGACATGATGGACTCCCTGCTCGGTGGCAAGCCTGCGCCCTTGCTCCGTCCCGGCAGTTCCGATAACCATCATTCCTGCAGCCCGGGAGAACTGCGATGCTGCAATCCCTACGCCACCGCTGACCCCGTGAATCAAGACAGCTTCTCCCGGTACAGCTCGAGCACGCTGGAAAAGGGCACGGTAGGCGGCGCTGTAAGGCACATTCAAGGCTGCGCCCTGGGAATAAGTGACCCCTGGGGGCAGAGAATGCACCTGCGACTCTAAACAGAGCGCCTTCTCGGCATACGCGCCGCTGATTGTCCCGGCAGTGTAGACCCTGTCGCCTACCTTGAAGCGTTTCACGCCTTCACCTATGACCTCGACTGTGCCGGAGGCGTCGCTTCCAGGAATATAGGGTAGCTTCGGTTTTATGGCATAGATTCCTGCCCGAATGTAGGTATCCACCGGGTTGACTCCTACGGCTTGAATTCTAACCAAAACCTGTCCAGGGCCGCACTTGGGGTCCGTCACCTCTTCAAGCCGCATCTTTTCCGGCTCTCCGAACTCATGAACACGAATGGCTTTCATCCATTCCCTCTTTTTGAGGCTATTCCCCTCGGGAACCCTCATATCTAAGGAAATCAGTATAGCCGGCCTTATCGAACGAGTACCAGACCTTCATATCCGCAGGCGGATTCAAAGGCCAGCCATTCGAAAAACGCTCTACAAGGTCAGGATTACTGATAAACGGTCTGCCAAAGGAGATCAAGTCTGCGTGGCGTTGCCGAATTGCTGCTTCCGCTGTTTCCTGCGTGTAGCCAGAATTTCCAATTACCGGTCCTTCAAAGACCTCCCGGAACTCTTTTAATGTCATTGGCGGACCGAGTCCATGAAAGCCAAACGCAAGACCATCCACGATGTGGAGGTAACCAATCTTGTGTCGGCTAAGCTGTCTTGCGACGTAAAGAAAGGTTTCACGAAAATCGGGTGAGCCCATGTCGTTGAAATTACCGTTTGGTGAAAGGTGCACACCAACCCTGGTGGAGGTCCACACCGCTGAAACCGAACTCACGATCTCATCCAAAAACCGGTAACGGTTTTCCAGGCTTCCTCCATAGCGGTCAGTTCGATGGTTGGTTTTGGACTGTAAGAACTGGTCAATCAGATATCCGTTGGCCGCATGTATTTCGACGCCATCAAATCCGGCTGATTTGGCCCGCTCAGCAGCGTGTCGGTAGTCATTTACAATACCTGAAACTTCTTCTGTTTCCAGCGCGCGGGGCGTTTCATACGGCTGCTTACCCGTAGGGGTGTGAATAGAATCCCTGTCGATTTTGAGGGCCGAAGGGGCCACCGGAAATCCCTCTTTTTCGTGGAAGCTGGTGTGGGAAGCCCGGCCGGTATGCCAAAGCTGAAGAAAGATCGGCGTCCCCTTGGAATGAACTGCATCCACCACCAATTTCCAGGTTTGGGCTTGTTCACTCGAATAGATCCCAGGGGTATTCGGCCAGCCGATGGCCTGTGTTGAAATCACCGTTCCTTCTGTGATGATGAGTCCGGCCGAAGCTCGTTGAAGATAATACTCGGCCATCAGGGAATTGGGAAGACGCTCCTTGCCTGCCCTGGATCGGGTCATGGGCGCCATCGTCATTCTGTTTTTTAACGGCAGTCCGTGTAGATCAAAAGGGCTAAACAGAAAATTTGTCTTTCTGGTTTCAGACATTGGTCTGTCCTTTCTATGGTTTATTAGGGTCGGCGGTCCTGCTCAAATGAGTCGGTACCCTGCCTTCTTCCATCCGTCCACGCCGCCGAGAAGGACTTTTGCATTTTTAAACCCCATCCCCAGATATTTGGCTGCCTGACCGGCTGCCGCCGCATCATCGGGTCAGGCACAATAGAAGACCATCTCCCGATTCTTTGATAAGGATGGAAGATTCGGCCTGAACTCATTGAAGGAGATGGCTCCCTCAAGATGTAAGGTTTTAAACTTTTCATCGTCTTCATAGGCACAAACAAGGATCGCAGCGCCCGCTTTCAATTTCTCGTAGACCTCTTTCGGGCTGATTCGTTCAGGTTCTGTCATAATTATCCTCCTTCTCCTCCCTTAGTCCTCTATTGTGGTCACGGTATCCCTTATGCCAATAATGTGTAGTCTATGAAATGGAAGGGGAATATGGAATAAGGTAGGCACTTTATTTTCTTCGAGAAAGGACTGTATTTATGGGCCGGAGAGCCTTAGCCCGAAGGAGCTGGTCCACCGATAGTATTCTTCGCTGGGAAAACTTCCACGGATCGCCTAATCCGTCAAATGTAATAAAAGCGTTAGATTCACGACACTTGAAGAGAGGAGTTCTTGATGTCAAAAGGGAGAAGCCAGATTAAGGAAGACTATCTTCTCGCGGAGTGAGACGAGAGAGAATGGTTCTTTTAAGCTGATCTGTCCTATTCTTTTCTTTTATTTTTTCTCCCCATTCATCTTGAACGTAGAAGACGTCCACAATGCGATTACCTAAGGTTGAAATCCTCGCGAAGTGGATATCGCACCCGTGGTCGGTCAATGCTTGTGTGATCTCATAGAGAATGCCCAGTCGATCCTCGCCCATGACCTCCACGATGGTATAAAAGTCAGAATCCTGATTATTGACCTTTACTTCTTGTGGCACCCTCGGGATGACTTTTTGCTTGATCCCATTCGATTCCCTCCCTTTAGCAAGAAGGTCCCGTAGAGAAACTTTTCCGCCCAGGATCTCTTCCAGATCTTTCTTAAACTCTCGAAGACGCCGATCCGTATTTCTTGTGGCATCTGCCACCCAGAAGGTATCGAGAACAATGCCATTTCCCCAGGTGTGAATTTGGGCTTCGAGAATATTCAGACGGTTTACAAACATCGAACCCGTAATTTTTGAGAAAAGTCCATAGCGGTCTTTGGTACATACCGTGACCCTTGCTTGGATCTCCTTTTCAATCTCCCATTCGACAAGAAGAAGTTTCTTCTCGACAGATCGAGCCAGTTCCAGGTGATGAACAATCTCGTCGGAAGAGTAACAGGAGAGGTACCGGTCCGGAAGATGTTCAGCATATTCAGAAATTATTTCTCGAGAGAGCGATTCCTGAAGCTTCTGAATCATTTCATCCCTTTTCAAAAACGGTCCAGCCACAGCCCCCTTTTCAAAAAAATGCGAGACCTTTAGGAATAGCTCTATGAGAAGGGTGTTCTTCCAGGAAGTCCAGGCTTCAGGTCCAACGGCTTTAATGTCAGCAAAGGTCAAAAGGTAGAGCATTCTTAATTGCGTGATATTCTTTACTTCATTGGCAAAGCGCAAGATGACCTGTTCGTCATGAAGGTCTCTGCGGAAAGCCGTTTCGATCATATAGAGGTGATGGCTTACTAAGAATTCCATCAATTCCCTGTTTTCCGCAAGGAGTCCCATCCGCTCTCCGATGTGCTTCACCATCTCTTTGCCAATCAAAGAGTGATCTCCGCCCATCCCTTTCCCGATATCGTGGAGGAGGGTTGTCAAGAAGAGGATCTCCGGATTTTCTATCTCTCGGATGAGAGAGGTGAGCAAAGGATAGTCTTTCTGGTAAAGGCCCCCTCTTAACTTTCCCAGTTCCTCTACAGCTAAGATAGAATGGATATCCACAGGATGGACGTGATAAAGGTCATAATGGACTTTCCCTTCAATCTCTGAGAATTCAGGAATATAGCGCGACAGCAGTCCCAGCTCGTGCATCTTTTTGAGAATGGTATCAACACCATCTCCCTTCCTCAGGATCGAAAGGAAGGTTTGGTTCACTCCCTCCAAAGTCCTAAAACGATCGTCGACGAAGGGGAGAGCCTCCATCACCGCTTCCTCCGTACGAAAATCCATGTGGGTTTGGTAAGCCTGGCAATGGTTAAAAAGGGTCATCAGTTGGGATGGGTCTCTCTTGAAAGTCACTGGATCAAAAAGATGCAGTTCTCCATAGGCCATTCCGAAATTTTCGTCAATCTTCTTTCGTTGGAAGAAAAAGAAGGTTTTCTTTGCCCAAGAGGGTTCGTGAAGGGTCCGCTCGAGAATATCGTAAACAAAGGTTGAGATCCTCTGGGTCGAAAGATGATATTGTCTCATCATCTCCTCGATCCCTTCCGTACCTTGGGAAAGGCCAAGGATCGGCGCGATTTTTTCTTGCAATTCGAAGGTCAGATGGTCCTGCCTTCTCCCGCTGAGGAGATGGAGCTGGTTTCTAACCGCCCAGAGAAATTGAAGACTTCTCTCCAGCATTCGGGAGTGGTCCGGGAAGAGAATCGAATCCCAGCGATCTGTTTGGTGTTTTGCCCTGATGATCCACCGACCAATCTGAAAGTCTCTCAGCCCTCCTTCTCCTTCTTTGATATTGGGCTCCAGGGCATAAGCTGGATCTTCGTATTTCTGGTTGCGGAGGTGAAGATCATTCGCCAAAGCCTCGGCAAACTTTGGCACTTTTCGGTGGAGGACTCTTTTCGTGAAGAGACTGTATAACTTCCGAAAAAATTCGTATTCTCCGTCGAGATAACGTCCGTCGATCAACCCTGTTTTGATATGTAGATCCGATTGGGCCATCTTTAAGGATTCGCTGATGGACCTCGAACTGCAGCTCACTTCCAACCCTAAGTCCCAGAGGGGGTAAAGGATCTTCTCGACCAAAGGAGGAAGATCCTCTTTTTTCGAAGAGGAATAGAGGAGCAGGAGATCGACATCCGAGTAAGGAGCTAACTCAGCCCTTCCATAGCCTCCCACAGCGATGAGGCAGACCGACGGCGCCGAAACCTGGGATTGTGCCTTTTGGAAAGCCTTTCTCACAAGGCCGTCCACCATATCGGAGTGTTGACGGAGGAACTCCCTCGGGGAGGAATAATTGGATACCGCCTGGGCCATCAGGTTTTTCGTATCGATGAGCCCGTTTCTGGTCATGCCTAACTCAAATTGCATCTCTTCCGCGCTCTCCGGTTCGAATCCGAATCACCTCTTCAACGGATGAGAGAAAGATTTTTCCGTCTCCAATCTTTCCAGTCTTGGAAGTCCGTTCAATGGTTTCGATCACCTGATGGACCATTTCATCGGTCGTAATCAGTTCAATCTTAACCTTGGGTAGAAAATCAATCTTATATTCTGCCCCCCGATAGACCTCGGTATGACCCCTTTGCCTCCCAAAACCTTTGACTTCGGTTGCCGTCATTCCCTGAATACCGATTTTGGTCA
>Ga0326728_10024438_pt1 | contig 10946 bp, 8 predicted proteins | sample MB3enrmetagenome_FD_207602 | JGI IMG/M metagenome (GOLD analysis project Ga0326728, IMG submission 207602) | Lab enriched peat soil microbial communities from McLean, Ithaca, NY, United States - MB31MN | ecosystem: Environmental > Terrestrial > Soil > Wetlands > Peat | place: USA: New York...
CAGCATGGCGTGGATCAGGTGACGCCGTCCCACTATGTTGTGCCCCTTGCCTCGCGCACAATCCACTGCCGCCTCCAGTTCCCGCCACGCCAGTTCCTCAAACCGATCCCGCTTCAGGTATCCGTCGTTGCAGTACAGCCCACTGGTCAATGCCTCCAGCGTGAGGCCGGAAGCCCTGAGCATGTCGCCGACGCTGCCGCCGCCCTCTTTGACGAAAGCGGCCAGCAGGTCGACTTCGCGAACCGTGGCCTGTTCCGCTCCATCCACGGCGGCACGCGCCGAAAGCAGGATTTGATTTACCCGATCAGTGCAAGCCACCACATACTTCGGTCCCGCTTCCATCGTCTTCATCCCTCCGAGATCATCGGCCTCAGCGTCTTGCGCACCTCATCGACGTCGATTCCCAGTCTTCGGAAAGCGCATTCCGTGGCTCCGCCAGGCGACCGCAGCATTGCCCAGAAGAGTGTCGGCGTATCCAGCGGACGTCCGCCCGTCCGGACCAGGGCCGTCATCAACAGACGCCACACCTCGGCTACGCATGTCTCTCTGGAAAGCGCCCCAATCTGGATTTGCGGCATCCGCGGCGCAAGGTCCCCTGCCGTTAGCCCGTGCTTCTCCAAAACCTGGAGCGCCGTCCCTTCGCCCCAGTCTAGAAGCCCGGCCAGGAGATCGTCCGCGGTCACGCTCGTCGAACCGGACATCTGCGCGCGCAGGATCGCCAGTTGGATCACCATGGCGGCATTCGAGGAGATTCCCAACCCCTGCCCCGAACTGCCCACCAGTTCCCTTGCGAGTTCGCGCGCCGATTCGGCTACCTTATCGCCGTCGATGCTCTTGTCGGCAAATGCTGAGTGCAGAACTCCAGCCTCCGCACCAGCACCGCACAACCCGATCAATAGATGCATTGTGCCGATCCCCGCCTGCTTCATCTGCGTGCACTCCCGCACCGCCAGGCGCAACACGCGCCGCGAGGAGTCAGCCATCGAGAGCTTGCCTGCAGGCTGCTCCGCAGTGCTCGCGCCTGCCTCTTCAGGCCCCGGACCGCCCGGCGGTTCAAACCCCACGCGAGATTTGCCGGCCCGTGCGGCTTGCTGCTCCGGTTTCGTTTCTTTCGGCAGAAACGGGGTCAGGCCCGGATCGCCGTACAGCACATAAGGCCCCCATATCATCGGCCCCCACTTCTTTTCATCGCGCGTGAGCAAGCGCGCCGCACGTAGCGCATCCGCGATCGGCATACCTTTGAAGAGGCTCCGATAAAAGGCGAGCGTAAACACCCTCCCCGCGTCCTCTGGCTCGTCGGGGATGCTCCACATCGAGCCGACTACGGCCGATGCCACGCCCTCCTGGTTTCCGAGCATGAACGCCTGCGCGAAGGTTTCCGTCAGGCGTGCGGACGGCTCACGCAACTCCCCAGCCACGTCGCTGTAACATGCGTTCAGGAACACGATTGGCGTGCCCCGAAACTGGAGCAACACAGTATCCGCCGAAAGGCGGGAATCCCCCTGCAGCCGCATGGTCGGCTCGCCAGTAGTCGAGTCGTGGTCGATATGACCACAATAGTGGATCACCGCGTATCCCTGTTCGATTAGGCGGCGTTGAATGCTGGTCCAAGTTGCCGCCCTCCCCGACAACAGGATCGAGTCGGTCGAGCCGTTCTCCTGGAAAAAATCGAATATGGCTTGACCTTCTTTCCGCGCGCCAGGCAAGTCCTCTGTCGGGTCCGCAATCACCAGCGCCGCCATCCCCTTTCCCCGAGGCACCGCCGGCCCGAGCAGTGTGCGCAAGCGCTGCTGCAGAATTAGTTGCCGGGAAAGGGGGTAACGCAGGGAAAGGAAATCCGAACCGTCGTGGAGAATTTCCCACGGCAGGCTCGGGTCGTCGGTAAAGAGCGAAAGCGACTCCCGCAGTTGTCCCAGTTCGTACCGGACCGGAGCCGGCAAAATCAAGCGGTACAAAATCTGCCCTAGCGCTCGGAACTCTGGCTCATCGCCCACCATGCCCTTCACGCAGTGGGCAAAATCCGTCAACGCCTTGCTGATTTCGCGTCGCAGATTCTCGTCGATCATCCTCTGCGACCGGAAAGCCGCGGCAGCGCGCGTGTGCAGCAGAAAGTCGAGGTCCCTCGTGCCGGACTTCGTCACATAAAGGACTGCCATTGCCGCCTCCGTGGAAACCACCACTCCTATATCCAATTGGGCGAGCGGAGCGGATTCTCGCAGCCCGTCACGCCTTTTTTTAGCCAGCCGGAAGTATAAATACCAGATACTCCCCCGCCGCAATACCCTCGAAGATCACCTCGCAAACCTTTCTCTGTCCTGGTATCGCTTGCAGGTGGGCGGGGCGAATCTCCCGGCCGGGGGCCAGCGGGGCCAGAAAAGCAAACCGTGGCATATCCTCCGCACTACCCGTCACCTCGGCGCGGACCCGCAATTGCCGGTTGCCTGCTGGCGAGGCCACGGTGGCTGCGCTCACGAACTTGTTGGTCAGGCCACTCCCGCCGCCCCGCACGCGCGGGGCCGGGACCGCGGCGCTTTGAAATCTCCTTACCGCACCACCCGAGCCCACATCGATCCGCACCGCGGAGCGAAGCGCCGCAGCCAACCCTTCCAACAGATTCGTGAATCCCTTATCCAGTCTCCGACCCCACCACTCCCGCTCCACATCGGCGACGCAGTTCGCAGTTTTGGCCATGAGCGAGGCACTTACGGATGCCCACATTTCTGGCGCTCCGCCCAGTCCCCTGCGGACTCCCTCCAGCAGATACAGAGCGCTGGCGTTCGCCGCACACTCCGCACACACTCCCAAATGCAGTTCGACCTCCACAAGGCGGCGGGCATCCAGCTGCATCCCGAAGTATTGGAGCAACTCCTCGGGGCTCAGGTGAGATCCGTTCAGGACTCCCATCTCATTCGCCTCTCTCCACACCTTGTTCGTCGGGAGCCACAAATCGCAGCTCTCGATGAAATGTTTTCACCAGAACTCGCATTACGGAATACCACCACTGGACAATGTTGTCCCCAGGTGCGCCTGTATAGTAGTCTCGGAGCAGGGTATCGCCTGCAATGCGGCCCAGCAGCGCCTCGTGGGTCAGACGTGTGCGGGGCTCGTCGACGGTCCGCTCCAGTTTCTCTGCTAACCTCTGTCGCAGGATTCTGAATTTGCTTTGTAGTTCGCTCTCCGGCAGACACCAGCGCGCGCCACATTCCGTCTCGATGTGCGCTTCCAACCGGCGGAGCGGCTCGACTGACCAGCCCTCGTCAATCTCCCGTGGGGTGGCCTCCAGCAGCCAGACCATGATGAACACCATTAACTGGTGAGGCGGACATGTCAGACCCAACAGCCGGTCGACCACCACAAGATAATCCAGACGCGTCTGCCAGGTGCCCTCTTCTGACTGGCTCGGGATCCCGGGTCCCCAACTGCCGCTCCCATCCAGGGGATCGTACGGTGCTTCTCCGGAGGTCCCTTGAGATTGTAATTCGCAGAACAAAGACTCCATCGCGCGCCGGTCTCTGGTCTTGCGAAAGTATTCCAGCAAACAATAGCGTGCTCGCGAGATGGCAAATGCGTTGAGGGAACCACGCGAAGGGTCATACAAATCTTGCTGCCGCAAAACTGTCAGCCATGTTTCCTGCGCCAGTTCATCAGCGTCGGAGAGGTTTCGTATACGCGCGCGGAAGAAACCACGCAGACGCCTCTGACACTCCAAGTATGGCGGCTGTTGCATCATCTCGACCTCAGCCAGATAATCGCGTGTGAAAGACCGGTTGTCGGGTACTCGCTCAATGCCACAGCTGCATTGACTTGCCGTCAAGGGAGACGATGGTATCCTTAGCGGCTTTTCAATGCAACCGCCATTCCGCCGGGCCGGCTGTATTATCTATGGATTGCTCTTCTCGCCGATGAGTTGCCGCACAATTCCCGCAGAAGATCATCCGTGTCCGTCAACGGACGCGACGCATGCTTAAAAGCGGAATGCACGTGAACCCTTAAATTGCTTTCGGCGCCAGGACAAGGGAGCCAGTTTCGTCACATTCAGGTAGCCGGGGTAAGTGGCCCTGTCGGCTTAGAGGTGTAGAAAAACTCTCCCCGCGCGGATGTCTCTCCATAGTGGGACCCGACTGGAACCCTAAAACTGCGGTATATTCAGCATGCCTCTTCGCTTCGAAGAACCTGTCGAACTCAAATCGAGTCGGCCATGCGAAATTGTATGGAGCGGAAACTAAGGGGAGTAACGTATGTGTGGGATATCAGGGTGTTTTTCACCGACGACTGATTGTCACATTGGCGAAGACGTGTTTCGTATGACGCGCGCGCTTACTCATCGTGGACCGGATGATGAGGGTCTCCTTTTTTATTGCCGCGACGGTCGCGTGATTCAGGCGGGGACTGAGCAGTCCAACCCCCTTTCAAGAAACCAACTGCCACACGCCGCGGAGTTGTTCAGGTCTGACTGGTCGCTGGTTTTAGGACATAGGCGGTTTTCAATATTTGACGTCAGCGCTGCCGGTCACCAGCCATTCCTCGATGCGGAGAATCGTGCGGGTTTGGTATTTAACGGGGCAATATACAATTACATTGAATTGCGATCCGACCTCCAAAAGGAAGGAGTCGTGTTTCACACGCGGTCAGATACTGAAGTTCTTTTGCAGGCATATTTATGCTGGGGCGAATTGATGTTTTCCCGGTTGAATGGCATGTGGGCATTTGCTCTGGTTGATTTTCGTTGTGGCCGACTGTTACTCTCTCGCGACCGCGTTGGTGAGAGGCCCCTCTTCTTCACGCACTGCGAGCGCCGACTGTATTTTGCAAGTGAGATCAAAGCCCTCTTCCAAGTCAACGGAATCCATGCAAGCCGAAAGGCCAATGATGCGCGCGTTTGGGATTTTCTTTATCTGGGACTTCGTGATCATTATCCGGGGTCCTTCTATGGTGGCATTGACCAGTTCCCTCCGGGCACTATGACCTGGGTGGGCGCCGACGGCAGAATCGATACCAAGCCTTATTGGCAACTGCCCCGGGAGCGTTTGTCAAGGCGTGACATCTCTTACCCTGAATCCGCGATCGAATTATCACAACGGCTAAGATCCAGCGTGGCATTGCGCATTCGCTCTGATGTGCCAGTGGCGGCGGAACTGAGCGGTGGAATGGATTCGACGTCTATTGTTTCGCTGGCGGCAGATCTTCTGCGTGAGGCAGGTGGTCCACCACTACAGACGATTACGATACGATATCCAGATAATAAATATGACGAATCGCCGCTGGCAAAGTGCGTAGCAAACGCGTCCAGCACGCCATGGGAATCAATCTGTCTCGAAGGGCGCCAGTACTGGGAAGCCTCCGAAGAAATGGTGCGTATTCAGGAACAACCCTATGAGTCACCCAATCAGCTTGGAAGCCGTGCAATGTGGCGATGGATGAAGGATCGGGGATTTCGGGTTGTTCTGAGCGGGGGCGCAGGGGATGAGTTGCTCGCCGGGTACATCGGGCATATGCTGGGACCCTTCCTGACAGAATTGGTCGTGAAGGGCGACTGGCAATCATTCTGGCGGGAGGTGCGGGCCTGGTGGGGCGGCAAATATCTTAATGCTGCAATCCTATGGCGGTATCTGTCGCGGCATCTGCCGGGCGCGACAGGCCGGTGGTACCTCGCGCAACAATTCTCAAGGCCGTTTTACGCAGCTCTCAGACGGCCAGGTCCATCGGAATTTGCGGCCGTTTTAGTTGCTCATCATCATGCAAGGGTGCATCCTACGCTCAGTGCGGCGCTCCGGTCATCCATGGGATACTCACCCATGCCGATGTACATGGTTCATGGTGACAAGCTATCCATGTCGGTGCCGATCGAGGTGCGGTTTCCCTTCCTCGATCCGAGTCTGATGGAGTTTGCATTCCGATTACCCATTGAGTACTTCATTCGTAAAGGTGAGTCCAAGTCGGTGTTGCGCGAGGCGATGCGTGAACGCCTGCCCGAGACAGTTATAAGACGCCGGGACAAAATGGGTTTCCCCGTGCCCCTCGAGCGATGGATGCACGAGGGTCAGTCGCGCATTGTTTCGGAATTAAGAAGCGGGGATCGTGCTCATCGCTTTCTTAACATCGACTATATCAGCTCCAATTACGACCGGATCGATCCCTGCCTGATGTGGAGAATTCATCAGGTTGATACCTGGATGCGACTGCATGATTTAAAATAGTTGATCCTGAGGTATGAAATTTGTTGATTTGGCGGCAACCGCCGATTTCGCGATGATAACAGTCAGCCGTTCAGAAAGGTCCGGCCCAAGTGGCGGTGGCAAGGATCGCCGGCGCATCGTCGATGCGGAAAACGTTTCCGCCGGTAGGCTGCTCCATTTACGACCGGGGTTCTCCCAGCAGAATTCGCTGGATTGCCTCCAAGGTGTGAACCGCGCCATGCGTATCAAACATACTTCTTCGAAAAGTCCTATTCATGGCTGCCAAGACGCGGTTCATGCCCTCCGCAGGCCTGGCGTCCGGATCGCAACAGGACGCAATACCCAAGGCGTCGAATCGATGTGCCCTTAGGGGTTGGTCGCTGAGATGGCTTGCAGGTATTAGCAATGCGGGAGCATGGGAACGAAGTAAGTTAAAAGCGGTATTATATCCAGCCCGGCTCACCGAAAGCGCGGCGCCATCAATCAACTCCTGGAACCTATTACAGTATCGCCGGAGTTCAGTCCTTGGGCAAACTGAACAAATTTCTTTTAACCGCAAATACGAGAGATCTTCCATGAGGGGGCCGGCAAGGGCCACAATTGTCCCGGTGGAACCGAGATGCGTGTCGCGAACTTGCGCGAGAACCGGCAGCCATGTCCGAAAAAACTCAAACTCGCCGTAGCCCCCTCCAGCGCTAATAACTATATATGGATCATCGGCACTCTTCGCCTTGTGATATTCCTTGTCAGTTTCCAATATATTTATCGATGTAGAGATATAGCCCGTATAAATAATTGGTATTGTGATATCCTTGGCCTCGACCATGCTATCTTCCAATTTCACGACCTGACGATCCGAGTGCACCAGCAGGGCGTCATATTTTAGGTTCAACAATTCAACTGCCCGTCGGTAATACCTGACAAAACCCGCTTCATACTCAGTTCCCAGTTGGTGTCTCCAGCGGGAGTTCTCAGAAGGCGGTTTCAAAACGTCCCGAATTGAACATAGGATCCGCGACCCTTGCCTGCGCGCATAGTCAATCGCCGGAAGCAATTCCAAGCCTAACACCCATCTGCCAAATGGATAGTATTCTGTGATAATCACGTCGGGTTTAAATTCGACGATTTCCTGCATAATTCTCTGCTTACGTGCCTCAATGGCATCGCTTGCCGGCGTGTCCGGCTGGAGCGACAATAAGCAGGAACAGTCCTCCTCGAATTCAAGCGGATGGTTGACCTTTCGGCTTAAATCGAGTCGCAGAGGGATCAATGGCACGCAGCAGTATGCTTCTTCTAATGAGCTCTTTAATGCGGTCATCCATCCGCCAATTAATCTCACTTCATAGCAAGGCGAAAGCGCGTCTGCCAGCGCCGCTCCGCGCACCACGTGCCCAAGACCCACAAGGCTTTGGCTGTATATCAGTATTCTAGGCCTGGTCATATTGGCAAAGTTATCACATCTCAATGCTGGTTAGTCGGAACGCTGCAACTATTCTTCCTAAAACCGTTCGGATGTTTCCGACGACTTCCGGGAATTAGCCATGCATTTTCTTCCCCTCTCGGTTACGCTGGTCGATGGGCCGTCACCCTCGGACTCGCGGGAATTTGCATCTCCCCCAACCAGTGCTCGCAGGCGCGGAGTAATTTGGTTCGGTGGGCCACATGCCTTTGGGGATCAGACTGGTGGATGGGGTGAGGTGCCGGGAGCTCCATAACCGGCAAGTCATGGGTTTGGTGCAGCCTGCCATGTGCTCCGAGCCGGGCGATATAGCTAAAGATGATGTCCTCGCCGTTTCCGAAGGGTTGGCTACTCTTCTGAATCTCTGCGAACCAGGGGAGGTGGTGGAAAAAGTCCGCGGCATAAAGACGGCGCGTCATCAATATCCGGGTCAAAACAATCGGTGTTTCCTCGTCACCCTTTCCGAAGAGGGCATATGATCCGTCGGAATTGGGTTTGCGCCAGAAGATGCCGTGCAAGATACTTGGCTCTTTTTTCCAAAAGGCGAAAAGCCGCCGGATGGAGTCAGGCGGCAATGCAATATCATCATCCTGAATGAGCACGCAGTCATAATGAGCCAAACAGGCGGCGGCAAAACGGGTGTAGAGACCCATGTCTGAGCGGGTGTTGATCACTTGGGCCCACGGATGGGCGGGTAGCTGGGCATCAGGATTGTTATTCCATACAATGCCTTGCGCCAGACCTGCCGCTTGCCAGCCAGCAACGATCTTGCGCACGTTCCTGGGACGCTTCCAATTGAGCAAAACGCCGGCACACGCGATAGTCGCCATGGTTGCGGCCCTTTCAGATAGATTAATCCAACATCCAAATCCGATGCGCCATAAGAATCATTTTCCGTCCTGCACGGGTGCGCATCAGGTGCGGCGGGCTTGGGAGGGCGCTCTTCTGTCGCCTCCTATGCGATTCACGGCTGTTGGCATGGCTGGCGCATATCGGCCCCGGGTTCCGGGTACGGCGCAACTTTTGACACCCCGGCTGCGGCCCGTCACCGACGCACGCGAATGGCGCCAGCAGACTACCAAACCAAAATAGATGAGGCAAGAACTAAGGGGTGGCCTGAAGAGCGAATTCAGTCTTCTGTTTGGGCCTGATCGCTTCCGCGGACTCCGCTGGGGGAAATTGCCGAATCAGACGGAAGAAACGCCGCTCGCCGCCGCAACCGCGCATCGTATCCCTGGAGAGTTTGCGCATAGGGACTACACCCCCAGCAATTTCCCCATCCCGTGGGTGAAGACCCTCCGATCATCCCCACAAGTCCTCTAGCTCCCGTCAGCCCATGTTTAATGTCCGCGCCCATACTGCGCCATAGACCAGCCTGAGCGCGGCGCCCTTAATCGGTCGATGGGGGGACCTCCGTTTCCCATAGTGGTCCAAGCGAAAACCTCCAATTTGGCCATTAACCATGATCCGAACAACATGTGTGTGCCCTCAGGAGGATTTCCATGTCTTTAAGAGGCGTGAATTATTCGGGCTAATAACGGCGGGCAAACTGAGGGAACAGTTCATCGTAGATCTGAATGGGTTGCGCCAGATGCGCACGGCGCTGTTCGTCGGCCGTCTCGATCATCAGAGGAGAATACATGCCGGCTCCCACTGTAGCATCGTACCCGCAACGTTGGACGATTCTGTGGACGTGGACGCTTAGATAGCGGCGCGCCAGCGCAAGTTCGGACTCCGTTTTGCAGTGCTGGATACAGTTTATCGTGAACATACGCCGTCGCGTTCCACCACCCCAAGAGGCGTGGAAAGTGTCGTGGTCAAAGAAAACGACGTCGCCCGGCGTGGTCTCCAATGCCACGTTTCCGGGAATGTCGCGGGGCGCGACGCCGAACAACTCTTGCGACTGGCTAGGATTGATAGAGTGTTTGCGCACAAAATGATCAGGATCCTGGCTGCCCGGAAGGACGCGCAGGCAGCCGGTAGCGCGAGTCAGCGGATCCAGGTAAAAGACAAGCTTGACCCCGAATAATCGCCCCCAATTGCCGTCCGCGTGCCAGCCGGTATCGCCGGTAAAGTAGTTCCCATCTCCGCCGCAATAGTTGAAATCAGGGCCTAATATCCCGCTGAAAATCCCCACAGTCCGCGAGTCATCGAGCAAAGCACATAGCTTATCGCTGCGTTCAATCGGGGCGCCGAACATCGTGCGAGATGAACCGTCGTGCGCTGCTCCTTTTCCGTAGGCCCTGATTGCCGTTTCAAACTCCTCTGTGATCCAGTTCATCTCCCTCGAGGAGAAGATCCCCGGTAACATCAGATACCCGAATGTACGAAAGTGCTGAAGTTGCTGATCGGTCAGTCGCATCCATCTTTGTCCAGAGACGTGCCCATTTGGTTGCTTAGTTGTCCCGAATCCTCTCGCATTCTTTCGAACTTCTCCTCCCAAGCTGGCAACCAGGGGCAGCATTTCCAGAAATCGGCGATGCCGACATTTTCGCCAGCGGCCCTGCGCCGGTGGAGATCGTATGCTTCGGGCGCCCTCGGATCGCCTGCCTTGGTGCGGAAACGCCAAATTGACGCCAGTTCGACGTGAAGGATCTTCCACAGAATCGGGATGATTGCGCATAACATGTCGATCCCGAACGCCTCGTCGTACGAGAGGTTTATGTCGCGTATCAGGTCGAATGCCTCATGGATTGCATCGATTTCAGCATCAGTAAAGCGGATGTCGCCGCCGTGTGACCGGCCCGGTAAGACCTTGCGCAACGCAGCCCGCATTTCATTGTGCGATAGGTGTTCGTGGGCCGCCCGCACACCTAAACTAACGAACAGATTATTTGCAGCCACGGCTCGTATCCTATTCGTGTACTTATTATGCGGTTAGTTTAGCATTGCCAAACGGCTCGTCAAGCCGTTTTCGACGCCTGAAAATCCGCATGGGGCGCGGCACACCTCACGGACACCCCCTAAGTCTGCCGGATCAACGCACCTCCGTGTGCGGAAGTTATTCATCTTGACGGGGGTGGAGTTGGTGTTAAACAATTACCGGAACTGTGCTTGGCGAGGCGCGATTCGGCGCGCCGATCTCGGTACACAGACCAACACGGTGGAGCCCCCCTTATGAGCAGCAGCCTTCAGCCGCGCGCAGGCGTGGTTAAAATGGCCCCCTATGCGCCACCGCCTTCCGGGCGACGAGGCAAAGTGCGTCTTGATTTCAATGAGAACACCATCGGGTGCTCGCCGCGCGTCACCGCTTATCTCAGAAGCATTCTGAGCGAGGAGGAGCTTAGCATCTATCCTGAATATGAAGCGAC
>Ga0326728_10024440_pt1 | contig 10945 bp, 5 predicted proteins | sample MB3enrmetagenome_FD_207602 | JGI IMG/M metagenome (GOLD analysis project Ga0326728, IMG submission 207602) | Lab enriched peat soil microbial communities from McLean, Ithaca, NY, United States - MB31MN | ecosystem: Environmental > Terrestrial > Soil > Wetlands > Peat | place: USA: New York...
TGCTCGCGCTTTCCTGCCTGACGATGACGCTGCTGTTTGCGGCGCTGGCGGCGACGACCGGGCTGACGGCGACGCTGATCGTGCTCGGCCTGCTGTTTTGCGCGCAGAGCGGCGTCGCGCCGCTGATCGACGTGCTCGCCTTCGCGATTTTCGGTCCGGGCGGCCCGGCCGCGAGCGGCGCCTTCGAGGGCCGGGGGGCGAGCGCGCCGCGGTTCGATTACGGCCGCATGCGCATGTGGGGTTCGGCCGCGTTCATCGCCGGCGACCTGATCGCCGGCCTGTTTCTGACGCTGACCTCGTTGACCGCGATGACGCTGTTGCTGGCGGCGACGGCGGCGCTCGCGGCGGCGATTTCGTTTCGCGCCTGGCCGATGGATCGGTTGATCCATCCCTCCAGCCACAGCGGCGCCGCGTCGCAAGGGCGAGCGGGCTCGCGGCTGCTGCCGCTGGTGATCGGCGCGGCGGCGTCGATCCAGGCGAGCCACGCGCTGGTGCAGACTTTCGCCTCCGTCCACTGGGCGCAAAGCGGCCATTCCGACGCCTTCATCGGCGTGGCCTGGGCGATCGGCGTCGCCGCGGAGACGCTGGTCTTCGCCCTGTTCGGCCGTTGGGTCGCCGGCGCCGATCGGGCGGCGGGGATGATGATCCTCGGCGGCCTGGCGGCGAGCGCGCGCTGGGCGGCGATGGCGTTCGACCCTGGCGACTTCGTGCTCGCGCTGGCGCAGGCCGGCCACGGGTTGAGCTTCGCCGCCACGCACGCCGGCACCATGCTGCTGATCGCGGAGCTGGCGCCCGCTGAAAGACGCGCCGAGGCGCAGGGGTGGATGACCGCGGCGGTTTCCGGCCTTACCGCCGCGCTGACCGTCGCGGGTGGGCCGCTCATCGTTCGCTTCGGCGAACGCTCCTATTTCGTCATGGCGTTTTTCGCGCTGGCGGGAACGCTTCTGGCGGCGAGCGTTGCGGCGCTGCGCGCCAGCGAGCGCGGCCGCGCGTCTTCGGGTTGAAGTTTGCGCCCCGGCGCGCCCGCGGATCGCGCTGTCGCCGATTCGCGCCGCTTTTGTCCCCGCTTTGAACGCGCGATCCCGCGCCGGGACCGGCGGGGCGATTGGGCGTTGAGGGTTGGGAAACCAAGAATCCGGTCGGACCGGTCGATCGCGCAAGAATTTGCCGGCGCCAAGCGAGATTCGACTCGCTTTTTCCCGGAAAAGGGGATTCGTTTTGCGCGTCGCCGATTCGTGCCGGTTTTGTTTCCGGTCCCGCCGTCCGGTCCCGCCGCGAAACGCAGCGCTTGGCTGTGGTTTAAGGGGGATGCAGGTTTTGGCGGCCCCGATCCGGGTCTCGACGCGTCGCCTCGACAGGGCCGGCGCGCCCGGCTATGCCTGACAGCCGAGCGAAGCGGCGGGGACTCGCCGGGTCGTTCGCCGCTTTGTCATGCGCGCGACGGATTGCAAAACGCCGCGCCCTGCGCCTGGCGATCCCTTTGAAGCGCCGGAGTTCGAGCGCCCGATGTCTACGGCTCCCGCCGTCACCAGCCAAAGAAACGCGGACGGCGTTCGCCTGGCGCTGGCCGGGGGGTGGACGGTCGAGGCCGGCTCGCAACTGGAGAAGCGCGCCAACGCGCTTATCGCGCTGGCCGGCGGCGCGCGCGCGGCGACGATCGATCTCGCGCAAATCGATCAGATGGACACGGCGGGGGCGTGGGTCATCGATCGCTCGCGCCAATCGCTCACCGCGCGCGGCGTAGCGGCCACAATGGTCGGCGCGCGGCCCGAGCACGCGATTCTGCTGCGCGAGGCGCATTTTCGCCCGATGGAGGCCCCGCCGCGGCGCGAGGCGCCGACCCTATCTTCGCTCCTCGCCGACATCGGCGAAAGCGTCTACACCGCGGGCGCCGATCTCGTCAGCGGCCTGGGATTTCTCGGCCGCATGGTCAGCGTCGGCGCGACCGTCGCCGTTCGACCCTCGCATTGGCGCTGGACGTCGACGGTCTTCCATCTCGAGGCGTTCGCGCTGCGCAGCGCTCCGATCATCCTGTTGATCAATTTTCTCGTCGGCGCGATCGTCGCCCAACAAGGCATCTTCCAGTTGGCGCGATTCAACGCGACCGCCTTCACGGTCGATCTGATCGGCATTCTCGTGTTGCGCGAACTGGGAGTGTTGTTGACCTCGATCATGATCGCCGGCCGTTCCGGCTCCGCGATCACGGCGGAAATCGGCGCCATGAAGATGCGCGAAGAAGTCGACGCGCTGATGGTGATGGCGCTCGATCCGATGGAAGTGTTGATCCTGCCGCGGATGCTGGCGCTGATCGCCGCGCTGCCGCTGCTCACCTTCCTGGCGGATATGGCGGCGCTGTTCGGCGGCCTGTGCGTGGCTTGGGTGTACGGCGGGATCAGCCCGGTCGTGTTCGTCGAGCGCTTGCACGACGCGATCGGCCTCAACACCTTCGAAGTCGGCCTGATCAAGGCGCCGTTCATGGCGCTGGTGATCGGCCTGATCGCCTCGGTCGAAGGCTTCGCGGTGAGCGGCTCCGCCGAATCCCTGGGCAGAAGGGTGACCGGCTCGGTCGTCAAGTCCATCTTCATGGTCATCGTCATCGACGGTCTTTTCGCCATGTTCTTCGCGGCGGTGCGGTTTTGACCGGGAACGGCGGCGATCCCGGCGTCGAGCCGTCGGCGCCCTCCCTCCCGCCGCGCCGCGACGGTCAGGCGCCTCGCGAGGCGGTGATCCGGGTGCGCGGGCTCAAGGTCGGCTTCGGCGAACAGCTGGTCATGGACGGCCTCGATCTCGACGTCTACCGCGGCGAGGTGCTCGGCTTCGTCGGCGCTTCGGGCGCCGGCAAATCGGTCCTGACCCGCGCGATTCTGGGTCTGCTGCCCAAACGGGCGGGCCTGATCGAGGTTTACGGCGAGAACGTCGACAATCTCTCGATGGCCGAGCGCGAGCGGGTCGAGCAGCGCTGGGGCGTCCTGTTCCAACAGGGCGCGCTGTTTTCGAACCTGACGGTGATGCAGAACATTCAGGCGCCGATGCGCGAGCATCTCGACTTGTCGTCGCGCCTACGCGACGAATTGGCGATGCTGAAAATCGACCTCGTCGGCCTGCCGCCCGACGCCGCCAACAAGTTCCCCGCCGAACTTTCCGGCGGCATGATCAAGCGGGCGGCGCTGGCCCGCGCCCTGGCGCTCGATCCCGACCTGCTGTTTCTCGACGAGCCCACCTCGGGCCTCGACCCGATCGGGGCCGGCGAACTCGACGAACTGATCGCCACGATGCGGCGCACGCTCGGCTTCACCGTCTTCATGGTGACCCACGACCTCGACAGTCTCTACGCGATTTGCGATCGCGTCGGCGTGCTGGGGCAGGGGCGGGTGACCGCGATCGGTCCGATTGCCGAACTCTTGCGCTCGGAGGACCCCTGGATCAAAGCCTATTTTCACGGCAAAAGGGGTTCGAGGCGCGAAATGGTCTTCCACGAGGCCAGCGCCGCGAAGCGCGAGCCATGAACGCGCGGAGTCTTGGGCGTGGGGTCTTGGGCGATGACAAACCGCCGGGAGACCGCGAGGCGCCCGGGAGTTCGTGGATTCACATTGAGGCGTCGGCTTGAGAAATCTGCTAGGTGAATTGTAAATTCGGCCTAGGAGGGCGCCGGCCGGGTTCGGCGAGCGATTGAGACGGCGGACGCCGGGCGTTCGCAAAGGCGATAGGCGGCGATGGAGACGAGAGCCCATTTCGTATTGATCGGCGCGTTCACGCTGGCGGTGATCGCGGGGGCGTTTCTGTTTGTGCTGTGGTTCTCGGGCCTGGCGAGGACTTCCGAGCACAAGACCTACGAAATTCTCTTCACCGGCTCGGTTTCCGGACTTTCGCGGGGCGGCGCTGTGCTGTTCAACGGCTTGCGCGTCGGCGAAGTGATGGAGATTAACTTGGTTCCGAACGATCCGAGCCGCGTCCAGGCCCTGGTCGACGTCGCCGGAAACGTCCCGATCAAGCAGGACACCAAAGCGCGCTTGGAGATTCAGGGACTGACCGGGGGAGCGCTCATCGCGTTGAGCGGCGGCGCCCCCGACGCGCCGCCGCTGGTCGAGAAGAAGGGCGCGCCGCCGGTCATCGTCGCCGAACGTTCCGAATTGCAGAACCTCATGGAGAGCGTCCGAAGTCTTTCCGCCAAGGCCGAATCGGTGCTGGCCAAAGTCGACAAGCTCATAAGCGACAGCAGCGCCGGCGTCGGCGACGCGATCGCGAACGTCGACGCGTTCTCAAAGGCGCTCGGCGAGAATGCGCCGGGAATCAAGTCCGTCCTGGCGAGCCTGTCCGATCTCGGCCGCAGGGTCGGCCCGCTCGCCGATCATCTGCAGGCGTTGTCGGACGACGTCGACAAGTTGGTGCAGGCGGTCGACGGCGACAAAGTGCGGCGCGTCGTGACCAATGTCGACACGTTCACCGGCGCCCTGGCGGACAACAAAGCGCAGATCGATTCGCTGCTGTCGGATTCGGCGGCGCTGGCCAAGCGGCTCAACGGAACATCGGCGCAGCTCGATTCCGCGTTGGCGGATTTCGACTCCCTGGTCAAATCGGTCGACGGCCGGAAGGTCTCAAGCTTCCTCGACGGCGCCGACTCGCTCGGCCAAACCTTGCGCGACAACAAGGGCGAGATCGATCGCATGCTGAAAGACGCATCGCAACTCGCCGCCAAGCTCAACCAATCGGCCGATAAGATCGATCCGCTGTTGGCCAGCCTGCAAGGGCTGGTCGGTTCCGCCGAAGTCAAGGGCCCGCTGAGCGAGGTGAGCGACGCCGCGCGTGCGGTGCGGCAATTGGCCGACGATCTCAACGCTCGCACGAAGGAAATCGCCGCCGGCCTCAGCCGCTTCAGCTCGTCGGGCCTGCGCGAATACGAAGCGCTGGCGGTCGACGGGCGGCGGACGATCAACGATTTGGACCGCGTCGTGCGGGGTTTCGAGCGCAATCCGAGCGAGATTATTTTCGGCGCCAAGCCGACTCTGCCCCAATTACACGGCGGACCCTGATGTTGGCCGACCCGCTTCGGAAGCCGGGCTCGGCGCGGGTTCGCGCTCGCCCGTTGCGCCCGCCGGCGCGCCAACAGCCGCGGCGCTCGCGTTGGGCTTGCTGCTCGCGTCCTGCGCCGGCGAACCGGTCGCCAACACCTTCGATCTCAACGCGGCCAAGCCCGTTTCGGCGCGGCCGATGCGGGCGCAATTGCGGGTCCGCCAACCCGTCGCCGGGATCGACCTCGACAGCGACCGCATTCTGGTTCGCGTCGGCCCCGAGCAAGTCGCGACGCTGGCGCGCGCGCGATGGTCCGATCGTCTGCCGCTTCTCGTTCAGTCGCGATTGACCCAGACGTTCGCGAACGCCAATCTCTTGCGTCGGGTCGGCGGCCGCGGCGCGACGACGAGCGCGGACTATGATCTCGACGTCGAAATCCGCAGGTTCGAACTCGATGTCGCCCAAATGCGGGTCGCGGTCGATCTCGCGGTCAAGATCGTATCGGCAGGCGGCGCGGACGTGGCCGCGGCCGAGATCTTCACCGCCGAGGCGCCGGTCGCCTCGACCGACGGCGCGGCGGTTTCGGCGGCGTTGGACCGCGCGTTTTCGTCGGTTATGAAGCGGATCGTCGCGTTCGTCTCGACGCGCCTGTAAAGCCGCGAACCGGAACCGCGGGCTCCGGTTCGCGGAGGGAACCGGCGCCGCCGATCGAAACTCACCCCAGCCGACCCGACGCGTGCGCCAGCATCGTGTAGACCTTGCCGGCGTCCGAGAGGAGGGTCGCGCGCGATTGCGCGCCGTCCCGGTCGCTCTGGCCGATCTTGGCTAGAAGACGTTCGAATTCCTGCGTGTAGCGGGTGACCGAAACCTGGAACTGCGGATCGTTGCGGAACCGGCGGCGGACCTCGTCGAAGGTCTGCTGGCCCTGCGCCGTGTAGAGGCGGCGGCTGACCGCGGTGGTGTCGCCGCTGCGCCAGCGATCCCACATTTCGGCGGCGGCCTCGGCGTCGACGAATTTGGCGATGTCCAGGGAAATTCCTTCGAGCGCGTCGTTGGCGGCGAGGCCCGTCGCCGAGCGCGCTTCGTCGCGCGAGGCGGCCGCCAGAAGGTTCGACAACCAACCGGATTGACCGCGTTCGACGATCGAGGGCGAGGTCGGCGGCGCGCTTGCGGCCGGTTGCGGCGCGCGCGGGCGCGCGGGCTTGGCGAGGGGTCGCGCCGTCTCGGCCGCAATCGGCGCGGCGACGAGGGCGCGCCCGTCGTCGCGCGAAGCATCGGCGATCCGGGACGCGGCGCCGTCGCGCGCCGCGTCGAAGCGCGCCGGCGCCGTCGCCGCGGCGGGCTCGGCGACGTCGAAGTCCGCGCCGGACGCCGTGACGACCGCGGTCAATTCCCTGAGCGCTTTGATCTGGTCGGACACGACGCGACGCATCGCGCTCGCCGCCTCGTTGGTTTCCTCAGGCAGTTCGAAGACGCCGCGGCGCAATTCCTGGCGCGTCGCGTCGAGCTGGCGTTGCACTTCGCCCGCCATCTGCTTGACCTCGGCGACCGACTGGCGAAACCGGTCGGCGGTGTCGTTCATGACCTCGGAGAGCTGGGCGTTGGCCTGCTCGTAGGCCGCCTGCAGCGCCAGGGCGGTCCTTTCCCGTTCCGCGCCTGCGTTTTCGCGGATCATCTCGAATTGGCTGACGACCGTCGAGGCCGTGCCCTTGGTCGCCAGCGCCAGCGAGGCGCTGATCTCCTGAGCGCGCCCCTGCGCCCGGTTGAAGCTCTCTTCGAACGACGCGGTGAAGCGGCTCGCCGCCGCGTCGAACTCTTGGCTCTTGGCGTCGATCGCGGCGAGCAAGTTCTGCAGGCTCGTATAACGGCGCTCCAACGCCTGGTCGATCGTCTGCTGCTTGGCCGCCAAATCGCGCGAGATCTCGGCGAGCGCGGCGCTGCACATAGCCATACGCTCGACGAGCGAGCCGGACGCGGTTTGGGTGTTCGACGACATTTGGTCGAGTTCCGAGACTTGCGCCGCCATCGCGCCGAGAGCGCGCTGCATTTCGTCGATCTTTTCGCCGAGGTCGCCCTGGATCGCGTCGAGCTTGTCGCCCGCGCCTTCGACCACCCGATCCAGCGCGAGGCTGGCCTGGCCCAGGCGATCGAGAACCTGGCTCAACTCGTTGCGCATACGCTCGCCGGCGGCGGTCAGCGCCGTCACCGACGCGCCGGCGTTGCGCTCGACCGCGTCGCGGAGCGCCGCGCCCGATTGCTCGACCTCGGAGCTGAGCTGGCCGGTCAATGCGCCGAGCGAGTGGACGGAGTCGGCCGCGCTGGCGTTGATCGCGGCGATCAGATCCTCGCCGCGCCGCGTCATCAAGGCGATGAGATTCGACGTCTGATACTCGAACGTCTGCGCCGCGCGTTCGCTGACGCCGGTGATTTGGCTCGAGATTTGCGCCCCGCGCTGGCCGAATTGGGTGATGAAATCGGTCCCGTCCGGGCCCGCCATGAGGCTGCGCAACTCTTCGATCCGCGCCGCGAAATTGCCGGCGATTTTGTCGCCGCGCCCCGCCAAGGCCGCGTCCAGGTTCTCGATCGCGGCCGTGAGGGTCGCGGCGATCGCGTCGCGCTGGGTGGAAAAACTGGCGCCGATGCGGTCCGCGGCGCTGGCGATCGACTCGTGAAGGGCGGCGCCATGGGCGCTGATCGCGCCGTCGAACTGGGTCGAAAGGGCCTGCAAGGGCGAAACGATCTGATCGCGGAAGCGATCGACGCCGCCTTCGATCCCTCGCGTGATTTCGCGTCCGCCTTCGCTGAGCGACTTCGCGATTTCGATCGTGTTCTTGGCCAGGGTTTCGTTCAGCGCCTTGCCGCGCGCCGCCAATCCGCTGTCGATTCGCTCCAGCAAGCCCTCCAGCGACGCGGCGATCTCCTTGAGTTTTTCGCTCGTGCTGCGCTCGGCGGCCTGCATCTCGGACTCGAACAGCGCCGCCGATTTCTGGTTGTGTTGCTCGAGCCGCTCGTCGAGGGCGCGGCCGCGCGCGGCGGTCGTTTCCTCGATCGTCGACAGCTTGTCGTCGATCTGCGTCGTCAGCGACTTGGCTTCCGCATTGACGCGCGAGATCAGTTCCTCGCCGCGCTGGGCGAAGGTCGTTTCAAAGTTCGCCAATCCGTCCCGCACGGCGTCGTTAATGACGCCGGCGTGGGCCGTCAGCGCGAGTTCGACGACGGTCTGATGGGCGGCGGACGCGTTGTCGAATTCCGCCAGACGAGCGTTCGAGGCCTGTTCGAAGCGCGCCTGGTGATCCGTCAGGCGGTCGTCGAGTTCGGCCTGACGACCGGACATGATCGCGTCGATGGCTTCGACCTGGGCGCCGAGGCTCTCTCCGAGGCGCGCGGCGTGGGCGCCGATCCGTTCGATGACGCTGTCGCCGCCGTCTCCCACCAAGCCCGCCAGAGAATTCAGTTGCTCGTCCAATGTCCCGATCTGGGCGGCCAATGCGGCGACCAGAGCGCCGCCGCGCGCGCCGATCGTCTCTTCGAATGAAGCGATTCTCGACGCCACCGCGTCGTGCAAGCTGTCGCCGCTGACGGCGATGGAGGCGACGGCTTCGCCGGCGACGGCGGCGAATCTTTCGCCGACCGCCGCGGTTTGCTCGCTCCATTGGTCCAGCGACGCTTCCGAAGCCTCGCGAAGGCGATCCTGGGTCGCCGCGCCCTGGTCGGAGATCGCTTCGACCGCGCGGCGCGTGGATTCCTCGATCTGGCCGCTCAACGCGCCTGCGGCCTCGTCGATGAAGCCGCGCAACTGCGCATGACGCGCCTCGAAATGCTCCGACCACGTGGCGCCGGCGGCGTCCAAGACGGCGCGCGCGTCTTCGGTCTTTGCGCTCAAAGCGGAAGCGATCCGCTCGTTGGACGCGGCGAGCGCGTCCTCCAGCGTTTGCCCGCGCACGACGAGCGTTTCGTGCAGTCGCCCGGACGCCTCGTCGAGTCGCGAGGCGAGGCCCTCGCCACGGGTGAACACCGTCTCGGAAAGGCGACGACCGCAGGCCTCGACGCGATCGACGAGCTCGTTGCTGCGTTCGTCGAAATCTCTCGCCGCGGCTTCGCTGGCCATGGCCAGGCGCGTCGCCAAGGCCTCGGTGTGCGACTGGATCGCCTCGACGGCCTGAGCGCTGTTGTCCTTAATTCGTTCATCGACGCCTGCGACGCGCGCGACGATTTCCTGCACGCCTCGGCTGCTGACCTCGGCGAGCCGGGTCGCGACGTCGGCGCCGACGGCGGTCAGAGATTCCTGGATTTGCGCGCCCTGCGCCGCGATCCGGTCCACGGTCCCGGCGCCCGCATGCTCCATCGCGTCGGCGAACTTCTCCGAGGACTCGCCGAGCGAGGCGGCGACGCGCTCGCCGACGTTGGAAACGTGTTCGGCCAGCCGCTGGGCGAGCGTTTCGAGATCGTCGGCGATCCCGCGATGCGCTTCGTCCACGGCGGCGCGCAGTCGGCCGCCGTTGGCGACGATCGCCTCGCGCTGATCGGCCATCTCGGCGATCAGCGAGCGAATGCGGCGTTCGTTGTCGGAATAGGCGCGCTCGAGTGTGGAGACCTCAGAACGCACCATGGTCTCCAATTCGGCGGCGCGGGCGAGGGCCCGCTCGACGCCGTCGCCCATCGAGGCGATTTCCCGGCGCACCGCCTGGGAAAGCGTGACGAGCTGTTCGCCCGCCGTCGTTTCGGGCTCCGCCAGCCGCAACGCGACCTGAGCGATCGAACTCGCCGAGCCGCGCAATTCCTGCATCCGGCGCGCCAACGCGGCGAAGCCGAAAAGAAGGATCGTCGGTCCGAGCGCCGCCAAGGCGAGCGAGATCGTCTCCGGTCGGAGCAAATAGTCGCGCGCCGCCGCCAAATCCCATCCCGTCGCGGGGAAGCGCAAAACCGCGTAGAGCGCGCAGAGCGCCAGCCAGACCAGCGCTGCGACGGCGGCCGCGACGAACGGCGCCCGGCTCGGACGGCGGGACTTCAGGGCCTGAACGATCAGGCCGATCGTCGCCCGATCGTCATTGGCGGGCGGCGTCCCGGCGCCGAGAGCGCGTTCGCTCGCCCCGAGTTGCGACGGCTGGCGATGGACGGACGGCGGCGGTTCGACGGGGTCTTGCGCCGGGGGCGCTTTCACCGCCGCGGCCAACGCCGGCGGGGCGACGGGCGAGGACTTGACTGGGGCGGCGGCGGCGGGCGCGGGCGCGGGGGGGGCGGCGGCGGGCGCGGGCGTGGGCGTGGGGGCGGGGGCGGGGGCGGGGGCGGAGGCGGGGGGCGCCGCCTCCCCGACCGGGCTCTCGTCGGCGGACAAGTTCAAAGCCTCTTCGATAGCCGACATCGCCGCGGAAACCGCGTCCTGGGTCGTTTGTTTCTGCGCCATTGGTCCGCCTCGTTCGCTCCGTCGCGACCGGCCGCGGCCGGTCGCAAGCGCCCCTTACGCGCACGCCGCATCTGGCCTCGCGTCGCGGCGCGCGGGAACGTTATCCCCCGACACTCTACAGGCCGCGACGCGAGATTGAAACATCTGTGGATTCGCATCTTTCAAACGTCGTTAACGTTTGATTCACCATGTTTGGGCAACCGTCGCTCGGGGACGGCCGGCCGATAGCGATTCTTGGGGAATTCGGCGGAAAATTCAGGCGCTTCCGCGCATCAGGAGATGGTCATGTCCGCAACCCGCGCCCCGCGGGGCGAAAGCTCGGCCCGCCCCGCCTTTGCCGGCTCGAACGCCGGGTCGGCCGGCGAACCGGCGATCGACCTCGTCCATTTGGCCCGCCAGACCGACAACGACGGCGCGCTGGAGGAGGAGCTGCTCGACCTCTTCGACCGGCAATCGGCGAGCCTGATCGCGCAATTGTCGGCCGGGGACGCGCCGCGGCGCCGGCGCGCCGAGGCCGCGCACAAGCTGCGC
>Ga0326728_10024441_pt1 | contig 10945 bp, 8 predicted proteins | sample MB3enrmetagenome_FD_207602 | JGI IMG/M metagenome (GOLD analysis project Ga0326728, IMG submission 207602) | Lab enriched peat soil microbial communities from McLean, Ithaca, NY, United States - MB31MN | ecosystem: Environmental > Terrestrial > Soil > Wetlands > Peat | place: USA: New York...
TCTTGACGAAAAAGGAGCTCGGCAGTGAGGTGATGATGTGAAAGTGCTTCGAGAGCGGCAGCAGGTTCAGGAACACCAGGATGACGCAGTTGTGCACCCACCAGCCCGCGTTGCTGAAGAACCTCGCCGAGCGCGGGCCGCCGAGAAGCAGCGCGACGATGCGGCTGACAGGCTGCCAGGGCATCTCGGCTCGCACGCTCGGGTTTGCGGAGTCGAAGACCATGCGCCCGCCGTCGTACAGCAGTCCCCCGATCATGATGAGGCCAATGAAGACCAGGATCAGGTAGGCTTCCCAATGCGAGTGGCCGGCCACCTTCTCTTCGGCGGGCTTGAAGCCATACAAACGGGCCGGATGCGACACGCCCCAGCGGTACAGCGCCATGCTGATCGCAACCAGCACCGCCACCGCCATGATGTCTTTGAGGAGAAGGTACGGGCCGCCGAGCAGATGGGGGCTGAGCAGCGGCAGGTGGAAGTCGTCACTGAAGCCACGCCCGAACATGGTAAGGGCTTCGATGGCGAGAATGAGGAAGCCCCAGAAGATGAAGAAGTGCATCCAGCCGGCGGTCTGCTCGCTCAGGGCGGTGTCCGGCCGCGGCTCGCGTTGAATGAACTTCTTCTGGGCGAGCGCGTAGACCAGCAGCGCTTTGATGCGCTCCGGAATGCGATCGAAGCGGTCGGCCGGCTCCACCTTGAGCAGCACACCGATACGCCCGTACATCGTGCGGCCGAAATATCCCAGTGCGACAATTATGAGCAGAATGAAAATCAACGTACTCATTACGCTCCCTCCAACAGGAGCCGGCAGTCCGCGCCCCGGCGCACTCCTAAAAGAAAACCGCCGGCATTGCAAGACAGTTTCCTCCGCTTGCGACATGCCTTATGGCAGCCGGGAGCCCTGCTGTCTGTCAGTTACGCCCTGCTGGCGGCGTGCTCGCAGCGACCCGAGGTTGTGATCGATTCGGCTCACGGGTCGGTCACTGTTCAGGTGGAGATCGCTGACACACCCGACACACGCGCCCGCGGCCTGATGTATCGCCGCGAGCTGGGTGCCAACGCAGGCATGCTGTTCGTGTTCCCCAACGAGTCCGACCAGCAGTTCTGGATGAAAAACACGGCGCTTCCGCTCGATATGGTCTTCATCGGCAAGCAGCGGCGCATCGTCGGCATCGTTCCTCAGGCGCGGCCATTCACCACCAACTCGCTCGGCGCCGGAATTCCATCCCAGTACGTGCTCGAGGTGAACGGCGGGTTCTGCGCCCGCCACGGAATCAATGCGGGGGATACGGTCGAGTTCGTACGCATCTCCGACACGGCGCGATAGGGAAGCGTGCGGTCACAACGCGACCAACTTGCCCGATTCGGCAAATCCTTAGCGATTCGCGCACTTGGCCGAAAACCGAGGGGCCGCTGAGACTGAGCTTGCGGCGCTGGTAGACGATCTGCTGTCCCCCTACGCAATTCGCGCTCGCGGCGGTTGCTGGGAGGACGTACTATTCCATGACCAGCAGTACAGTGTTGAGCAGCGGCAGTGCGACCTTCCGCCTCACGCTGGACTGACGAGTAGCCGAAGGGAAATCCGATCGGTGAACTTCATGCTGATCCGCTTTCCCCGGTCTTGCGGCCCGTGTACAAGGAGCCGAGTTGCCGGTGGGGTGGATGGATCTGCGGCGCAAGCTGTTCTGGGTCAGCGTGTTGTATTTCGCCGAAGGGTTTCCGTTCGGCATCGCGATCGATAGTCTCCCTGTCTACTTCCGCGTGCACGGCGTGTCACTGACCGAGATCGGGCTGATGAGCCTGCTCGGTGCGCCGTGGACGCTCAAGGTTCTCTGGGCGCCACTGGTGGACCGCTTCGGCGCGCGCCAACACTGGTTCGTGTCCTGCCTCGCGACCCTGGCACTGATCATGGCGGCACTGCCGTTGTTCAGTCCGTCAGCGCCCACGATCTGGCTGTGGGCGGTATTGATGCTGCTCACTACCGCCTCGGCGACCCAGGACATTGCCATCGACGCCTACACCATCGGCCTGCTGGTCCCTGGCGAAGAAGGCATCGCGAACGGCGTCAGGGTATCGGCCTACCGCGTAGCGCTCATCGCGAGTGGAGGCGGATTGGTGATCTTGGCCGGCCCGTTCGGGTGGCCGGTGTCGTTTCTCCTGGGAGCGGTGATTCTGGCCGGCCTGGCCGTACTCGCAGGGCGCAGCCCCGCGGTGCGCGTGCCGCCGACGGACCCACAGCAGAACTGGTTCACGCCGCTCTTGCGGTGGCTGCAGCGGCCTGGCGCGCCGATGGTGTTCCTATTCGTCCTGACGTACAAGCTCGGCGAAAGCAGCATGGGGCCGATGATCAAGCCGTTCTGGGTCGATCGCGGTCTGACGGTCGAGGAGATCGGCTTGATCTCCACTACGCTAGGGGTGGGCGCCAGCATTGTGGGGGCGCTGGCTGGGGGCGCGCTGACCACGCGCTGGGGAATCTTCCGCGCCTTATGGGCCCTGGGTTTGATCCAGGCATCTTCACATCTCGGCTATGCCGCGGTCGCCCATTTCGATCTGGGACGCCCCAGCATCTATGCGGCGTCCTTGTGCGAGAGCTTCGCCGCCGGCTTGGCGACCGCCGCGTTTCTCGCTTTTCTGATGCACGTATGCGATAAGCGCCGTGCGGCGACCGAATATGCGTTGCTCTCGGCCATCTTCGGGTTCACCCGTTCGGTCGCTGGAGGCTTCAGCGGTTGGGGCACAACGCACTTGGGCTACGCCGCGTATTTCGGGTTGACCTTCTTGCTGGCGTTGCCCGCCTTCGCGCTGCTGCCCTGGGTGAGACCGTGGGCGGAAGCCGTTACCGGGACGGCATCCGAGCGGGACGCCGGCTGAGGAGAACAGGAGAGACGCATGCAGCGGAGTGAAACGCGTATCTTGACCACGCATGCCGGGAGCCTGCCGCGCCCAAAGGAACTGGTTGCCATGCAGGTGCGCCTGAGCCGCAAAGAGCCGGTGGATGCCGCAGCCTTGGACGAGTTGGTCGAGCGCTCGACTCGCCGCGCTATCACGGCACAACTCGCAGCCGGCATCGACATCGGTAACAACGGCGAGCAGGCGCGCGAGAGCTTCTTCACCTACGTCCAGCACCGGCTCAGCGGCTTCGGCGGGCAAAGCAACCGCCCCATCATGAAGGACATCATCCACTACCCGAGCTTCCTGGAGCTGAAGCTTCCGGACTTCTCGCGCACCATGGTCAGCTTGATGAACGCGCCGAAAGCTGTCGGCGAGATCCGCTACGTCGATCAGTCGCCGCTCCAGAAAGAGTGCGCCGATTTCCTCCGCATCACCGCTGAGCAGAGCTCGCCTTTCACCGAAGCGTTCATGACCGCAGCCTCACCCGGCATCGTCGCGTCGGCCATGCTGAACGAGTATTACCCGTGCTACGAGGACTATGCCTTCGCGGTGGCGGACGCGATCAAGACCGAATACGAGTACATTGCCGCACAGGGTTTCGTCCTGCAGATCGATTGTCCCGACCTGGCGATGGAACGGCACACCTCGTTCGCCGAGCGTTCGCTCGACGACTTTCTTTCGTTCGTCGATCTCAACATCGCGGCGATCAACCGCGCCGGCGCGCACATCCCTCGTGAGCGCATCCGCATGCACGTCTGCTGGGGGAACTACGAGGGGCCGCACACGTTCGACGTGCCGCTCGAGGAGGTTCTGCCCCGGCTCTATCAGGCGCAGGTCGGGGCCTTGGTGCTTTCCATGGCCAACCCGCGCCACGCGCATGAGCACCGTTGTTTCACGCGCCATCCGTTGCCGCCCGGCATGCTCCTGGTCGCCGGCGTGATCGACCCAACGACGAACTATGTGGAGCATCCGGAAGTCGTGGCTGACCACATCGAGCGTGCCGCCGTCGCAGTCGGCGACCCGCGCCGCGTGCTCGCCGGCACCGACTGTGGTTTCGACACCGCGGCCGGCCTCGGCGAAGTGGCCGAGGAGGTCGTCTGGGAAAAGCTGAAGGCGCTACGCGCCGGCGCCGACATCGCGACGCGCCGCCTGTTCAACTAGCGGCGCTCGCGCTACGGTTTGCCTACAAACTCGGCGTACCGGTCCAGCAAACGTAGCACGGTGTCGCGGCCCGCGGGCGGCAGGCCGAAGATGTAGTGATCGACCCCGGCCTCGCGGTACTGTTGTACGACCGTGTCGTCCGGCGGACCGCCGTACGTGGCGATCGCAATCGACTTGGGATCACGACCGGCCTTCTCGGCGAGCTGGCGTAAGTCTTTAATCCGGGCCACGAGATCGCCGGCCCGTACGGGAATCGGGAGCCAGCCGTCGCAGTAATCGACCACCCGTTGCAGTGCTCTGGAGGTGTGGCCGCCCAGGAGGATGGGCGGGTGCGGCTTTTGAATGGGTTTCGGCCACGACCAGATGGGGTCGAAGTTAACAAACTCGCCATGATATTCCGCCTCATCTTCGGTCCAGATCCTCTTCATGGCCTCGACGCGCTCGCGCAGCAGCTTCCAGCGGGTCTTGAAGGTGGTGCCGTGGTTTTCCATCTCCTCGGCGTTCCAGCCGCCGCCGATGCCGAACATGACGCGCCCATTGGAGAGCACATCGAGGCTGGCGACCTCCTTGGCGGTGGTGATCGGGTCGCGTTCCACCAGGAGGCAGATGCCGCTGCAGATCTTCAATGTGCGCGTGACCGCCGCTGCGGTCGCCAGCGCCACGAAGAGGTCGTGGGTATGCCAATACTCCTTCGGCATCACCGGGCCACCGGGCCAGGGCGAACGCCGGCTCACGGGAATGTGCGTGTGTTCCGGCAGCCAGAGGGACGCGAAGCCGCGCGCCTCCGCCTCGCGGGCCAGATCGTCGACGCGCATCGCGAAGTCGGCCGGAAACATCGTCAGACCAAAGTGCATGGGCTTCCCTCCTCGTGCCTACCATGCCAGGATACGGTACTTTTGGCCACCACGGTTCACAGCGTGTGCGGGAGCTGCTATGGGAGCAAGATTCTCGGTGACGGTTAGGAGAGGAGCTTCACAATGACTACGAGACGTGCGCATCCGACTTTGCAAGGCTGGTCCGGAGTTCTGGTCGCCGCGCTGCTGGTTTCCGCCCAACTTGCGGCAGCACAGGGTACCCCCACCGACGTCTGCGTGTACCTCACCGGCAGCAACGGGAAGGTGAGCGGTCTCCAGATGGATCTCAGTTGGGACCCCGGGTGCATGACTGCAAACAGCGCTTCCGGCACCGCTGCTCAGTGCGTCTCGGCCTCTTCCACGGGGAAGAACGTGCAGACGGCTCTCCTATCCGACAGCTCATTGCGCGTGCTCTTCTTGTCGGTCTCGGATACAAGCCCCATCCCTGACGACACAGAACTGTTCTGTTGCCAGTTCACGATGGCCGGCTCTCAGACGGGTTCTTGTTGCTCCGTAGCGACTGGCAGCATCATCTTCGCGGGTCCTACTGGTAAACGCATTTATGATGCAAGCGCACAGCTGAACGTCGTGGTAGGCGGAGGAGCGCCTTGCGTGAGTTCCAGCGCTGGTGGCTCGCCCGACAACCCAGTCAGTCCACCGGCCGCGGCGGCGATTGTTCAACCGCCGGTTGCGTCTGCGCCAGCCGCGCCTGCCGCACCCGCCCCGGGGGCACTTCCGGCGCTGATGCCGCGACCGAACGTCCCGGCTCAAGCGCCACCGGTTCAGGGCCTGACAGTCGAGGCACCTACGCCGGCGCTCGCGCCCACCGAGCCAGCGCCATCACCAGTAGTGACGCCCGCGGCGGCGAGAACGTCTACGGCCGCGCGTACGCCGGCCGCGCGCACGCCAACGGCGCCGGCCGCGACGCCACAGGAGCGCACGCCGCAAGTGCAAGGGACGCCCACAGGGTCCGCCCCGTCCGTCACGGCGCCGGCTCCGTCCGCAAGCCAGCCGGCGACGACTCCGACGCCGAAGCATAAGGGGCACAAGAAGCGGCGGGACGCGTCACAGGACTGATAAGAAGAACGGGCACCGCGCACGGCTTGTCGTTAAGCTAGTCCAAGAGTGCCGTTAGCTCCTTCAGTTCGGTGATCTCGTACTCCGGCGGCTTCACATCCGGCGGCAGTAGCCGGCGCTTGAGGTTGAGCCAGACGACCTTGAGCCGGGCGTTCTGCGCTCCGACGACGTCTTCGCTGATGCTGTCGCCGATGAACAGCCCATCTTCGCGGGCGACGCCGAGCTCGCGCAACACCGCGGTGAAGATTGCCGGATGCGGCTTGCGCCGGCCGAAGTCGTCGGAGATGACGATTGCTGCGAAGAAGCGGATGATGCCGTGATCGGCAAGGATGCGCCGGGCCGTCGGCCCGTGATCGAAATTCGAGACCAGCCCCAAAGGAAAACGTGACGCCAATTGCTCCAGCACATCCAGGTGCGCCGGCGGCAACATGGTGGTCGAGGCGAGATGGGACATGTGTGCCAGCGACAGGCGCTCAGCCACCGACGGCGCCTGTTCTGCACCGATACCCAGCCGCAGCAAGGCGCGGCGGAAGCGCTCGCGCGACGGCACCTCGCGGTACTCCGGCGGACGTTGGCGCACGATCTCTTGCGTGATCTCCATCAGCGCCGTGAGCAGGTCATCGAAGCGGATCCGCGGCAGCTCCCGTTCCGCCGTCTCCTCCAGCCAGTGCATGGCGGTGCGCCACTGCGGGGTCGCCGCCTCGACCCCGGGCACGCTCGGGGCGAAGTGCACCACCGTCCCGAACAGGTCGAAGAGGAGGGCACGGACTGGCATATGGTTTATCGCCTACGGCTTATCGCTGATCGCGCAGAGTTGCCGCGGGGCGCACATGTCTCTCGCGCTCCGAACGATACGCGATTAAGCGACCGCCATGAGTGCCTTTACGGCCGCATGCTGCCGGCGGTGATGGCGCTGACGGCCACCCCACACACCAACACCACACCGTTGAGCACCACAGCCAATCGGTGTAGGCGGCTGAACTCGTCTTTCACCGCCGCGGTCGCCGTGGGCGTATGGATCTGCGGGCTTAGGGCCGCCACGCGCGGCTGGATGATGACGCCGGCATACAACGTCAGCGCCAGCATCACCGCCGCCAGGACGATATCCACCGCCCACCAGCCACGCGCGGCGGCGGCCCCGGTGAGCACGACCGCACCGATCAGCAGGATGATGCCGCACCCGTAGCCGATGCGGTAATAGGTCGGGAAGATCGCGCCCACGGCCCGACCGGCTTCCGGCGTCGGGAAGGTCGCGAAGATGCTGGGTGCAACAACGAACGAAAAAAAGATCACCTCACCCAGCCAGACGATCAGCGCCATCAGGTACAACCATTTCATCAAGCTCAGCATCGGACGACCTCGCGTCGAAAGCGTACGCAGGAATCCTGAAACCGATAACAGAACACGAACGTGAAAAGAAGGACATCCGCTGCCGGCATCCCGCTCCGCCTCTGTCATTCCGAGCCTGGCGAGGGACCTCTTTGGCACAGAGTATTTCGCGGGAGGCACAAACTATTTTCTCACAGGCTCCTTGAGGGCGGGGGGGGCGTGTATTACATTGCCAACAATGTTGCCCCTTGAAACTAGGACGATGGCCCGCACAACCCCGGCGCGCGACGGCACTTCGCCACCGGGGCTCTGTGCTCCGGAGCTTTGGCGGGAGTGAGATCATGAGCACGCCGGAAAAGGAACAAGAAGGCAAGGAGCAACGCTTTCTCGCCTTCGAAGAGGACCTGAGCGGTGTTGATGTGCCGACGGAGCTCGCCGTTCTACCCTTGCGCGGCGTGGTGATCTTCCCTTCGGCTATCGTGCCGCTGCTTATCTCGCGCGGGAGCTCGCTCAAGGTGGTCGAAGAGGCGCTCTCCGGGGACCGCATGCTTGGGGTGGTGGCGCAGAAGAACCCGGAAGAAGAAGAACCCGACGTGGGCGCGCTGTACACGCGGGGTACTGCGGCCCGCATCCTCAAGATGCTCAAGTACCCCGACAACAGCGTGCGCATTCTGGTGCAGGGTCTGCGCCGCATCGAGATGGTGGAGTACATCCAACGCCAGCCTTTCCTCCGGGCGCGCGTGCGCCATCTCTCCGAGGTCCTGGAACCGTCGAAGGACATCGAGGCCATGCAGGCGCACATGGTGAACCAGTTCGCCAAGTTCGTCTCCATGATCCCCTACCTGCCCGACGAGCTGCAGGTGGTGGTGATGAACATCAAGGACCCAGGCAAGGTCAGCGATCTCATCGCCTCGAACCTCAACATCTCGATGGAGGAGAAGCAGGACCTGCTCAGCACGCTGGATGTCAAGTCGCGGCTGGAGAAGCTGTCGGCCATCCTCAACCGCGAGATCGAGCTGGTCGAGCTGGGACATAAGATCCAGTCGCAGGTGCAATCCGAGCTGTCGAAGAACCAGAAAGAGTTCTACCTGCGCCAGCAGATGCGGGCGATCCAGAAGGAGTTGGGCGAGGGCGACGCGCGCGGCGGCGACGTCGAGGAGCTGCGCAAGAAAATGGAAGCGGCGCAGCTGCCCGCCGAGGCGCGTAAGGCGGCGGAGGCGGAGCTGGAGCGGCTGCGCATCATTCCGCCCGAGTCCGCCGAGCACACCGTCGTACGCACGTATTTGGAATGGTTGGTCAACCTGCCCTGGGCGGTGTCGACCGAGGACAACCTCGATATCCCGCATGCGCGCCAGGTGTTGGACGAAGACCATTACGACCTCGAGAAGATCAAAGACCGCATTCTCGAGTATCTCGCCGTGCGCCAGCTGAAGAAGGACCCAAAGGGTCCGATCCTGTGTTTCGTCGGCCCGCCGGGGACGGGAAAGACCTCACTCGGCCGTTCGATCGCGCGGGCGATGGGGCGCAAGTTCATCCGCTTGTCGCTGGGCGGAATCCGCGACGAGGCCGAGATCCGCGGCCATCGGCGCACCTACATCGGCTCGCTGCCGGGGCGCATCATTCAGAACATCCGCAACGCCGGCTCCCATAACCCGCTGTTCATGTTCGATGAGATCGACAAGCTCGGCGCCGACTTCCGCGGCGACCCGGCCTCGGCGTTGCTCGAGGTACTGGATCCGGAGCAAAACAACTCCTTCCTCGACCACTATCTCGACGTGCCGTTCGATCTCTCCCGGGTCATGTTCGTCACCACGGCCAACCTGCTCGATCCGATTCCCCCGCCGCTGCGCGACCGCATGGAGGTAATCGAGCTGGCCGGTTACACGGAAGAGGAGAAGCTCGAGATCGCGTGCCGCCATCTCATCCCCAAGCAGCAACGCGAGAACGGCCTCGACGCCGGGCAGATCGCCTTCACCACCGACGGCCTGACCCACGTCATCCGGCACTACACCCGCGAGGCCGGGTTGCGGAACCTAGAGCGTGAGATCGGCGCGTTGTGCCGCAAAGTCGCGCGCGGCATCACCGAAGGCAAGACCGACCCGGTCACCATCGATCCTACCAAAGTACACGAGTTTCTCGGCCCGGAGCGCTTTTTCTCCGAGATCGCCGAGCGCACGCACGAACCGGGCGTAGCAATTGGACTGGTGTGGACCCCAATGGGCGGTGACATCATCTTCATCGAGTCGACCAAGATGAGCGGCAAGAAGGGGTTGACGCTCACCGGCCACCTGGGCGAGGTGATGAAGGAATCGGCGCAAGCGGCGCTCAGCTATGTGCGCTCGCGCGCCGAACGGCTCGGGATCCCGCCCGACTTCTTCGAGAACCTTGATCTCCACATTCACGTGCCTGCCGGTGCGGTGCCCAAGGACGGCCCCTCCGCCGGCGTCACCATCGCCGCGTCGCTCGCCTCGCTCCTTACCGGGCGGGTGGTGCGGCACGACGTCGCCATGACCGGCGAGATCACGTTGCGCGGTAAGGTGCTGGCCGTGGGCGGGATCAAGGAGAAGGTGCTGGGGGCGCGACGTGCCGGCATCACCACCATCATCCTGCCCAAACGCAACGAGAAGGACCTCGAAGACGTACCGGATAGTGTACGGGCGGAGATGCAGTTCCTCTTCGTCGATACCATGGACGAGGTGTTGGAGCACGCCCTCGAGCCGCGCCAGCAGCAGGAATCGCAGCCGCCGCGGGCAGCCGTGGTCTGAGAAGGCGGGCTAGTATTTCCCGCGCAAGCCCTCTGACCACGCTCATTGTGCGTGAGAGCCGCTTGCCCGAGTGCTGCGGTTTTGGATATATGAGGAATAAAGGTTTGCTGTAATGCCGGAGTTGCGGAAGGACCCCATCATGGGGCGGTGGGTCATTATCTCGACTGAGCGGGCGCGCCGCCCCTCTGACTTCACCCATAGCCGTGAGGGACGGAAGAAAAGCGCGTGCGCATTTTGTGGCGGGCACGAGGACGAGACGCCGCCCGAAGTGTTGGCGTACCGGTTGAACGGCGCGCCGCCGAACTGGGGCGGCTGGAGCGTGCGCGTGGTGCCCAACAAGTTTCCCGCGCTCCGCATCGAAGGCGAGCTGGGGCGCCGCGGCGAGGGCATCTTCGATCTGATGAACGGCGTCGGGGCGCACGAGGTCATCATCGAGACGCCGGATCACACCGCCGACCTCGCCGAGCTGAGCGAGCAGCAGATCGAGGACGTGCTGTGGTCGTATCACGATCGCGTGCACGACCTGAAGCGCGATCGGCGCTTCCGCTACATCTTGATCTTCAAGAACCACGGCGCCGAGGCCGGCGCCAGTCTCGAGCACTCGCACTCGCAGCTCATCGCCCTGCCGATCGTCCCGCTGAACGTAGCGGAAGAGCTGAACGGGGCGCGCGAGTACTACCGCCACAAAGAACGCTGCGTGTTCTGCGATCTGATTCGCCAGGAGCTGGAGGATCCGGTGCGGGTGGTGGTGGAGAACGACGAATTCATCGTCGTCTGTCCCTTCGCGCCACGCTTCCCGCTGGAAACCTGGATTCTGCCCAAGGCGCACGGCGAAGCCTTCGAGTTGATCACCAAACACGAACACCGCAA
>Ga0326728_10024442_pt1 | contig 10944 bp, 10 predicted proteins | sample MB3enrmetagenome_FD_207602 | JGI IMG/M metagenome (GOLD analysis project Ga0326728, IMG submission 207602) | Lab enriched peat soil microbial communities from McLean, Ithaca, NY, United States - MB31MN | ecosystem: Environmental > Terrestrial > Soil > Wetlands > Peat | place: USA: New York...
TAAAAGCAAGGCCTTCCTGCGAATGCGAAAATAGGAAGGGTTAGCTGATCCCCGGCAGAAACGCCGGATCATGCCTGATTACTGGGTTGGTCCCTGCCGTCTCTTCATTGTTTCCGAAGCTGTTGTCCACTAGCTGTGTGCCGCTGAACTTCGACGGCTGGGGGCATCGGGAGGCCCCACGAACACAGGCAACATCTCTGTCACCGCGCCCTATCCGTGGCCGGTTCTGGCTTCTTAACTGTTGCCGACATAAAATGCGATGTCGGCGCCACCCGCGGTCGGTGCTTAGCGATAGGCCTCTTTGCGGTGATCGGCAGCGGTCATGAAAACGATGCTCTGCCTCTCATCGATCTCGTAAAAGAAGCGCCAATCGCCCACCCGATAGCGCCAAGTCGGCGGATCCCAATTTTTCAGTCGCTTGATATTCGAACCGCTGTGAGGGGATTGGCGAAGAATCGGGTAAACATAATCACGAAGTTTGGCTTCCAGCCGCCTCTGTGAAACGACTCCCAAGCCGGCGAGATCGGTAAGGAAGCTCCGCGTCTCGAAAATCCTAAACGGCTGGAACGAACCGGCCTCTTCGCCTTTGGGCATCTCGAGAACCCGCTTGGAGACGCTTCACGAGCCCAGGCCGCGAGAGGATTTCCGCCATCTCCACGTCATCAGCGAAGAGGCTCTCCTGGATTTGCCGCAGCGCTGCGGTTTCAACCAAGTTGGCGAGCGAGCGCCGCTCGGCTTGGGCGGCTCGGACAAAGGTTTCATAGGTTTTATCGTCCAGCCGCATGGTAAGGGTTTTAGCCATGGTCGTGCTCCATCATTTGTATTCATTATGAATATAAACGAATCTGTGCCCACCGGTCAAGGGGCCAGGCCAGCGAGTAGCACAGGCACTCTTGCCTGTGTTCTATGCATGGACTGTGCTACTCACGCCTTGTTCATGAGGGCTTTTTCCACCGCTTCCGGGTTTCTATCCATCACCGTCATGTAGGCGCGCACCGCGCCGACGCCCCTCCGACTGCTCGGTGAGGACAGTTCGGCTTACTCAGGAATCCATACTATTGCATCGATTCACATTGGGGATCACGCCTGTGACCTATTTCCCTCAAAATGAGGTATGCTGCATTAGTCCAATCGCGCGTCCTTCTTCCGCGCCGTAGCGATTCCTCATGTAGAATAGAAACGATGGTCACCCGACTTAAGGTTCTGGCTGAAACCACTGCACCGGTGGAGGAAATCGCGCAAATATTGCGCGCCGAGCATGGCGACCCCTTCCACATTTTGGGGATGCACTTGGTGGAGGTGCAAGGTAAAGCGGCGGTAGCGATTCGCGCTTTCTTGCCGGGCACGCATGACGCGTGGGTAGTGCGCGGCCCGGGCGAGGGCGGCATAGTGCCGTTCCGGCGCATCCATGGGGAGGGATTCTTCGAGGCGGTTTTCCCGGGGGAGCAGGCTATGTTCCCCTATCGCTTGCGCACGGATTATGCCGGGCAGCACGAGTTCGAGGATCCTTATCGGTTCCCGCCCTTCCTTTCCGACTTCGATCTTCACCTTCTGGCGGAAGGCACGCACCACAAGACCTACGAAAAGCTGGGCGCGCATGTGACGGAGATTGCCGGGGTTCGCGGCGTGGCGTTCGCGGTGTGGGCGCCGAATGCCCGACGCGTGAGCGTGGTGGGCAACTTCAATCACTGGGACGGCCGGCGCCATCCCTTGCGCGTGCGCGGCAGCACGGGCGTGTGGGAAATCTTCATTCCCGGCTTGCGTGAAGGGGAACTTTACAAATTCGAAATCAAGGGCCGCTATAAAAACTACCTAGGGTTGAAGAGCGATCCCTACGGTTTCTACACCGAGTTGCGGCCCAAGACCGCCTCGATCGTCTACGACTTGAACCGCTACACCTGGAATGACCAGACGTGGATGGCGGAGCGCACCGCACGCCAGGGCTTCCGCGCCCCGCTGGCGATTTACGAAGTGCACCTGGGTTCGTGGCGGCGCTCGCCGGAAGAAGACGATCGCGTCCTGAACTTTCGCGAACTCGCCGAGCAGTTGGCGGACTACGTCGAGAAGTTGGGTTTTACACATGTGGAATTGATGCCGGTGACGGAGTATCCCCTGGATGAATCGTGGGGCTACCAGACCACGGGGTATTTCGCGCCGACCAGCCGCTATGGCACGCCGGAAGACTTCATGTACTTCGTCGATTACCTCCACCGGCGCGGGATCGGGGTGATTCTGGACTGGGTGCCGGCGCATTTTCCCTCCGACGCGCACGGCCTGGCGTTCTTCGACGGCACCCACCTTTACGAGCATGAGGATCCGCGCCTGCGCGAGCATCCGGACTGGGGCACACGCATCTTCAATTACGGCCGCACCGAGGTGCGCAGCTTTCTCTGGTCGAGCGCGCTGTTTTGGCTGGAAAAGTATCACATCGACGGACTGCGCGTGGACGCGGTGGCCTCCATGCTCTACCTCGACTACTCGCGCAAAGCCGGCGAATGGGTGCCGAACGCTTTCGGCGGCAATGAGAACCTGGAGGCCATCTCCTTTATCAAAGGTTTCAACGAACTCACCCACCAGCATCATCCGGGTACCTTGACGATCGCGGAGGAATCCACCTCCTGGCCCATGGTTTCCCGCCCCCCCTACGTCGGCGGCCTGGGCTTCAGCCTGAAATGGAACATGGGCTGGATGCACGACATGTTGCAATATTTTTCCATTGACCCCATCTTCCGCCGTTACCACCACTCCGATCTGACGTTTTCGTTGCTTTACGCCTTCAATGAAAATTTTGTGCTGGTGCTCTCGCACGATGAGGTGGTGCACGGCAAGCGCTCGCTGCTGGCGAAAATGCCAGGGGATTATTGGCAGCAATTCGCCAACCTGCGGGCGCTCTTCGCTTTTCTTTACGCGCACCCGGGGAAGAAAATGCTCTTCATGGGCGCGGAACTGGGGCAGTGGATTGAGTGGAATCCCGCCAGGAGCCTGGATTGGAATTTGCTCGACTACGAACCCCACCGCAAGCTCCAGGCTCTAGTGGCGCGACTCAACCAACTGTACCGGGCGGAGGGGGCGCTCCACCAAATCGATTTTGAATACACCGGTTTCGAATGGATCGATTTCCGCGACGCCGACCATTCCGTCATCGCCTTCCTGCGAAAAGGTCAAACGCCGGGTGATCACCTGGTAGTGGTTTGCAACTTCACGCCGGTTGTGCACCCGGGCTATCGCGTAGGGGTGCCGGAGTCGTGCTTCTATCGTGAGATTTTGAATACCGACGATGCGCAGTTCGGCGGAAGCGGGGTGACCAACGCGGCGGGTTGCCAAGCTATCCCGCTGGCGTGGCAAAACCAGCCCTGCCACGTGGAGCTGATCCTGCCGCCCCTGGGAGTAATCTATTTGAAGCCTCAAAGGTAAAGCCCCCCTCGTTGCGTTACTCCCGGCCGGCTGTTTGCCAAAATTTCCTTTGGCCTCCCTGCCTGGCAGTGGCGACCTGGAAATAATGCACGCGCAAGGAGTGGCGTCATGAGGCTGGCGGCGGAGATGATTCAGAGCCGTTGTTCCGCGGTCCACTCTCGATTATAATCGGGCCCTCAGTGATAGTCAGCAGTGTGCCAAATGAGTGAAGATAACTCGAGGCGAGAACGTCGAAGCGCGCGTCTGTCCATTTCCATCCCGATCGTTATCTCGGGCGTGGATGCCGATGGAAATAACTTTAGCGAAACTGTGCAGACGCTGGTGGTTAACAAGCACGGCGGGAAGATTGCGACGCCTCGCCATTTGGCCAGGGACACAGAAGTCTTGATTGAAAACCCTGCCCTGGGCGTCGTGGCGAAGGCGAAAGTAGTTTGGTGGGGCGAGCAGCACTACCCCGGAGACTTACATCACGCGGGGCTCCAATTGCTCGAGGCGCAGAATGTTTGGGGACTCGCATTTTCCCCTGACGAGTGGAGTCGCGAACCTGGGGCGGTGGCGACGCCGGCGCCGGATGCTCTGCCCGGTTCGGAGGGCGCCGGCACCGTGGACGCCGAGACGCACGTACCTTCGCTGGCCGGCGAAGAGATCACTATCCGGCTATTGCAGGAGTTGCAAGAGTCCGCCGACGCACACGCGCGGGAATTCCAGGAACGGCTGAAGTTGCTTACTCACCGCGTTGAATTGGAATTCGAAGTGGACCTGCGAGCGCACGCTGCCCACGCGAAAGCGCAGGAGGTGGGTGCTCTGGAGGAGGAGATCAGAGTTCTGCGAGAAAGCCTGAGCGCCTCAAGAGAGGAGATTGGAAAGCTCGAAGCCAAGATTCAGGAACTAAAGTGCAGTCTGCAAGCCACCACCGAAAACCCGCAACGGCCCCCCACACCCTTGGAGGAGGCGCGGCGCCAGCTCGCCGCCTTAACGAACTCTGTTGTCGAAAGCATGAACCGCGCCGCCGAGGCCGGCCTGAACGAATACCGGAGCTTCCTCCGGAAGGAAAATCAGGAAAGTGCGGCGCGGCAACGCCGGGGCGCGGAGGAAAACCCACCAGCGCCCGGAGGCCCATCGCGCGAATCTTAGCGCCATTCCCCCGGAATGCCCCATGACCCTTGCCCAGCACTGGAGTGAGGCGGCGAGACGGGCGACGGTTACCCTGGACGAAAGCGAAAGAATCGGGTCCCTCCATGCGATATTGCCCAAAGGGATAATCCGTGAGATATCTCTTTCCAAGAATCGGTTGTTCTTACGCTCCTACTTCAATATAATCTCGCCGAAGAGCGTGCTTCAGGACATGTTTCATGAATGACCATACACCAGCGGATGGCCGTCGAAGCTCGCGGATCTCCCTCTCGCTTCCCATTGTGATCCATGGGAAGGACGCCCAACAGAAAACATTCAGGGAAAGCACCCACACGCTTATTGTAAACAAGCACGGTGCGAAGTTCTTGACGGCCCAGCGACTGGCCATCGGGGCGGAGATTCTAATTGAAAATCCGACCCTGGGGAGCGTGGCCAAGGCGAACGTCGTATGGGTAAGCGCCAAGCGCAACCAAAACGGCCTCCATGAAGCGGGAGTCCAGTTGACAGAGGCACAGAATATCTGGGGCCTCGAGTTCCCACCTGACGACTGGACCACCAATGGGATAGATCTGGGAGCGCCAGCGGCGGAAGAGGCGCCCGCCCCCCACCCTGCGCCCGTGGAAAGCGCGCCTGCCCAAACGCCTCCTCCCGCCTCTGCCAGCGAAGAAATCGCAACTCGATTCCTTCAGGAGCTCGATGAAACCTCTGATGCGCATGCCCGGCGATTCCGCGGACGACTTGACCAGGTCATGCAAGAGGTTGGCCTGCAATTGGAAACAGATCTGCACGAGCGCGCCGGGGCCGCGATGGCGCAGGAGTTAGCGGCGGTGGAGGAGGGAATGCAGTCCTCCAGGGAACGTCTGAGCGCCTTGAAAGTGGAATTGGAAGAGCTGGATGCAAGACTCACGGAGTACCAGGTCAGCTTGGGCGTGGCCCTGGAGAAAGTTCCCCTACCCCTGCCCCCGGAGCAGATCTACGAGAAAATGCAGGCGGAGGCGCTGCCCGCGCTCCACCTGATCACCGAGAGCGGAATCGCCGCCGCGCGGGAGCGCATTCAGGCGCAGGTGAAGGCAGACTCTGGCCAAGCGCTGGCCGCCTGGAGTGATAACCTTCAAGCCGAGAGGGACTCTTTATTGGAGGAGGCTCGGCAACAAATCATGGCGGTGGTGACTTCCGCCCTCGAGACCTTGAGCAAGGAACGTGACGCGGGCTTAAAGGAAATGAAGCGTCACATCCAGGAGGAAATCCAGGAGAACAAAGAAAGAGTGGTTCTACAGATTAAATCGAAATTGGATGAGACTGCGGAGAGCCACGGCGAATCCTTGGCAGCAAGGCTGGATGAGACCGTGCGCGAAACGGGGCAACGGCAGGTAAAGCTGCTGCAAACTCAAATCGATGCCCTGTTGGCCAGCCGTTTGGACGAGGCTCAGCGGCAGGCGCTGTCGGTGGGAGAAAGCCTGCAAAACAACCTTGAGGATGGGCTTCGCGCTGCGGGGGAAAAGAGTTCTCAAGAATTGCAAGCGCGACTGCAAGAAATTACCGACAAGACCATTGCTTCGTCCTCTGACCAAATACGCGCGCAGGTGGAAAAATCGGCCGACGCCGCGGCGCAGAAAAGTCTCCAAGCTTGGCAAGCGCGTTTGCAAGATGTCGCCAACAAGACCGCCGCCTCATTATCAGACCAAGTGCGAAAGCAAGTGGAGGAATCGGCCAACGCCGCGGCGGCGAAAAGCCTCCATGCGTGGCAAGCAAGACTTCAAGAGTTTGCGGACCACGCCGTTGCATCTTCGTCAGATCAAGTTCAAGCGCAGATCAACGAAGCACTGAGCCTCCTGGGGCCGAAGTTACAAGAAATTCAGGAACGTGCAGTGAATGATGCGGTGGAGGCTTTCCGGGGCCGGCTCTCCGAGTTTCTTGGCTTGCTCCAGTCCGGCAGAAATAAGTAGTTCCAATCCCTTCCTGACTCCCCAGGCTTGGCATTAAATCCATCATCCCGGCAGGGACGTCCCCGAGGCGGTCGCGAGTTTTCCGGCGGCCGCCTCCCGGGATGCCGGCGGATAGGGTGGGGCGTCTTACGTCAAGCTATGCAGGTACGTATAACTGATCTTCACCGCTTCCAACGGCGGCTGCTCACACCAGTCCTGCTCGATGAAGAAGTGCTTCATTCCCCCGGTGGGCGCGGCCGCGAAGATGCGCTTCCAATCGATGGTGCCCTGACCTACGGGCGCGAACATTCCCATCTTATCGTCCTTCTCCTGCGTGGCGGCGGGATGGCCCTTCATATCCTTGATGTGGAGTAGCGGGAAGCGGCCCGGGTATTTCTTGAAGTAGGCAACCGGGTCCTGACCGGCGTGCGTCACCCAGAAGCAATCCATTTCAAATTTCACAAGTTTCGGATCGAGCGCTTTGAGAAGGTAGTCATACGCCGTAGTATTGCCGAACTTTTGGAATTCGAAGTTGTGATTGTGATAGCAGTATTGAATACCGGCCTTCTGGGTTTGCTCGCCGGCTTTATTGAAGAGCTCGGCCAGGCGCTTCCAGTCATCGAAGGATTTACGTTCCTCGGGATCGAGGATGGCATTCACCATATATTTCATCCCGATGGTTTTGGCGTCCTCGATTTCCTTTTCCCAGTTCCCGTGCAGATGCCGGGTCATGTAATGCCCGCTGGGAGCGCTGAGGCCGTCATCTCTCAGGATTTTGGCAAATTCCGCCGCCGTCTTCCCGTACAGGTCGTAGAGCTCCACTTCCTTGATGCCAATCGCCGCGACTTGCTTGAGGGTGCCCAACATATCTCCCTGAAGGTCATCGCGGAGCGTATAGAGTTGGAGCCCGATGGGCTTGGCGAAAGGATTGGCGAAAAGCCGGCCCGGCCCCTGGGTTGCGGCCAGCGCCGTTATTCCCAGAGCGCTGCTGCGCAAGAAATTTCGTCGGTTCATCATTGCCGTTATCTCTCCTGTTATTCAAAATGAGAATGCAATTACTACACCACTCAGGGCTGAGGTGCAAGCCAAAAGCATGGCGGCAATTACGGAGCTTGCAGGCATGCTACGATAGGCCTATGCGAAAGGGTGCGGCGAGGGGCCATTTGCTTTCCACGGATGAGCGTTTCATGCGCATGGCGTTGCGCGAGGCGGAGCGGGGCGCCCGCGAAGGGGAAGTCCCGGTGGGGGCGGTCCTGGTCTGGGAGGGACGGGTGCTGGCGCGCGCGCACAATCGCCCCATCCATCTGCACGACCCTTCCGCGCATGCGGAAATTCTGGCGTTGCGACGTGCCGCGCGGAAGTTGCTCAACTACCGGCTGGAGGCTTGCGACCTGTATGTTACAATTGAACCTTGCGCGATGTGCGCCGGCGCCATCGTGCAGGCGCGACTGCGGCGCACGGTATTCGGCGCGCGCGACCTCAAGGCGGGCGCGAGCGGATCAGCGCTGCGGGTGCTGAATCACCGCAAGCTAAATCACAAGGTCGAGGTAGCCAGCGGAATCCTGGCCGCCGATTGCGCTTTGGTCATTCAGGAGTTTTTCCGGAAGAGGAGGAATAAGACGGGAAACGGGATACGGGGTACGGGACACGGCAGATGAGGCGTCGATTCCCGTGCCCTGTATCGCGCGTCCCGAATCCCGGTTTTTTGTCGGAGAGGTACCGAAGCGGTCATAACGGGGGCGCCTCGAAAGCGTCTTGCCTGCCAAAAGCGGGCACGTGGGTTCGAATCCCACCCTCTCCGCCAACCTATCATTACCGGTTTCAGTTCTCGAGGAGCTCTTGGTTTTTCGTGTACCTCCGGCGCGACCTTCCTTGCCGCAGGAACGCGCGGCATTTCCGTACACTGATAGTAGAATAGGTCGTGAGGGATTGGCCGCATGGCTAATCACCGCGCTCTTCATACCGCTGACATTAGGCAGTTGCGAGATCTTCTTCGGATCTTTCCCTGTGAGACATGTATCGCCTACGTGTAGTTCGAGGAGCCCCAGGTGGAGGGCTTGACGAGAAGGATCGGAAGGAACTCGCTGGGTGGTGGAAAGAACTGGCCCCGTACGTAAAGATTCAGGAGTCGGCCCCAAATCCTAAATCCTGAATCCTATATCTTGGCCTTAAGAACAGGGGGGAATATGAAACGTCAAGAATTTGTGGGCGGAGTGTTCGTGGGGGGCGCTGCTTGGGGCGCGGCCGCCGGTAGCTTGGCGCTCCAAAATTCCGCTCCTCGCGAGCTTTCGGGATCCACGGGCGCCGAGGAAGTTGTAATCGAGCGCCCCTTGGCAGGACAGCCCCACTCGGGTAAAGTCCTAGCCGCTATCCAACCCCATGCCGACGACATCCCTTTCTTTGCCGGAGGAACCGTAGCCAAGCTCGTTAGCGAAGGGTATTGGGGATGTCTGATCAGAAGTTCCAATGATGAAAAAGCTGGTGATGGCACGGTGGGGGAAACGATACTGAACAATGAAAAGGACAATGATGCGGTAGCAAAGGCGCTCGGACTTAGCAAGGTGGTTAATCTCGAATACCGCAATCATGAGATGGATGGCATATCGCGGCAGGAAATGCGCGAGCGCCTGATCTACCTGATTCGCGTGCTGAAAATCGATACCGTCATCGGCTATGATCCTTGGGGATCCTACGAAGAGAACCCAGACCATTACGTAACCGCTCAAATTGTGGAGTCAGCTTGCTGGATGGCGGGAATGGAGAAAGATTATCCGGAACACTTCGCGGCTGGATTGCAGCCGCATAGTGTCCGAGAAAAATACTATTTTGCGCGAGGTCCGCAGCTTGTCAACCGCGTCGTCGACATTGCACCTTGGATCGATCGGAAAGTGGAAGCCAATCTCGCCAACAAGACGCAGGGACCAGCGGGCGAAAACGGTGCTCGCCTAAGAGCCCGGCTTGCCGCCCTAAAATTGCGTCTTCCTATCCTGGGCAACGACGACGACACTTCTAATCACCAGTATATCAAGCAAATTGTTCTCGATTACGACTCCAAGCATCTCCGGGGGGTACCCTCGGACAGAGAGATTGGCCGCAAGTATGGGCTTGAGTGGGCGGAAGCATTTCACTATATCGGCCCTTCTGAGTCGATGCTTGACCGTTATGTCTCAGAGCACGCGCTCCCGCTTTAAACTCGCATCAGTAATTCGACTTGAGAAGGGCTAACGTGCGGGGCAAGAATCCCCTCCTGGTTCAGGACGGGACTCCGCTCGTCAGGACGACAGAAATTGAGGCGGCGGGGGGTTAGTTAGGGATGTCTCGTCACTCGCCACCGTTCTGGAATCGATGCGGCGAGGAGGCCACGTAAGGAGGTCAATTGCCGATGCCCAATCCAAAGAAGGGGTTGCAGTTTCTGGCTGCGACTCTTGTTACGGTACTCGTGATGGGGGTCCCAGGTCGAACCCAAACGCCTCGGTATGATCTGCTCCTCAAAGGCGGCCACGTCATTGATCCCGCTAGTCGGATTGATGCCATCATGGACGTAGCGGTTTCGGAAGGAAGGATCGCAGCGGTTGAAAGCAATATCCCCGCGAGCGAGGCTGGAAAGGTGGTAGATGTCGCCGGGCTTTATGTTACCCCGGGCTTGGTCGACATTCATGTTCACGTTGGCAACGGCGGAGCACCTCTCGACTGGTTCGCTCCGAACGCGCGCGCTCATATCCCACCGCTTGGTATCCCTGCGGATCTCTTTCTCACTTACGGTGTGACAACTGTCGTCGATGCAGGCAGCTGCGGGGCAGATACATTCTTAGGGCTGAAACAGGCGGTGATCGATCATTCCAGGGTTCGCGTGCTGGCATTTCTCAACATCGTGGCAGATGGAATGAACGGTGGATTAGAACAGGCCGTGGACCAAATGGATGTGCAGAGATGCATCGCCACCATTAAGGAATACCGTGATTACATCGTGGGAGTGAAAACGGCACACTTTTGGACTGTCGAACCTTGGGACGAACTGCATCGCCCCTGGGCTGCCGTAGACCGTGCGGAAGCATGTGGACAGGCGGCAGGGTTGCCGGTGATGTTTGATTTTTTCCCCCGGCCCCCGCTGCGCTCGTATGACGAGTTGATTTTATCGAAGATGCGCCCGGGAGATATTCACACCCACGTCATTGCGCAACAATTCCCCATCCTTTTGGAAAACGGGAAGGTAAACCCGATTCTCTTTGAGGCCCGAAAGCGCGGCGTCATCTTTGACGTTGGTCATGGGGCCAGCAGCTTCTGGTTCCGGAATGCCGTCCCTGCTGTTGAACAAGGATTCGTTCCCGATTCCATTTCCACCGATGCTCATCTCCTAAGCATCATCGGTCCCGCCGTCAACATGGTTAATGTCATGTCGAAGTTCCTCGCCATGGGAGTACCCCTGGAGGATGTAATTCGGCGCTCAACCTGGAATCCTGCGCGCGAGATC
>Ga0326728_10024445_pt1 | contig 10943 bp, 9 predicted proteins | sample MB3enrmetagenome_FD_207602 | JGI IMG/M metagenome (GOLD analysis project Ga0326728, IMG submission 207602) | Lab enriched peat soil microbial communities from McLean, Ithaca, NY, United States - MB31MN | ecosystem: Environmental > Terrestrial > Soil > Wetlands > Peat | place: USA: New York...
CGGTTCATCAAAATTGAGACGGGTTAGTGATTAGCGAGGTGAATGATGCAGAATGGGTTCAACGGAACAGGAGCTGGGAAACCAGATAAAGGTCGTTCTTCCAAACGGGCCATTCGTGAGCGCCGGAATCCACATGCCAGAGGTGCGGGACATTGTGCTCCTTGAGATAGGCATGAGTGCGCTGGCCGATGTAGATCAACCCGTCACGGTTGCCGTCGGAAATCCACAGCAACTTGAGCATCTGGGTGGCTTTGGCCGGATCGGGCACGAGCTGCTCGGGCGATTCGCTGTTCGGCGCGCAGGAGAAGCCGCCGATCCAGGCGAAGGTGTCGAGGTGGCCCAGGCCGGCGTTAAGCGTTTGTCCGCCACCCATGGAAAGCCCTGCCAGCGCGCGGTGTTCGCGGCCGGCAAGCGCCGAATAGTGCGACTCGATAAAGGGGATGATGTTCTGAAGCAAGTCGTCCTCGAAGTTCTTTCCCCAGCCGTCGCCGCCTATTCCGCCACGCCCGCCGCCGCCAAAGCCGCCACCGCCACGCGCGTTGTTGGCCGTTGCATTGCCGTTGGGCATGACCACGATCATGGGGACGACTTTCTGATCGGCGTAGAGGTTGTCGAGAATGATGTTGGCGGAACCTTTGTCCCGCCAGCCGGTTTCGTTGTCGCCAATTCCATGAAGCAGGTAAAGAACGGGGTATTTCCGCGAGGGTGTGTAACCGGGCGGTGTATAGACCACCAGGGGGCGCTGGATGCCCAGGGCCGTGGAATCGTAAGTGAGATTGGTGATGTTACCGCGGGAAACGTCGGCGCGCTGCGCATCAAATCCCGCCGGGGCCGCCGGAAACGCCGGTTTGTCGTCGGGGCCAAGCGTAATGGGCTGGTTGCCGCCGCGCCCGCCGCGGCCGCCGCGATCACCACCGCGCGCCCCGGGTGCCCCGGGATTCGCCGGGGCCGGTTGCGCCGCGGCCGGTTGCGCCGCGGCCGGGGCATTCGTCACCGCCACACGCCTGGCCGTGAACTCCTCCGTGGCGATGTCGCCCACATTCCGGGTGAACTTGATTTCGTCGCCGGCGAGCTTGCCCTCGTAAGTGATGCGGAGGGAATTGCCCTGGTAATCGAGATTCTCGACGAATGTGACCACATCCCCGGCGAGCTTGCCCTCCTGCAGAACGCTTTCGCTCTTCTCTCCCGCGATGTCGGCACGGGCTTTGCCGGTGACTTGGCCGCCTTCGGCCTTTAACTCATAGACGTACTGCTGGCGCCCAATCTGCGTGTCGAACGCGGCCTGCCATTGGCCGCTGAGGGCGGCCGGTTGAGCGGTCACAACCGCCCCGGAGGCCGGAAGCTCAGGGAACATAATCTGCGCGGTTTGCCAAAGGTAGCGGCGCCAATTGGCCCACTCATGCGCGCCATCGCTCAACACCCAAAAGGAGCGGATGCCGTGTTGATTGAAGATGGCAAGCGTCCTGAGACTGTTGGGCAGGGCCATGTCAATCTCGCCCGCCGCGAAATACAACGGCACGAGGAAACGGTCGTTGATATTCGGGTCGGTCAACAGCGTCCGGCAGTTGTCCTCCATCGCCTTGCGATCTTCGTCTGCGATATAGCCGGAGCTGTAAACATAAAGCTCGCTGAAGGTGTCGAGATGGGGAAGCCCGGTGTTGAGCACGACGAAGCCGCCCATCGAAAGCCCGGCCAGCGCGCGGTTTTCGCGGCCGGGTTTGGCGCGATAATGTGTCTCCACATAGGGGATGATCTGGCGCAAATACTCCTGAGTGCAGGCGTCATCCTGCCCCGGCAAGGGAGGCTTCGAGGAGGCGATGCGGCGCGTATCCGGCATCACGATGATCATGGGGCGGGCTTTGCCTGCGGCAATGAGGTTGTCCAGAATGAACTGCGCATTGCCTCCGTTTCGCGGGTCGGTCGAAGACCACTTGGAATCGTCGTCGCCACCGCCGTGGTTCAGGTAAAGAACGGGATAGGCGCCGGTGGTGTTCCTGTAGTTCGGCGGCAAATAGACATGCATTCGCTTGGCTTCGCCGGCGGCGTTGGTGTAAGTCGCCTCCTCCACCGCGCCGTGCGGAACATCCGTCTTGGCGTAAAAGGCCGTGTCACTGAGGAGCGGCAGCGCCTGCAAAATTGGCAGCGGGGCCAGGCCCGGCTTGGGCATGCGCATCGCGCCGCGGGCGCCGCGATTGGGCGCCCCGGCGGGAGTTGCGGGATCAGCCGGCTGCGCGTGGCAGAACGGCCCCATCGCCAACAGGGCGAGCAGCGGCAAGATCCGCGCCGTTGAGTTCTTTTCGGGCATGGTCGTGATTTTCATAGCTTCGAGTTTTAAGGGCAAGGTTCCGGCGGAATTGGGCTGGCGCGCCAAAGCGCGTTGTTTCTGGACGAATTGACGGAGTTCAATGACGCTTCATGGCCGGTCACTTCGGATAGAAGACGGTGTCAAAAAACGCCTTCATTTTGGCGGCATAGGGCACGCCGAATATGGCAAAGGTCGCCTTGGTGCCGTCATCGGGCTTCCAGTCGAAAAACGCATGACTGGCTCCCTCGACTTGGTCATATTCCACCCTTTGGCCGGCGGCTTTCAACGCATCGGCATACGCCTGCACGGCGGCATTTTGAATCAGCGGGTCCGCCGTTCCACGCAACAGATACTGAGGGGCGGCGCGCTGGCTCACGTTAGGAATATTATCCATAGGCGCGACCGCCTTTAACTCCGCTTCGGGCTGACTGCCACCCCTGCGGCCACCGCCCAGCATGGCGCCGGCAAAAACACCATAACTGGGGGCCGCTGCCTTGATCGCCTGGGTTATCTCCTTGCGCACCTGCTCGACCGACTTGCCTTGCGGCATATAACTCGGCTTGAATTGATATACACCCGCTTTCACCCCAAATCCGCCGTCGCCGATGCGGTCAACCATGTCAATCGCCGCAGCCGACAAATGGCCGCCGGCACTGTCGCCCGTAACGCCAATGCGGGCCGGGTCGCCGCCATATTCCCTGGCATGTTCCTGGATATGGGCGATGGCGCCGTACACATCTTCAATGAGGTTGGCCATGGTATTGGGTACCGTATCGCCATCCCCGGTTCCCAGCCATCGGTAATCCATGTTCACGACGACATATCCACCGCCTCGGACCAGCTCGCGTGCCAGTCCACGCATGACGTCCTGCGTGTTGGAGGTCCAACCGCCGCCATGAATAATGACAATGACGGGCAGATTGTTCGCTCCTGTGGGCGAATAGACGTCATATTTCAGTTTCTTAACGCCAGGTTGGGCAAACACGACATCCCGAGTCACCGTAAATCCTTCCAGGGCTTTCTTTTCGATGAACGAAGCGCCGATCCCTTCATTGCGATCTGCCGTTACCCGAAACACCGGCGTCGCAAACTCATGGTACGCCCGGCCCCGGCCGGTGGTGGAATAGTAACCGCTGTCCAAGGCGAAGCCGTCGGCGGGAGTCGCCGTGACGACCAGCGCCATTCCTGCCTCCACTTTTCCGTCAGCAGGAATGGGCGGATTAATGGTGATGCTCCCGTTTGCGGGCCTGTCCACGGTTACGTTGAAGGTCGCCTTCGCAGGTTCGCCTTGCGCAATGGCAAAGTGCTGGCTCGAAAAAAGACCGATCATCGAAAAGAGGATTCCCGAAACCGGGCGAATAGAATTGTTCATAAATGATCTGTTGGATTGGCAATTTGCAGTCCAGAAGGCCGCACCCGGTTAGGGCCGGCCTTCCGGCGGACACCGGCCATGGAATCTGGAATCCATCATTGGAACAATTGCGGCGCGAACTGGTTGAGGTAATTGCGCCAGTTAATCCAAGTGTGCGCTCCCGGACTTTCCAGGAATTGTGCGTTGAACCCGTGCTTCTTGAGCATGTCCACCGTGGAACGCGATGTCGTGATCAGACCATCGTCCGAGCCGGTCGAGAACCAGACCAGTTTCAGGCCTTCCTTGAGTTTCGGATCGTCCAGGGTGGCTTTGTTCTGCTCTTCAAACGGGGTGAGGGCGGGGTTGGCGCCCGCGCCGGCGTCGGCTGGCGGTGCTCCGCGCCGGCCGCCGCCCATGACCCCCGAACTGAAGACACCGATATAGGCAAATTCGTCCAGGTGCGGTATGCTGATATTCAGCGTTTGACCGCCCCCCATGGACAAACCGGCGATGGCCCGGTCCGCCCGGTCGGCGATCACGCGGTAGTGGCTCTCCACATAGGGCAGAATGTCCTCGTTGAAATCTCTGACGAACGCGTCCCCGCCAGCGCCGGCGCCGGCGCCCCGTCCAGCAGAGGCCGTCTGCCTCACATGCCCGGCAGGCATGACAATGATCATGGGCTTGGCTTTGTGGGCGGCGATCAGGTTGTCCAGGATGAACCCGGCCCGCCCGACCGTCCACCACGAATCATCGCAGTCGCCCGCGCCGTGCAGGAGATAAAACACGGGGAACTTGCCCTTGCCATCCTCGTAACCCGGCGGCGTATAAACACGCATCCGGCGAAAGTATTGGAGGGACTTGGAGTAGTACGTCACCGCCGCGACGGCGCCGTGGGGGACATCCTTCGTGTCCATGAAGTCCGCTCCCGGCACCCCGACAAGGCTCCAAGTGTTGCCGTTGGATTCGCTCGTGTCGGGGTTGCGCGGGTCTATCACCGACACGCCGTCCACGTTAAAGTTGTAACGATAGAAGCCGGGATCAACCGGCCCCACCGTGACTTCCCAGGTTCCATTTGTGGACTTCGTCATCGCCCCGGCCTGCCCGCTGCCGGCCATGTCGCTGGAAGACAGGCGCACGGCTTGCGCCTGGGGCGCGACAATGCGAAACGTCACATGCCGGTCAGCCCTGACCTCGGGGGAGGTGACCTGCGGGCCGCCGCGTCCGCCAAAGCCCCGTCCGCCAGCGCCCCGTCCGCCGGGTTGGGCTTCAGAAGTCAGGGCCACAAGAGCCGCCGTCAAAAACACGGCCAATTTTAGGAGGTTTCTCTTTTGATCTTTCATAATTTGCATCTTTCTTGGCTGCCATCGCGGCACCGGTAAGCGCGCGAAGCCGGTTTCAGGTCTCGTCATGATTCAACGTGAAATGGACAGGAATAGCAATAGCAGGACCTGCCATTTCATTGGGGCGCTGAAAATCATTCACCCTGATTATTCGTTCCCGCTCATTTTGACAATTGAATGTTTGATATATGAATGATAACCGTTTGGAATGAATGGCTTCGATTTAACCTGCCGACATTCCAGGCGTTCTTCACGGCGGCCAGGCTGAACAGCTTCACGCGAGCCGCCAAAGTGCCGCCTCTTCCCCAGCCCGCTCTCCCGGCAGCCGGCCGGGGTGAGATGCAAATGGTCCGGGCGGCAGGCGCAACTTTTTGAGGAAACGACGCAGCAGTTGGGAATGGTCTTGGGCAGGTCGTCAATGATGGCCTTCATGCTCGCACAAGCGCCTTGCTGATCAGCATTCACGACTTCACCCGCGAGCGGGGGCGCGTCCGCGGCCTTGAGATTCAAGTCCTTGATCCGATTGTCGTATGCGCGGCGAAGTGCTTCGGCGTCGTGATGGCCTGGAAGCGCGCGGGGTCGCCGCCCTGGACGCCTTTGACAAAGTGAATGGCCAACCGGCGCGTTCTGTTCCAGGAGGCGGCCGGTGATTTTCCGGTTAGCCTCCAAGCCGTTTTGAAGCAGCATCGGCGGTGGATTAAACGTCAACCCTGGCCGTCTTGCCGATGGTCGGCGCCCCTTCCAGGCGGATCTCCACTTGCTGCGGCGTCTCTACCGCGTTGATGACTTTCAGGATCACATCGCCTGTGGCCTCATCGAGTGACGAGGAGGCAAACATAGTCTGCGGCGGAGGGCCTGTCGGGCCGCGCCCGCGGCCACGGCCGGCAGCAGCCGGGCCGTTCGTGTCGGGGGGCGGCGTGTTGGGGTCCGGCTGGCCGCCGCGTCCAGGTCCGCCACGCGGCGGAGGATTCTTGAAGATGCGGTTTTGGATCAGCTCGCCGCAGAGGCCGCCATCGTACGAGTAATTGATTTCCTCGGTCATCAGACCGTAGAAGGTCGGGCTGATTTTCGCGCCGGGTTTGTCAACCAGGACGACGGTCATGGCGGATTCGGGGCCTGGCGGCCTGATCCTGAACTTCCCGGACGTTGCTTCGGCCGAGAATTACCGGCGCGATCTGAACTTGGACACGGCGGTGGCGGGTGTTGAATATGCGGCAAACGGCGCGATTTTCTCCGGACTGGGAGGCGCCGCGGACGGACGGACTTTGATGGAAGCGAGAATTGACAATGCAGGCGCGCCGGGCAATATTGGCGCGTTGCAGTTAACGTTTCTTACTGGCTTTCATGCCAGGAGCGCGCGCATTCTCCGTAAGGACGACAACGAAAAAGAATCAAAAAGCGAACCACGAAACACCCCATGAAATTCCGATTCGGCAATCTGCTCAAGATCGTTTTCACAACCGGCTTGGTCCTCATTGGTGCGTCCGGCCTTCTGGCCGGAACGCAAGCTCAAGCTCAACAAACTGCAACCCCGAAACAGGGCGGCGGTGACACCGCGCAAGCCGCCGTGCCAGCGTCCAATGGAAGCGCGCAGGCCGGTGATTCCATCCGGGGGAAGGTCCTTTTTCAGCAAAACTGTGCTCTTTGTCACGCTGTCAGCCAGGGACCCGGGATTCCAGCCACCGCGGGAGTGGGCCCAAACGTTCTTGGCATCCTTGGCCGGCGCGCCGGTTCGGGCGCGAACTTCAACTACTCACAAGCCCTTGGCGAATCGAGGCTCATTTGGGACTCAGCCACCTTGGATAGTTTCCTGGCGAACCCAATGGCTGCTGTGCCGGGAACGACCATGCTGGTTTCCATGCCCGATGCTGGGATTCGCCGCGATCTGATTGCTTACATGGCAACTTTGGCCGCTCCGGCCGGGATTTCTCCCGCCGCAAATCCCGCGCCGGCGGCCACCGCGGGTCGCGACGCCGGCGATTGGCACAACGACGCTCCCGGTGTCAAACACCAGGTCAGCCTCGCCGCCCTGCCCGCGCCCTACAGCACCACTTCGGCCGGGAACGCTCCGCAGGTGGTGCGGCGGCCTGCCAATGCCGCGTTATCCGTTCCGCCGAATTTCACGGCGCGGTTGTTTGCCGACGGCCTGTCGGGACCCCGCCTGCTGCGTGTGGCGCCCAACGGAGATATATTCATCGCGGAAACGCGCGCCAACCGTATCCGGGTGATGCGCGCCGCCGACGGAGCGGACGCCCCGTCTCAAAATCAAGTTTTTGCCGAAGGCGTCGACCGCCCGTTTGGCATCGCTTTCTATCCGTCTGGGAATGAACCACAGTGGATCTACGTGGCAAACAACAACGCCGTGGTTCGCTTCGCCTATCGCAATGGGGATCTCAAAGCGCGCGACATCGCGCGCGTCATTGTGCCGAGCCTGACTGAAAGCAGAGGCGGGCATACCACCCGCGATGTGGCTTTTTCCAAGGATGACACGCGCCTGTTCATCTCGGTGGGATCGGGATCAAACGTCGCGGAAGAGATGAGCAAGAAAAGCAGCGATGCCATACGGCTTTGGGAGGCCGGGCACGGCCGGGGCGCGGCGTGGGACGCCGAATTCAACCGCGCTGATATTCTCGCCACCGACCCCGAAGGGCGCCAACCCCTCCGCGCCTTCGCCACCGGCATCCGCAACGGCGTGGGCCTGGCCGTGGACAAGAATGCGGGGCAATTGTGGACCTCTGTCAACGAGCGCGACGCTCTGGGAGACGATCTGGTTCCCGACTACATTACGCGCGTGAAGGAAGGAGGATTTTATGGGTGGCCGTGGTACTATTTGGGCAATCACGAAGATCCCCGGCATGCGGGGGAGCGTCCGGATCTTGCCGGCCAGGCGATTGTCCCCGACGTGCCGTTGCAGTCGCACTCGGCCTCGTTGGAGATGGCTTTTTATACGGCGACTTCCGGCGTGGCGGTTTTTCCGGCGGAATATCAAGGGGACATTTTCGCCGCCTTCCACGGCTCCTGGAATCGAACTTCCCGAACCGGCTACAAGGTTGTGCGCGTGCGACTCAATCACGGCGAACCGACCGGGGAATACGACGACTTTCTCACCGGGTTTGTGGTGGACGGCCGCAACGTCTGGGGCCGGCCTGTGGGTGTGGCCGTGGCCCACGACGGCGCGTTGCTCGTGACCGAGGACGGGAACAGCACTCTATGGCGCATCGCCTATGCCGGCAAATAGACACAACCGCCCGCCATGAGCTTCAATGATCGAGCGGCTGATCGCCAGCCCCGTTCCCATCCCCTGCGGTTTCGTGGCATGGAACGCCTCCAAGAGGCGGCCCGCTTCTGACCAAGGAGTGTTTCCGCATCGAAGGCGCCTGCAACTGGGCGCAGCCAGGCCGCATCAAAAGGTTCCTGAGATTTGAAGAGCCTGAACCCCGGCGCAGCCGCCAATTGGAGTTGGTCTAGCCGCCCGCCCGGGCTTCCGGCGCGTCCACGATCTGCGCCAGGCTCTCCACCACGCTCTGCACGCACCCGATGCACGTCTTATGGAGAAGGTCGTGTTCCTTGTAGAGCCGTTGCCCCTCCGCCGTCCGGAGATTACAACCCCCGAGCAAAACATGGCACAAGCAGGAGCCGTGTCGCTTCTCAAACCGCGCCAGCAATTCCAGCGTCTTCTCGTAAGTTTTCTCCGTGGCGGACCGGTCCTGCCGCGCGCCGCGCCCGTATTTCAGGCCCAGCACCAGAATCCCGCCTGTAAGCGCTCCGCAGACCTCGCCCCGGCGTCCCATGCCGGCGCCCAAACCGGTGGCCACCTTGAGTGAGATTTCGCCATCCAGTCCCAGGCTGGGACCGTAGGCGTACAAAACAGACTGGGCACAATTGTAACCCGCCAGAAACTTCTCCATCGCCACTTCGTTCTTTAGATTCATATTGTCTTCCTTTTTTTATTCCACAGGATGACTCTATCGGAACCTTAAGTAAATACACTTGAGGTACTCGCCTTCGGGAAAAGTCACCGGATGATCCGGGGGGTGGCCCGTGGCGCGCCATTCCTCAAAGCCGCGCCCGGATTGGCGCGCCGCCTCCCGCGCCAGATCGAAGAAGTCCCTGGCGGAAACAGGGGCGGAACACGACGCGGCCACCAGCATTCCATGGGCGTCCAGGCGCTCCACCGCTCCCGCCAGCAGCCCCGCATAGGCGCGCAGAGCCTCCTGGCGCTCGGACTGGCGCTTGGCCAGCGCCGGCGGGTCCAGCACCACCAAATCAAACCGGCGGGCCGCCGCCTCGCGCAACCAGGAAAAAACATCCGCCTGCGCCATTTCGTGCCGGCAAGCCGCCACCGCCGGAAAATTCCGGTTCCGCGCAAAATTCCGCTCCGCCGCCGCCAGCGCCTGCCGGCGGATGTCCACGCTGCAAACCGAGGCCGCCCCGCCCCGCGCCGCATACAGCGAAAAGCCCCCCGAGTAGCTGAACAAATTCAAGACGCGGCGTCCGGCGGCGAGCGATTCCACCAGCCGGCGGTTCTCCCGCTGGTCCAGATAAAAGCCGGTTTTCTGGCCGCGCAAAACATCCGCCTCAAACCGCAGCCCGCTTTCCAGAAAAACAACCGGCCCGTCCGGCGCCGCGCCGTGGAGCACCTGCCCGTCTTCATACCCGAATTGCGCCCGCGCCGCCCGGGCGATATTCCTGCTCAAGCGCAGAACGATTCGATTTTCCCCCGCCGCCAGAAGCCCCGCCACCTCGGGCAGGCGCGGCAGCCAGGCGGCGGTGTACAATTTCAGCGCCAGCGTGGTGTCGTACCGGTCCAGGGCCAGGCCCGGCCAGCCGTCGCTTTCGCCGTGAATGCAGCGATAGCCCGTCGTCTGTGCGTCAAACAGGCCGGAGCGGCGCGAGCGCGCCTGCTCCAGACGCCGGCGCCACCAGTCGTGGTCAAGGGGTTGCGGTTTGCCCCGATGCAGAATGCGCACGCGAAGGGGCGAATCGGGATCAAACAAACCGGCGGCGAGAAACTCATCGTGCCGGTCATAAATGACGGCCAGTTCGCCCATTTTCCCCGGGCGATTCTGCCGGCGGACACTGGCCGCAAACACCCAGGGATGCCCGGCGCGCACCAGGCTTTCCGCCGCGGGCGCAAGCCGCAGCCGCAGCGCCGGAGTTTTGGTTGGAACGCTCATCCCGCTGCCTGGCTTTCCCAACGTCCCTTCACCCGTCGCGCTTGCTGTTTTGCCATCTGGTTTGCTACGCTCCGTTTCATGCCGTCCATGCTTGCACAAATCCAGGCCGGAATCCAGCCGCCCGCGCCACGCTGCGGCGGTTCCCGGATTGGCGAACCGGCCCGCCAGCGTTCGCTTTCATTGCAGGGTGTCGAACGCATCGGTGCGGCGACTGGCGCCATTTTCCTGTCGCCCAACGAGAAGCGCATCGCCGAAAACCGGCGCGACCTCTACCGGCTTTGCGTCGTCACCCATTGCGACACGGCCCCGAACTTGGAAGACCCGATCAAAGACCCGGCGCGCTTCCCCTGGCACGAGGTCAAAAAGATCGAGCACTACCGGCTCGACGTGAACGCCATGACGCAACCGATGGTCTTGAAGGAAGATGCCCCGGCTTATGGAGGTGAAAAATGAACCGTTCCAGCTCGATTTTCCAGCTTGACCCCGGCAGGGGCTTTGCTAGATTGATGCGCAGTGCGAGAGCACGCAGATTCATCTGCTCCCCGCCCCACACGCCGCAAGGCCTCGGGCGGGGTTATTTTTTGAACCTCGCCAATCCTTGACCTATGCCAAAAGAACCTTCCATTAAGCGCGCCATCGCCTTCGTTGACGGAGTCGCGGATGCGCTCCGGTATGCGGGCAAGCAGGTGAAGGAAACGATGCGCCAGGGTCGTTGGCGTCGGCATCGGCTTCCCGCGGCCACGGAAAGGCGGGCGGGCCGATGAGCAAGG
>Ga0326728_10024447_pt1 | contig 10943 bp, 6 predicted proteins | sample MB3enrmetagenome_FD_207602 | JGI IMG/M metagenome (GOLD analysis project Ga0326728, IMG submission 207602) | Lab enriched peat soil microbial communities from McLean, Ithaca, NY, United States - MB31MN | ecosystem: Environmental > Terrestrial > Soil > Wetlands > Peat | place: USA: New York...
ACCAAGGTTCGGCGCCAGATTCACGCTGAAAAACCCGTCCGGCCCGATCGTCACCGTCGTCGAATCCGCCGTCACTGCCTGGCCGGACGCCGTCGTGAACGCTGGCCAGCTCACGATCAGGGTCCCTGAGCCGGGCTGTCCGTTCGCCAGGTACACTGTCCCCTGAACCGTCGTCGTCGCGACCTGCGCCTGGGCCGCCTGCGCTGCAATCACTGCTGCCAGCCCCACCGCGATCCACAACACTCCCAGCCTCTTGCTTTCGCCGCGAAACCACTCGTTCTTCGTGAGCTTCATTCCTGCCTCTTCCTTCATCTTGTTCCTCGCGCTGAGCACGCGTCCGATCTCTCTCTGCCGCTCTTGTTCTATCACGCTTTCTATTTCGCTATGACTTCCGTAAGCGCCCAAAGCAAAAGGGAAAGGCCTGCTCGCCTTCCCCTCGTTCCTGCCCAGCATAGCTTGGAATATCCTTAGCTTACCCAAAATCGCCGGAATTCCCTGCAATCAATTGGTCACTGATTTCCCCTTTGTCTTCAATCACCTGCATTTCCTGATCCCATTTTCGTTTTGACATCCGTCCTGCGCGGACAATCAGGCTCAAAAAACAAAGCCCGCTTGCAGAGTGCCTTTTCGCACCCCGCAAACGGGCTCATCTTCTGTAAGGCGGGCTAGCTCTTCTCGATCTTTTCTACGCTTTGGCTGCGGGGTGCAGTGCGTGGTGCAGCAACCCCGCCACCGCGCAACTCACCAGCCGCGTCTCGGCCGAATCCGCGCGGCTCGTTAAAATAAATGGAACCCGTGCTCCCAGCACGATACCCGCCAGTTGCGCTCCGCCCAGGTACTCCAGTTGTTTCACCAGCATGTTCCCGCTCTCCAGGTCCGGTACCACAAGAATGTCGGCATTGCCCGTCACCGGTGAAACCAGCTTCTTGATCTTCGCCGCCTTCTTGCTCACCGCCGTGTCGAACGACAGCGGACCGTCCAGAATGCCTCCGGTAATCTGCCCGCGATCGGCCATCTTGCACAATGCCGCTGAGTCCAGCGTCGATTTGATCTTCGGGTTCACCGTCTCCACAGCGGATAGCAGCGCCACCTTCGGCTCCGGGATTCCCAGCGCCTGCGCCAGTTCGATCGCATTCTGTATGATGTGGATCTTGTCTTCCAACTCCGGTTCAATGTTGATCGCCGCATCGGTGATCAGCAGTGTCCGCGCATAGGCGGGCGTATCCATGATGAAAACATGCGATACCCGCCGCGCGGTCCGCAGCCCCGTTTCACGCGACATGGCAGGCCTCAACAGCTCGTCTGTGTGCAGGCTTCCCTTCATCATCGCCTGCGCCTCGCCTGACCTGCACAGAGCCACCGCGGTCACCGCTGACTGATGTTCAGTCGCCGCATTTACGATCTTGTACGGGCTCACGTCCACCCCGATCTTCGCGGCCAATGCCTTGATTTCGCTCTCCGGCCCGACCAGCGTCGGCTCAATTAGTTTCGCCTCCGCCGCTTCCACAGCTCCCCTCAGAGCCACATCCGACAGCGGCCACACCACTGCTGTCTTCATCGCCGGCAACTGCTGGCAGCGCTCGATAAATTTGTGAAACACATGGTAGTCGGGTGGGTGTCCAACCAGCGGGTCAACTGCAACACCCTCTGCCAGCGTGGATAAGTCGCTCATGAATCTCTTCTCCTCTTCACCGAGGTACTTCGCGCTCGGAATCTCTCTCTTCGATTTTCGCCTCGCGCATCCGCTTCGCCCTGTGCCATCGGTCACATCGAGACTGTATCTCATATTGCGGAAAACCATCTCTGCTTTCCTTATCTTTCTTTCCGCAGACCATTGCCCGATTGGTTAAATCCGCTCGCACTGCACGTGACGATGCTCACTCCATCCTGCGCTTGGCTTATTCCACGTTCTGCACCTGCTCTCGCGCCTTCTCGATTTCGCTCTTCATTGCCAGGCCCAGCTCCGTAATCTGCGTTCCCTTGCCGCCAACTCCGGCCGTCTTCGACAAAAGTGTATTCGCCTCGCGATTCATCTCCTGAAGCAGAAAGTCCAGTTTCTTGCCGGCTTCTCCTCCCTGCTCCAGCAGTTCTCGGAAGTGCGCGATATGCGTCTCCATCCGCGTCAGCTCCTCGCTGATGTCGCTGCGGTCCACTAGAACGGCCACTTCCTCAAGCAGGCGCTGCCGATTGAACTCCTGTCCTGCCGCCGCCGTAAGCCTTTGAGTCAGCCGCTCCTGGTAGCGGGCCTCAATCTCCGGGCGCAGCGCCGCCACCCCGGCAGTCGCTTCGGCAAGCCGCTTCAGCGTATCACTCAGAATCGTCTCCAGCGCCTCGCCCTCGCGTGCGCGCATCGTCTTCAGTTCGCCGAGCAGCGGAACAATCTCCTTTCGCACGCTCGCAGAAATTGCCTCCATTTCGCCATCGCCTCGGCTGTCTGTCTGCAGGGCTCCTGGCAGCCGTAGTGCGGCGTTCAGGTCCGGTTCGCCCTGCACCAACCCGTGTTCCTGTTTAGCCGCCTCGAAGGCGGCTAGAAACGACCCGATCAATTCGCGATTGTATCCGCTTTCCTGCTGCGCCGCCCGATCTACGGCAAGGGTCACCTCCACGTGTCCGCGCCCCAAGCTCTCCTTGAGCGTCTTGCGCAGTTCCATCTCCAACCCGTCCAGTCCCGCCGGCATCCGGAACTGCAGATCCAGAAACCGGTGATTGACGCTCTTCAGGCTCAGCGTGTACCCCAGCCGTTCTCCCGCCCGGATCTGCGCCCTCGCAAAACCTGTCATGGACTGGATTGCCATACTTGCTCCTTGCTATCTTGTCTCACTCGCCTGCCGCCGTCACCGGCTCGCCCGCGCCGTTGCCGTTCCCTGCCATTCCCTCAGGCAGGTCGATAAACTGCAATTGGTAGAGCTTCTGGTACATCGGCGACGATTCCAGCAGCTCTTCATGCGTTCCGATCGCTGTAATCCTTCCTTCCTCGAGCACCGCGATCCGGTTCGCTCTCCGGATCGTCGACAGCCGGTGCGCGATCACCAGCACCGTCCGATGCTGTATCAGGTTCGACAGCGCCTCCTGCACCAGCGACTCGCTCTCGGCGTCCAGCGACGATGTCGCCTCGTCCAGAATCAGTATCGGCGCGTCCTTGATGATCGCCCGCGCAATCGCCAGTCTCTGCCGCTCGCCCCCCGATAACCGCACTCCTTTTTCACCGATCACCGTTTCATAGCCCTGCGGCATACGCAGAATGAAATCGTGCGCCAGTGCGTTCTTGGCCGCCGCCTCCACCAGAGCTGCCTTCGTTTCCGGCTTTCCGTATGCGATGTTATTCCGCACCGTGTCGTTAAACAGGATCGTCTCCTGCGTCACCTGCGCCACCTGTCGCCGCAGCGAAGCCAGCGTCATCTCGCGTATGTCTTTTCCGTCCAGCAGAATTCTGCCTTTCGTCACGTCCCAGAAGCGCGGAATCAGGTTCACCAGTGTCGATTTCCCCGCCCCGCTCGGCCCCACCAGAGCCAGCACCTCGCCCGCCGCAACCTCCAGGTTGATGTCGTGCAGTACCTGCCGCTCCCCTTTCTCGGTCGAATACGAAAAACCTATGTCCTCAAATCGGATCGACTTGCGGAAGCGTGCAAGCGTTGCCGCGTGCGCCCGCTCCTTCACGTCGTCTTCCTCGTCGAAAAATCCAAAGATCGACGCCGATGCCCCCATCGCCTGCTGAAAACTGTTGTAGAAGTACGCAAACTTCCGCACCGGGTCGTACAGCTTGAAAAGCAATATGATGAACGCCCCGAAAAGACCCAGCGTCATGCGGCCATGCTGGATCTCGTTCCGCCCGATAAACAGAAACATGGCGATGGCAATGGCTCCCACCGCATCCATCAAAGGCGAGCTGATCGACTGCACCCTCACGCTGCGCAGGTTGGCCCGCAACAGCCGCCGCGCCGCCGTCTTGAAGCGCAGGATCTCCCACAACTCCGTGTTGAACCCTCTCACGATCCGGTTTCCTGTCACCGTCTCGTGCAGTATGTTCTGCACCTCTGCCAGCTTGTCCTGCCCCGTGCGGGTGCGCGTCCGCACCTCCCGCCCGATCTTCCGTGATGAGGTCACCACCACGGGAATGAACAGAACCAGTGCCCAACTCAGGTGGCCTCCCAGCCGGATCACCAACGCGATCCCCACCGCAAAAGTGAAAAACTGCTGCAAGAAATCGCCCAGCACCGAGCTCATAGCCGTCTGCACGCGATCCACATCATTAATCAGCGTCGACAGGATCTTCGCCGTCGGGTGCTTGTGAAAGAAACTCGACGAGCGCCGCAGTGTCACCTCGTACAGGTGATTGCGCATGTCCGTGATCATCCCAAGGCCCGAGTAACTTACCAGGTAGTTGCCCAGGTAGTCGCACAATCCTTTCAGAATTGTCGAGACCACCAGCGCATACGCCACTACATCCCAGGCATTGTGGATGTGCAGGAAATGGGGAATCAGCTGGCGCAGATCGAAGCTCCAGCGACTCCTGGCAAGACCCAGAAGAATCGGACCCTCCGGCGCATCGGGCCTTAGCACCTGGTCGAAAATGGGCTGCAGCAGGAGAACGCGAAAGGCATCCAGCACGCCCACCACCGCCGAAAGCGCCACTCCCGGCAGCCACACCAGCGTGTAGCGCATTCCATAGCCCAGAAGCCGAAAGAAATTCCTCACCGTTCGCCCGCCCGGCCTTGGATGCGCCTCAGATTTAACGGCTCATGGGCTGTTGTGGCCATTCTTTGTATTGTATCCGCGCCAACTCGCTCCCTGCTCGGCACGCCACCTGCGGCCAATGGGTCAGCTTAAACAGATTGCTGGAAAACGCGATTGCGAACAGCCGAGTGAAATAAGTTCTTACGCAGTCTAAAGCTGTTTTGATAGAGCACGACCAGCGCTGCCTTCCAGCGCGCTCTTCAGGGATTCGAAGGCAGAGCCGGCTTGACCTGCGCCACGGGCCGGGCAGGCACCGGCGCTGTTTGCAGCGCCGGTTTGACTCGCGCAGAAGCCGGAGAACCGAGAACTGCGGGACTTTGAGCGGGTTTCGAGACGGGCGCCGCGAGCGGTCTGGTTTCTGAAGCGGCTGGGACCGGCGATTTCGAGGCCGGGGCGGAGTTTGCAGCGCGGGCAGATGGAGTGGTTCCTGGCGCGTTAGGCGCCGCCGGTTGAATGGGCGTCCGCGAGGCGCGATCCATCGGCGGAGTGGAATCGCTCCCTTCCGGGAAGTGCTCCCCGTCTTTGCCCACGATGGCGGCCTTCATGAACGTCATCCAAATGGGCAGGGCGGCACGGGCGCCTGTCTCCTTCTCGCCGAGCGATTGGCGGCTGTCGTAGCCGACCCAAACGCCGCAGGTGACCGACGGCGAAAAGCCAAGGAACCACGCGTCGGTGAAATCGGAGGTGGTTCCGGTTTTTCCCCCGAGCGGGTGATTGAGCTGGGAGGCAGCGGCCCCGGTGCCGTGCTGCGTGACCGCCTGGAGCAGGGTCATCATCGTGTGCGCGGTTTCAGGCTGGATGACCTGGGTCACGGAAGAAGTGCTTTCCCACAGTGTGATGCCGTCGGCGTTGGAAACCTTGCGGATGAGCCGGGGCGCAACGCGGACGCCCTCGTTGGGGAAGACGGCGTAGGAGGCGACCTGCTCGGCGAGGGTGATTTCGACGGCCCCGATGGCGACAGGAAGATAGGCGGGAATGTTTGCGGTGACGCCGAAGCGGTGGGCAACGTCGATGACGTTGTGAATGCCGACGCGGGCCGCCAGGCGCAGGGCAGGAATGTTGCGCGACTCTGCGAAGGCGTTCAGCACGGTCATGCGGCCCTTGTAGTCGTTCTCGTAGTTGTGGGGGACGTAATCGCCGAAGCGGACCGGCGTATCGAGAACGGTATCGGTGGGCTTGACGCCGTCTTCGACGGCAGCGGTGTACACGTAGGGCTTAAAACTGGAGCCGGTCTGGCGCTGGGCCTGAGTAGCGCGATTGAAAACAGAGAGAGCGTAATCGCGGCCTCCGACCATGGCCAGCACGTCGCCGCTGGTATTGTCGATGGCCATCAGCGAGCCCTCCGCTCCGGAGTCCTGCTGGAGGGTAGCGCGGCGGTCCGTGCCTTCCGTGGCCGAGGACACCTGCACGTAAATGATGTCGCCGGGCTTGACCAGCGCATCTGCCGTGCGGATGGCGGTCCATTGCCAGTCCTCGGGAGTGAGAAGAATCTCCTGGGATCCGATGCGTGCGTGGATTTCGAGCGGCAGGACGCGAGTTACAAGTGCATGCACGTAGTCGCCTGGCGAGGATAAGACAGCCCAATCCGGATGCTTGTAGTCGGGGGGCAGCACGCCGGACGTCAGGACGTTTTCGAGGTTACCCTTCCAGCCGTGACGGCGTTCATAGGCGGCAAGGCCGTCGGCCAGGGCACGATTGGCGGTCTGCTGCAGGTCGAGGTCGAGAGTGGTATCCACGCGCAGACCGGCCTCGTGGACCTGCTCGGAGCCAAAGCGCTTCTCGAGCTCCTCGCGGACCTCGTCCTGGAACCAGGGCGCCACGGAGCCCTCGGGCCTGGCGATTCGCAATCCGAGCGGGGCATTGCGAGCCTGCTCGGCCTGGGCGTGGGTGATTGCGCCGTCGGACTCCATTTCGCTGAGGACCAGGTTGCGGCGGCGCGAGGCCTTATCGGGATTCAGGATGGGCGAGTAAGCGACAGGCCCCTTGGGCAGCCCGGCCAGCAAAGCCGCCTCGGTGAGCGTAAGATCGCGCGCGTGTTTGGAAAAGTAGTACTCGGAGGCGGCCTCGAAACCATACGTGCCGCTGCCCAGGTAAATCTGGTTGCCGTACAGAGTGAAGATCTGCTGCTTGGTGAAAGCGCGCTCGATCTGGATGGCAAGATATGCCTCCTGGAGCTTGCGCTTGAGATTGCGGTCGGAGTTGAGAAAGAGATTGCGCGCCAACTGCATGGTGAGCGTGGAGGCGCCCTGGGTGCGGCCGCGCCTGCGGATATCGTGCCAGGCGGCGCCGGCTACGCGAAAGACGTTCACGCCCCAGTGAGACTCAAAGTTCTTGTCCTCAATGGAGATAACGGCCTGGCGCAGGACGGGAGCGAAGTCTTCGTAACCGACCACCTCGCGGCGCTCCAGCGCGAAGGAGCCGATGATGCGGCCCTTCCGGTCGTAGATGTCGGTAATGGTGGAGGGGCGGAAGTGCTCAAGCTCTTCGATCTGGGGCAAATCCGCGGAGTAGACGATGGTAAGCCCGGCCAGCGACCCGGTGACGACGGCAAGCCCCAGCAAAACAGCAAGAACGGCCCGGCCAGCCAACTTACGGCGGCGCACGGGGGGAACCGGCGGATGTCCGGATGGGACCTCGCCGCGACCCTCAGCCGGCCGGCGGAAGGAGAGAGAGGGCGGCTCATGGGGAGGGGCAGCCAAGGGATTCACGCCTCAGAGGGAGATCGTGCCAGCGGGTGGCGACTTGATCTGTCTCAAGGCTAGCACCCCAGAGGCGCGGCAGACACGGGAACGACACGATTGCGAACCACGCGATGCAAGAGCGGGAACAGGTGCGCGCAAAATCGAGGCGGCCTTTAGGCCCTGAGGGAAGTTCTTCAGGAAATTCGCCCTCTGATCTCCTCGCCTGCCTACTCCGTTAAGACGCAAAAGAGCCGAGCGAAACCACCTTTTCCGCAAGCGGCCAGGGCGCTCAGGCCGTCTTTGTCTTGAGCAGTTCAACGGCCTTGTCAAGCGTTTCGTCGGTCTTGGGCGGCTGCGTCTGCTCTTCCTCCTCGCTGGGCTGCTCAACGGCGACGGTGGGAGTGACGGCGTTGTCCTGAATCTTATTGCCGGAAGGGCTTTCATACTTGGCCACGGTGAGCAGCAGGGCGGCGCCGCTAGGCAGGTCGATGGTCTTTTGCACAGAACCCTCGCCGAAGGTCCGTTCCCCGACTACATCGCCGCGCTTGAGGTCCTCGATGGCGCCGGCAGCCAGTTCGGCCGCGCCGTATGTGCCGCGGTTGGTGAGAACGGCGAGCGGAGCGCCGGTGAGATAGAGCGCAGGATCGGCGCTGAAGGTCTGAGCCGGGAATTTCTGGCCTTCAAGGGTGGCCAGCGTGCCCTGCTTGACGAAGAAGTTGGCCAGCCGCAGGCCCTGCTTCTCGTCTTCTCCGTAGGAATCGCGCAGGTCGAGCAGAATCTTGCGCGCCGGGCCTGCCTCTTTGATCCGGGCGGCGATTTCGTCGACGCGCGCGGCGGTGAGATCGCCGGGCTTGAGGTACAGAATGGTCGAGTTCTCTAGCTGCCGCGCCTCGAGCCCGGCGGGCGCGACCACCGAGCGAGTGAGGGTGAGCTTCTCGGGGTCGGTCTTGAAGGGGAGCACAACCGAGAGATCGACAGTCGAGCCGGTTTTGCCTTCCAGCATAAGGCGGATGACGGCCAGGGAAAGCTCGCGCGTGGACTGGCCATCAATGGATTCAATAACATCGCCGTCGGAGAGGCGATCCTGGGCCGCCGATGATCCGGGCTCGGCGCTGACCACGGTGGCGTAACCGTAGCGTTTGGACACATGAATCCCGGTCTGAGCGTCGCCGCCTGCCGGACGCTCCTTGTAAATCTTGTACTCGGTGGGGCTCAGGTAACTGGAATCGGCGTCCAGTGACTCCAGCAGTCCATGCAGGGCCCCGGCGGTCACGTCGGAAATGTTGGGGACGGTGACATAGTCCGACTGGACCTTTTTGAGCACCTCGGCATAAACGCCCATCTGACGGTAGGCGCCATCCTCCTCGCCGCCCGCATGGACGCCGAAAAGGTTGAACTCGCCCAGGAGAAAGCTCAGGCCAAGTGCAGCGAAAATCGCCAGGGAGAGAACGAAAACCAATCGCTCGAAAAGTCGGGACACACACACCACCGGGGCGGCCCAGGGGAGTACAGGCCGCACACCCATTAGACGCAATGATACCGCAACGGGCAGGAAACTTTCAGCGCCACCCGCCCTTACTTCTTCTGCTCGGCGTCGTACTTCTTCACCGCCGCTAACGCCTCCGGCGTCCCGATCTTTTCGAGCGCGTCTCTGGCAAAGGACTCATCAATGACGTTCATTCCGATGCGGCCTATTTCGCCGAGCCTTTCTCCGTAGATGTATTGACTTCCTGGCGGAGGAGGCTGGGCTGTGAACTGGGGCTTGCCTTCGAGTATGTCGATCAGGTACGGAACCGCGTCTTTGGCGCCCGGCCCGATTTCGCCTAGAGCCAGGGTGGCATTGCCGCGATCATCTTCGTTGAGCAGGGCATAGTTCAGCACAGGAACAGCTTGAACAGCAGCCGGGCCGATCTCTCCCAAGACCCTCATTGCCGTGGGGCGCGTCTCTTTCTGAGCCATTGCCTGGATGATGTCAGGCACGGCGGGCGCCGCCGCCGCTCCCACGCCGCCCAGCACACTCAGCGCGTCGCGCCTGTACTCGGGATTGGGATCGGTCAGCATGGCCCGCATCGCCGGCACGATCGCCGCGCCCATTTTGCTGAGCGCTCCGCTGGCCTCCGGCGCGCCGTCTTTCATCGCCTGGATCAGGAACTCAGGTTCCACGCCCATCTGGGCCAGGGCTTCCAATGCGTACTTGCGAAGCAGATCCCCGTCCCTCTGGCTTGTCGAGGGCGCCCAATAATCGGGATCTTTGAGCACCACCTTCTTCAGCACGGGTGCGGCTTGTTTCGCCCCAGGGCCGATCTGCTTCAAAGCCCAAAGCGCTTTTGTTCGGGTCGCCGGATCCTTGACCGCCGGAATCAGTTCCGGCGTCGCTGGCGCCGCCGGCGCTCCCATCCCGGCCAGCGCATCAATGGCGCGGATTCGCAACGGGCTGTCGGTCGAGGTTTGCAGGACCTTGCGCAATCCCGGGACCGCGGACGCTCCGTAGTACGCCAGCGCACTCTCGCAGCCATTGACGTTATCGTTCAAGGCCGCCATCAGCACGGTGAGGGTCGGTGCTACGGTGGGCGCTTCCGGAGCTGCTGGGCCGATCTTGCCCAACGCCTCGACCACCCAGCCGCGCAGATCCTTGTCCGCCGTCTTCGCCAGCGACAGCAGAACCGGGATCGCGCTCCTGGCCGTGGTCTTCAGATCGCCCAGGGCTCCCACCGCCATCTGCTGTTGAGGGCCGGTGTCGTTTTGCGCGGCCTTTAGCAGCGCCGGCAGCGCCGGGGTGCCGATGGCCACGAGCGCCTGGCCCGGTGCATAGTTGTGGTCGGAGTCCGCCAGCATGTCGATGAGTCGCGGAATCAGCTTGGCCTTCGTAGCGGCGTCCAGTTCGCCGATCTTCTTTTCCGCCGGCTGAGACTTCTGCCAATCGTCGGCGACCAGATCCTGCATCAGTTTTTCGACATCGGCGTCGGAGGCAGGAGCCCCCGCAGGTTTTTGCAAGCCTTGGTTTTGCCCCTTGAGAACCGGCGCACACAGCCCGGCGCAGATCGCAATGGCCACGAGTATTTGGTGGATTCGCATATGGCCCCTTTCTCAGCCTCGTCCCGCAGCACAAATGGCATGCGACTCTTCATTTGACAAACGGAAATCTACCGCCTGAGCAGAATTTGCATCGTAGTTTTCTCGACGCCGTCATTATAACCGTCTCAATCTCCGTTCAGAGCGGCTTATCGGCAACGCTGAAGGTGCCCACTAGTTAATATTCTGAATTTGTAAGATCCAGGCACAGCACCCACAGCCAAAGGCATTTTGCCCGGCCCCATCGAAACCAGACTGGAGCATCGCCCCTCAGCGTGGCCCAGGATTGCCGAGCGCGGCGTCTATCCCCGCCTGAGCAAGCGGCGCCATGACCGCGTATCCCTTTTCGTTGGGATGAACTCCGTCGGGGCTGAACTCCGGCTTCATGCCGCCGCCAGCGTCCACCATGGCATCGTAGTAGTCCACATATGCGAAGCCCCGGCTTTGAGCGTACTG